>Ga0187887_10001724_pt1 | contig 18402 bp, 19 predicted proteins | sample June2016WEW_7_10_FD_132977 | JGI IMG/M metagenome (GOLD analysis project Ga0187887, IMG submission 132977) | Peatland microbial communities from SPRUCE experiment site at the Marcell Experimental Forest, Minnesota, USA - June2016WEW_7_10 | ecosystem: Environmental > Terrestrial > Soil >...
GTCGCCGCGGCCGCCGTTTTTCTGCTGCTGCGGCTGGTCGCGATGGGCACGATGTGGATCGCCCGGCATTTGCCGCGCCCGCGCTCGACCATCCTGCGCCTGGCCGTCGCCAATATTCATCGCGCCGGCGCGCTCACCCCGAGTGTCATGCTGTCGCTGGGCTTAGGGCTTGCGCTCCTCGTCACCGTGGTCGAAATCGACGGCAATCTGCATCGCGAGTTCGCCGCCGCGCTGCCGGAACATGCGCCGTCGTTCTTTTTCCTCGATATTCCGGCAGCCGACTCCGGCGGCTTCGACACCTTCTTGCGCCGGAACGCGCCGGGCTCGAAACTTGAGCGCGTGCCGATGCTGCGCGGGCGCATCGTCTCGGCCAATGGTATCGCCGCCGACGATCTCAAAGCCGCGCCCGGATCGCGCTGGGTGCTGCGCGGCGACCGCGGCATCACTTTTGCAAATGCGGTGCCCGCCGGTTCACGCATCGTCACCGGGAAATGGTGGAGCGCCGACTATTCCGGCGCGCCGCTGGTTTCGCTCGAGAGCCGGACCGCGGCCGACCTCGATCTAAAGATCGGCGACAGCATCACCGTCAATGTGTTGGGCCACACTGTCACGGCACGCATTGCCAATCTGCGCGCGGTCGACTGGGAGAATCTCGGCATCAATTTCGTGCTGGTGTTTTCGCCCGGCACGTTTGACGGCGCGCCGCACAGCGACATCGCCACCCTGACCTTTGCCGACGGCGGCACGACGCTTGAGGAGACCGCCGTCATCAAGGCCCTGGCCGAGGCCTATCCGACGGTCACCGCGGTGCGCGTCAAGGACGCACTCGATGCGGTCGACGCGCTGGTCGGCAAACTCGTGCTCGGTCTGCGCGGCGCCAGCGCGATCACGCTGGTGGCGGCCGCGCTGGTGCTCGGCGGCGCGCTGGCCGCCGGCCAGCGCTACCGGGTCTATGACGCAGTCATTCTCAAGACGCTTGGCGCCACCCGCGCGCAGCTTATTGCAGCCTACGCCATCGAATATCTTCTGATCGGTGTGGCGACGGTGGTGTTCGCCGTCGCGGCCGGTTCGCTGGCCGCCGGCCTGGTGGTGACGCGGGTGATGGATTTTCCCTTCATCTGGGTGGCGGGCCCCGCCGTGGCGACCGCCACCGCGGCGCTTTTGGCCACTGTGATCTTAGGCCTTGCCGGCACCTTTTCGGCGCTCGGCCGCAAGCCCGCCGAAGTATTGCGAAATCTCTGATCGTGCCCCGTTCGGGATGGCGAAACACCGCCGTTAAACACCATGAACGGTTTGTAACACTTGAAAACACTGACAAAATATGGTGTCGCAGCCATCTGGCGCGGGAGGGGCTTTCGCACTAGATTCCTGGCGCTCAGTCTTTTGGCGTTCACCGAACGCCATCCCGGCGAAGCGCCGGGCCAACCCAGGGGTAATTCCATGTCCGACTTCGATCGGAATTTCGCAACCGCCAGGTCCGGCTACCGTACCGACCAGGTCGCGATCGATGCGGGTCTGCGCGCGCACATGATCCGCGTCTACAACTATATGGCCGCGGGCGTGGCGCTGACCGGGCTGGTCGCCTGGTTCGCATTCTCGGCCGCCGTCACCCAGACCAGCGGCGGACTGGTGCTGACATCCTTCGGCCATGCCATTTTCCAGAGCCCGCTGATGTGGGTTCTGGTGTTGGCGCCGCTCGGCCTGGTCTTCGCCTTGAGCTTCGGCATCAACCGGCTGTCGGCCGGAACCGCGCTGATGTTGTTCTTCGTCTATGCCGGGCTCCTTGGCCTGTCGCTGGCGTCGATCTTCATGGTCTATACCGGGGCCTCGATCAGCCGGGTGTTCTTCATCTCGGCGGCGACGTTCGGCGCGATGAGCCTGTACGGCTACACCACGCAGCGCGATCTGACCGGCATGGGCTCGTTCATGCTCATGGGCTTGATCGGCATCATCATCGCCAGCCTGGTCAACATGTTCCTGCATTCGACCGGACTCGATTGGGCGATCTCGGTGCTCGGCGTACTCATCTTCGTCGGGCTGACCGCCTACGACACGCAGCGGATCAAGGAGATGTATTCGGCGATGGACGACGGCACCATTGCCGGCCGCAAGGCGGTGATGGGCGCGCTGTCGCTTTATCTCGATTTCATCAACCTGTTCCTGATGATGCTGCGGCTGTTCGGCGACCGCCGCTGAATTTGCTCTCAGGCTCGAAAGCGAAACGCCCCGGCACAAGCCGGGGCGTTTTTGTTTCGGCCTGCCGCGGCGCCTGGTTCTAGCGCGCAGGGGCGGCGCGCAGCCCGAGCAGCGCGGCAAAGGCTGCAAGGCACAGCGCCGCCGAAACGAAGATAGCGGCGTAGACCCCCTCCGCATCGAGCAGCAGTCCGAACAACAGCGGCGCGAAAGCCTGTGCGGCGCGGGCCGGCGCACCGAGCAAGCCGGTACGTTCGCCGTAGCTGGCAGGGCCGAACACGGCGAGCGGCACGGTGCCTCGCGCAATGGTCAGGAGCCCGTTGCCGGCGCCGTAGAAGATGGCGAAAAGGGCGGCGGCGGGCGCTCCGATCAGAGCGAAGGCGGCGGCGCCGAGCGGATGCAGCAAGGCCGCGATCCGCGCCGACACCAGCGGATGAATGCGGCGCAGGATCAGAAACTCGCCAAGCCGCGCCGCCACCTGCGCCGGCCCGACCAAAGCGGCCGCGGCCACCGCCTGCACCGGGCTCGCGCCGGCGCGTTCCAACAGCGTCGGCAATTGCGACGCCATCGCGCCGGTGACGAACCAGGCGGCCGCGAAGACGAATGCGAGCAGAAACATCTCCCGGTGCGGCTTCCAGCCAATCGACGGTGCGCGCGCGAGCGAAATCTGCGCGGGCCGCACCGGCAGCGGCAACAGGAAGCGGTTGAGCGGCAGACCGATCACGAGATTGAGCGCCGCCCAGACCAGCACGCAGTCGCGCCAGCCCACGGCGTCGTTGAGGAAAGTCGACAGCGGCCAGGAGACCGTCGAGGCGAAACCGGCGAACAGTGTGATCCCGGTGATCGGGCCGCGCGCAGTGTGTCCGTAGAGCGCGGCAAGCGCCGCAAAGCCGGCGTCGTAAAGGCCGAGCGCCATACCGACGCCGAGGATGGCCCAGGCGGCAAACAGCGATACGATCCCGTTGGCGGCAGCGAGCACAACCAGTCCGGCCGCCAAGACGATGTTGGACAGTGCCAAAACGCCGCGTCCGCCATAGCGGTCGATGACCCGGCCGACGGCGGGGCCGGCAAAGGCCGCGATCAACAGCGCCATGGAAAAGGGAGCGAAGATGACGGAGCGCGGCACGCCAAGGCTCGCCCCGATCGGGTCGGCCAGGATCGCCGGCAAGTAATAGCTCGACGCCCATGCCAGCGTCTGCGCCACCCCCAGTGCCGTCACCACGACGCGGCGCGATCTGACCGAGCTTAAGTTGTTCTCAGTTTCGGGCACCCGGCACCGCCGCTCTCAACGAACGGAGGCAACAGAGCTTTCGCGACCATCCCCGTCAAGCTTTGCGCAATTTTGCATGCCGCTGTAGCTCGGCCTAATAACGCCACGGATGCAGCAAAGGGTAACGATGAGCGAACTGATTATCCGTCCCTCCGGTCCGCGCGACGTCGCGGCCATTGCCCGGATCTATGCCGACGCTGTCGCACACGGCACGGCTTCGTTCGAACTCGAACCGCCCACCGAAGCCGAGATGGCGCGCCGCCAGCAGGAGCTCTTAAACGGGGGCTACCCTTATTTTGTCGCCGAGCGCGACGGCGCGATTACCGGTTACGCTTACGCCGGCCCTTACCGAGCCCGGCCGGCCTACCGATGGTGCGCCGAGGATTCGATCTATGTGGCGCCGGAGTTTCACCGCCAAGGCATCGGCCGACTGTTGCTGGCACGGCTGGTCACGGCGGCGGAACAGACAGGCTTCCGGCAGATGATCGCGGTGATCGGCGATTCGGCGCAAGTTCCTTCGATCGCCTTGCACGAAGCGGCCGGCTTTAGCTTTGTCGGCACGCTGCGCTCGGTCGGCTTCAAGCACGGCAAATGGCTCGATACGCCGCTGATGCAGATCGCTCTCGGCGACGGCGACCAGACGCCGCCTTGAGCGCTTTATCCCGGGACCACCCGCAGCGAGCGGTCGAGTGCGCTGAGCACGCGGTCGAGTTCGTGACCGCGGCGCAAGATGTGCCCGGTGGCCGAGATCACGCTATAGGCGCCCTGACGCCGGCCAAGCCGCGGATTCTTTTCGATGCGGTAGATGGGCATTTCGGAGGCGCGGCGGAATACTGAAAACACCGCGCGGTCTTTGAGAAAATCGATGGCGTAATCGCGCCACTCGCCGTCGGCGACCTTGCGGCCATAGAGTCTGAGAATGTGGTCGAGCTCGCGTCTGGAGAAAGTAACTTCGCTGGCGGGAACGGGCAGACGCTGCTCGCCCCCGCGCCACGCGCTTGGATCGGTCTCGCCGAACTCCATACGGCGCCTCCTCTATCGTCCGTCCGGTGTCATTGGAGGTTCATGATCGCGCCGGAACCGAGCGCCGGCAAGCCCTGTTTGCGCGGCAAAAGGGTCCGTAACGCCAGCGCGGAGAAGCGAAAAAGGCGGACGCTTGAGCCAAAGGACTCCGCAGGGGTCTGCGGCGCTTCCGACCGGCGCGATCACGGTTTTGTTAAAGGAATCATAATGAAGCCCTATTTCGGCCCAGCACGCGCCAAGCTGGACTGAGAAACAGTGGCCTGTTGCCTCAAGGCCCGGTTCGGATCGTGTTCCGGATTCCTCAGCCCCCCAGCCCCCCGGGGCGCGTCTGGACCGGGCCAGATGGTAGCGAAGTAAGGTTCGTTTCCCCCCCAATCCTTCGGGCCGGCACAGCGCCGGCCTTTTTATTTGGCGATTTGGCGGAATGTTTTATTTGGCGGTGGATTTTCGGCGGCAAACTTTGGCGCGACGGGCGACGCCCGGTCACCGCAATGGCAAATAGGCCGCGCCGAGGACGACACCCGGTTTGTCGTGGCTGCCTTCCTGCAAGATCACGGCTGCGGCATCCACATCGTCGCTTTGGATCTGCGACACCGGCACCGACCAGGTGGCTTGCGCCCCGTTCCAGTCGCCGAGCTTGACCCAGCTGCGCACCACATTGTGATAGGTGACCATGCGGCCGCGATTCTCGCCGCGACCGATATCGACCGCCACCGTCTTGGCCAGCGGACACAGCCAGACTTCGCCCGCGGCATGCTCGTTCTCAGCCGACTCAACCTTGACGCCGAGACCTGCGCCGCCGATCGATAATGACACCGGCACCGACATCACGCCCGATTTCTGATCGGTGAGCGCGATCGCCCGGTCGATGGCAGCGCGGTCGCTGCCGAGCACATGCGTCGAGCCGTTGACCACGATTTGCGGCGTATAAACTTGGCGATCGCCGCGCATATGCGCATAGGCCCGCTGCCGCGCCGAATGCGCCGGACTGGCAAGCGTGTCCTTCCAGCCGAGGTAATCCCAATAGTCGATCGGCACGCTGAGCGCGACCAGCGACGGATCGGCGACCAGTTCGCCTAAGAGCTTGTCGGCGGCGGGACAGGACGAGCAGCCCTGGCTGGTGAAGAGTTCAAGCAATGCGCGCGGCTCGGCGGCCCGCGCGGCGACCAAACTCGCAACCAGAAAGCCAGCAATCAGGGGTGCCGAGGCGAGGCGGCGACGCAGCATTCCGATCTCCACCCCAGACCCAAAGCGAAGGAACAGCCCCTCGGTGACAGCTTCTTGAAGCCGCCACCTGTAGCGCCCGCGATAGTCACCTGCCACTCACTTCGCGGTGAGTGGCGCGCAGTTTAGGCCTCAACGCTCGCCGAAACGTTAAGCCGCGAGGTGGCGCAGGACGTATTGCAGGATGCCGCCATTGCGGTAGTAATCGAGTTCATCGGCGGTATCGATGCGGCAGATCAGCGGCACGCGCTTTAATCCGCCGTCCGACGCGATGATCTCGGCTTGCAGCTTTTGATGCGGCTTGAGATCGCCGTGCAGCCCGCGGATGGTGACCTGCTCGTCGCCCTTCAAGCCCAGCGTCTGCCAGGACGTGCCTTCTTCGAAGACCAGCGGCACCACGCCCATGCCGACCAGATTGGAACGGTGAATGCGTTCGAACGACTGCGCGACCACCGCGCGCAGGCCGAGCAGCATCGCGCCTTTCGCCGCCCAATCGCGCGACGAACCGGTGCCGTATTCCTTGCCGGCGAACACCACCAGCGGCACGTGCTCGGACTTGTAGCGCATCGCCGCGTCGTAGATCGTCATGCGCTCTTTCGACGGGTAATGGATGGTGAAGCCGCCTTCGACGCCCGGCACCATCTGGTTCTTGATACGGATATTGGCGAAGGTGCCGCGCATCATCACCTGGTGATTGCCGCGCCGCGTGCCGTATTGATTGAAGTCCTTGGGCCGGACCTGATGGTCGCGCAGATATTCGCCGGCCGGGCTCTCTTCTTTGATCGATCCGGCCGGCGAGATGTGGTCGGTCGTGATCGAGTCGAGAAACAGCCCGAGGACGCGCGCGTCGACAATGTCCTCGATCGGCTCGCCGCGCTTCTGCATGCCTTCGAAATAAGGCGGATTCTGAACGTAGGTGGAACGATCGTCCCACTTGTAGGTGAGACCGCCCTGCACGCTGATCTTGCGCCAGTTGGCGTCGCCCTTGAACACGTCGCCATATTTGCGCGTGAACATCTGCTTGGTGATGCTCTTGCGGATCACCGCGCCGACCTCGCGATTGGTCGGCCAGATGTCGCGCAAATACACTTTTTTGCCCTTCTGATCGACGCCGAGCGGCGCCTTGGCGACGTCGACCTGCATCGAGCCGGCCAGCGCATAGGCGACGACGAGCGGCGGCGACGCCAGATAGTTGGCGCGCACGTCGGCATTGACGCGGCCTTCGAAATTGCGATTGCCGGACAGCACGGCCGCCGCCACCAGGTCGTTCTTGTTGATCGCCTCGGAAATCTCCTCCGGCAGCGGACCCGAATTGCCGATGCAGGTGGTGCAGCCGAAGCCGACGAGATTAAAGCCGAGCGCGTCGAGGTATTTTTGCAGCCCCGACTTCGCGTAATATTCCTCGACCACTTGCGATCCCGGCGCGAGCGACGTCTTGACCCACGGCTTGACGGTAAGCCCCTTTTCGACCGCCTTTTTGGCGAGCAGGCCGGCCGCCATCATCACGCTCGGATTAGACGTGTTGGTGCATGACGTGATCGCCGCGATCACCACGTCGCCATTGCCGAGCGTATGGCTGCGGCCGTCGACCGGAACCCGTTTGTCCATCTCGGACGCCTTGTTGAATTCCTTGTCCATCGACTGGGCAAAGCCGCTCTTGACCTCTTTAAGCGCGACGCGGTCCTGCGGGCGCTTCGGGCCGGCGAGCGACGGCTCGATGGAGGACAATTCAAGTTTGAGCACGTCAGTGAAGATCGGGTCCGGCATCGTCTTGGTGTGGTACATGCCCTGCGCCTTGGCGTAGGCCAGAACCAGCGCAACGCGATCGGCGGCACGGCCGGTATCGCGCAAATAGCGGATGGTATCTTCGCCGATCGGGAAGAAGCCGCAGGTCGCGCCGTATTCCGGCGCCATATTGCCGAGCGTGGCACGGTCCGCGATGGTGAGATGAGCGACGCCCGGACCGAAATATTCGACGAACTTGCCGACGACGCCGCGTTTGCGCAGCATTTGCGTGACGGTGAGCACCAGATCGGTGGCGGTGACGCCTTCCTTGAGCTTACCGTTGAACCGCACGCCGATCACTTCCGGCAGCAGCATCGAATAAGGCTGGCCGAGCATCGCGGCTTCGGCCTCAATGCCGCCGACGCCCCAGCCGAGCACCGACAGCCCGTTCACCATGGTGGTGTGCGAATCGGTGCCCACCAGCGTGTCCGGATAGGCGAGCTCGGTGGCCACCGTCTTGTTGTCGGGGAATTTGATCTTGGTCTTCGCCGTCCACACCGTCTGCGACAGATATTCGAGATTGACCTGGTGGCAGATGCCGGTGCCGGGCGGCACCACGCGGAAATCCTCGAACGAACGCTGCGCCCATTTCAAGAATTTGTAGCGTTCCTGGTTCTGCTTGTATTCCTCTTCGACGTTTTTCTTGAACGAGTCTTTGTGTCCGAAGAAATTGACCGCCACCGAATGGTCGATGACCAGATCCACCGGCACCAGCGGGTTGATCTTCTTCGGATCGCCGCCGAGATGCTCCATCGCGTCGCGCATGGCGGCGAGATCGACGACAGCCGGCACTCCGGTGAAGTCCTGCATCAGCACGCGCGCCGGACGGAAGGCGATCTCGCGCTCCGAGGTCTTGGTCTTGAGCCATTGCGCGACGGCCTGGATATCTTGCTTTGAGACTGTGCGGCCGTCTTCGTTGCGCAACAGGTTTTCCAACAGGACCTTGAGCGAGAAAGGCAGCCGGGAAATACCCTTTAGGCCGTTCTTTTCCGCCACCGGCAGGCTGTAGTAGGCGTAGGTCTTGGAGCCGACTTTGAGCGGCCGGAGGCACTTGAAGCTATCGAGCGAAGTCATGACTTTTTTCCCATCCTGCCGGCGGGGCGCCGGCGCAAATCGACAGGCAATTGATTGCCGGAACAGGGGTGGAACCCCCACTTTTCCCGCCCCGCGAGGGGAAGGACCGGTGGGGAAAAATCGAACGTGGCAGCGTCACCGGCGCGCCGCGGTTCGACCTGCGGCTTATAGGGTCTTTTGGCGGCTTGTGCCAGTTCGGCAATGACGGAGCCGAAAATATGCTGCGCATGGCGCGCCAGATGGCGTATGCGAGACCACGCGTAACGGAATTCCTCCCATGCGGCTTAGCGCTGTCGACCTTCACTGCCACCGCGGCGGCCGCGACGTCTTTGCCGGCGTCAGCTTTGCGGTCGCCTCCGGCGAGGCCTTGATTGTGATCGGCCGCAATGGTGCCGGGAAATCATCGCTTTTGCGGGGGGTTATCGGGCTGGTGCGGCTGAGCCAAGGTCGCCTGACGCTGGAAGGCGGCGACCCGGAACTGAGCATCGCCGAGCAGGCCCACTATCTCGGCCACCAGGACGCCCTAAAGCCCTCGCTCTCGGCTGCCGAAAACTTGCGCTTTTGGGCGGGCTTTTTCGACGCCCCGTCGCTCGACATTGATGGCGCGCTGGATGCCGTCGGGCTTGCTTCGCTCGCCGGCCTGCCGGCGGCCTATCTTTCGGCTGGACAACGCCGCCGGCTGTCGATCGCGCGGCTGATCGCGGTCAAACGCCCGATCTGGCTGCTCGACGAGCCGACCAGCACGCTCGATATTGCCGCGCAGGGCCGGCTCACCGGCTTGATGCAGGCGCATCTCGCAGCGGGCGGCCTCATTATGGCGGCGACCCACGGTCCGATCGGCCTCGCCAATACCCAAGAGTTGCGGCTCGACCAAGCTTCGCCCTCCCCCGCTCTGGGGCAGGATCCGGACGAAGAGCAGGACAACCCATGAACCCGCTCGCCGCCATTCTCGTCCGTGACATGCGCATCGCCGTACGCGTCGGCGGCGGCGCATTGATGGGCGTATTGTTCTTTCTGGTGGTGGTCACGCTGACCCCGTTCGCGATCGGGCCGGACCTGGCGCTGCTCAAGCGCATCGGGCCGGCGATCCTGTGGCTCGCGGCGCTGCTGGCGAGCCTGCTAGCGCTCGACCGGATGTTCGCCGCCGATCACGACGACGGTTCGCTCGATCTCATCCTGATGGGCCGCGCGCCGCTCGAACTCGTGGTCGCGGTGAAGGGCATTGCCCATTGGCTGACCACCGGCCTGCCGCTGGTCCTGGCGGCGCCGCTGATCGGGCTGTTCCTCAATCTCGATGCGCCGGCCGAACTGGCTTTGGTGCTCACGCTGCTCGTCGGCACGCCGGCACTAACCTTCATCGGGCTGATCGGCGCCGCCATCGCGGTGACGCTGCGGCGCGGCGGGCTCTTGCTGGCCGTCATTGTCCTGCCGCTGACGGTCCCGGTCCTGATCTTCGGCGTCGCCGCTGCGAACGCGGCGGTGGTCGGACCGGTGCCGTTCGGCACGCCGTTCACGATTCTCTGCGCCCTGACGCTGGCGAGCATGGTGGTCGGACCATTTGCCGCCGCCGCAGCCCTGCGGCAGGAAATGGAATAGGCTTGCCGCATCATGTAAAAGTGACGGAAGCCAGGGCGGACCGGATTGTACTGCCGTCGGGCTTTGGACTAGACCCTGACGCAATGCGATTGACTTAGATCAGAGCCTGAATTCTTCGTTCGAGCATGATCTTGCCGGAAAATCGGCGACCACGCTGCGGTATCGTGCTCGATGATCCGGTTGGAATTGGACGCTAGATTGGAGTTGGACGCTAGATATGGCTCTACTCGATTTCGCCAATCCGGCACGGTTTCTGCGGTTCGCCAATACCGTCATTCCGTGGCTCAGCGGCGTAACCTTGATTGTCTTCGCCTTCGGCATCGATCAGGCGATGATCGCTCCGGACGATTATCAGCAGGGCGCCACCGTCAAAATCATGTTCCTGCACGTGCCGTCGGCCTGGCTCGGCATGCTGGCCTGGGGCGTGATGACGGTGGCGGCGCTCGGCACGCTGGTGTGGCGTCATCCGCTTGCCGACGTCACGGCCAAGGCAGCGGCGCCGATCGGCGCGGCGTTTACGCTTTTGTGTCTGGTCACCGGATCGCTGTGGGGGCGGCCGGAATGGGGCACCTATTGGGTGTGGGACGCGCGGCTGACGTCGGAGCTGATCCTGTTCCTGCTCTATCTCGGCGTCATCGCCTTGTGGCGTACGGTCGACGACCCGTCACGCGCGGCGCGCGCCGCCGCGATCCTGACACTGGTCGGCGCCATCGATCTGCCGATCATCAAATTCTCGGTCGAGTGGTGGAATACGCTGCACCAGGGCACCTCGGTGTTTCGCATGGGCGGCTCGACGATCTATCCGACGATCCTCATCCCGCTCTTCATCATGGCCGCGGCGTTCACGCTGTTGTTCTTCACGCTGTTGTTCGCGGCGACGCGCAACGAGATTTTGCGCCGGCGGGTGCGAACGCTGCAACTGATGCAGGCGAGCCAAGTCACATGAACAAGAGAGTTGACCAGGTGAGTTTGCAATAATGGGAGCGACCGCTCATCTCGACTTCATCGCCGCGGCCTATGCCGCGGCCGTGATCATCATCGGCGCCTTGCTGATCTGGATCACGCTCGATTACCGGGCGCAATTGCACACGCTCGCCGAGCTCGATCGCCAGGGCGTCAGCCGCCGTTCCGGCGCAACGCGCGCCGAGCGCACGATCGAACAGGCGAAGGCGGCGGCCAACGCCCAAGCAAAGGAACAAGCATGAGCGCGGTCGCGAACCAGAGTGCGAAAGCCGGCGCCCAACAAGGCGCCAGCGAAAAGGCCGGAGACAGCACCAAGCTGCGCTGGCGCCGGATCGTGGTGCTGGCGCCGCTTGTCATCTTTCTCGGCCTTGCCACGCTGTTTCTGTTTCGGCTCGCCAGCGGCGGCGATGCGTCGGTCATTCCCTCGGCCCTGATCGGTCACCCGGCGCCTCAAACGCCGTTACCGCCAGTCGTGGGTCTTTCGCGCGACGGCGCGCCGATTCCGGGCCTCGATCCGGCGGGCTTCAAAGGCGCGGTCACCATCGTCAATGTATGGGCATCATGGTGCGTGCCGTGCCGCGACGAAGCGCCGATGCTGATGCAATTGGCGCAGGACAATCGATTCCGCCTGGTCGGCATCAATTACAAGGATGAGCCCGGCAATGCGCGACGCTTCCTCGGCCGCTTCGGTAACCCCTATGCCGCGGCGGGCGCCGACGAAAGCGGCCGTGCCGGCATCGAGTGGGGCGTCTACGGCGTGCCGGAGAACTTTGTGGTCGGCCGCGACGCCCGCATCACCTACAAGCTGGTCGGCCCGATCACGCCCGAGAATATCGATGCGGTGCTAAAACCGCAGATCGAGAAAGCGCTGGCGGCCGGATCCTAGCGCGCGAGCATCACTCCGCCGGCTCGGCTGCGTATTTCTTCAACAGCGGCATCTGCAGCGCACCGAACAGGAAGGTCAGCGGCATCACGCCGAAGACCTTGAAATCGACCCAGACATTGGTCGAGGTGTTGCGCCAGACGATCTCGTTGAGCACCGCCAGCACCAGAAAGAATAGCGCCCAGCGCAGCGTCAGCTTGCGCCAGCCCTCGTCCGTCAGGCGGAACAGCGAATCGAACACGACACCCAATAGCGGCTTGTTGAACAACAGTCCGCCGATCAGAATCGCGCCGAACAGCGCATAGATGATGGTCGGCTTGACCTTGATGAAGGTGGCGTCGTGCAGAATGAGGGTCAGGCCGCCGAACACGACCACAATGATCGCAGTAACGACCGGCATTATCGGCAGATGCCGCGTCAGCGCGTAAGACACCGCGAGCGCCGCCAGCACCGCGATCATGAAGGTCGCTGTGGCGACAAATATCCCGTAATGCGAATTGGCGAAGAAGAACAGAACAAGCGGCCCGAAGTCGAGCGCGAGCTTGAGGATGGGATTGAGCTGGGGTTTTGCGGTCGTTGTCATGATGCGCGCTGTGTAACGTGGCCTGATCGCTTGCTCAATCACGATTCGAGCCCGGCAATGGCGCGGCCAAAATCATGCGCCGAAAACGGCGCCAGATCCTCGACGCTTTCGCCGACACCGATGAAATGCACCGGCACCGCGAATTTCGCGGCGATGGCGACCAGGATGCCGCCGCGCGCGGTGCCGTCGAGCTTGGTCATGACCAGTCCGGTGACGCCGACCGCCTTCTGGAACACCTCGACCTGCAGCAAGGCGTTCTGCCCGACGGTGGCGTCGAGCACCAACAGCACCGCATGCGGCGCCGAGGCGTCGACCTTCTTGATGACGCGAACGATCTTTTGCAGTTCCTCCATCAGTTCGGCGCGGTTCTGCAGCCGCCCGGCGGTATCCACCAGCAAGACGTCGGTGCCGCGCTCTTTGGCCGCGGCCAGCGCGTCGAAGACAAGACCGGCGGGATCGCTGCCCGCCGCGCGCGCCATGAACGCCGAGCCGCTGCGCTCGGCCCAGATTTTGAGCTGCTCGATGGCGGCGGCGCGAAATGTATCACCGGCCGCAAGCATCACGCTTCGCCCTTCGCCGCGCAATTTGGCCGCAAGCTTGCCGATGGTCGTGGTCTTGCCGGAGCCGTTGACGCCGGCGACCAGAATGACGAATGGCTTATGTGCCGTGTCGATGACGAGCGGCTGCGCGACCGGCCCCAGGACTTTTTCGATTTCCGACGCCACCACCGCTTTGACATCGTCCGGCGACGCCGTCGCACTGAAGCGGGCGAAACGCAGCGCGGTCGCGATCTCGGCCGAGGTCGCAAGGCCGATATCGGCGCGGATCAGCACATCCTCGATCTCGTCGATCGCCGCGGAATCGAGCTGCCGCTTGAGCACCACCTCGGCGATGGCGCCGCCGAGCGCCGAGGAACTGCGCTTGAGTCCGCCGGCGAGGCGCTGCCACCAATTTCCCGTTGATTCCGTCACATTGTCGTTCATGTGGCGCCCGTGATAGCGGTTTCGTCATGACCCCGGAAGAGATGGTGTCGCGGCTGCTGTACCGCGACGGGCTGATGCTGGTAATCGACAAGCCGGCCGGTATGGCCGTGCACCGCGGTTCGCCGAACAGCAAGGACAGGGCTCGGGAATCCCTGGAAGATCACTTCGGCACGCTGTGCTTCGGCCTGCCGCGGCCGCCGGCCTTGGCGCACCGGCTCGACCGCGACACCTCCGGCTGCCTGGTGCTCGGCCGCCATCGCAAGGCGCTGGCGGAGCTCGGCAAGCTGTTCAGGAACGGCGCCATCGGCAAGACCTATTGGGCCGTGGTTGAGGGCACGCCGCCAGCCGACGAAGGCCAGATCGAATTGCCGCTCGGCCGCCTCGACGACAAGATCGGCTGGTGGATGAAGCACGATCCCAACGGCCAGCCGTCGGTGACAAAGTGGAAGGTGATGGGGCGCGCCGCCTCGAGCTCCCTGACCTGGCTTGCGCTCGAACCCCTGACCGGCCGGACCCATCAATTGCGGGTGCATTGCGCCGAAATGGGCTGGCCCATTCTGGGCGACGCGATCTACGGCAAGGCGCCGCGGACGGGCGGCCCGCCGCTCCACCTGCATGCCCGCGAGATCGTGGTGCCGCTCTACAAGAACCGCGAGCCGATCAAGATCACGGCGCCGGTGCCGGCCCACCTGCGTGAGTTCCTGACGCAATGCGGCTGGCGCGGCGAAGATCCCGCCATCGCGGACCAGGTCACCGGAAACGGCGTGCCAATCAGTAGATCGTCGCTTTGACGCGCTCGGGCGCCAGGCGATCGTGCTCGGGCCCGCCCATCTTGCCCTCGGTCAATTCGGCAAGGATGGCGCCCGGCGTCGGCAACGCCTTGCGATCGACTTTGCTCGCCTCATCCCAGAGTTTCGAGCGAATGATCGCCTTGGTGCACTGGAAGTAGGCCTTCTCGACGGTCACGACCAAGACGCATTTCGGCGTCTTGCCGTTAAAGACAAAACTTTCGGTCAGCTTCGGATCGGTGGATATACTGGCGCGGCCGATGATGCGCATGGTCTCGCCGATGCCGGGAATGAGGAACAACAGCGCGACGCGCGGATCGCGCACCAGGTTGCGCAGGCTGTCGATGCGGTTATTGCCGCGGCGGTCGGGGATCAGCAGCGTATGCTCATCGACCACCCGGACGAATCCGGGCGGATCACCGCGCGGCGAACAGTCGAGCCCCTCGGGGCCGCTGGTCGCCAACACCACGAAGGGGGCAGCTTCGATCAGTTTGCGATATTGCGGCGTGACGTGATCGGCTTCCTTGACGACGGCGGGACCATAGGGCGCTTCGGCGTAAAGCCGCTCCAGCGCTTCGGTCGTCGTTATGATGTGATCCTGTCCGTCGCCATCCATCGCACGGTCTCCGGTTTGGCGGGAGCTTAATCAAGCCGCCAGCAATTGTCTGCCGTCGTGCGCCGCTATTTTCAGATCAAGAATCCGGCCCGCCCCAGCCGGCATCGCGAGCTTCACCGGCGTGAACTGCTCGGTGCGTCCGACATTGCGCGATTCGGTCAGGACGCGACGCGTCGTGCCGACCTCCCTGTCGAGGTGCTGTGTGAGCACCAGCGCGCCGCGCTCGCGTAGCCGTCGCGCGCGCTCTTTTATGATCTCATGGTGAAGCTGCGGCATGCGCGCAGCCGGCGTGCTGGGCCGCGGCGAGAACGGAAAGACGTGAAGCTGCGCCAGCCCGCATTCTTCGACGAGGTCGAGCGAGCGCTGGAACATGGCCTCGGTCTCGGTCGGGAAGCCGGCAATCAGATCGGCGCCGAACGCCGTGTCGGGCCGCAGCCGGCGCACCTCGTGGCAGAAAGCGATCGCGTCGGCGCGCCGATGCCGCCGCTTCATCCGCTTGAGGATGAGATCGTCGCCGGACTGCAGCGACAAATGCAGATGCGGCATCAGCCGCGCGTCGGTCGCCAAAGCATCGAGCAGATCGCCGTCGGCCTCCACCGAATCGATCGACGACAGCCGCAGCCGCTTGAGCTCCGGTACGCGCTTGAGGATCTGCTTCACCAGGAGGCCCAGTTTCGGCGCGCCGGGGAGATCGGTGCCATAGCTCGTGATGTCGACGCCGGTCAGCACGATCTCGCAATAGCCGTTGGCGACAAGGCGGCGCACGTCGTCGACCACGGATCCCATCGGCACCGAACGCGAATTGCCGCGGCCGAACGGAATGATGCAGAAGGTGCAGCGGTGATCGCAGCCGTTCTGCACCTGGACGAAGGCGCGCGTCTTGCCGGCAAAAGCGTCTATGAGATGCGCCGCGCTTTCGCGCACCGCCATGATGTCGCTGACGATCGCCTTCGGCGCATCGTGAATATCCAGGCTGGTACGCGCGCGTGCCCAGCCGGCGGGCGAAAGCTTTTCGGCATTGCCGAGCACCCGGTCGGCTTCGGTCATGGCGACGAAAGTCTGCGGCTCAGTTTGCGCGGCGCAGCCGGTGACGACGATTTTTGCATGCGGGCGGCTGCGGCGCAGCGCACGGATCGTTTGTCTGGCCTGGCGCACCGCTTCCGCCGTCACCGCACAAGTATTGACGACGACGGTGTCGGAAAATCCGGCTTGTTCCGCCTCGCGGCGGATCACCTCGGATTCGGCGGCATTGAGCCGGCAGCCGAAGGTGACGACCTCGACGCTCATGGCTTGACGCCGCCGGATTTCACGGCGCGCTCGCGTCGGCGAAGAGCGCCGCGTCGAAACGACCCTTGTGCTCGTATTCGACCGGCCCGGTCATCAAAACATGGTCGTCGCCCTCGCGCCATTCGATGGCGAGATCGCCGCCAGGCAGGCTGACCGTCACCTTGCGGCCGGTGCGGCCGAGCCGCGCCGCGGCGACGGCGGCCGCGCAGGCCGCCGAGCCACAGGCCTTGGTCAGGCCGGCGCCGCGCTCCCAGGTGCGGATCACGATGCGGTCACGCGCCGGCGTCGCGGCAAGCGTAATGTTGGCGCGCTCGGGGAACATCGGATGGTTCTCGAGCAAGGGGCCGAATTTGGCGAGATCATAGGCGGCCGGATCATCGACCCAGAAAATGGCGTGCGGATTGCCCATGCTGACGACGGAGGGCGAATGCAGCACCGGCGCGCCGCGAGGCCCGATCTCGAGCTCAATGGTGCGGGTATCGGCGAATTCCTCCTCCAGCGGAATTTCGTCCCAGCGTAGCCGCGGCCGGCCCATGTCGACCGTGTAGAGGTCCTCCCCCGCGCTCCAACAGGAGACGAGGCCCGCCGGCGTCTCGAAATCGAGCGCCGCCTTGCCGGTTTCCGCACTGACCAGCGCCGCGACGCAACGCATGCCGTTGCCGCAGGCGCCGGCTTCTGATCCGTCATTGTTGTAAATGCGGACCGCAGCGTCTTTGCCGGCGCGCGCCGGATAGAGCGCCATCAGCTGATCGTAGGGCTCTTGCCGCGCCGCCGCGCGCGCTTCGGCCGCGGCGATTGCGGCAGGCTTTGCGCGCAGATCGACGATGACGATCTCGTTGCCGAGGCCGTTCATCTTGACGAAGTCCCGGTTCGCCAGCGCACCCATCGCAAAGCCCGCAATAAAGCCAGAATGTGAGGCAGTTATATGAGAACTCGATGCTGTGGCGCCAGTAGCGGTGCCGGCAATTTGGACGAGGCGGGAATCGCCGAGACGTGCTAAATTCAATGTCGGGGACGAATCCATATCTTGGCGATGGCGCACCGGCGCCGAGTCGTCGTTAAAATCGCCCATTCAAGGAAAAGGTGAGTCCCGATGTCGTTTCGCTTAGCCCCGCGCGCCGCCTGCACGGTCGCGGCCGTTGCTTTGACATTGTCACTGATGCCGCTGGCGCCGTCATACGCGCAGACTCCAGCACAAACTCCAACGCCGGCTCCGGCGCAATCGCCGCCGGCGACGCCAGACGCTCCGAAAGCCGCGCCGGCCCAGCCGGGCGATCCGTTCGGCGAGGAGACCGCCCTGACGGCCAAGACCATCGTCTACGTCAAGGGCACCGGAACCTGGGACAAAGCCTTCGATACCGTCAGCGGCTCGTTCAAGAAGATCAAAGCCTATCTCGACAAGGAAGGCATCAAGCCGGCCGGCCTGTCGATGACGATCTTCACCGCGACCGACGATACCGGCTTCGATTACGAGGCCGCGGTCCCGATTGCCGAGGCGCCCAAGAACCCGCCGCATGGCGACGTCGCGCTCGGCCAGTCACCCGAAGGCCAGGCGCTCAAATTCATCCATCGCGGCTCATATGAGGATCTCGACAATACTTACGAAGCGATCACCAATTACCTCGACGACAAGCGGATGGAAGCCAAAGACATGTTCATCGAGGAATATGTCACCGACCCGCTCACCGCCGACGCGGGCAAGCTCGTCGTCAACGTCTATGTCCTGGTCAAGCCCCCATCGCCGTCGCCCGGCTGAGACCCATCGTTCCCAGACTTATCATCGTTCAAAGACTTGCCCGGGCCGCAAAGTGCCAAACCGTTCGGGCGCTATTCCGGCAGTCTGCAAAGCTTCGGCAAGCGCAATGAGCGGCGCATCGATCGCTTCGTCGGTGAGCTGGAACGTGCCGTAGTGATGGCCGAGGGCGAATTCGGCGCCGCTGTCGATGAACGCCTGGACCGATTCGGCGGGGTTCATGTGCTGGTCGCGCATGAACCAGCGCGGCTCGTAGGCCCCGATCGGCAGGATGGCGAGCCGCAACGGTCCGTGGCGCTGGCGCACCTCGCGGAAATTGCGGCCGTCGCCGTAAGAGGAATCGGCGACGAAATAAATGCGCCCGCCCGGCGTGTCGATCAC
>Ga0187887_10001731_pt1 | contig 18350 bp, 14 predicted proteins | sample June2016WEW_7_10_FD_132977 | JGI IMG/M metagenome (GOLD analysis project Ga0187887, IMG submission 132977) | Peatland microbial communities from SPRUCE experiment site at the Marcell Experimental Forest, Minnesota, USA - June2016WEW_7_10 | ecosystem: Environmental > Terrestrial > Soil >...
CGCGAGTTTTCTATCACCCTTGTGGGATTTTTGCGCCCCGAGTCTTTCAACATCTACTCCGCTCCACATCGCGTGCTATCGCCCGGTGGAACGCCCTATCATTCTTAGGAGGTCTGCGATGAAACTACGAATCAAAGGAAACTCGCTGCGGCTCCGCGTGACACCCTCGGACGTGGAACAACTTCTACGCGACGGAGCAGTTCGAGAGCACGTTCAATTCACGGCCAATCCTAATGACCGGCTTACGTACGAAGTCATCCGTTCTTCATCTGGACCAACCGCAACTGTGGCATACTGCTTAGGAAATATCACAGTCAACGTGCCGGAGGTCCAACTAAAAGAGTGGGCAGGCAGTAACGATGTTGGGATCTACACCGACGTAGCGGTAGGGGATGACCAGGTGCTCTCCGTGGCGATCGAGAAGGATTTCGCCTGCCTGGATCTGAGCGACGCGGAGAACGAAGATACATTTCCAAACCCGAACCTAGCCGCTACCTGCTGATAAATCTCAACCCACGTCATCGCACTTGAGGGCCTTGTATCCCGCAGAACATTCACCAACCCAAGGAGAATTCATGTCAACCACGAAAGAACGGATTGCTCTCCAAAAGGCCCCGCTGAAGGTGCCAACCGATATCACTCCAAAGGACGTCGCCGATATCACTGGAGCCCTCAATGCCCTGCTTGCGGATGTATTTGCCCTCTACCTCAAGACCAAGAACTTCCATTGGCACATGAGCGGCCCGCACTTCCGTGATTACCATCTGCTGCTCGATGATCACGGCGATCAGCTCTTCGCCATGACCGACGAAATCGCCGAGCGTGTTCGCAAAATCGGTGGAACCACGATCCGTTCGATCGGACACATCGCTCGTCTGCAGCGCATCCCCGACAACGATGCGGAGTATGTAACTCCGCAGGATATGCTAAGCGAGCTTCGCGAGGATGAGAAGGCCCTGGTCTCGCGCATGCTGGCCGTCCACACGGTATGCGATGAAGCAGGCGATGTTGCCACCGCCAGCCTCCTCGAAAACTGGATCGATCAAGGCGAGCGTCGTATTTGGTTCCTCTTTGAGACGACCCGCGGGTAAGAAGCTCCAACCCGGATCTCCCGCATCGCCCCTCGAACCAATCGCCTGACCATGACTACAGCAGAGCTGCCGGTCTGGTGAAGCTGACCTTCACCAGACCTTCTCAACCCGCAGCACCAGCTTGTTGCCTTCGCTCATATTCTTGGCGCCCACCGCGTGGTAGGCATTGACGAAGTAGAACCATTTGCCGCGATTCACGACGGCGCCGGGACCGATTCCGCCAATCTGCTCGCGGGCATTGGGCACCGCGATGCCGTTCACGCTGGAGTCCGTAATCTGCTTCAGGTAATAGCCGTTGGCGCCGACGTAAACGTTCTTGACGACCTCATAAGACGCGGTCGCGTTGAAGTGGATCGCCTGGCCGGCTTGCGTACTTTCGTCACCGGTGTCGACGGGAGGCGAGTGGTTGGTGGAGTTCCAGAGATAGTGGACGCGCCAGCTGGTCTCGATGCGCTTGGCGGGATAGAGTGTCACCGCGTAATAAGGATTGAGCGTCCAGGCGTTGTTGCCAATGTTGACGGGTCGGTCAGGCGAGTAGCGGCCGAGCGGGGCGTCGAAGACGAAGTCGGCGCGCTGGTAGATGGGCATGCCGAAGAGCGTATGTTTCGGCCATTGAAGGATGAATGGCGAGAAGCTGACATCGCCTGGCCCCTGCCCGATGCCATGCCCGCCGGTGTCGACATAGGCGCCGGTTAGCACCGTCTCGACCCCGTACCACGCACCAAAAAGGCGCACGTGCGGCGACAGCCACGCAATGTGCAGCAGCGCCGCTCCGGAGTTGACATCGGTGATCCCTGGTTCCGGCTGGCCGGTGTTGCTGAGAGTCTTGTTGTCGTGGACGCCCTGGCCGATGAGCTCGACGACCCAGCCGGGTCCGGCGATGCCGTCCAGGAAACTGGTATCCCCGAGGTTCACAGCGGGGAGCGCGGGCGACTGCTGCGACGGCGCACGAGAACTGAAGAGGCTAACGAGCGCGAGCGTGACCACCGAGGAGAATAGGGTGCTGCGACTCAGCAGCCGCAGCGCCCAGAACGGCTTCTGCGTCCCCCAGGATTTGCCTGCCAATAACGGCACCTTCATAGCTGCCCGTTTCTGCCAGCTATGAATCCCATCCCCATGTACCGCCTCGCGCAGGCCTTGAGGGTGGTGCAATCGTTTCTCACGTCGTTCACCTGATCCTGGGGGACGTCGCCGTCGAACGGAAGCTGCCGGGTTAGGCAGCTTCATTCATCGTCAATTGCTCCGTCTAGCCGAACTTCCTCTTGGTCGGCAATTTAACTAATGCAAGCCGATGGCCAAATCACGAAGAGCGTCGTCGCGTTGCCGTCGGTGACGCGTCTTTCGTCTAAGTGCTTGGATCAGCGTGCGTTCTCGAAACGAGAAATACGACAGACGATGGAGGAAACTATTCAGGTGTCGGCCACGTTCTCGACATGTGTCAAAGTGGTGTCAAGATAGCGACGCTCAGTCTCGCCCGCGGTTCCGACGGAATTATCCAACGGCGATTCAAGGAATCCGGCGAACCTGACCCGGTTGCCCGCCGCCTTCCCAGGGATATGAATGAGATCCTCAGACTTAGGCGCGAAGGGGCCAGCTTCACGGCAATCGGATATAAATTTGGGGTTTGCCAAACCACAATTTACGACCGCCTCAAGGAGGTCGACCCCTCTTTGCTCGGATTCTTCGGTTCGCGTCCCAACCCAAGAACGGGTGTAGAGATGAGAGTTGGCGGGATGAGCTTCCGAAACATCGCTCTAACCCACCTGTGAGTTGCCGAACGATGCGCTACACTTACAAAACTCTTGCCCCAGGACATCGGTCAGACCCCTAACGCCGTTTTCTTGCAAAAGGAATCTCCATGAAGCCAGTGATCCTCTGCCTCGTCGCCTCGCTCGTCAGCGCTTCGTTTGCCCTCCATGCGCAGACGGCCTCGCCGCAATATCCCGACATGCCCTCGGAGACGCCCGCCTCAGTAAGCACCGCGCAGTATGGCGCCGACTACACGCGCCGCGAGGTCATGATTCCCATGCGCGACGGCGTCAAACTGCACACCGTCATTCTCGTCCCCAAGGGAGCGCACAACACCGGCATTGTTCTCACGCGCACTCCATACAACGCCTCGGCACTTTCCACCAACACCTACAGCAACCACCTCGGGCCCAGCCTCTACGGCTACGATAACGCCACCGACGTCATCGTCGAAGGTGGCTACATCCGCGTCTTTCAGGACGTGCGCGGCAAGTACGGTTCCGAAGGCGACTACGTGATGAACCGCCCCTTCCGCGGGCCCTTGAACCCCACTCCCGTGGACAACTCCACCGACACCTACGACACGATAGACTGGCTCACCAAGAACCTTCCCGAGTCCAACGGCAAGGTCGGCATCATCGGCATCTCCTACGACGGCTACACCTCCCTCGCCGCGCTCGTCAACCCTCACCCCGCCCTCAAAGTCGCCGTTCCCATGAATCCCATGGTCGACGGCTGGCGCGGAGACGACTGGTTTCACAACGGCGCCTTCCGCGAACAGAACGAGCCCTACATCTACGAGCAAGACGGCACCCGCGACAACTCCGCACACTGGTGGACCTCCAACTTCGACGACTACGACACGTACATGAACGCGGGTTCGGCCGGCGAACTCGCCAAACGACACGGCCTCGATCAGATGGGCTTCTGGCGCAAGCTGGTCGCGCACCCCTCGTATGACTCCTTCTGGCAGGAGCAGGCCGTCGACAAGATTCTCGCCGCGCAGTATGCCAAGCACCCGCCCACCGTGCCTGTCCTGCTCGTCCATTCGCTCTGGGACGCCGAGGACATCTACGGCGCAACCGCCGTCTACAAGGCCATTAAGCCCTACGACAAGGATGGGCTCGTCCACATCACCCTCGGCCCCTGGCACCATGGCGGAGCCATCGAAGACGGCACCAACCTTGGCACCAACCAGCTTCGTTTCCCCGCCGACCCGTCCTTCTACTGGCGTCAGCACATCCTCGCGCCCTTCCTTGCCCGCTATCTCAAGGACGACACCTCAGCACCCGCCATCGCCACCGTTACCGCCTACCAGTCCGGCTCCAACCAGTGGCAGAATCTCCCCGCCTGGCCCGTCGTTCAACCCAATACGCGTCTTTATCTGCACGCCGACGCAATGCTGAGTTTCACCGCACCCTCCGCCACCGAAACCCCCTTCACCGAATATCCTTCCGACCCTGCGCATCCAGTTCCCTATCTTCCGCGTCCGGACCAGCCAGTGTGCTACGTCGCTGGCTGCGTCTGGGCCAACTGGCTCGCCTCGGACCAGCGCAGCGCTTCCGGCCGTCCGGACGTAGCCACGTTCATCTCCGAGCCGCTCACCGCGCCCATCACTATCTCCGGCCAGCCCATCGCCAACCTCATCGCCTCAACCGCCGGCACCGACTCCGACTGGGTCGTCAAACTCATCGACCTCTATCCCGACGAAGTCGCGGGCGAACCGTGGATGGGCGGCTACCAGCTGATGATCTCGGCGGACATCTTCCGCGGACGCTACCGCCAAAGCCTCGAAAAGCCCGAGCCCATCCCCGCCAACACGCCAGAGCCCTATCGCTTCGACCTGCCCAACGCGAACCACGTCTTCCTTCCCGGTCATCGCATCCTCGTGCAAGTGCAGTCCAGCTGGTTCCCTCTTTACGATCGCAACCCGCAGACCTTCGTTCCCAACATCTTCTTCGCCCAGCCAGCCGACTATCAGAAGGCGGAGCAGAAGGTCTACCACTCCACTGCCGACGCCAGTTACATCGAGTTGCCTGTAGTCAAGCCCTGACACCCGTGGAGCTATAGGCTCTTCTATGATTGTTCCCCTCCACGGACAACAGTGTTCCGGTTCGTGACTGTTTTCGACTCTTCGAAATCAACAGGACACTGCCGCTACACCGATAGGCAGAATCTATCAAGCAATAACAATTCCCTATTTGATCAGCCTCCCGCGCGATGCGATCCTGACACAGTCATGTCAGAGAATAGAGCTTCCCTCGAGAGCTACACGCCGCACCGGACCGTAATCCTCAAGGAATTGGGCTCCCCGTTCTCCATCGTCAACGAAGCCGAAGTCGCCGTCGCCCAACGCGCGATCGTCCCCGCCCGCCGCGTATTTGTAACCGGCGCAGGTCGCAACTGATTGGCGCTCAAGATGGCCGCCATGCGCCTCATGCACTTCGGTCCCACCGTGCACGTCCCCGAACAATGCCAACGACTATCAGCAGAGCACCGTCGGCTTCAGCCTCCGCCGGATGATCCGGCCGCATTCGGCCTCCGAGTCACCGGCCCGACCGGCCTGTTCGATCCGCAGCAACCGATTCGTCCCCTGTTGATCCCGTAGGCGCGCCGCTGCTTCCCCATGAGGGAGGTCCTCTGCGGAGGATCTCCCTCACTATTCTTGGACTGCTGCCGTCCACAAGACCCTGCGTTCGAAACTAAATCTCACTTGACCCAATTTGTAACTGTAGTTGGTTGATCAACAACCGAGGGCCCATCCGTTTGGATATCCGAACCATCATGTTCGTTCATATCTCCTTCATGCTCGCCCTCGCCGGCGTTATGGCAGCCATCGCCGTACATCCCCACTTCCGCCAGTTCTACCTCCCGGCGACCGCCTTCGTCATCGGCACCCTCAGTACCCTGTTGCGCCTCGCCGACACCCATATCCCTCTGCTCTTCTCCATCGTGCTCTCCAATCTGCTCCTCCTGCTGAACATGCTGCTCCTGCATCGCTGCCTGGCCGAATTCGTACGGGGCGGCAGCAGAACCAAAATCCTCGAAGCGCTGATCGCCAGCGGCGAACTGCTCGGCCTGCTCTACTACACCTTCGTCGAGCCCAGCATGAATGCCCGCGTCCTCGTGGTCTTCATCTCGCTTCTCGCCGTCGCCGCGCTCACGATCCTCGTACTCCTCGGCTGCCGCGAAGCCGCCGTGCGCACCCCCTGCCGCTCCGTCGCCGTCGTATACATACTCTTCTCGCTGGCCGCCATCATTCGCTGCCTCGGAGTGCTGTTCAAGGATTCGCCGCACCACTACTTAACCTCCTCCACCACCACCACCGTCATCGGGCTCATCGGCTTCCAGATCATGATCGTCGGCGTTCCCCTCGGCTACTTCTGGATGACCTCCGCCCGCCTCTGGAACAGCCAGAACCAGCTTGCCCGCACCGATGCTCTCACCGGCCTGCCCAACCGCCGTGCCCTCGAAGAGCGCAGCCTGCGAGCCATGGAACAGAGCCGCCTCCATCCCACTCCGCTAGCCGTGCTCGCCCTCGATATCGATCACTTCAAGAACCTCAACGACCGCTATGGACACAAAGGCGGAGACCTCGCCCTGTGCTCTCTCGCTCTCACCCTCGCCGCCACCGTCCGCCCGCGCGATCTGGTCGCCCGCATCGGCGGCGAGGAGTTCGTCGCCCTGCTCTGGAACTCCGGCCTCGACACCGCCTTGGCCACCGCCGAGCGCATCCGGCAAACCATCGAAGACCTCGAGATTCCCCTCGAGACTCAAGACAATCAGGACACACAAGCCCCTCAACTCCTCAAGGCCACCGTCAGCGACGGCCTCGCCATCCTCCAACCCGACGACACCTTCGAGACCGCCCTGCGTCGCGCCGACCGCGCCCTCTACGCCGCCAAACTCGCCGGCCGCAACCGCATCCTGCTCGATCCCAAGCTCAACCATTACGCGTTGCCTCGCGAATAACAGAAATTCCCCAGGTGCTTGAAAAGTCGGCTTTTGACCAAGTTCACGCTCCAGGAATCCAGCACAGCGAAGCTGGTCAAACCCCCGTTTTGGGGGCATTGCGAAGTAGCGCTTGAAATAGTCCAACCCACAGAGTGGAGCTCGGTCTCCAATTCATTACTCCATGGTGGATTCAACGATGGACCAACTTAGATTGGAAACCTCGTCCTCTACCCAACTCCGCACCCTAGAAGCAGCCCCCAAGACTTCAGTCAAAAAAGTACCGCGGGAAGGGGTGCCCCCTTCCCGCGGCAGCTAGTGTTGAGCGCGAGTATCTACGCCGCATTACTGACTAACTTGTGGGGATCGATGACGAACTTTTTCGCGACCCCCTTGTCGAAGTCTTTGTATCCCTGGGGCGCGTCGTCGAGAGTGATGACGGTTGCGTTGACGATCTTGGCGATGGGAAGGCGATCATGGAGGATGGCCTGCATCAGTTGGCGGTTGTACTTAAGGACAGGCGTCTGGCCGGTGAAGAAGCGGTGCGACTTCGCCCATCCCAGGCCAAAGCGCAAGCTCAGGTTCCCGGTCTGGGCCGCCCTGTCGTGCGCTCCGGGATCCTCGGTGACGTAGAGGCCAGGAATGCCGATCGAGCCGGCCGCTCGAGTGATGGACATCAGTGAATTGAGAACGGTGGCCGGCGCTTCCGTAGCGTTGTGTCCGTGCGACTTTGCCTCGAAGCCGACCGCGTCGATGGCAGCGTCAACCTCAGGCTTGCCGACGATCTGGGCGATCTGGTCTTCGAGCGAGGCGTCCTTGGTGAGGTCGATGGGCTCATAGCCGACTGCTTTGACGTGGGCGAGGCGCTCGCCATTCATGTCGCCGATCAGGACGACGGCTGCGCCCAGGATGTATGCGGAGGCGGCTGCGGCCATGCCGACCGGGCCGGCTCCGGCCACTTAGACAGTTGAGCCCACACCGACGCCGGCGTTGATCGCTCCGTGGAAGCCGGTCGGAAGAATGTCGGTGAGCATGGTGAGGTCTTTGATCTTCTCCATGGCCTGGGCTTTGTCGGGAAATGGGATGAGGTTGAAGTCAGCGTAGGGGACCATGACGTACTCCGCCTGGCCACCCACCCAGCCGCCCATGTCGACGTAGCCGTAGGCTCCGCCGGCGCGGCCCGGATTGACGTTGAGGCAGACGCCGGTCTCCTGGTCGCGGCAGGTGCGACAGCGCCCGCAGGCGACGTTGAAGGGAACGGTGACGAGATCGCCCTTCTTGATGTACTCGACGTCGGAGCCGAGTTCGATGACTTCGCCGGTGATCTCGTGGCCGAGGACCATCCCGGTGGGTGCGGTGGTGCGGCCACGGACCATGTGCTGATCTGAGCCGCAAATGTTGGTGGAGACGACCTTGAGGATGACGCCGTGATTGATCTTCTTTCCGGTTGGGTCTTCAAGTTTGGGGTAATCGATGGACTGAACTTCGACGTGGTTGGGACCGAGAAAAACGACTCCGCGATTAGAAGCCATGGGATATATCCGTTGCTGGTTTGAGATGGGTTAATTGAGCGTCGATCGGCTTGACGGCCTTCGTCGCCTCGGCCAGAGTCGCGACCAAACCCTGACGCTCGCTGAACGCAGTCGTGGTGAGCAGTGGCACTTGGAAGATCGCTGCCGCCTCGACCAGGGCCACAGCATGATTGATGAGCTCACTCGTGTTGTGGGAGCGAATGGTAAGCATCTGCAGATATTGATGGTCGATCATCAACAGCGAATGATTATCCGGCTGAGCAGCGTTTTGGCTGGAGTTGCAGGCATCGTGTTTATCCTTTATCGATCGTGGGATGTTGTCTTGCCTCCCGGGTCGTCGCTTCGCCATACCGTGATTGGTTCTGGAGTGAAAGCGGGCGCGATATCCAGAAGAGTTTCGAATGAAATGAATTGCCGATGTTGCGGCTCGATTCCCTTGCGGCAATCGCTGTCTATTAGACATAGTCCAATGGAACTGGCTGCAGTGTTGCCGGTGCTGCGCTTGCAGGGGCTTAACAAAAGCGGCTTTCAGGCGGTGGGCTTGCTCGTTGATTATGGCCAACTCTCACTTTCGTCACTCCCGTCCCTTCGGCGAAAGTAACGAGCGAGTCTTGACAAGAGGCCAATGAGGCCCGGATATGCTAAATTTGGCTCCACCGCATCGGCTTCGTTCGGGAGTTCTGGAAATGTCCCTTGAGTATTCGCCTCCAGGCCTTGAAAACCTTAAGCACATCGTCGTCGTGATGATGAGCGGGCGCTCGTTCGATCACATGCTCGGATCGCTTAAGGCCACGCACCCCAACATCGATGGGCTGACCGGTACAGAGTCGAATCCTGACCAGCAGGCCCAGCCGGTCCTCGTACAGCCAACGGCCGAGTATCAAGGCCAACTCGATCCCCATCCGGATACTCACTTTCCCGCAGTTGACTTGCAGATCTTCGGAGGTGCGACAGGTCCCAACCGTGTGGCAAACATGCAGGGGTTTGTGAAGAGCTACTTCGAGCAGAGGAAAAATTCGGATAGCTCGCGAAAAGTGATGAATTACTTCACCCCCGATAAGATACCGGTACTCACTACCCTTGCCACCCAATATGCAGTCTTCAATCGCTGGTTTGCGTCCGTACCCGGTTCCGGAAATTGCAACCGTATATTCGCGCACTTTGGAACTTCATTCGGCCTGGCCAGCGACGACGTGTTTTACACGAACAAACAGTATCCCAGCATCTATCAGCGTCTTCTCAGTAACAATCGCACATCAAAATTCTTCAATTTTGACGATGCGAGTTCGGCCCCTGAACTCGCCGATCTAATGAAACAAGATCCGGCTCTTTTTGGGACGTTCGAGGATTTCTTGAACGCTTGCGGACATAGTCAGCTACCCGACTACTGTTTCGTCGCACCTAACTATACCGATCACGACGCGCCCGATGGCAGCGGTACGTTCATCGCCACCGATCAGCATCCGGACCACGATGTGCGCGCGGGCGAGGCATTCATCGCAACCGTTTATAACTCTATCCGCAACAATGCGACCCTTTGGCCGAGCACCGCTCTTCTGATCGTCTATGACCAGCACGGCGGCATCTACGATCATGTGCCGCCGCCTGCTTGCACGCCTGACGGCTTCACCGCACAACCCGCCACGATCGGCACGCCCGATCCCTTCCACTTTGACCGCCTCGGCGTCCGCGTTCCCGCGGTGTTGGTCTCGCCGTGGATCGAGCAAGGCTCCGTCATAAACGATACTTTCGAGCATGCGTCGATCCCCGCTACGGTCACCGAACAATTTATTGGTCCCTACACCCAGCGCACCGCCCGCGAATTCGCAGCAAATACCTTTCTCCAATTCCTTAACCTTTCGACAATGCGAGCCGACGACGAGTGTCCTGTTTTCGTCTCCGAGAGTAATAAACCCGGTAACAGTCGCAATGTGATTGCGCTGCCTCAAACCGAGGCGTTCCCGCTACCCGGGTTCGTAGCTGCGGCAGCCAAGCCCGGCGCAAATCGACAACCGGAGCTGCAAGAAATCGCCGATGGAGAAGCGTCATCCTCCCAATCTCGGAGTCCCGTTCAAGTTGCAGTCGGCCCCTCAACTCACGTTGCTCGCGATCGATGGACGATCGACGATTCGATCGGCCACTACCCGTACGCTTACGCAATCTACAGGTTCCTCACTGACCCCGAAACCTCCCCTCCGCTCGCCATAAGCATCCAGGCGCCCTGGGGTGGGGGTAAGACCTCGCTCATGCGAATGATCCAATCGCAGCTCGACCCGGACGCCATCAAAGAGGTCGATCAAACCAAAGCGATCAACTCGAACGAGTACGGGAGCGCCAGTGTAAAACACATTCTCACTGAGATTGACGATGCCTCCTACCCGCCTGCGGCACAATCCGCTCGGCACCCGAAAGCGAAGGCATCATCCGAGTCAGGCTCATTCAAAGAAGTCGGCGGATCTCAGGCGCCTCGAACGACAATCCCACCGATCGAGAAGCCCGGGGAAAGGCGCGTCACCGTCTGGTTCAATGCCTGGAAGTACGAGAGCACGGCCCAGGTGTGGGCCGGTCTCGCAGATTGCATTGTTCAGCAGATTGGCAAGCGCTTGGGGCCGGTTGCACGTGAACTGTTCTGGTTTCGACTGCAGCTAAGACGACTGGATGCAGAGAAAATTCGCCGCAGGATTAGTAATGAAATATTCTCGGCCTTTATTCGAAAGCTTCTGGCTTGGCTCCCGGCATATATCGCGGGGCTTGGTGTCGCGAGTATTGCCATGCTGAGGCACGCACCGAGGCCCGCAGTGGGCGTGTTCTTCCTCGAACTTATCGCAGGGTGTACGCAGTTCTGGAAGGCCAGATCAGAAACCGAAAAGCAGCCCGCGCGCATCAGTTTGGGCGATTTTATTCAAGCGCCCGATTATGCAGCTAACCTGGGTTTCGTTCACGAGGTCGTCGAAGACCTCAGGCGCGTCTTTCAACTCATCCCGAAGAAACACCTGCCTATGGTTGTTTTCATCGACGACCTGGACCGCTGCTCGCCGGGAAAGATTGCTGCCGTTGTAGAAGCGATCAATCTCTTCCTTGCCGGTGAATTCCCTGAGTGCATGTTCATTCTCGGCATCGACGATGAGATGGTGGCAGCGGCTTTGGATACGGCCCACAGTGACGTGATTGCGAAGCTGCCGAGATACGTCAAGTCCACTTCAATTGGTTGGCGCTTCATGGACAAATTTGTCCAGCTGCCCTTTGTTATTCCGCCGCCGACTCGAGACGATCTCGCACGATACGTCGAGTCGCTTCTCTCGCAGGGAGGAGTAAACACCAGTGTCAGCATGCAAGTAAGGGACAATGCGGCCCGTGCTGTTGAGGCCGGCAGTCTCGCCGTAGCGTCGCCAGAGCAGGTCGTGGCAAAGCTCTCCAGTGAACAGAAGCTTGCGCCCGGCCAAAAGGAAACCCTCCAGAGAGAAGTGAAGATCATTCAGGGCATGAATGAAAGCATCAAGGACTTCACGGACCAGGACAAGGGCATCCGCGACGCGATCTCCCAACATGCCAATCGCTATTTCGACAATCCGCGCGATACAAAACGCTTTGTGAATCTGTTCCGCTTTTACTATTTTCTTCGCGCCGCGCGCGAGGCGCGCGGACAGTTGGTCCCCTCAGTGGATCAGTTATGCCGGTGGATCGCATTCTCCCTTAGATGGCCCGAAGTCGGCCGTTGGCTTCGCACTCACCCGGTTGCTCAAGATGATTCAGGCGAAACTGTTCTCGTAGCTATCGATCGCTTGAGCGGAGCGAACCATACCCACCAAAAATGGCAACTCGCCATGGACGGGACCTTTGGACTTAAGATCCAAGATGCTGGATGGCTGGGAGACGAAGATTTGCATGCATTTCTCCGTCGTGAAGCTGTCGAATTCCAGAAGGAGGACCGGCTTTCCGCTTGCTCCGACAAGGGCCTTTGGTGAAGTAACGTGGCACACCGCCCTCGCAATCAATTCTGGTAGCGCGTTCGCCATCAATGTTGTGAGTGAACGGTATACACGATGCCTGAAAAGGAAGAATGCCGCGCTATCGGGCAACAGGCGAAGGTTTTGTGATCCCGGTGCTTACAAAGTCGGGTTTTGGCTATCTTGGCGTGAGAGCAACGAGCTCGACACGTCCAATGAACTTGCAGCAATGTGCCGAGCAGCTGAAGCAGTTCGCGTCGACCATACATATGCCCGCAGAGGCTCGTCGCTTCGTCGATTACCTAGCCGACCTTTTCCCTGAAGACGCGCCATCTACGTGGACAAATAGCTCCGTCCGAAGCCGCGTAGCGCAAGCGGAGTTCGCTGCCGTACCCGACCGCAAGAGGCTATCCCTGAGCAGCGCCTTGCGGAAGCCAGGAACGCTTACATCGACACCTCGGGCGCGCCTGAAAATCAAGAGGTCACGTCTCACACGCCGATAAACAACACAAAATGCAAAATCCAGCTCGAAGGTTGCCCCCAAAGTTGCCTCCGGATGTCGGGCTCAACCTGGGCCCTTGGAGCGTGAGCAAGAGCGCGGGCGACCATTAGAAATGCGACCGCGATCGACCGAAGAAATCTCACTACATTTTCTTGGCGGGAGCCGGTCTTGGAATCTTGAACGTCCAGGAGCCTCCGAAGACGATGGTGCGTCCCTCAACGCGCGCCTTAGCAGAGTACTCGTCGTAGTATTTGAAAAAGAGTAAGAAATTCGCGCAGTAGTGGCACCGCGCAGAGAACATCCATTGAACGAACTGAGTTCGCCCATTCCGAGGTTGTCCAGGAGGAAATATACGACGTTCGGCTTCTTGGGTTGTGAAGGTTGTGTCGTTGTGCCCTCTTCAGAGGAGTTGCGATTGTTTCTGTTACCAAGCTCGCGTCGCAGGCCGGTCTGGACCTTAGCTGCTCAGTAGTGAGCCCCGATGGGACATCGCGACTATTAGGCGAAGAAATCGCCTTTCGTCCCGTTTACGGGAAATAACTCTCCGACGTATGGGAGAGTTGTGATTGTCGTCACTGATGTTGTGGTCGGTCCCTGGAAAACCAACTCATTCTGCGCGGGACAGTTGTGTGTCAATTCGATAGGGTCGGTCTACTGGCAAAGGACCAGCGGTCATCGATTGCCATAGGTTTGGCCGACGAGGCCAGGTGTCTCAGGACCAAACACCCCCGCATTCGAAATTCATTTCACTCAAGGAGCAGCCGCCAATAATCGCCCTGCGCGCACAAAGACGTCTCCGAGAACTCAGTGTCGTTATGACGCCCTCCGCCTCTTTTCAGATGGCGATAAATCATCAATGCACTCATCGACGAAGACGGAACCTTCAGGCGAGATTCCTCCAAAGTCGCATTTTCACCAACTTCGAGCGTCTGGGCGCCGGATCAGTCACCCGGACGGTAGATCGGCGTCGACGTTGGCGAAAACACCGTTTTTCAGACACAGCGATCCCGAGCGTGAGGAGAACACCTGTTACTTCTGCTAGTTGCAGGAGTACGGAACCCCGCCTAGTCTTTCAGCAGACAGAGAGGATGCCGAACATCTCGGCCCCAGTGGAACTGGCAGGGTACGGCCAAGAAATGGACTGGATAAATGCTGGCATCATCCATCGGATGGATACTCATAATTTCAGGGATCGGGACGGCTGCTGGCGGGCTTGCTGGACTCTTCTTGCCTCGAACTACTCTGCAATTAGTGTTTGGAGTAAAGAGTTCAGACGGAGTGACGATGTTCTTCGTTCGGCATTGGGGAGCGCTGCTCTTCGTAGTCTGCGCACTGACCGTATATAGCGCCTATGTCCCCGTTTCTCGCGTTCCGATCTTGACCGCTTCCATCATCGAAAAGTTTGCCATCGTTGCACTGATCTTCTTCGGCCCCTTGAAGCGAACGATCGCGATGACGGTTTTCGGGATCATGGACGGAGTTTTGGCCATCCTGTTCATTGGGTATCTTGCGGGGTTCTCGTGCCCCTGTGGATTCAAACTGACCCACTCCCGAAGCGTGAGTGGCTGTGGGGTAACTTGCATGAGGCTCCTCAACCGTTATACGGCGCCTAAGATTCGTTCGCCGTCCACGTGTATGAGGGCAGCTGACACTTTTTCTTCTGAATTTTATGCCTCCTGATTCCACTTGACTCTCATGACCCATCTGCTAAACTTGCGCCACTCACCACCGTCGAAATCTAGCGCCATTTCGTGGAGCAAGCCATGGCTACAGCGCTTGTACCTCCTGCCATTCACGCGCACAAAAAGAAGATCGTCCTCTGTTGCGATGGGACGGGCAACGAATTCGGCGCGCCCAATCCTACCCCCATCGACAAGAACTCCGGCCAAAACTCCAATGTGGTGAAACTCTACACCACCCTCCAGATTGACAATGACCAGGTCGGCTACTATCACCCTGGCGTCGGCACCATGGGCGCTCCCACGGCTACGCATTGGTGGTCGCGCGAGTGGTCCAAGATCAAAGGCCTTGCCTTCGGCGCCGGTTTCCGCGACAACGTGCTGGACGCCTATCGCTACCTGATGGAGGTCTATAACGACAATGGCGGCGGTGGGAACCAGGACGAAGTCTATATTTTCGGATTCTCGCGCGGCTCCTATACCGCGCGCGCGCTTGCCGGTCTTCTACATGGCTACGGCTTACTATGCCGGGGCAATGAAGGCCATATCCCGTACGCGTGGCGCATGTACGTGGAACAGCACGATAATCGCGGCAGGCACCACGTCGTACCCGATACTGCTTTCAAGGAGACCTTCTCCCACAAGAACTTCCAGATCCACTTCGTCGGCGTGTGGGATACCGTCTCGTCAGTGGGATGGATCTCCTCTCCCATGCGCCTCTTCAATCTGGCGGAGAATGACACCATCCTGCGTGGCCGGCACGCCATCAGCATCGATGAACATCGCTGCTTCTTTCAGGACAACCTCTGGGGCGACCCCCTCCCAGGGCAGGATCTCCTGCAGGCGTGGTTCGCGGGCGTGCATTCAGACATTGGCGGGAGCTACTCCCAGCCCCAATCCGGCCTCTCCTACATCACGCTGCGCTGGATGCTGAGCGAGGTCGGTCTCCCTCCAGACGCCGACGGAACCTATCCCGACAAGCCCGGCATCCGGCTCAACAAGGCGCATCTTGACCTCGTGTTTGGTACCATGCCCGATCCCATCGTCGACCCCGAACTGTTTTACACTCCGCCCGAATCTTCCAGGCCGCACAGATCGCTCACCTGGAAGTGGTGGCTTCTCGAGATCCTTCCGCATCGTTACTACAACAAGGACGATGGCAAGGAGCGGCGACGCATCCCTCTCGGCGTCCGTCTTCGCCAACTGCCCGCCCGGTCGCTGGTGCATGAGACTGTTGCGCAGTTGATGGACGCGCCCGACTCCAAGTACAAACCCGGAAACGTTCACCGCAAAGAACTGGTTCGACCCGTAAATGACCCCGCTCTTCCATGCGCAGACGGCACCACGTATTATCGCTTCGAGCCGCAGAACCGTCCTCCGCACGGCATCCTGTTCAACCTCTTCGATCGCTTTGTCGTTACCTGGCTGTTCACGGCCTTCGATATCGTGATTCTTCTGCCGGCGCTTATTTGGATCGCGCTGGCCGCAGCTCTCTCGGTGTTCGCGTTGGCCGCGATCCTGATCCACGCCCTCTGGCTCTTCGCTCTTCATTGCTTTCCGTTCCTGACCCACGCCCTCATCCATTGGCTCGCTCTCCTGGCCGCATGGTTGCTGTGTTACGCGCATTGGCTGCAGCGGTGGTGGAGGTTCCTATGAAATTCCACGATCCTTTCCGCGCCAGGCCAACCCGCGCTCCCCGGTCATCGACCTTCTGCTTGCGATTCTCCGATGAGATTCCACCGCCGAACTCGCTCACGGGTTATCTATCTGGACTGTTTGCATCACGTCCTGGCTACGATCGCATCATTGTCTTTGTGGTGACGAATGTTTCCGTCGACGACAAGGCTCCCCCGCTCAGCGAGGAAGACGCTAGACGATTCCTCGCTGGAAAGTACACCTGCAGCAAGCGGGGCTCTGGCCATTGCTCAGTACCCCGTAAATTGATAACCGATGGAACGACGCACCTTCATCTTGAGATCACAGCTACCGTGACCTCCGGGCCCCCAGCAAGAACTCAAAATGGGTTTGACGCACGAGGTTGAGATGGATATCCGCACATCCCGGAACGCCTCATCTTTCCGAGCTTATGTTGGCTTGCTCATCGTGTGGATGATCATGCTTTCTGCGGCGACTTCCCAGGGCAACGCGCAGGTGATCGACTCCAACCCGACGCCAAGCCTCGCGCTCACCTGCTCCGCTTCGCCACTTGTTGTCTATCCAGGCGACCAGGTCACCATCACCGGCGTGGTGAAGGCCTTCACCCCGGAGGATGCAAAGAACTTTCTGCTCTTCGAATGGACGGGCGATTCAAACCCAGTAGGTAGTGACGATACCGCGAGCTTGATTCCTCAGGCTCCGGGCGCGACGACCGTTCATGGCAAAGTGAGTTTGAGGTCTGACCCGACTCAGTTTGGCGAGTGTGATCTCACGATCAACGTTGCGCCCTTTCAGCCCCCTACCATCAGTTGTTCTGCAAACCCTTCCACCCTGCAGACCGGGGACACATCCACGATCACCGCATTGGCAGTCAGTCCAGAAAATCGACCGCTGACGTATACCTTCGGCGCTTCAGCGGGAACGATCTCCGTCAGCGGCGCGAACGCAACGTTGTCGACTGCGGGCGCCATCGGGCCCATCGTAGTTACCTGCGTGACGTCGGATGATAAAGGCCAGACTGCCTCGGCTACCACCACCGTAACCGTCGTTGCTCCCGAGGCAGCAGCGGCTGCGCCACCGGAGCTGCCGCAATTCCCATGGCCGCCCCCCCTCGCCTCCGATCGCGTCGTGATTCCGTTGACCCTCGGCGGACCCGGACTGAAAAAGATGGGCGACGTCGACAGAAAAATCCTGTCTGCCCTGACGCGGATGGGCTACGTGCAACGCGCTCATTTCGCGGTGCCGAACGGTTACATCCTCATCACCCGCGTGGAACAGATTGATAAAAATGGAGTCGCCGTACCTCAACCCAACCGGTTCTCCGATCGCCTGCCCAGCCCCAACTCGGTGACAAGTTATCTTGACGGACTCTTTACCGCGCGGCCCGGATACTTCCGCATCATCGCCTTCGTCGTCACCAACGCAGACTTTAATGACACCGGGGCGCCCCTCAATGAAGCCGACGCCTTCAAACTCCTGCAAGGGCCGCCGGTGCTCCCTGCCACTATCGCCGCTAAACCGGTGCCATCACAAACAGTAGTGACCGCGCTGATTTACGAATACCAGAAAACAAGCGTCGACCCGGACTCCTCCCCCATAGCGATCCACAGCACGGTCTCTGCCCAAACCCATCTCGAGCGCGCAGGACTCTGGCAGCTGCTGAGCAATCCTTAGGCGCCAGAAACGTTTCGAAGGGTCGAAACTTGAAACTCCGAAGTGTTGAAACGAGAAAGAAGGTACGCATGGATAGCGAAGCCGTCGAGCAAACAATCATGGTCCCCCTCGGCAAGGTACGCACCCGCTTAACTACAGTGTGGCTAATCTTCGCGGCAGCCATCTTCACCATTGTCCTGGTGCAGTCGGTGAATCACAGGTATGGTGGTGGTTCGCTCACCGTAGATGGAGCCGTGCCGCTCACCGCACCCGCGGACAAATGCAAGCCGGACGATGGCATGCAAGTCGATCACACCGTCGACGTATGGAAGTGGCTGCTTCCAAATCTCCTGCCCACCCTCACCATGATGGTTTCCGCTCTTGCCGCCAGCGCTTTCATCCAAAATGACGGCGTCACCGTACGCAGAGACTTCTACCATTCCGCGATGGGCCTTTCTGTTTTTTACCTCGCTACCGTATCTGGTTTACTCCTCGTTCAACCGATCGCCAACCCCCGCTCGGCAAAGGACCAGCTTGATTCTCTACGAACCTCCAACATCGCCACGGGGCCACTGCAGGGATTAGTGGCA
>Ga0187887_10001733_pt1 | contig 18331 bp, 12 predicted proteins | sample June2016WEW_7_10_FD_132977 | JGI IMG/M metagenome (GOLD analysis project Ga0187887, IMG submission 132977) | Peatland microbial communities from SPRUCE experiment site at the Marcell Experimental Forest, Minnesota, USA - June2016WEW_7_10 | ecosystem: Environmental > Terrestrial > Soil >...
CGACAACCACCGCGTCTGGACCATCCACTCCGTCGCCTACGACAACTCCATCCAGTCCGGCCGCTCCGCCCTCGTCCGCTACCAATTCCACCTGCCCGCCAACCTCACTGGACCCATCACCCTCAAGGCCGCGGTCAACTACCGCCACCTCCGCCAGACCTACCTCAACAACGTCTTCGGCCCCAACCATCCCGCTTATCCCATCGTCGAAATCGCCTCCCGCACCCGCACCCTCAACCTCGGCCTCAACACCCCCACTCCACCGCTGCCCAACGACAATCCCGAGTGGATGCGCTGGAACAACCTCGGCATTGGCTACCTCGACCAGCTTCAGTACGAAGACGCCATGCAAGCCTTCCAGCACGTAACCCAACTCCGCCCCGACTACCCCGACGGCTTCACCAACCTCGGCCTCAACTTCATCGAGTGGGAAAAATATCACGAAGCCCGCGCACCCCTCGAGAAAGCTCTCGCCCTCCAGCCCAACAACGCCCGCGCCCTCTATTACCTCGCCATCGTCGAGCGCCGCGAGCGCCACTCCGAAGCAGCCATCGCCGACCTCGAAGCCGTCATCGCCCAGTACCCGCAAGCCCGCGATCCCCTCCGCGAGCTCGGCATCTCCTACTACCAGCAGCATCGCGTCCACGACGCCGTCGTCACCTTCCAGGCCCTCCAGACCGTCGACCCCGACGACCTCGCCGCTCACTACAACCTCGCCATCCTCTACCGTCGCCTCGGCATGAAGAAGGAAGCCGCCGACGAATCCGCGCAATACGCCATGAAGTACATCGACCCCGGCGCCCCCACCTACTCCCTCAGCTATCTCCGCAAGCATCCAGAAATCCGCACCGAGAGCGTGCCCTGGCACCTCCACGCGCAATCCATCCCACCCATCACCGAGGCAACCGCCAAGCCGTGAACCCCAAATTCGATAGGTTGAATCGCCGCAAATTTATCCGTTCCCTCAGCCGCACCGCGCTCGTCCTCCCCTTCGCCGACATCCTCGCGCTAGCTGCTCCCGCACAGCAACAGACCGCCTCTCCCCAATCCAAAATCGGCCCGCAAGAGCGCACCTACGACGCGAAGGCCGCGCCTCCACCCGCCGGGCCAAAGTCTCCCATCGAAGGCACTCCCCTCGGCATCACCTTCACCGACGTCGCCGCCCAATCCGGCCTCATCCTGCCCACCACCTACGGCGGCCAGCTCACCAACAAGTACCTCCTCGAAACCACCGGCTGCGGCCTCGCCTTCTACGATTACGACAATGACGGCTGGCAGGACCTCTTCCTCGTCAACGGCTGGCGTCTCGAAGGCTTCACGCCAGAGCAAGCCCCGCGCTGCCACCTCTTCAAGAACAATCGCGACGGCACCTTCACCGACGTCACCAAGGGCACCGGCCTCGAACACAAAACCGGCTGGGGCCAGGCCTGCTGCGTCGGCGATTACAACAACGATGGCAACGACGATCTCTTCATCACCTACTACGGCCAGAACGTCCTCTACCGCAACAACGGCAACGGCACTTTTACCGACGTCACCGAGCAGGCCGGCCTCCTACAGCCCGGTCCCAAAATCCGCTGGAACACCGGCTGCACCTTCGTCGACTACGATCGCGACGGCCACCTCGATCTCTTCGTCGCCAACTACGTCGACTTCGATCTCAAGACCGCGCCCCTCCCCGAAGACGGACCCTGCACCTACAAGGGCATGCTCGTAGCCTGCGGACCTCCTGGCCTCGCCGGCGGCAAGAACATCCTGTATCACAACGACGGCAAAGGCTTCTTCACCGACGTCAGCGAAAAGTCCGGCATGTTCACCGCCGTAGGAACCTACGGCCTCAGCGTCTGCGCCTCCGATCTCGACGGCGATGGCTGGCCCGACATCTACGTCGCCAACGACTCCGCCCCCGCAACCCTCTATCAAAATCAACACGACGGCACCTTCATCGATATCGCCATCGAAGCCGGCGCCGCTCTCTCCGCCGAAGCCAAACCCCAGGCAGGCATGGGCGTTTCCATCGGCGACTACAACAACAACGGCAACATGGACATCGTCAAAACCAACTTCGCCGGCGACACCGACTCGCTCTATACCAACCTCGGCAAGGCCATCTTCGAAGACCACACGTACCCCAGCGGCCTCGGCGAAAACACCCGCCTGCTCGGCTGGGGCGTCGGCTTCTTCGACATGGACAACGACGGCTGGCTCGACATCCTCATGTCCAACGGCCACGTCTACCCCGAAGTCGACAAATCCAAGGCCGACCTCAAATATGCCGAGCACAAATATCTCTATCGCAACCTCCAGAACGGCCGCTTCGAAGACGTCACCGACCACGGCGGCCCCGGCATCCTCGAGCGCGCGCCCGCCCGCGGCTGTGCCTTCGGCGACTACAACAACAACGGCTCCATCGACATCGCCGTCAACTGCATCAACACCGTCCCCCAACTCCTCCGCTGCGATTCCACCCTCAAGCGCAACTGGATCAAGATCAAACTCGTCGGCGTCAAATCCAATCGCTCCGGCATCGGCAGCAAAATCATCCTCACCGCCAACACCACCCCCAACGCCACCAAGCCCCTCGTCCAAACCGACGAGCTCCGCAGCGGCGGCAGCTACTTCTCGCAGAACGATCTCCGCATGCACTTCGGTCTCGACCAGGCAAAGAAAGTTGACCTCGTCGAGATCCACTGGCTAAGCGGCCAGGTCGATCAACTCAAAAACCTCGACGTCAATCAGCTCTACATCATCCAGGAGGGCGGCAAGATTCTTCACGCAGGCCCGCTCACTCCAGCAAAGCAGAGGACATAAAATCACCATGCTCTCTGTCCGCGCGCGATGCCTCGTCCTCTTCAGCCTTCTCCTCCTCACTGCCTCCGTGCGCGCGCAGACCGCCTGCCCGTGGCTCACGCAAGGCACCGCAGAAACATTTCTCCAAGGCCCCGTCACCGTTTCCACCACGCTTCTCTCTGCCACCGAAGGCACCTGCACCTTCACCCTGCAGCAGGACAACGCCTCCTACGCACTCAACATCATCGTCGCCGCCACCAACGCCACTCACTGCCCCGATGGCAGCCAACACCTCGCAGGCATTGGCAATGACGCGACCCGGTGCTCCGCGAACCCGTCGCGCAATCAAACCACCGACACCGTCAGCAGCCACATTCGCGATCGTTTCCTCACCGTGCAGCTGATCATCATCTCCCGCGGCGCGAACCCCCTCGCCCCCGTCAGCCGTCAATCCGTCGTACAACAAGCGGCCGAAGAAGTAGCAGGCAACCTCTTCTGATCTCCGCTGCCTGACCCGCACATTCCGCACCAACCCGCATGGCGGATCGATGTCGTTCCATCCGAAACGACATTCATTTTCTCCACGCCCTGTGACGAAGCTCCTTGCCAAAATACCAAACGAGCGTTACATTCCAAGGAATACCCTTTTAACAATCTTCACCGTACGTGAGTCTCAACCGCTGATCCGTTTCAGATGATCCGACTCTCAGAACCTCGCACACCTGCAGGCGTGCGAAGTTCTCTCTACCCATCGTTCCCCTCGGAACGATGCAGGACTCGTGTATTCAGGAGGCGCTCTAATGCATCATTTTCGCTTGAAGAACTTCATGACTCATGCTCTGCTTCTGCTGTTCGTTCTCATCGCCGGAGGCTTCAACGCTGCCGCGCAAAACTTCCGCGGCAGCCTGAACGGAACCGTTACTGACAAGACCGGCGCTACCCTCCCGCATGCCTCCGTCACCATCCTTGACGTCGACACAGGCGTGACCCACACCACCTTCAGTTCCTCAGCCGGTGAGTTTGCCTTTCAGGATCTGCCCGTCGGCACCTACACCGTCACCGTGACCGCCTCCGGCTTCAGCACCGGCAAATACGACAAGATCCCCGTCTCCGCCGGTCTGCCCTATACCCTCCCCGTCAGCCTCCTCGTCTCCAGTTCCGCGCAGACCATAGAGGTCGTCGCTTCCAGCATCACACTCGACACTACCTCCTCCGCCCTCATCACCGACATTCCCAGCCAGGTCATCAGCGACGCGCCCAACAACGGCCGCGACTTCACCCAGTTCATCCAGTACACCCCGGGATTCGCCGGCTACTCTGTCGGCGGTGGCGCCGGCGCCGCGCAGGTCGACGGCGTTCGCACCAACCAGGTCAACTGGCAGATCGATGGCACCGACAACAACGATCTCTGGTGGAACATCCCCGCCATCAATCAGGGCGGCGTCTCCGGCATCGCCGGCATCGTCGTTCCGCTCGACTCCATCGAGCAGTTCTCCTTCATCACCAGCGGCATGCCCGAGACCGGCCGTAACGCCGGCGGCACCGTCAACCTCTCCATCAAGTCCGGAACCAATGCCTTTCACGGCGACGCTTACTACTACAACCGCAATGAGTTCTTCGCCTCCAACAGTCCCTTCGCACCCACCTCCAAGAAGAGTGAGACCCGCGACATCGACTACGGCGGCAGCGTCGGCGGCCCCATCATCAAGCAAAAGCTCTTCTTCTTCCTCGCCTACGAGCACCAGGGCTTCGTCATCGGTGTCGCATCTGCCAAGACCGAACCCTCCATCGACTACCAGAATGAAGCTATCGCGCTTATCAATTCCTACGGTATCCCCGTAAACCCGGTTTCCACGGCACTGCTCGCAAATCTGTGGCCTGCCTCTGCGCTCACCGGCCCCGCCCAGCCCAACAATTACTTCAATCCAGGCACCGAAAACGGACACAGCTTCAACCCCATCGTTCACCTGGATTACAACATCAACCAATCCAACCAGCTCAGCGTTCGCGGCTACTTCGGCGACGGCAATCAGACTGCCCCCACCAGCGGCTCACTGAGCCCCTACTTCGAGGTCGCCCCGATCCATGTAGAAAACTACGCGGTCATCTACAACCACATCTTCTCGCCCAAGCTCGCCAACCAGGCCTTCTTCGGCGTCAGCTACTTTGATCAGGTCTTCTCCGACGCCGATCATTCCTACGATCCCGTCGCCCTCGGCCTCAACACCGGCGTTACCTCTCCAGACCTCTCCGGCGCACCCAAGATCACCATCGGCGGCGCTGCAGCGGGCAGCGGTCTCACCGGCAGCGCCAGCGGCTTCGACCCCATCGGCGTAACCCCTCCCGAGGGTCGTCAAGACATCACCGGCCACTTCAACGATGCTGTCGCGTACACCGTCGGCAGGCATGAGTTCCGCTTCGGCGGTGAGTTCCGCAAATCCCAGGTCTACGACTTCTATCAGACTGGCGCCCGCGGCGTATTCCTCTTCGATGGCTCGCAGGGACCCTGGTCTCAGAATGGCGGTTCCGCTGCCTGCGATGCACTCTCCACGACGGGCACGCCACCCCCGGTTGAGACAGTTCGCCATGCTCCCATCACTGAAACTGACGGCAACGTCCTTCTCCTCGCCGATTTCATGGCCGGCTGCGTCTCCACCAACAACGCCTACATCGCTGAAGGCAATCAGAAACGTACCGTCTACGAAAACACCTGGAACCTCTTCGCGCAGGACGCATGGCAGGTTACGCCAAAGCTGAACATCAACTACGGCATCCGCTACGACTATGCGCAGAGTGTCCACGACTCCGGCAAGGACCTCACCAGCTTTGACCCAGCTCTCGCCGGCGGCTTCGCCATCCAGGGCGGCAACGTCGGCAATCTCTATAGCCCTTTCAAGGGATCCGTCAGCCCGCGCATCGGTGTCTCCTATGCGCTGTACCCGAAGACGGTCCTCCGTGCAGGCGCAGGCATGTACTATGACACCGTCTACATGCTTTCCATCCTCAACCTGCGCAATACCACCGATGGCGGCGCACTCGGTATCGGCAACAACCTCGCTGGAGCGCTGCCCGTCGTTACTGCCCAGGCAATCCCAACCAATCCGGGCGGCGGCGTTGTCATCTCGGATGGCGTGCCGATCTTCCCAACCCTCGCACAAGCTCAGACCGGTGCCGGCGTCACCAATGCGTTCTCCGTCAACCCCAACTATCGCCCGTCCTATACCTATAGCTACAACGTCAACATCCAACAGGAAATCGGGCCTCGGGTCATCCTGCAGATCGGCTACCTCGGAACCCTCTCCCGTAAACTCACCAGCGTCCTCGACATCAATCCCTACGCCATCGGTAGCCAGCTGCTTACCGCGGACAACCTTCCGGAAAACTTTCCTACGGCCTGCCTGCCACCAAATCCCAACAATTACTCCTATCAGCAATGCACTCGCCCCTACTTTTCGCAGTATCCCAACATCGGCAACGTCAACCAGCTCAACAGCAACCTCAATGCCAACTACAACAGTCTCCAGGTAACAATGCGCAGCACCAACTATCACGGCCTCACCTCGCAGATCGTCTACACCTGGAGCCACGCGCTCGACTACGAAACCGGCCTCATCCCCTATCTCCCTCAGGACAGCTACCGCCAGAAACTGGAGTATGGCAACAGTGACTACGACACGCGCAACACGTTCTCCGCGTTGCTCAACTACAAGATCCCCGGAGGAACCGCCTATCCCCGCCTCACCACGGGATGGGAACTCAACAGCGCTCTCAGCCTGCACGGCGGCCAGCCGTTCAGCGTCGTAGCCAACGCCGACGAGCTCGGCAACGGCGACAACGCTGACCGCGCCAATGTCACCGGCATCTCGGCCTTCAAGGGTATCTCCCACAAGATCGTCGATGGAGGAGCCGAGTGGTTCAATCCCGCCGCCTTCTCCGAACCCGCCCCCGGCCAGATCAGCAACCAGCGCCGCAACCAGTACTACAACCCCGGCTTCTCCGACGTCGACTTCTCCATCGTCAAAAACACGAAGATCGCCGGCAACGTCAACTTCCAGTTGCGCGCCGAGATGTTCAACCTCTTCAACCGCATCAACCTCGCCCCCGTCGGCGCTCCCCAAACCGCAGCCGGTGGCAACACGATCGGCTCAACCATCGGCGCCTTCTTCGGTGCCCCTGGCATCGGCCCCGGCGAACCTTTCAACGTTCAGTTCGCCGGCAAGATCCTCTTCTAACCCAACCCCAACCTCAACTGGAAACGCCCCAATCCTCATCAGGATTGGGGCGTTTCTCTTTCCACCACACGCGCACAGCCTAGAAATCCAACGCCACCTGCGAGTACACCGGATCACGAAACGTCGAATAAAACGCCTCCTTCAACGGCGTAGACCGCACCTGAAAAATCCCCGGCCAGTCGATCACCTCAAACACATCCGGCGTCACCAGCGCCTCCAGCTGCTTGGTCGTAAACGGAGGATTCTTGTCCCACAGCGCGTTCGCCTTCAGCAGCGCCCAGAACACACGATACGGCAGCTTCACAATCCGCGCCTTCGCCCCCGTCGCCTGTTTCAGCAGCCGGATCAGGTCGATATAGTCAATCCGCTCCATGCCCGTAATGTTGTACGCGCCCGTAATCTCCGTCTCAATCGACGACGCAATGATGTCCGCAAAATCTCCCGCATACAGCGGCTGACGCAGAAACTTTCCATCGCCCGGAACTGGAAACACCGGCACTCGCTGCATGAACCGTCCCAGCCAACCCACATGCTTGCGGTCGAACCACCCAAACATCAGCGTCGGCCGCAGCACCACCTGCTTGATTCCCGAAGCCATCTCCAACGCCTCTTGCGCCTTCTTCGTCTCAGTGTAATCATCCACCGCCATCGAGTTCACCACCGACGACGAGATGCTCACCGCATACGGCACGTTGTACTTCAGCGCCGCCTCCAGCAGTCGCTCCGTCGCCGTAACGTTGTTGCGCACATACTCCTCTGGAAACAGGCCGCCGATCTGCGCATGCCCAATCATAAGGTGCGTGCAACCCTCCAGCTCCTGCTGCCACGGCCCGGCCTCCGCAAGGTCTGCCTCAATCACCCGGAGCTCCGGATGCAGCTGCCTCAGGATGGCCGTGTTCTTCGGATGCTTATCGATGGCGACCAACTCGCCCAGGTTCTTGCGCTTCAACCGCGGAAGCAGATTCTGCCCAACCAGGCCGGCGGCCCCGGTAATCACAATTTTTCTAGTCGCCATACTCTCCAGACAAGACGCGCATTATGCGCGATCTGTCATGCGCTCCAAAAGCGGTTTGTCTTCCACTATAGCCTGCGCTCCCACCGCTCGCGCCATCGCCGATCCCAGCCGCACACTCTCCGCAATGCCCCGATCCTCCGGATAGTAATAGCAGGTATCAGCAATCTGCAGTCCTTCAATCGGTGTCTTCACCGGAGGAATCTTCGCCGCAAATCCCGGCTCGCAGATCGGCTGCCCGTAGCGCAGCCGTGCCACCTTCGTATCCTTCACGTCCACATCGCCGACCATCGGATTGATCTGCTGCAGACACGCAAACGCCTCCGTCAGCAGCCGCTCATCCGGCCACGAAAACTTCTCGTGCGTCACTGGCATGTAATACGGCACATACACAATCGTGTCGCCACCCATATCGCGCAAATTCGAGAACTCTATGATCCCCGGAATCTCAATCCCCGGAGCCGAAATGTTTACCCAGAAGTGCGGCGTCACCCTGCGCGCCAGCTTGAAGATCACGCAGATCACGCCAATGTTATGGATCGCGTCATACCGCCGCTTCCACTCCTCCGGAAGGTCTGGCACCATCGCGTTCACCAGCGGTGTCGGCGCCGTGCAGATCACCGCGTCCGCCTCAAACGTCTGCTCCGGCGTCTGCACTCCCGTCACACGCCCGTTCGCCGTCAGCACGCGCTGCGCCGGCGTTCTCAAATGCACCCGTCCGCCCTGCGCCTTGATTCCCTCGATCAGCGCATTCACCAGCGTCAGCGTGCCGCCGTCGATATACCCCAGGCGCTCTTCCAACATGCTCTTGCGCGACCGCCCGATCCGCCGAATCCGCGTCCATATCCACGACGCCGAAATATTGTCGGCGTACCCATAAAATTTGTACTCAAACAGCGGCTTCCAAAACCGGTCATAGATCGACTGCCCACACCACCGCAGAATCCAGCTCTTCGCCGACTCGTGCTCAATCGCAGACCAGCTATTCCGCCGCACGCAAACGAACGCAAACAGCCCGTACCGCATCTTCTCCAGTAAACTCAGCCCCGGATACTTGAAGAGCGAAATCGGATCGCCCCACGCATGAAGCTTCCCATCGAAGTACCCCATCGTCGTCTTGCGCCACTTCATCTTGTCGCCAATGCCCAACTCGTTCATCAGCTCGAACGTCGGCGCATCCGACAAGCACACAAAATGATAAAACCGCTCCAGCGACAATCCACCAAAATCGAAGTGGCCAGCCATCCCGCCCGGCTCCGGTGCTGCCTCAATCACATCGACGGAATGCCCCTCTTTGGCCGCCCGATATCCCGCTGCCAGGCCCATCGCTCCTGCCCCAATCACCACTACACGAGCCATTCATTCCCCTCTTGCTTCGATTCAAAGAAACCGGAATCCTCGCTCGAACTCCAAATTCTGATGTGCGTATTCATTGGATTTGAGTTTACATCGCCACCCTGAGTTGCACCGCCTGCCACCAGGCCAATGCACTATTTTGCGGCACAGCGTTGCGATTCAATGTTTCGTGTAATACACAACATAAAGCGTTCCCGGCTTCGACCCAAGCCATCGCGAATAGTTCACCGGCGCGAACGGCGCCAGCCCGTAACAAGCATCCGGATCAAACGAGATCCCATACCGCGGCTGAATATGAGGTGTCAGATCGTGTCCATTCACCGCGCACGTTCCCTCCGGCAGCGGCGGCGCCGGCTGGTACATACCCTTCGGATTGATCATCCGATAGTCATTGATGAACCCCGCATGCTCGAGCTCAACCCCCTGGTTATACTCCCAGCCATTGTCCACCGCCGTATCCGGAACGCCCGCCGCCAGCAGCTCATTCGCCAGCACGACGCGCCCGCGATCAACCGCAAACGTATTGTGCGTATTCACCACTCCATAGATCGCCATCGCCCCCACCAGCGCCGCGCACACCCACGGCAACTCCGGCCGAATCGCATCCTGGTAGTACCGCACCATGCAAACCAGCGCGACCACCAGCAGCGCGAACAAGTATCGCTCGGTCAAATGAAAGTCTCCCGCGCGCGGAATCAGCAACAACGCATACACCACCACGAACGGCCCCAGCAGCACGCCCAGCTGTTTCCACGAAACCCCCGCAGCATTCTCCGTCCTCCGCGCAGCCCGTCCATCGACCAGTAGCGAAATCAACCCCAGCACCCCGCCAACCGACACCACGGTCAACACCACCTGCATCGCCCTGCTCACGAAAATCGGCGGATTCCCCTTGAGAATCATGAACTCGTACACCCCATGCACGCCCACCCAATCGCCACCCGTCGGATCCAGCGGAAAGCTTCCGCGCACGTGACTTGGATACGTCGCCAAAAACAAATACGCCGCACCCAGCACCGCGCCAATCGCCAGCACCCATCGCCGATTCCTCAGCAGCCCTGGGAGAAATAACGCCACAATCGGAAGCAGCAAGAACGGCGCATCCAGAAAAATATGTCCCAACTGCCCCGCCGCCTGACGCGCGTTGAAGCTGTCCGAAAACACATGTTCCGGCACGTTATAAGGCTGCCGCTTGAACCATTGCAGGCACCCAAACACCCAAAGCATCCCCGCCACATTCGCGGCTGCTGCCGCAACAAACACATCTCTCCGCGACCGCAGCAGCCACACCGCCGACGGCACCATCACCAAAATCCCCAGCCATGCAATCTGTCGTGACGTCCCGCAGATTCCATCCGCCGCCACCGCAAAACAGATCCACGCAATCGCTGCCCGAGCCGTCCCCGCATGCAGGGCGCGCAAGCATCCATACAGGCACACCACGATCGCAAACAACCCCTGGATGTCCGACATGAACGTAACCGACAGCACAAGGTACAGCGGCGAAAGCACCAGCGCCAGCGTCCCCAGCGTTGCATTGCGCTCACCAATATTTGCCCGCACCAGCGCCCGCTGCAATACAAACGCCAGCACCATCGACACCAGCAGCGTGCTCATCCGCACCGTCGTCAGCGAGTACCCAAACAGCCTGATAAACAACGCCCCCAGGTAAAGCTGCCACCCCAACATCGGAGTCGTCGGCCCGTTGTAGAAGATGTGCCCTGTCTCCGCCACCCTGTGCGCAATCAGGATGTACGACATGTCGTCGCATACCCCCATCGTCGTATACGGTAAGCTCACCAGCTCGCACACCAGCACCGCCAAAGCGCACAAGACAGCCGGCAAACGAAACTTACGAGCGAATGTCACGTCCGTTTCTCTCATCGCCCCGACGTCCCCACCACCGGAAATTCCGGCAGCCCGCTGAACTTCACCTCATACACATCCGGCTCCTCAAACCCCGGCCCCAGCAGCCGCAGCGACGCGTTCCCCAACTCCGCCTGGTGCAGCATGTAAGGCGGCAGCCACAGCGTCCCCGTCATCACGCCGACCGCCATCAGCGCCTCACGATGCCCCGGCACAAACTCGCCCACATCCATCGTCTGATATCCCAGCAGCTTTCCAAACAGCAGAAAGTTTCTCTGCGAAGTCTCCGAAAGCGGATAGGCACGAACCTCTGCGAAGTCCGTCAGAAAATATAGCCGCCGCTTCAACTCGTCCGGCGCATAACACTCCAGCCGCGTATACAACAGATGATCGCCCACCACCACTGGCAGATCGCTTCCCTCCAGCAGCTTCACCCACGCCTCGCTGTCGTATCTCGCCGCCAGCGCGGCATGCACACTCTTTGGATGCACCAGTGCGCGCATCCCCCCGGGCATCGTCTTCAAATCCACCTTCAGTGTCACCGCCGCAAACAAGATCAGTAACACAACACCCGCCGCGCCACTTCTCCGCGACTGCTCCGCAAACACCGCCACCATCAGAATCCCCAGCCCAACTGCATACCCCAGCACATAATCCGCGCGATACGCATGCAGCAGATATGACGCCGGCAGCACATACGCCGGCAGCGCCGTCAGCAGCCCAACCAGCATCCACTCCGGCCCCGAAAATCCCCTCTTCCTCTCCGCCAATTCCTCTGCACGCTTCCCCTCCACAAGCACCAGCGACACAATCAATCCCGCGATCAGCAGGATCACCAGGAACCGCCAATTGGTCGTGAAGTAGTCGATATACGTCTGCTTCATCAGTGCGGAACTCGGCTTCGACCAGAAGTTCGAGCCATACAGCTTCGACGCCCTCAGATCACCCGGCAACACCGGCAGCAGCGCCGCCGGAAACGATACCAGCGCAGCCCACGTTGCCCAGCTCACCCGCCCCCGCCGTGCATCCGCCCACCATTGCGCCGCCGCAAACGGCACCATCAGAAAAATCGCAAACGTATGCGAAGAGATCGCCACAGCCAGCCCGCACCACACCCCGACCGCGCCCCACCCGCTGCTCTCCTCCAGCCCCTTCTGCCAGCAGATCATCGCAAACCCCAGCCCCGCCAGCTCCACAGCGTAGCTCTTCGCAAACACCGCAAACGCCAGCAGCGGAAACGTCGTCAGCAACAACACCACGGCGAACCCATACACCGCTGCATACCGTCGCCGCACAAACACAAACACGCACCACAACATCCCCAGGAAACTCAGGATCGCCGGCAGCCGCGATCGGATCTCGTCATCCGCCGGCAGCACTCTCAAAGCATGCAGCACCAGCGCATACAGCAACCCAATCGTATCCAGCCCGCTGGCATAAAAATTCCAGATATCGTGCCAGTGCGGAAGCGCGGCCACCCGCACAATGATCAGTTCGTCGTACCAGAGATAGTCGCTCGCAGCCAGCCCCACCAGCGCGACAAACAGCAAACACAGCACCACCACCATCCCTGCCCCGGCATGCTGTTCCACCTTCTCTTCGATTCGTTCGAGCGCAGAGCTTGCCTTCTGTTTCGCCGCGGATCCTAAAATCATCTATCTCTCGACTTTGAAGTGCGTCAGTAATCTTATAATCTAGTCTTGCGCGAAACATCGCAGCAAGCATCTATCGTTATGCACGTTGTCGCAATCTGCAGCACAACGCTCCTCACGCCCTTCGTTGACTCGCCAAAGGATCTCAATGCCGTCTTATGATCTTTGCATCGTGATTCCCACGCTCAACGAGCGCGAGAACATTGGCCTGTTACTCCAGAAGCTCCGTAATACCCTCCATGATATCCGCTACGAGGTCATCGTCGTCGACGACGACTCACCCGATGGCACCGCCGCTGTTGCCAAGCGCCTCTCCGGCCACCAGCCCAACCTGCACGTCCTCCATCGCATCGGCCGCCGCGGCCTCTCCTCCGCCTGCATCGAAGGCATGCTCGCCACCTCCGCCCCCTACATCGCTGTCATGGACGCTGACCTCCAGCACGACGAAGCCGTCCTCCCCGAGATGTACCGCAAGATATCTACCGAAGACCTCGACCTGGTCGTCGGCTCCCGCAACATCGGCGGCGGCAGCATGGGTGACTTCTCTGACTGGCGCATCAAGCTCAGCCGCCTCGGCCGCCGTCTCTCCGGCGTCGAGCGCCACGCCCACCTCACCGACCCCATGAGCGGCTTCTTCATCGTTCGCCGCTCGTTCTTCGAGCGCATCGCCCATCGCCTCACCGCCATCGGCTTCAAGATCCTCCTCGACATCATCCTCTCCGCCGACGGCCAGGTCCGCGTCGGCGAAGTTCCCTACCACTTCCGCCTCCGCCAGCACGGCCAAAGCAAGCTCGACCTCATCGTCGGCCTCGAATATCTCGAGCTCATCCTCGACAAGTTCATCGGCAGCTACGTCTCTGTGCGCTTCGTCCTCTTCTGTCTCGTCGGCACCATCGGCGCCGTCATCCACCTCCTCCTGCTCGGCCTTCTCCTCAAGTCCGAACACTTCAGCTTCATCGACTCCCAGGCCTGCGCCACCGGCATCGTCATGATCCTGAACTACGTCCTCAACAACTCCTTCACCTACCGCGACCGTCGCCGCCGCGGTGTCGCCTTCTGGTTCGGCATGCTCACCTTCTGCATCGCGTGTTCGCTCGGCGGCATCGCCAACGTCCTCATCAGCGCCGAAGCCTTTCGCCAGGGAATGCCCTGGCCCCTCGCCGGCATCACCGGCCTGCTCTTCAGCGCTGTCTGGAACTACGGCGTCACTGCCATGACCACCTGGCGCCAGGCCCGCCGCTCTGCCGCTCTCCGCGCCGAACGCCGCGCCCAGGCCTCCGCCCTCGCTGACGACACCGAAGCCCACCCCGCAGCCGTTACCAACATCCGCAGCTAGACAAATCGCCCACCAACCCACCTAAACCGGATCGCACTCCTTGGCCGGCACATGCACCCGCGCCTCTCCATGCCTGCGGCTGTATCCCGTCCAATGACGGATCCCCGCCGCCCCCATCAGCACCAGCGCTAGCCCGCACACCCCGTTCCATCCCCACCGCCACCACGCCCACCCCGCGAGCGCCGACCCCATCGCACCGCCCGCAAAAAATATCGTCATGTAAATCGTGTTCAGCCGGCTCCGCGCCCCGGCTCCCAGCCCGAAGATCCGCGTCTGGTTCCCCACCTGCATCATCTGCTGGCCCACATCCAGCGCCACCACGCCCACCACCAGCGCCGCCATGTGCCATGCAGTCGGCGCCCGCAAGCGCTCCGTCACCAGCAGCCAAATATACGAGCCTGTCATCACCGCGCCCGCCACCGTCACCACAAACCGAGTCCCCCGCTTGTCCGCCAGCCATCCCGCAAACGGAGCCACGATCGCTCCTGCCGCGCCCACCATCCCAAACGTTCCCGCCACTCCCGGCCCCAATCCATAATGCGAGTTCAGCAGATAAGCCAGCGTCGTCCAGAAGCAGCTGAACGACGCAAACGTCAGAGCCCCGATGCCCCCCGCCTCGCGCAGCAACGGCTCGCATCGAAACAGCGTCCACAACGATCGCATCGCCTGCCCATACGTCAGCGACGCCCGCGGCGCCATCTTCGGCATCACCTTCCACATCACCGGCACGAAAGACAAATTCATCACCGCCGCCACCACAAACACGCTCCGCCATCCCGCAACGTTCGCCAGCCATCCCGCAAACGTCCGTGCCAGCAAGATCCCCAGCAGCAGCCCCGTCATCACCGTCCCAATCGCCTTGCCTCGCTGCTCATGGCTCACCAGATCCGGAGCAATCGGCAGCACCACGTGCGTCACCGCGGCCATCAACCCCACCAGCGCGCTCGCGACAATCATCCACGCCAGACCCTGCGCCAGCGCCGCCAGCACCAGCGCCACGCTCACCGCCGCGTACATGCGCATCATCAGCGAGCGCCGCTCCGCCACATCCCCCAGCGGCACAAAGAATAAAATTCCCGCCGCATAGCCCAACTGCGTCGCCACCGCCACCCACTCCATCGCCCGCGCATCGCGCCCAAACGTCTTGCCCATCACCAGCAACAGCGGCTGGTTATAGTAAATCGACGCGACCCCAACCGCGCACGCCAGCCCCAAAAAAGGCAGCGCCCATCGTCCCGCCATCGCGCCCTGCTGCCTATCGTCCAATCCCCACCTCGACTTCCCGCCGCAACCGATTTACCGCAACCTGCGCCGCAGACTATCATCTTACCTAGGGCCTTTATGTCTCAGCAGGACACCATTGCCGTAGCCATGTCCGGTGGCGTCGACTCCTCCGCCGTCGCCGCGCTCCTGCACGCCCAGGGACATCCCCTCGTCGGCCTCACCCTCCAGCTCTGGAACCAGCGCCGCCTAGCCGCAAACTACGCCGACCTCGGCCTCCCCGAGACCGTCCCCCAGGGCCGCTGCTGCTCCATCGACGACGTCTACGACGCCCGCCACGTAGCCGAACACCTCGGCATCCCCTACTACCTCGTCAACGCCCAGGACCGCTTCGAAGCCGAGGTAGTCCGCCCCTTCGTCAGCGAGTACCTAGCCGGCCGCACCCCCATCCCCTGCACCCTCTGCAATAACCATCTCAAGTTCGATCAGCTTCTCCTCACCGCCCGCCAGATCGGCGCCGAGCGCATCGCCACCGGCCACTACGCCCGCAACCGCTACGACGAAGCCCGCGGCCGCTGGATCCTCTCCCGCCCCGCCGACCGCAGCAAGGACCAGACCTACTTCCTCTTCGGCCTCACCCAGGACCAGCTCTCCCGCACCCTCTTCCCCCTCGGCGAAATGCAGAAGCCCGCCGTCCGCACCATGGCCGCCGACCACGGCCTCGAGCTGGCCCAGAAGCCCGACTCCCAGGAGATCTGCTTCATCCCCGGCGGCAGCTACCAGAGCTTCCTCACCGCCTACCTCGCCGAGCAGGGCGAACCCCTCCCCGACTCCTCCGGCGAACTCGTCTCCACATCTGGCGAAGTGATCGGCCGCCACAGCGGCATCCACGCCTTCACCGTAGGCCAGCGCAAGGGCCTGGGCATCAGCTCGCCAGACCCGCTCTACGTCTTAAAGATTCATCCCGACTCCCACCAGGTAGAAGTCGGCACCGACAATCAGTTGCTCTCCACCAAGCTAACCGCCAACCGCCTCAACTGGGTCTCCATCCCCGAACCCACCGAGCCCATCCGCGTGACCATCAAAATCCGTCACCGCCACGAGCCCGCCCCCGCAACCCTCCGCGTCACCGCTCCCGACACCATCGAAGCCATCTTCGACGAGCCCCAACGCGCCATCACCCCAGGCCAATCCGCCGTCTTCTATCAAGAAGACGAAGTAGCCGGCGGCGGCTGGATCCTCTGACCCCGCAACGACTCGCATCCCTCAAAAATTCGGGTGCCCCATTCATACGCGGATGAGTGGGATGCAAGATGTTTAGGACAGCCCCGAGCTGACCTTTACCTCCGCCCAAACGGCGATCTCGCCACCAGCGTCTCCACCGCCGCTTTCACGCCCGCAATCACCCCGGCAATCTGTTTCACCGGCCCCTTGATGCTGTGCTGAACCGTCTGCGAAATCTCCTCGGTCGCATGCAACGCATCGCTAACAATGTTGTCCGCGCGCTGCACCTGCACCCGCGTGCGCCCATTGATGTCGCGCATCGTCGCATTCAATTCGGTCATCGTCACGCCCAGCTCGTCCACCTTCACCCGCACCGTCGACGAGATGTGCTCGGCACTCTCCCCCACGCTCTTCACCCTGGGCTCAAGCTCCTTCAAAATGCTGGCGGTCCGATCCATAATCGGCCCCGTCTTGGTCTCCACGATGTCCGCAATTACGTTGACCTTGCGCAGCAGTTTCGCCCCGAACGCGGCGCCGACAAGCACGCCGATCGCCTGCGCCACCAACGCCAGCGCGATGACCGCGAGAAAGAGCATCGCCCAATGAATATCTCGTTGCGTCAACTCCGAGGTCGACTGGAAGACAACCACCGCTGCGCCAATCAGTACCGGCATGACTCTGCTCCTGTTCGCTCTGCAAACTATTGATCCTTACTATCTTGTGCGTTTCCTGCACAACCGTGCAAGTCCCGCAGCCACGCATCCGCTGCCCACCAGCCGCCTGTCGCGACGAAGGGCCGGCATTCACCGGCCCTCATCGCAACAAGTCCTTAGCTTCATCAACCTCGAAACAGTGAGCCTACACAACCGGCGTCGACTCGTTCGTCTTGGACACGTACGCTTCCTTGCCCGCGTCCACGGCAGCCTTCGCCGCCTCCGCCTGCGACTGGATCAGGTCCTTGCCCTTGTCCACATACTGTGACCACTGGGTGCGTCCCTTGTCGTAAAACTCCTTGCCCTTATCGACATAATCCGACGCAACCTGCTTGCTCTTGTCCACATACTCGCTCGCAACCTGCTTGCCCTGTTCGGCGTACGCATTTACCTGGGTCCTGCCCTGTTCATAGAGCTCGTTCGCGCGATCCTTCGCTTCAAGCGCCCCGGCCTTCAGATCGTCGCGGGTCTCTTTACCCGACTTCGGCGCATACAACACTCCAACCAACGCCCCGATACCCAGCCCTGCCAGAAACCATCCGAATCCGCCTGCGCTGTCATTATCTGCCATTACACTCTCCTATTGAGACTTAACGCTCTGCGACAGCATACTCTCTTCCGGCTTGTAAAAACTTCGAAAATCCCGTCGTAGAAACCCATCGCTTGCTGTAGTCTCTCTCTTACTGGATGCCTCCACAACGCCCGCGGGTTGCGTCCCCCGCCGCTCCTGCAAACGTCCCTGGCCTCCACGCACACACGTCCTTCGCACGCAGCCTAAGCAAACAGACCTCTTAGCAGTCACTCCCCCGGCAGCCGGCCCGCACTCCCATTCCGAGCACCCCTACCCATTCACTCTGCATCCAACGAACGTAATGCAGTCCAATACTTTCTCTCCCCTCGTGCTGCATCATCGGCCTTCTCGTAGGGCA
>Ga0187887_10001734_pt1 | contig 18326 bp, 14 predicted proteins | sample June2016WEW_7_10_FD_132977 | JGI IMG/M metagenome (GOLD analysis project Ga0187887, IMG submission 132977) | Peatland microbial communities from SPRUCE experiment site at the Marcell Experimental Forest, Minnesota, USA - June2016WEW_7_10 | ecosystem: Environmental > Terrestrial > Soil >...
AGCGGAGTGAGCATTGCGCGGATCAGTTCCTGGAACAGGCTCTCCTTGTCGCGGAAATAAAGATAGATGGTGCCCTTGGCGACATCGGCGCGCCTGGCCACGTCGTCGATCCGGGTGGCATCGAAGCCACGCATGGAGAATTCATCGAGGGCCGCGGCAAGGATCGCCTCGCGTCGGGCGGCGCTGCGCCCTTTGCGCGCGCGGCGGCCAGAGTCCGGTCGGGACGCGCGGCGCGACGGCGCGGGGTCTCGGCTGCGGCGCGGCGTTTTTTTCGCGGGAGCGGTACGATTTGCTGCCATGCGTTCGGGGACCATTTTGATCGCTGACTGACTGGTCAGTCACATATAGTGCGGCGTTGCCGTTCTACAAGTGCGACGGTTTCGTGATCAGCCGCAGCACTTTTTTCAAAGGCGTCGGCATCGACCTGCTTTCGCCGTAGCTTTTGGCGATGGCGACGATCGCCGTGGTGCTGATTGCCGCTAGAAATCCCCGGTTTTCGCCAATGCCGGCATAGGTCGGCAAACCACAAGCCCGTGCGCCGGGCCACCCGGAGGTCGCACCGCACCGCTATTTTTAAATCCTTGTAAGACTTTGGGATGGATCAAAGGGGAACCGGTATCTGATCTATTGGCGCTATCACGTCGAGATCGTCAAAGATCTGTTCCTCAAGGGCTCGAGCCTCGCCGAATTGTCGATGCCGATCATGTTTCGCGTCGTTGACAGGCTCACGGTCACGGCTGTTGCCGCGCGCGCGTTTCGCAAGCGCCTGGACTGAGCCGACGGCGGAACGCATCCCATCATCACGCTTCATGTTGGCGCGTGTCGCCGCGATCGTGGTCAAGGAATTCATCGAGCTCGAGCGTGACAAGTGGGCGCGCTTTCGTTTGATCGTGCCGACGCGCATTCAAATGCTGCTGTTCGGCTATGCCGCGAGTCGTCATCCGCGGTACGTTTCTCAAAGGCGTCGGCATCGACGTGCTGTGGCCGCAGCTTCTGGCGATGGCGGCGATCGCCGCGGTGCTGCTTGCCACCAGCATCCTGCGTTTCCGTAAATCGTTGGAATAGGTCAGCCAAGCGCAGGCGCGGCCGTCACATCGTCAGGCGGTTGCGCCGCGACCCGATTTGTTTGACTGCCGGCGGCGGAAAAATGCCGGGATATCGCGGTCTCGGTCTGCTGCCGGAGGGTATCATGACGTTACGTTGACGCCCGATCAGGCTTGGTGCCGCGCACCGGCAAGCGCTTGGCACCGGCAACCCACCATGATAGGCTTTTTTAGCGCGCAACGATCGAGCCGACGAACAAGTACCAAGGCTCGGTGGCGTGGTGAGTGCGGCCCCGGGGAGACGAAAGGATACGCCATGGCAGATCTACCGCCTGCATCGATGAACTCTGAGAAGGACGAAGCCATAGCGTCGACCCCGACCGAGGAGCGCGGTGAATCGGCTTCCAAGCTGGTCGATCGCTTCGCCATATGGTCGGGCGTAGCCGGATTGGTGCCGCTGCCGGTGGTCGATGTGCTCGCGGTCGGCGGCCTGCAGGTGCAAATGCTGCGTCGGCTTTCGCAAATCTACGGCGTGGATTTCTCCGCAAACCGGGGCAAGGCGGTGATCGCGGCTCTGGCCGGCACCATGATCCCGGCGACCAGCGGCATAGGCGCTGCCAGTGCGCTCAAGACGGTGCCGTTTTTGGGCATGCTCGCGTCCGCATTCGTCATGCCGACGCTTTCCGCCGGCGCCACCTTCGCCATCGGCAAGGCATTCATTGAGCACTTTGAATCGGGCGGCACGCTGTTGGATTTCAACCCGCCGGATTATCGCGAGTTCGTCAAGGCGCAGAAGGCGATGTGGGACTCGCGGTCGAGCGCTCAAAAAACTCAATCTTCATCTCCGACGGCGGCCAGTTCTTGATAGCGGCTTGTCTGGGCCAACCGACCAGGTCCGGCTCCAGCCAAGCGTGAGAATCATCGACCGACACGACCGAGCCTCAATTCGAGCCCCAACCCGAGCGCCAATTCGAGCCCTATGGCCGTAGCCATCCTTGCCTACATCATCGTGTGCCTGCTCACAGGATTTTGCGGCACGCATCGTCGCATGGGCTTCTGGGGGACATTCGTCTTCGCACTGTTCACCACTCCCTTGGTGGTGTTGCCGGTGCTGTTCATCACCGGCCCTTCGCAGCGCGTCGAATGGCGCGAACGAGACTAGATCGCCGGCCTGGCAGTGGCGGACCTGTGCAGCCGCCGCTCCGCCGGCGGCGTCCTTTTGTAGTGTTGTAGACGGGCGGCATCGCAGTCATGTCCTTCATCGATCTCGTTCGCCGCGAAATGCACGGCTCGATGCCGAAGCTGATCTTCATGTCCGGGGTCGGCGGCGTCTCGAACGCGTCGATCCTGGCCGCCATCAATTCCGGAGTGCAGGACGCAGGCAACGGGCAAAAGCCCGGACTGTGGGCCGCGATGCTTTTTTTGATCGCGCTCTTCCTGTTCATGAAGTCGCAGCAATTCGTCACCATCACGGCCACGGCCGAGATCGAGGCGATCATCCACAAAATCCGGCTGCGCCTGATGGATCAAATAAGGCGTTCGGAGCTTCTGGAGTTGGAAGGCATCGGACGGGCGCGTATCGTCGCGGCCATCACCAGCGACACCGCGGTGCTGACGCAAGCGAGCAATATGCTGTGCTTTACGGTGCAGGGCGCGGTCCTCGTCTGCTTCGTGTCGATCTACGTCGCCTATTTGTCGGTCGTGGCGTTCGCTTTGACGTTCGTCATCGTCGGCGCGTCGGGCGTGGTATTTCACCTGAAAAATCGCCGTCTGAGCGCGCAAAAGGCGGAATCGGCGGGATGGGAACGCCGTTTTTACGACCGCCTGACCGACTTCCTCGATGGCTTTAAGGAAGTGCGGCTGAACAATGCGCGCAGCGCCGATCTGTACGACGATGCGAGCGACGTTTCGAAAACCGCGGCCAACATCAAAATACGCACGCAGGCCGAAACCTTCAGGATGATCGTGACGTCGCAGATCTCGATGTACGTCCTGCTCGGTGCCGTGGTGTTTGTGGCCCCCAATCTCTCAGATTCGCTCGGCGGTTCGTCGGTCGCGAAGGCGACGACGGCGCTCTTGTTCGTCGTCGGGGCATGTTTCGGTCTGGTGCAATCGATCCCGATCCTGCTCAACGCCAACGCGGCGGCGTCCCGAATCCAGCAATTGGAGATTGCCCTGTCGAGCGTGGCGCGGATCGACGCGCCCATGCTCGAGGCGCCAAAGCGCTTCGACAGCATCGAGATGCGCAATATGGTGTTCCGTTACGTCGACAAATTCTCCGACATCGCCTTTAAGATCGGGCCGATCGATTTCACCCTGAAAGCCGGCGAACTGGTCTTCATTACCGGCGGCAACGGCTCCGGCAAATCGACGTTCCTGCGGGTGCTGTCCGGAATTTATGCGCCCGATTCCGGCGAGGTTTTGCTCGACGGCAGGCTCATCACCGACGCCACTCGCGACGAATATCGCGGACTGATGTCAGCGATTTTCTTCGACTATCACCTGTTCCGGCGGCTCTATGGCATACCGGATGCTGACCCGGCCGAGGTCGCCCGCCTGCTCGCGTTATTCCGGCTTTCGGACAAGACTTCGCTGACCAACGGCGAGTTTCGCACGCTCGATCTGTCCGGCGGCCAACGCCGCCGTCTCGCTTTGATCGTGAGCCTGCTGGAAAAGCGCCCGATCATGCTCCTGGACGAATGGACGGCCGAACAGGACCCCGAATTCCGCCGCAAATTTTATGACGAACTGCTGCCGGAAATGATGCAAGCTGGCGCCACCATCGTGGTGATCACGCACGACGACCGCTATCTTGACGAGCTGCACTTGCCCGCTCGCAAAATCCGGATGGACGAGGGCCGTATTGTCGAAGAGCGTTCAAAGGGCTGATGATGGGGCCGGTGGAGTTAAGGTAGATGGCGATGTATCCGGAGTCCATTGATGACCTGCCGCCGCCGCCGACGCGGCGAGGCTGGTGGTATTATATCGGACGTCATCTGCCTGGCGTGACCGTGATGCTGCTGATGTCGCTGCTGGCCACGGTCGTGCTGTGGCCCTACATGGTGATCAACGTTCCGAGCGGCCAGGTCGGCGTCCTTTGGAAGCGCTTCAACGGCGTCGACATATATTGCTGGTGCTGGGTCGGCCGCGGCACGGTGCTGGCGCCCCGCGAATTGCGGGAGGAAGGCCTGCACTTGGTGTGGCCTTGGGACAAGCTCTACCTTTACGACCTTCGGCTGCAATCGGCGTCGCAGACCTACAACGCCATTTCCAAGGACGGCGTGAACGTGACCGCGCAGATCAGCGTGCGGTATCAGCTGCTGCATAATTCCGTAGGCGTGCTGCACAAATTCATTGGTCCGGGATACCTGACCTCGGTGGTCAATCCCGAAATCGGCAGTCAGGCGCGCCAGGTTATCTCGCAATACACCGCCCAAGAGGTCTACACGTCGCGGGAAGCGATCCAGAAACAAATTCGCGAGAATGCGCAGCGGAGTCTCGGCGCCAATCTCAACAAATTGGTGCAGCCCGAGGCGATGGAGCAGCCCGATCCGAAGCACTACAACGACTTCCTCCAGGACGCGATCCAAATCCTCGACACCCTGGTGCTGAGTATCGAGTTGCCGGCGGACATCGTGGCCGCCATCAACCGGCAGACCGAACAGTACTACATGATCCAGGAATACAAATTCCGGGTCGAGCGCGAAGCCGAAGAATCCAAGCGCAAACAGATCGAGGCCGACGGCATCGCCGCGTTTCAGAAGACGGTCAGCCAGGGCATTTCGGACTCCTATCTGCGCTGGCGCGGCATCGAGGCGACGCTGCAATTGGCGCTGTCGCCCAACGCGAAGGTCGTGGTCATCGGCAGCGGCAAGGATGGCCTGCCGATCATTCTCGGCAATGTTGATAATCCGCCGGCGCCGGCCGCGACGCCGCCCGCCGGCACGAGCGGTGCGGCCACGCCGAACGCTCCGACGACGCCCGGTACGGCGCCGCCGCCCGCCGCCGGCGGGTCGCCCGCGCCCAAGCCGCTCGGTGGCCCGTCGGGCGCGGCCACGCCGTCGTCAGCCGACAAAACGACGAGCGCTGCTCCGGCTGCTCCGGCTTCTCCGAGCGCGGATAACGCGGCAACCTCGGTGAATCCGCTCGACCTGCCTGCCGTTCAGGCCATTCTTTCGCGAATCTCCGGGGCATTGCGTCCGTCGGGATCCGATACGAGTGCCCAAGCCGACGTGAGACAGAAACAGTGATCGGAGGAGCAAAGTGACCGATAGCACGGATGGCGGCCGCTCGGTCCGGGGCAGTTTTCGACAGCGCTTCTTGGCGACCGGAGAGAGCCGTTTCGTCACCATCGCCGCCTTTCTGGTCGTCATACTCGGCATCTCGATCGGCGGTCACCTCTACGGTCGGTTTTTGTCGGCGCGCGACCTCGGCGGCCGCGATGCCGCGATCGAGCAGCTCCAGTCGGAGGGCCAGAAGCTCAAGCGGGAGCTCGACGACAAGAGCGCGCAGATTACCGCCTTGCAAATCAAGCTCGCCAACGCTCAAGCGGCGCTGGAGGCGATCATGCCTTCGGAGAACACCTACAACGTCAATCCCAATCAAACGCTTATTGTCGCCAACGGTCATTTGACGCTTGGACTGATCGGCTCGCCTGGCAACGAGGGCGTCATCCTCAACGTCAACGGCAAGCAGCAGACGGTGCCGGCCGGCCAGGTCCTTGCCGTCGCGCCCGACGCGTCGACCAAATGCGCGGTGGTGGTGCAGTCCTTTGATATGTTCAAAGCGGTCGTCAACGCGTCCTGCGCGGGTGTGAAGCCTCAGTAGGGCAAGATCGCGGCCCCGCTTGCGACCCGCGCGGCGGCAGCCATCACCAACGCGTTATTCGACCAATTCGTCGGCGCGTCCGAGCAGCGAGCCCGGAATTGCGAGGCCGACGGCCTTGGCCGTCTTCAGATTGATCACGAAATTGAATTTTGTCGTGTCGAGGACAGGCAGATCGCCCGCCTTCTCGCCTTTCAGAATGCGGTCGACATAGACAACGCCCTGACGCACCTGCTCATACAGATTGTAGGAATAGGACATCAGGCCACCGTCATTGACGAAGCGGTTGTCCCAATAGATCGCCGGCAGCCGATAGCGCGCGGCAAAGTCAATGATGCGCTGGCGATGCGCCAAAGTGAATGTGCTCGGCAGAACGACCAGGCCGCCACCCGACGTTGTTTTGAGCACGGCGATGACGTTGTCGATCTCGGTATCGTCGAGGACGGGGGCCTCATTCACTTCGAGCTTCAGGCGCGCCGCTGCCGATTGGATCAGCGGCATCCAGCCTCCAGGTGTGGTCTCGCGATGATAGACCACCGCGAAGTGGTGCAGACCGGGCGAGACTTCCGCAAGCAGCTGGACCCATGTCGCTCCGAGCGAGAATTCGAAAACGGTGAAACCGGTGACGTTGCCGCCCGGATGTGTCCGGTTCGCCACAAAACCCTGGTACACGGGATCGGTCACGCCGACGAAGACGATGGGGATCGAATCGGTAGTGGCTTGCAGGGCCTTCAGTGCCGCCGAACCCATGACGAGGATGACTTCCGGCTTGAGGCCTACTAATTCGGCGGCCGCTGACCGGAGTTGCTCGGCCTTGGTCCCAGCAGCACGGTATTGCAGGTCGAGATTTTGGCCGACTTTCCAACCTAAGCGCTTGAATTGCTGGATAAAGGCGTCGGCGTCGTCTCGCGCGGCGGTATCCTGCTCGTTGTAGGGCGTCAGCACGCCGACGTGCCGAATCCGCTGCGCCGGTTGGGCGCGGACGGTGAGCGGCCAGGCGGCGGCCAAGGTGCCGAGCGAGGCTACGAACGCTCGCCTTCCGGTATCGATCGTCATTGGTGCCGTTAAGGTACCATGGTTTCGACGCGGAATGCGAGGCGATGCGATTTGTCCTCGGCGCACTAGCGTCGCGGTGGCGCATCGGTGGCGGCAGGACTCGTGTCATTACCGCTGTAACTGTAGGAATAGATAGCGCCGCCGACGATCAGAACGGCCAAGACGGCGGCAACGATAATGGTCCATATGGTCCAGCCGGCGCCCTCGTGACCGACGCTGTCACGTCCGTCATTCGAGATGCTCATGCTTCGGTCTCCTAGACTGACGCCAATTTGTAGGCCTTTTCGGCTGTTCTCGGCTTGATCTGTGTCAAGGTCCCGTGGCACGAGGCGCTTGCGGCATTCGGATTGCGTTTTTCCGATGGGCGAAAGGCCGGCTATTCCCAGATTATGACATTGGGAAGATTGGCATCCGCGGCTTGGCGCAATAGCGTGTAGCCGACGCCCGAGAGACCGCGAAACAGACCCAGATTGAATTGCCGTTTGCCGCTGTTCCAGCGGTAATCGCCGGCCGCGTCCGCGCGTTCAAGCACCGCCCGAAGACGTCCCGCCGCAAGCTCCCGAAGATTGCCGCGATGAAGCACCGTCGCGGCCTCGCAAAAGAATTCGACGCCGCCGAGCGTGCCGCAGCAGAGCGTATCCACCGGAGTCGGGGAGCCGCTTTCGACCCCCTCAAGCGCATTGCCGATATCGCGCGTCAAAGCGTTGCGATCTTGAAGTTCGGCATTCGTCGCGCCGCGTTTGGTCATAGCAAGACGCGCCAGACCGATCCCGGGGGCGCCGTGGCACCACTGGCACGGCCATTGCGGTTCGCCGCCGCCGCGTAGATCCGGCCAGTTATGACGCGCGGCGTCGTAGCTCGCATTTTCGAATGCCAGGCATTCCGCCGCGACGGTGCCAAATTCTTTCCGTCCCGTCGCCGCCGCAAGCATGGCGAGCGCATAAGCAAAGCCTGCCGCGCCGTGCGACATCCCGTTCAAACCGCGCGCGCCCGAGCCCTGTCCGACCCAGCTGCGTCGGCCTTCAGTTCCGATCCGCGGCTGTCGCAACAAATGCTCGCCGCACTTTATGGCGCGCGCGAGCACTTCGCCGGATTGGGTGTCGCGATACAGCCGAAGCAAGGCAAGGATCGCGCCGGCGCTACCGCCCATGACGTCCAATTGTTTGTCCGCCGCGATGAGTTCGTCGGTGAAAAGTCTCGCCGCGCCGTGCGCGTCGGCGAGCAATTCATCGTTGCGCAGGCCTTTCGCGATGACGGCCAGCGCATAAACGATCGAGCCGAGCCCGACGGCGCCGCCGACGCCGAGCGAGCGGGCCATGCGCGCGGCGTTACGGCTCTTCAGGTTCTTGCGCAGATGCGACAGGCCGGCGAGCGCAAGTTCTCCTGAAGCCGCCGAAACCGTCACCGCCGCATGGGCGGCGAGAAAAAGCGCGATGCCGGTCGCGCCGTTATAGAGATCCGGACCAAGGCAAACGAGCTGGAAAACCTCGGCGTCGCCGAGCCAATCGAGGCCGATCCAGGCCGCACCGGGTCCGCGGCGAATGGCGTAATGCGACAGTTCAGCGGCGATCCGATCGGCTTCGGCGAGAAAAAGTTTTTTGGTCGACGTGCCGGGGTCCGAGACTTCCGCGCGCGCCGGTCCTTCGGCAACCGCTGCCGGTCCTACGGCCGGGGCGATCTGCTTGGTATTCTCTCTGATCACCGCGATCTGCCAGGCGATCTCCTGTGCATCGAAATTCTGTAGGCGCGTCACTGCGCGGTCGAGACCCGCCGTCGCCGCGGTGTGGATCGAGACGCCGGTCGTGTCGCTGATGGCATTACCGTCGCTCGGCGTGACGAAATACGGCACGTTCAAACCGAGCAGCGCCGCGCGCTCAGCGCGATGCAACGGCCATAGCGGATCGACCTCCTGGTCCCACTCCGAAAGCCGGGCGACGAAGTCGGCCTGCGCCGACCAGACCGCGCCATCGTCCATGGTCCGATGGTCTTTCAGCCGCTGCAGCAGCATGTAGTAAAATCGCGTCGGCCGAATGATTTTGCGCACTGGCAGGCCGGCAAAGCTCTCGAACAAAGCCGCCGGCGTTACGACGTCGGTCCGGCGCCGCAGGAATTCGGCGTAATCCGCGAAGCCCGCGATGAAGCTCTCCGAATGGTCGCCGAACCGCGCGTAACGCCCGTCGACATGCGGCAGGTTCGGCGTGATCGGGCTTTGCTCTTTCGCTTTCGCCGGCCGCATCGCGTCGGAGTTGATCCCGTTCCACCTGATCACGGTTCGCAGGTTCCAGTCCGCCGTCATACCGCCCATGGCGAAGACATTATTGTCGACCGAGCGCCCATAGGCTGGCAGCAGGCCGACCGTCATGACCGAATTGCCGACGATCTCCATGGCGGCGTCGAAGGCTTCGCCTTCCGGCTCCTTCGCTCTGTGCTCCTCGGCGCTCGGCTGCAGGATCGTCTCCAGGTCGATGGGCACCGGATGTTCGCCGGCGGCGATCACATTCTCCTGATGCATGTCGGTCGCCGCGAAGCAGTGCAGGAGCGCGAGCCACGCACCGGCGCGGCGAAAAAATCGTTCGCAGCCTCCGACATCGGTGCATCCAGTGTGAGCGATGAATTCGGTCCAGCCGTAGCCATTGCGGGCGATCACGCGCGGCGCTTTCAGGTCGACCGGAGGGTCGGCGCGATTGAAGCCGGCGATAAGGTCATGCCAGGCAACGTCGAGCCGCAGGTCCTTCGGCTTATAGGCGACACGCGCGCCGTCCTCGAAGCCAATGGTCAGCACCGAGCGACCATTATTGTGGGGGTCGGAGAGCTCGCCTTCGATCGTGTTGACGCGGCTTTCGGCGGGCGAACCCAGGAGCTCGCGGCGGATGGCCGGCAGATCGCACTCAAGCCGCATGACGAATTCGCGCGAGGTGTCGATCCACTGCCGCGTCAGGCAAGCGATCAGCCGCAGCAGCACCGGCTTGTCCTCGAACAAGCGGCGAAAGCCGCCGGCTTTCATGTCGGCGACAAATCGATCGTAGCGCGCGGTATTGGCGTTGCCCGTTCGCTGTACCGCGTCGGCCGGATCTGCCGCGGCGTTCCGCGCTTTGGCGAAGCGCTCATAGACGGCTGCGACACAAAGCTCGGACAGTGCTTTGAGAAGCAAATCGGAAAGGCGCGACCGCGCGCTCATGGTCAGGTTTGCGAGCGGCTTGGCGCCGAGACCTGACCATAGGAGCGCCTCGGCGTGTTCGACGACCGGCAGATAGAGCTGTTCGAACGCACAGGGCTCGGTCTGGCCGGTTTGGGCCGTCGGTTTCGCATCGATCGATTTGGCGTCGGTCGATCCGGTGTCCTTGGCCGGACTTTGCAGCGCCGTCTCGATCCAAACGGCATCGCCGAGCCAAGCCGGCGGCGGCGCGGCGGCGCGGCGGCGGACCGTTGCAAATCGCTCCTCGACCAAAGCGAGCGACCAGCGGTCCCGATCGAGACGCCGGCCGAATAGCGTCTCGTCGCCCGCGGCGCATGACCGTCGCCACGCCGCGAGCCGCCGGGCCAATAAACGGTCGCCGCCTTCTGGGGGAGCGGGCTCAGGGCGTGGCTCGAATCCGTCCGACAGGAGCTCGTCGATGGTTGCCGCGCCGACAATCAAGCGCTCAAGAAAGGCATCCACCGATTTCCCTCCGATCGAATTCGCGGTCCATATTCGGCCGCCATTATGCCCGGCCGGCGCTGGGCCATTGCCTGCGCGGCGCTTTCGCTTCACCCAAGGAAGCAATGTGTCCTCGGCCGGAGCGCCTCCGGCGGGCTGCCTCAAGGAGTGGCAGACGGCCTTTTTGGCGGTTGGCCTGCCTCGGATCAAGACCCCGCCGGTTCCGCCGTTCTACTCGCTCTGGAGTCGCTGGCTTTGCGGCCAAATGCGCCACGGAATTCGAGCGGTTTCCCGTCATAAATCAGCCACCTGTCCGGTCGGCCGGATAGTCTTTACACTGTCCGCAGCCGATGATTTAATGGGCATTAGGCGGGGGGGTTTTTAACGATTTCTCGTCCTGCCAGGTGACCGCCGGCGCCGCTGGCGAACGAAAGGAACAAGGCTATGACTGACAGCAACATCGACCAGAGGGAAGAAGAGATCCTCACCTTCGACGTTTCCGACGAGGCGCTGGAAGCCGCGGCGGGCACGATGAAGGACAAGGCAGGCGCCTTCACGCTCGCGTTCTGCTCGGGCTTGGATACCTGCCCGGCTTGATCTCGATCTTCGACTGGTCGCAAGACCAGTCTCGGCTTTCTAGAGCGCAATCGCTTCGAACCGCGGCGATCGGCGCTCTAGCATTTTAATGGGCATGATCTTTCCCGCAGGCCGGACTTCGTTCCGGAGAAAACCCGGGCGAGGCCTGTTCCCAATAATGCTTCGTTCGCCGGGGCCGTCGCGCCGACCAGAGTTTTTTACGAGACGCCGGAGGGGCTCCGGCGTCTCGTTTTTTATTGCGTTCTGAATTTGCCTTCTGCTCAGACCGCGCTGCGGATCGCGGATCGGCTCAAGGTCGCAGACGCGGGATTTTGACGATCGCCGCCGGCTAAAAGGAAAGGCGGCGCGTTACCCCCGTAATCGCGCCGCCCCACGCGCAACCTCTAGCCTGGAGGCCATAATGCTGCGTGTCGATGGATTGTGCCCACGCAGCTGCGAAGCGCTTTGATTTAAATCAAGCCCTGCCGATGTTCCCTGCTATCAGGGAAAATAACAGGAAAACATTCGATATTGGACGTCCGGCGTAGTTTTCGCTCGCAAATTGATGAGAGAATCAGACCACTTGCGGCGAAATTCCCCAAGGAGGGGAACAGGGAATTTTTTGCGCCGAACGGGGAAGAGGATTTGAACGAACACTGAAATCGGAGCGTGAACATCCTACTGACTTTCACCATCATCGCCCGCGCTCCGGGAATCGTGCGCGCGGTCGCAACGCCGGCGGTGGTTCACAGCGATCGGTCACCTGGAAAATTGATTCTGCGCAAATCGAAGCGAAATTTACTTCGCGCGCCAAGACGATCACGGTCGTCCACATCTATGGGCCGCCGGTGACATGGACCCGGTGATCCGAATAGCGAAGCGGCATGCTCTGAAGATTATCGAGGACTCGGCCGGGTAAATCGGCCAGGAGTACCGTTCGGGTACAGGTGCGCGCCGTCCAGTCCAGGTCGTTCGGCGACATCGCAACCTTGAGCTTTTCTCTCAACAAGCACGTGGCCACCGGTGGAGGTGGACTAGCACTCACCACTGTCGATGCTCCGGCGGAGCGGCGTCGTGGGCTGCGGAGCCTCTGCTTTGGCAAGACGCGACGCTTCGTGCGCGAGGAGCTCGGCCAGAATTTCTGCATGAGCGATCTGCAGGCGGCGGTCGGCGCGGCACGAGCGGCTGCCGCAGACCATCGAACAGAAGCACCGGATCGGTGGCTGATACGAGCGAAGATCATCGTTATCGGGTCGTGTTTCGTCGTCCGTCAGACCCGCGACTGGTCTAGTTTAGGCTCGATGATTCACCGATAAGGCGGGAGGGGAAATTACCAATTTTGATCTGTGCTGCTACGCTGTTTGGTTTTGACCATTATTCGAGAACAACTATCGTTTTCCCTCCTTGCTCATACTCTCAAGGAGATCCATTACCGCACGTCGGATAATTTTATTGCTTATCTTTGCGAAAGCCATGAGTATTTGAAGAGACATCGGGTCGTTGAGCAGATCAAATGGCGAAGGGTGCGATGCGGGTGATACCTTTTCACCTATGAAGAGGTCCGTCACCGGTACTTCAAATATTTGTGCAATCTGAAACAGGCGGCCACTGCTAATGCGGCTTGTGCCGTTTTCGTATTTTTGAATTTGCTGGAAAGTGACACCAAGCTTGGCGCCCAGTTGGTGTTGCGTCACTCCTTTGGATAATCGATAAATGCGTACATTTCGTCCGATGGACTTATCGATTCCGGTCGAAGACTTGTTTGATATTCTGGGCATCTAGTAACTCCAACGATCAGGAATTGGTCCATCAATTTGACTTTTTTCTTTTGAAGCGCCAGCAACCCAAGCTCAGGTTAGGTCGCGTTTAACAACTGAAGGTTGTTCATGTCGGGAAGCATCTTGACTGGAACTCTCAACTTTACGGTTAGCGATATGAGCGATTTAGAATCCTGAAGCGGGATCCACTCTTCAGGGTCACGTCATTGATGATCTCATGTTCCGGAAACGACGCCTCGGGGGCAGCGTAGATTTTTCTGCCGGTAACGATATGAAGGTCGCGACCGAGCCCGACCAAATTAAAGGCGATGTCGGAATGAATTTGGCTCGTCGCAGAGCGGTCGGGGAAGAAATACCGATTGACCAAAATCAAGCGTGGCAGCTGAACTTTGGATCATGCCTCTGCGCCCTGTTCATGAACGATGAACGGGCGGATGGCATCGTCCTTCAAAAGCTTTTCGAAATAGGCGATGGTGCGCGCGAGGCCCTCGCGCAGCGCCGTCTGCGGTGCCCATCCGAGCAAATCGTCGGCCTTTGAAATGTCCGGACGGCGTTGCCGGGGATCGTCCTGCGGGCGGGGGCGATGCACGATCCGTGAGCGCGAACCGGTCAGTTCGATGACCTGCGCGGCAAGCTCCAGCATGGTGAAGTCCGTCGGGTTACCGATATTGATCGGTCCCGTCACCTCATCGGGCGTATTCATCAGGCGGACGAGGCCCTCGATCAGATCGTCGGCGTAGCAAAACGACCGCGTTTGCAGACCGTCGCCGAAAACGGTGATGTCGCGTCCGAGCAACGCCTGCACGATGAAGTTCGACACCACCCTGCCGTCGTTCGGATGCATGCGCGGACCGTAAGTGTTGAAGATGCGCGCCACCTTGATTCGCAATCTGTGCTGGCGCCAATAATCGAAGAACAACGTCTCCGCGCAGCGTTTGCCCTCGTCATAACAGGAACGCGGGCCGATCGGGTTGACGTGGCCCCAATAACCCTCGGTCTGCGGATGGACACTGGGGTCGCCATAGACTTCGGAGGTCGAGGCCTGAAGAATCTTGGCGCGCAGGCGCTTAGCCAGCCCGAGCATATTGATGGCGCCGTGAACGCTGGTCTTGGTGGTCTGCACCGGATCGTGCTGATAATGGATCGGCGAGGCCGGGCAGGCCAAATTGTAGATTTGGTCGACCTCAACATAGAGCGGGAATGTCACATCGTGCCGGATCAATTCGAAGCGATGGTGATCGAGGAGCCCCTCAATATTGCGTCGCGTCCCGGTAAAATAGTTGTCGACGCAGATGATGCTCGCGCCCTGCAGCAGCAGGCGCTCGCATAGGTGCGAGCCGAGAAATCCGGCTCCTCCGGTCACCAGTACGCGGGTTTCGAGGTGCATGTGCGCCGCCCCTCAGGACAACAGCCTTGGCTATTAACCGACAATGAAATCGGAAATTAGGGCCGTCGGGTCAAGCCCAAAACTTGCAAAGGGGCCGATGGCCGGCAATGAAATCGCGTGGCGATACTTCCCGCGAGCCCATCCCACCTGTTTTTATCGGGTCATTGGCGTCCAAGCGTAGGGAGTGCGCGAAGGCAGAATGCCCCGAACGATCGTCTGCTTCTCGTGCTCGGCTATGCTCATCACGGATGCCTATTCGGCGTTTGCATCTGATGGAAGATCTCTTTTGCGATAGAACGGCCTTTGGCCGTTAAGAAGACCTGTTTTCTGCGTGGAATCTTCGGGTGCGGCTCGATCGCGACAAGACCTAGCCCCGGACCGCCGTTTCTGGCCCGCGCGCCTATGTCATAGAGATAACGCGACATGACCGCTCGGTGGATGCCGACGGCGCGGGCATAGGCGCCGACACCTTTGCCTTCATCAAGCGCGACCATAAGGAAGGTGGTCACGAATGGCAAAGGGATAGAGCCGCGCAAGTTCGCTAGGGGCTTTAATGCCGACAAGAGGGAGCGTAGGTCCCTCTTGTCGCCTCGCGTGATGGTCGATGCGAAATCAGGATAAGCCGACGTGGCGGACGAAGATTTGACTTTCACCATGACGCACCAAGGTCGGCGCCTTGAGCGTAGTCAAATCGTAATTCGCCGCGAAGCCGGATCTTATTGCCCTACCGGAACTTGAAGTCGAGGCCGGCGCGGATCAGGTTCTGATCGAAACTGACCGATTGGGCGGCGAAGGGAGGTGCGCCACACGCGGTCGTGCAGGATCCGCTGCTGAGATCGACGTAAAGGTATTCGAGCCGAGCCGTCAAATTGTCAGTGATGGCGGCTTCGACACCGAGGCCGGCGGTCCAGCCGATTTCCGTGCTGGTGTTGGTGATGCCGTTTGCGTTGGCTTGAATGTTGCCGTAGGCGACGCCGGCAGTTCCGTAAAAGAGCATGCGATCAACCGCCCAACCTACTCGCCCGCGGGTGGTGCCCAGCCAATCGTTCGAGGTCTTGCAATTGGTGCAGAAGGCAGCGGGGCCATTGCCAGTGATGCCGGTGTAGTCGAGATCGGTCTCGGCGCCGACGACGAGCGCATCCCACTGGTAGTTAAATCCGAGGGTACCGCCGGCGACGAAGCCGTTGGTGGTAAAAGTACCGGATGACGCGGCGCCACCGGTCCAATTACTGTTGCCGAAGCCATACCCGCCATTGATGCCTAAATAGATGCCACCCCAATTGTAGACCGGTGCAACAGCCGGGACGTACATGGCAGGAGCCTGCGGCGGCGGCGGCATCGGTTGTGGCAGGTCGGCGGCCATTGCGCCCGCCGTACCGACGATCAACAGCATCGCCGTGGCAAAAATCCGCTTCATCAGTGCACCCCTGCGCAGAATCGCGTCATGATTCTATCCGTGCCACAGGATACTTAATTTTGCTTTGCCAATCACTGAAATAGCGTGTCAAAAATGCAACAGTCAGCCAAATTGTGTCGTGGTCATTAACGCATTCGTGACACATTCCGTGAGTTCGAGCAGACACTTATCGAATTGCACCGCCGGTCTCTAGCCGGACCGGTGGCTATGATGCCGGTCCTCTCGTCTTGGGCGGGGAAGGGTCCAGCTGGCGGGCGGAAAGATGACAGGCGATCGTCGACGTAATACCGGCCCAATGCTGTCAATCCGGCGAATTGCCAAGGCGAGGATAGTTCCGACCCTCGGCCGACCGCTCGTTGCTACGATTAATTCGACTCTCTAAACTGGCGTAATCCATCTTTCGTGGCGGCTAAACTTTGCCCGGCTATGGGCGCCGCCGCCGCACCTTCGCAAAAAAAACGGTTCCCGGCGATGCAGCTCGATCGCACACGATTAGCCCTAATTGCCGATTGGGAGGCTGTTGCGGTGGCAGCATCCCTGCCATGGTCGACGTCTGCGACCTCCATTCTTCTCGTCGGGTGGCTACTGACATTAATTGCGACGCTCGACGTCGCGATGCTCCGCCGCGAGGTCATGACCGCCGCCGGTGGGTTGCCAATATTGCTGTGGCTTTTGGCAGTCCTCGGCGTGCTGTGGGCCGGCGTCAACTGGGCCGAGCGTCTCGCGGGGCTTGAAGGATTTCAGCGCTTGCTGGCGATCCCGTTGTTGTTGGCGCAATTCCGCCGCTCCAAAAAGGGCATGTGCGTCGTCTACGGATTTTTCATTTCCTGCTTGCTGCTGCTGGCGGCGTCCTGGGCGGTGCTTTTGGGCCCGGCGTGGCTGAACCCGCATCAGGTCCGGGGCATTCCGGTCAAGGACGCCATTTCCCAAAGCACGGTGTGCCTAATCTGCGCCTGTGCGCTGATCTGGCGCGTCTGCGATCTATTACGCGCGCGGGCGTGGTGGCCGGCGCTGGGGTTCGCCGGCCTGGCGCACCTCTTCATCGCCAATGTACTGTTCGTGGCGATGAGCCGCGCCGATGTCGCGGTCGCGGCCGTCCTCGCCTTGTTGCTCGGCTGGCGGCAATTCCGCTGGAAGGGAATCATCACGGCCTGCGTCGCCGGCGGCGTCCTGGCGGCCGTCGGCTGGACGAGCTCATCCTATCTGCAGCTTCGCGTCACCAGTGCCATCGAAGACGTGCAGACCTATCGCGCGACCGGCGCCGGAACCGACATCGGCGACCATATCGAATTTTTCGGCAAATCGCTGTCGTTCGTTCGCGATGCGCCGCTGTTCGGTCACGGCACCGGATCCATTTCCGATCAGTTCCGCCGTTCGGCGATCGGCAAGACCGGAGCGGCCGGTGTGGTTTCGGCCAATCCGCACAACCAGATCCTCGCCGTTGCGATCCAGCTTGGTTTGCTCGGCGCGGGTTTGCTGTTGGTGATGTGGCTCGCGCATTATTTGCTGTTCCGCGCGATGGGATTGGCCTCCTGGATCGGCACTGTGGTGGTTGTCCAGAACGTGGTCTCGTCGCTGACCAGCTCGCATCTGTTCGATTTCATGCAAGGCTGGCTCTATGTGTTCGGGGTCGGCGTCATCGGCGGCATGGTGCTCCGTGATGCCTCTCCGGCGCTGACGCCGGCTGCAACGAGCGGCGACTAGTCAAGCTTATTGGCGGCTGCTGCCGGCGGAAGGCCGCGATGCGTTCCGCTTTCACGCCGTTTGACCCGAAAGCCGCAGCCCCAACGTCAGTGCTGCCTGTTCTTACAACGTTAAGGGGTTGTGATAATCTCGCGGCGATGTTCAGTCCCTGCCGCAGCACTCTCTTCGTCGGCCTGGTCGCGCTGGCCGCCGCCGGCTGTACCGGCACCGGCGGACCGGACGCGCCTGCTTCGGTCGGCGATATGGTACCGCGGCCGCGAACCTTGCTGGTCAACGAACTAGACTTTGCCGCCGATCTGGCGGTCGTCGACCGCGAACTCGACGCGCGGCTGGAGAAAAAATTCGGCGGCGACGTGACCGGCGATGTCATCAAGTCGCTTGCCGCCAGGCGGGTGAATGACGAGATCGTGGCGACCGTTATTGCCCTGCTGCGCGCGGTCGGTCTCAATGCGCAGCCGGGCTACCGGGACCAACCAGCGCCCAAAGGCGGCGCGGTGGTCGTGGCCGGCGAAGTCCACGCCGTCGATCAGGGCAAGCGCCCCGAGCGGGGGCCGGTCGGTTTCGGCACCGGCAGCACCATCGTCGCCGAGGTGACAATGTCGCAAATCTCCGAGGGTCCGGAGAAGCAATTGCTCGCCTTCACGGTGCAAGCGCCGAGCGGGCGCCAAAGCGACCCGCTGGTAGTGGGGCCGGCCGCCGATGCGGCGATCACGACGGTGATTGCTGCCAAAAGCTCACCCGACGTCAGCCCATCGCCCGAGGTCGCAGCGTCGGCGCGCGGGCTTGGTCGCGCTATCGCCGACGAGATCCTCGCCTTTGCCGCGCGACAGGGTTGGCAGCTCAAGCCGGTCCTGGCGCCTGCGGCGGATAGTCGGCCGGCGAATAAAAAGCCGGAGAATTCTCC
>Ga0187887_10001737_pt1 | contig 18319 bp, 9 predicted proteins | sample June2016WEW_7_10_FD_132977 | JGI IMG/M metagenome (GOLD analysis project Ga0187887, IMG submission 132977) | Peatland microbial communities from SPRUCE experiment site at the Marcell Experimental Forest, Minnesota, USA - June2016WEW_7_10 | ecosystem: Environmental > Terrestrial > Soil > Wetlands...
CTGTGGAAAAATGCGCAGCAAGGCCGCGGCGTTACAATCGGAACCGCACGCGAGTTCGGCCTTTTTTGTTCCGCAAATGCCCGCTCGCTCAGGAAATGGAGATACTCCCGGTGAATCGAAGCGTTTTACGTACTGCACTTGCGGCAGCGGTCATGGCCGCGCTGCTTATCCCCTGCCGGCTCACAGCTCAGGAGCCGGTAAGCAAGCCGGAAACCATGGCGCCGGCTCCGGCACAGGCTGCACCGGCGGCAGCGTCGCTCACCCAGGCCCAAAAACCAATCACGCACGACGAACAGTTGAAGAACGACTGGCCCTGGCTGGGCAAGTTCAAGGAGGCCGATTTGGCGCTTGGTGCACCCGCCGCGGGCGAAAACCGCGTGGTATTCATGGGCGACTCGATAACACAGGGCTGGCATCTTGACGTGTCGTTCCCCGGCAAGCCGTATGTTAACCGAGGCATCAGCGGGCAAACTTCGCCGCAGATGGTGCTGCGCTTCCGCCAGGACGTGATTGATTTGATGCCGAAGGTGGTGGTAATTCTGGCCGGAACCAACGATATTGCCGAGAACACCGGGCCGATCACGCTGGAAGAGTCAGAGGGCAACCTGATGACGATGGCCGAGCTGGCGACGGCCAACCATATTCGCGTGGTGCTGTGCTCGGTGCTGCCGGCCTTCGATTTCTCCTGGTCGCCGGGAAAAACGCCGGCGCTGAAGATCGACGCGCTGAACGCATGGATCAAGGCTTATGCGGCGGAAAAGGGTTACGTCTACGTGGACTACCACACGGCAATGAAGGACGAGCGTGACGGGCTGCCGAAAAAGTTGAGCGATGACGGCGTGCATCCGAACGCGATCGGCTACGCGATTATGGCGCCGCTGGCGGAGGCGGGGATTGAGAAGGCGCTGGAACGATAGCAATCAGCAATCTGCTACAAGTTAACAGCAGATGGCCTGATAATCTGATAGTCTCTCCGGATGATCATGACCCAAGATGAGAATGGAAGCCGTAGTCGACCCGACGCCCAGACAGCGATGACGCGTGCCATTATCCTGACGCACATCCATGTGAAGGCAGCCGCGACTCCACCCGAAGAATACATAGCGAGGGTTGCACAGAAATGGAGCGATGCGGAACGAATTGAATTCATAAGCGGCACGAAAGCTATTTTTACGGCCCAGGAAGAAAAAATTCGCGCTGCTGGTCTTTGGGAAAATATGGAAGAGAATGAACGAATATTCATTCAGACCGGAGCTCTTGAGACGACGATGCGGCAGCGCATCGATGCCAGTTGGATGATCGAGTCAATTGGGTGTTTGTTGTGGGCCCTTGGGTGCCTCGAACATATTCCAAAATATGACAAGGAGTCTGGCAAAGAGGTGATCGCTTTCCCCCCAGGTGAACGTGCGACGGATTTGATCCGAAAAGCAATGCTTCGTCCGAATTCCGAAATCGATCAGCAGCGGGAGTGGGCGGAACTTTGGCACTGGCGCTGCCGCACCCGCAAGCTTCTTGAGGCAGGAGAGATACCGTCAGTCCTGGGGAACGGATTGACTATGGAGGCGGTTATTGGAATGTCCGCAAGTAAGGCAGCAGAGGAACACGCATTTGGGGAGCCCATCGACAGCGACTTTCCGGTCTTCGGGAAGCCATTTGGCAAAATGAATGCCACTGAATTCGCGTCAGTCACCTCAATAGCCCAGGAGCGCCATAAAGCCTTCAACTGGCTTTGCGGCTATGCCCCAGGTAATCAATGGTCTGAGACGCCGACGGACACGTAGGATTTCCTACAACGGTAGAGGCTCACGTATTACCGCTGATTGCTAAACCGTCCAAATCCCCATACAATAAGAACATTGCAGGAAAGGTTTGTCAGAAGAGATGCCCAAGGAAAAGATTCACCCCAATTATGCCGCCGTGCACGTGAAGTGCGCCTGCGGAAACAACTTTGAGACCCGGTCGACCCACAAGGGCGACATTCACGTAGAAATTTGTTCGGCTTGCCATCCGTTCTTTACCGGTAAGCAGCGCCTGGTGGATACAGCTGGCCGCGTTGAGCGGTTCCGCCGCAAGTATGCGAAGTCCGACGCGGCTACGGCAGCCACGGCAGCCAAGTAAACGGCGCAACAGGCACGGCCAGAAACGATTGGGCCTCCGCTGCGGCGGAGGCCTCGTTGCGTTAGCAACACTTCTTGAATGAAGGATATGATCAGCCATGCCACGTGCAAAACGCTCAATTCAGGCCGCAACCACCATTGAGGGTTTCTCTCTGATCTGGCATCTTCACCGCGAGCAGCAATGGTGTGATGCGGACGGATGGAAGGGCGCTGCAATTCGGGTAAGCGTTGCAGAGAGCGCACGTCGAGAGCTCCTTTTAGAATATCCGGCTAAACAAACGCAAAAGATCGGCTGGACAAGGGTTGACCCTGCCCGGCCGACAATCGTGGCGGCAAAGGTAGAGGCTCACATTCGGCAAGCAATGGCTGCAGGCTGGGATCCAGACTCGCGTGGAAAACCGTTCGTCTATCAAGTGGCCGAGTTGCCGAGCTAATATTGACCGAACGATTGCTGTGAATGAGGTTTGCGATGACTGGCAAGGGCTTTACCGTTCGGAAGGAATGGGACAACCCCATGGAGCATCAGATGCCCGAGAATGCGCGGGTACCGGCTGAAGTGCGCCTAGGAACTGTCTTGGTAACTCCGGCTACGGTTCTTGCGCCCATGGCCGGGGTTACGGATACGGTTTTCCGGCGCTTTATTCGCCATGCCAGCATGTTCACGACTGAACAAGCGGCGGAAGAGCACGTGCCGGAGGGAGGCGGGGGTTTCAACCCCCGCGTTGAGTCAACAGAATCGGCACGGGCTTTAGCCCCGGAGATACATCCTTCGATAGACGACGTCGTGACCAATGCGCAATCCGGTTGCGGGCTGCTGATGACCGAGTTCACTTCGGCAGACGGGCTGTCGCGGATGCGAGAGTCGAAGCGGCGGCGCTATTTGACGTTTTATGACGACGAACACCCCATCGGAGCGCAACTCTTCGGTTCGAACGCAGAGACGCTGGACGATGCAGCTCGGATTGTGGAAGAAACGGGCTTCGATACAGTGGACCTGAACCTGGGCTGCCCGGCCAAGAGGGTCGTGGGCTGCAACGGTGGATCGGGACTGCTGCGCGACCTGCCTAAGATCGGCGAGATCTTTCGCGCCATCCGCAATGCGGTAACGATTCCTTTCACCGTCAAGTTCCGCCTGGGCTGGAACGACAGCCAGATCGTCTGCCTGGAGTTGGCTCGAATGGCGGAGGCCGAAGGGCTCGCAGCCGTAGCGCTGCACGCCCGGACGCGAGAACAAGGCTATAGCGGCCAGGCGCAATGGCAGTGGATCGCCGCAATCAAGCAGGCGGTGAAGATTCCGGTCATCGGCAACGGCGACATTTGCACTCCTGAGGACGCCGCGGCCATGATCGCTCTCACCGGCTGCGACGCGGTGATGATCGGTCGCGCCGCGCCGGCCAACCCGTGGATCTTCCGCCAGATTGCTCAGTACACCGCCACCGGAAGCTACGAGCGGCCCACGGACGAGGACCGTTACCGGATGATTCGCGCCTATTTCCAGATGCTGCTGGACGAAGCTGAAGCCACCAGGGATTTGCCTCGCGCCGAACGCATGGGCGAAACGGCCGGTAAGATGAAGCAGTTTGCCACCTGGTTCACCCACGGCGTACCGGGCGGTGCAAAGCTGCGCGCAGCCATTTACCAGGCACGCACCGGAGCGGATGTGTTGGCCCAGGTTGAACTGTTCTTTGCGGCTCGGCTTACTGGTGACCCCGGTCCCGAGCCAGCCTCAGAAAGCGAACCGCAAGCCTTCCCTCAACCCTCGCTCATCTGCGATTAGATGCAGTTCCGCTGTGCGCTTACCTTTTTCCTTCGGCTCTTTACATGCTCCGCCGGCGGGCGATATTCCCTTTGAAAAGCCAGCGAAAATACTGCCCGGCAATCCGGATTTATGTGCAGATTCACCTGAAGGTTCAAATCAGGCAACGAATGACCTCGACATAGATCACATTGAATATGAAACGGGTATAGTTACCTTGCGTTAATATAACTCGAATGCTCGAATTTCAAAGTTACATAAATGCTCGGATAACTCGCACCAACTGTGCTTACAGACCCTGTTTAGGGCTTCTACGTTCGTAACTTCGCAATGGTAACTTCGCAATTTCTTCCTGCTTTAATTGCGTCATTGACCTCAATCATTGTCGAGGTTATACTTCTTGCGACTTCCAGCCTCACAAATTTTCGGATGTTTGCGATGCAGGCAGGCATGCGGAATGTCGTATGGGCCGTGTTTTATCGATCACACAGCCATGGACAGGTGATCTAACTCACCTGCTCACAGGAGAATTCCGCTATGCTGCCATACTTTCTACCTTGCCTTTGCCCGATTTCCACGTTCGTTTTTCGTTCCGCCTTCAGCCGTCGGCTCAGGCTGGCCGCCAAATACCTCGCGCTCGTCGCGCTCGTTGCGGGGGTGTGGAATGCCGGTCATGCGCAGCAAACGTTGCAGGTATTGCAGCATCACGTCCGCCCCGCTGTTTCCAACGGGCAGGCGGCGCTGGTGGCTCCTTTGCCGGGCACAAGGCAAATGAATCTCACCATCGTGATTCCGTTGCGCAACCAGGACCAACTGACCAGCTTGCTGAGCCGACTCTATGACCCCTCCAGCCCCGATTACCACAAGTTCCTCAGCGTAGATCAGTTCACGGAGCAGTTCGGGCCCACGGCAGCGGACTACCAGGCGGTGGTCGATTTTGCCCGCTCCAACGGTTTCTCGGTGTCCGATGAGCCCAGCAATCGGCTCTTGGTGCCGATCAGAGGCCCAGTTGCGCAAATCAACAAAGCCTTTCACGTAAGGATGAATACCTACCAGCATCCGACTGAGAATCGCACCTTCTTTTCGCCGGATCGCGAACCCTCGCTGGCCCTGAGCGTACCTGTAGCGCACATTGCCGGAATGAACAACTACTCTTTGCCGAAGCCTGCTGTGGTAAGAGCGCCTTCGGCGCAGGAAATTGCCGATGTCGCCGGGTCGGGGCCCGGAGGTTCTTACCTCGGCAGCGACATGCGGGCAGCCTATTACGGCGGTACTACTCTTACCGGCATCGGCCAGGCGGTGGGATTGTTCGAGTTCGGCGGCTACTACTTGAGCGATGTGAACTCGACCTTCAGCAACGCTGGGCAAACCTACAGTGTTCCCATCAATAACGTATTGCTGGACGGCGCCACCGGGGCTCCGGGAAGCGAAGATGCCGAAGAGGTGCTGGACATTGTGCAGGCCATCGGCATGGCGCCAGGCTTGAGCCAGGTTCGCGTCTACATTGGAAACGCGGTAGACAGCCTTGACGATGCAAACATTTTCAACTCGATGGCAACGGAGAACATCGCCAAACAAATCAGCGTCTCCTGGGGTTGGTATCCGGACGATCCCACCACGGACGATGTGTTCTTTGAGGAGTTTGCGGCACAGGGTCAGACTCTCTTTGTTGCGTCAGGAGACGAGGGAGCATTCGATGTTTCGATCAGCCCATTTTTCTATCCCGCGGAAGATGTTTATGTAACGGCCGTGGGCGGAACTCACCTGACCACAACTGGCGCGGGTGGAGCGTGGGTTTCAGAGACCGCGTGGAATTCTGAGGGAGACGGCAGCGGCGGCGGCATCAGTCCCGATGGCATCGCGATTCCGAGTTGGCAGACTGGAGCGATAAATAGCTCGAACGGAGGTTCATCGACGCTCCGCAACGAGCCGGACGTGGCCATGGAAGGCGACTTCGACAACTACAACTGCAACGTAGGCGTATGCGAAGCAGGCTGGGCGGGCACCAGCTTTGCGGCGCCGCGCTGGGCCGGTTTTATGGCGCTGGTGAATCAGCAGGCTGTAGAGGCGGGTAATGCGCCCCAGGGCGGCATTGGCTTTATTAATCAGTCCATTTATACGATCGGTGAGGGCTCCAGCTACAACAACGACTTTCACGATATCACCAGCGGGAATAACGATACTGATAACCAGCCGGTATGGTACAGCGCCGTAACGGGTTACGATCTGGTAACCGGATGGGGCAGTGCGAACGGGCAGGACCTGATCAACGATCTGGCGGGTCCGCAGGTACCGGGCTTCTGGCTCGAATCCTCCTCGGCCTTGGTCAACGTCAACCCGGGCGGATCGGGTACGACCACCATAACGGTGACTGACGCGGGCGGATTCACCGGCAACGTTACTCTGGCGATCACCTCCGCACTGCCCAGCGGCGTCACCGCATCCTGGGGGACGAACCCCACAAGCGGAACAAGTGTGCTGACTCTGACGGCGAGCAGTTCCACTCCTGTCGGAACAACGAACCTGACCATCATCGGCACTTCAGGCAACCTGAAGACGACCACCACACTTAGCGTGTCAATCAATGTGCCGACCTTTGTGCTTTCGGCATGGCCGAGCAACACGAGCGTCAATCAGGGCGGCTCCACCACATCCACCGTCACGGTGACCCCTGAATATGGATTCACAGGCAGCGTCAATCTGGCGGCCTCCGGCTTGCCCACGGGTGTGACCGCAACATGGGGTACGAACCCCACATCCGGCACCAGTGTTCTAACTCTCACGGCCAGCAGTACTGCACCCGCCTCCACGGGCACAGTGACCATCACTGGCACTTGCGGCTCCCTGACCATAACCACCACTGTTGTCCTGACCGTTTATGCGCCAACATTCACACTTGGCAATTCAGGCAACGTGAGCGTCGGTCAAAATAGCTCCACCGGAACCTATATCTACATCTACAACCAGGATGGCTTCAACGGCAGCGTAAATATGACCGTGTCCGGCCTGCCTGCCGGAGTAACAGCATCCTTCTCTCCGAACCCCGCAACTTACAATAGTTACCTCCAGCTGACGACAAGCAGTTCCACTGCTCCCGGAATATATACATTAACTGTCACTGGCACCTCTGGCAGCATCACGGCAACCACCAGTTTCACACTGACTGTAAATGCGCCGGGCTTCACGCTCACAGCGGTGAGCGCGAACATTGGTCAAGGCAGCACAACTACAACCTATGTCTTTGTGAACGACATGTATGGATTCACCGGCAATGTGAATCTGACTCTGTCGGGCCTCCCGAGCGGAGTAACCGCATCCTTCTCTCCAAACCCCTCTTCGTACTACAGTATGTTGACTTTTACGGCGAGCGGTTCCGCCGGCATCGGATCATACACGTTGACCTTGACCGGCACCTCTGGCTCACTGACGGCTACCACTACCATGACTTTGGGAGTCTATGCGCCGGGCTTCACGCTTTCCAGTGCAGGCTACACGAGCATCGGCCAGGGAAGCACCGCTACGAGTTACGTCTATATGTACCCAGAATATGGATTTGACGGCAACGTGACTCTATCTGCGTCCGGCCTGCCGAGTGGCGTGACCGCATCCTTCTCGCCAAATCCCACTTCTTCCACATTCAACACAATGACTCTCACGGCGAGCAGTTCTACCCTCCTCGGTTCATACAGTTTGACGATAAACGGCAAAAGTGGTCCGACGACGGCAAGTGCCCCGCTAACTCTGCAGGTCAATGCGCAAAGCTTCACGATCTACGATTCGCCGAATAGTGCGAGCCTGCTCCAGGGCAACTCCAACACTACCGAAGTGTATGTAAACCCACAGAACGGGTTCAACGGCAACGTAAGCCTTGCCGTTTCGGGAATGCCCAGCGGAGTAACTGCAGATTTTGCTCCGAATCCCACTTCAACTGGCAGCAGCGTGCTGATGCTGATGTCGAGCAGCACCACGTCCGCCGGAACTTATAACTTAACCATCACCGGCACCTCCGGCAGCCTGACCGCAACCACAACACTTGCTCTGACGATCAATGCACCAACCTTCGCGCTCTCTGATATGCCAGGCGACCTGGTCATAGACCAGGGCAACTCTGCCACTTCCACCGTCACGGTGATTCCTGCTTATGGATTTGGTGGCAGCGTAGGCCTGGCGGCGTCGGGCCTGCCAAGTGGCGTGAGCGCGTCCTGGAGCACAAATCCAACAATCGGAAGTAGCGTGCTTACGCTGACAGCCAGCAGCTCGGCCACGCCGGGAAAGACAGCCGCGACCATCACCGGCACCTCCGGCGGACTGACGGTAACCACGCCTCTTACGGTCACGGTCAGGGCCGTGGCCGCGGCAACCACGACCACGCTGGCCGTGACTTCGGCAGGTAGCCCCGTCACATCGGTTAGCTCAGCCAGTATGGTGACTCTGACAGCAACAGTAGGTGCCGGCTCAACTGCGGTTACAGCCGGGCAGGTGAATTTCTGTGACGCAACGGCGGCATACTGCGAAGACATCCACATTCTCGGCTCGGCGCAGTTGACGAGCGCGGGGACGGCGGTGCTCAATTTCATTCCCGGGATCGGAAGCCACAGTTACAAAGCAGTATTCGCTGGAACCTCAAGCAACGCGAAAAGTGCCTCCAATGCGTCTCCTCTACAGGTGACCGGCAGCTTTGCTTCGACAAACACAATTGCCCAGAGCGGCGTTGCCGGCAATTACACATTGACAGCAACAGTAGCGGGTCAAGGTCCGTTGGCGCCGACGGGGACGGTGTCCTTTCTGGATACAAGCAATGCAAACTCCTCGTTGGGAACCGCGGCTTTGGGAGGAGGCCAGGTGGCTCTGAACTGGCTGAACCCCCAGTCGCCTGCGACGGGATCTTATCCGGATTCCGTTGTAACGGCGGACTTCAATGGGGATGGAATACCGGACCTGGCCGTTACGAATAGTGATAACTATACGGTGACAATCCTGCTGGGCAATGGAGATGGAACATTTACCACAAAAGCAAGCCCGACAACAGGCTACTGGCCCACGTCCATGCTGACAGCGGACTTCAACGGAGACGGCAAGCCGGACCTGGCCGTCATAAATGGGGATAGCAATACTTTGACAATTCTGCTGGGCAACGGAGACGGAACATTTAAATCCGCCGCCAGCCCGCAAACCGGAAGCTCGCCAACAGCGTTAGTGGTTGGGGATTTCAATGGGGACGGCATTCCGGATTTGGCCGTCGCAAATTCGCAAGGCAACACGGTGACAATTCTGTTGGGCAACGGAGACGGAACATTTACCTCAGGGGCAAGCTCGGTCACAGGAAGCGGACCCATGGCAATAGTGACGGCCGACTTCAATGGGGACGGCATTCCCGACCTTGCGGTGGCGAACATGTATAGCGGCACCGTGACGATTCTTTTGGGTAATGGGGATGGGACGTTTACGCCCAGCGCCATGAGTCCACCAACAGGTTACGACCCCGTCGCTATTGCTGTTGGAGACTTCAACGGGGACGGCATACCCGATCTAGCCGTAGCGAACTCCGATAGTGCAACCGTGACGATTCTGCTGGGCAATGGGGATGGGACGTTTACTGAAAGCTGGGAAAATCCGGAAACAGGCGAATCGCCCCAGTCCATCGCTGTTGCCGACTTCAATGGGGACGGTAATGCTGATCTTGCTGTAACGAACTATTACAGCAATACGTTGACGGTCCTGTTGGGCAACGGCGACGGAACATTCGACAGCAGTGCGATGAGCCCGTCCACCGGCGCTTATCCCCGGGGCGTTGCCATAGCGGACTTCAACGGCGATGGAAAGCCGGACATGGCCATAGTTAACAACAATGGCAACTCGGTAACGATTCTTACGACGCAGTTGACGCAGACGGCAACCGCGACGGCAACCGGGATTTCGCCTGTAGGTTCAGGAATCCACTTGGTTGACGCAAGCTATCCCGGGGACAGCAACTATAGCTCCAGCATTTCACCCACTACGGGGCTGACCGCGACAGGGCCGCCCCCGGCGCCGCTCAGCTGGACAACACCGGCGTCGATCACCTACGGAACAACTCTGGGCACAACACAACTCGATGCCACTTCGACAGTAGCGGGAACGTACGCGTACACTCCGCCTGCTGGAACATTGCTCGGTGCCGGCAAGCAGACGCTGTCAGTGCTCTTCACGCCCAACGACACAACGGACTACTCGTCGGCGACGGCTACCGTGACCCTGACCGTGAACCAGGCGACGCCGGCGATCACATGGCCAACGCCTGCGGCCATCGTCTACGGCACCCCGCTGAGCTCGACGCAACTCGATGCTACCTCGACAGTTGCCGGCAGCTTTACGTACACTCCGCCGGCGGGTACGGTGCTGGCTGGTGGAAACCAGCCGCTGAAGGTGACGTTTGCACCTGCGGATACTGCGGATTACACCACCGCCACGGACAGCGTGACGCTGACTGTAAACCGCGCCACGCCGACGGTGACGGTAACGCCATCTTCATACCAAATCACTACGGCCCAGGCACTGACAGTCCCAGTTGGAGTCAGTGGCGGAGCCGGCAACCAGACAGCCACCGGTTCGGTGATATTGAGCAGCGGCAGCTACACCTCTGCGGCGACACCGCTGAGCAGCGGCAGCGCTACAATCAATATTCCGGCCGAATCACTGGCTGCGGGCAGTGATACGCTGAAGGCCACCTACACGCCGGATTCCAACAGTTCATCAACTTATAACTCTGCAACAGGAACATCTTCTGCAGTTACAGTTACCGCAGGAGTTGCGTCCACACCCACATTTATGCCTGCCGCCGGCACATACACATCAGCGCAATCGGTCACCATCACCGATGCAACGGCTGGCGCCGCCATCTACTTCACAACCAATGGAACGGCTCCGACAACTGCGTCAATGAAGTACACAACAGCAGTCACCGTTTCGTCGACTGAAACACTGCAGGCGATTGCGACCGCCAGCGGCTATTCAAACAGCGCCGTGGCATCCTCCGCATACACGATTAACCTTCTGTTGACCCCGCCCACTTTCTCGCCCGCCGCCGGCAGCTACACCACGGCTCAGTCGGTAACCATCAGCGATACAACATCCGGCGCGGCTATCTACTACACCACCAACGGTACCGCGCCGACGACAGCGTCAACAAAGTACTCAGCCGCTATTACTGTCTCATCGACTGAAACCCTGGAGGCTATTGCCACCGCGTCGGGTTATACATCCAGCACGACGGCCACTGCGAAGTACACCATCACGCCCACGGCGGCAACCCCAACCTTCTCGCCCGCCGCCGGCGCTTTCTCATCAACCCAGTCGGTCACCATTACCGATGCAACCTCCGGTGCAACCATCTACTACACCACCAACGGAGTTGCGCCCACCACCGCTTCAACCAAATACGCGGCCGCCGTTACCATCGCATCCACTGAAACCCTGGAAGCGATTGCTGTTGAGACAGGCTATGCAAACAGCACCGTAGCCACCGCTGCCTATACCATCGCAGCAGCCATAACCACTCCCACCTTCACACCTGGTGCCGGCACATATACTTCCAAGCAGTCGGTCACCATCACAGATGCAATCAGCGGCGCAACCATCTTTTACACCACCAACGGAACCGTCCCCACCACTGCCTCCGCCAAGTACACCAGCGCAATCTCCGTCCCTTCCAACGAAACGCTGGAAGCAATCGCGACCGCCTCAGGCTTCCTTAACAGCTCTGTAGCCACGGCGAAGTACACCATCGTGCCGACCGTAGCAACGCCCACCTTCACGCCCGCCGTCGGCACCTACACTGCCTCGCAGTCGGTAACCATCACTGACGCAACCAGCGGTTCGACCATCTACTACACCACCAACGGAACTGCCCCTACCACGAACTCAACCAAATACACTGCAGCAATCGCCGTTTCGTCGACAGAAACGTTGCAAGCGATTGCGGCCTTCACCGGCTTCACAACCAGTCCCGTTGCAACCGCCACATACAACATCACGCATACGGTAGCGGCCCCCTCCTTCAGTCCGGCGGCCGGCACCTACGCAACAGCGGAGACGATTACGCTCAGCGATGCGACGCCGGGCGCTACCATCTACTACACCACCAACAACACCACGCCGACGACCGCCTCCACCTATTACACTGTGCCCATCAAGGTCAGCACCAACGAAACCATTGAAGCCATTGCCGTGGCGTCAGGGTACACGAACAGCACAGTCGCATCCGGGACTTATACGATTGAGTAATTGCAGCGCATCCTGAGAATGGCAGCGATGTCAGGACCACAACGCCCTGTCCTGCAAGCTGTCCATTCTCCAGCATGGAGAACGGGGATGCGAAGATGCAGCAGTAAACGCATTAAATTCTATAGATTTAATGTGGTAGGCGAGGCGGGGATCGAACCCACAACCCCCGGCTTAGAAGTCCCTTCCGGGCGCTTTTCTCTGCCTTGCCGCCATTTACCGCAGTCTACTTTCGTCCAATGTTTATAGGGGTACTTGCAGAGGCTCCATTACCTTGCTTCCCCCCGGCTTACTGTGGGGACTCCCCCCAAATTCCACCACACTCCCCCCAATTTCCCCCACAGTTTTTTCGGCTCATTTTTCGCACCAGAATTGCGCCAGAATTCCCTACAGCGCGCCGCTTGATTGCGAGAGATAGAATTCCCCCGGCGCTGGTGAATGAAAGCCAGGGCGCGGCGCTGGTGCGGCGGGCGGGCCGTCTCTGCACTGACGCGGATTGGTTGCCAGTGGGATGGTCCCGGCGTCTTGTAACTCAAGGCATGGCTCCCGACAGATCGGTGCGGCCAATTACCCGGCGCGGCGCTGGCGGAACATTCACCGGCATAAGCGCTTTGACATTTCGGACGAGTTCGGGTTATTTTAGGGATTCGCGCATCCCCTTTCACGGGCCGCGCAAGCCCCTCTGCAAGATAACGAGGGGCTTTCGCATTTTCAGACGGTTTCGCCAGTCCTTCATGCTCTCCGCTTGCGCAGCCCTCTGGAGTACACTTGGCGGGTCATGGGATGGCGATTTCGTAAGAGCCTCAAACTCGGACCACTCCGGTTCAACCTCTCCAAGTCCGGCATAGGAACTTCCATCGGCGTTCGTGGCTTTCGAGTTGGCACGGATGCAAAGGGCAGATCGTACACGACGGCTTCCATCCCCGGTACGGGCATCTATAACCGAACTTATTCCAGCCAGGGCAAGGCGGCTGGCGGAGATACGGCGGGATTGCCAGGCTCGCTCCAAGGGGAAGCCAGCGGCAACGGGCTTTCCGTTGGGATGCTGATTCTGGCGTTCATGGCGGGTGGGCTGGTGTTCTCTATGCTCATGCCCCGCGCCGTTCCCCCGCCTGTGACTCCACCAGCGGCGGTAAGTGCCCCCACAGCGCCCGCGCAGCCTACTCCTGCGAAGAGGCGGCGCGCTCATGGTTCAGAGCCAGCAAGCGCTCCAATAGTTCCGCATCGGTCAACGTCACAGGCCAGCCATAGGCCGTAAACCCCGCCGCGAAGGATTTCGATGCCATCGCTGGCACCGTGCCTTCCAACGCCCGAAGCGACGGCGGGGTATTGCATTGGAGGCGGCAGAAGGTGGGAGGACGGCCGTCACGAACCGCGCTGAGCCTGTGCCGGAAAATCCCGCAGGCCAGGTGGCCTCCAATGCGGAAATAATGGTAACACGAAACTAACCCGCACGAATCAATGCGGGCGCACCGTTGCATTTCTTAGCACTCGGTCGCATGGAAGGCGCGCTGGTGGTTTAGAGCGAGCAAATTCTCCAAGGGTTCCGCATCGGTCAACGTCACAGGCCAGCCATATGCCGCAAACAACGCCGCGTCTAGCTTCCGATGCGCCTCCACCAGCCAACTAGGGCGGGCGTTGTAGAGATTCGTGAGGGTCCGGCGCTTCAATTCCTCTGCGCTGGCGTCCGGCGGATTGAGTCATGAGGCCCGCTTCTCTACTAGTTCGCGGGCGGCCTCTGCGATGGCCTCCACCGGCGGGGAGTCTTGCGGCTCATGGCCCGGCGGCCAGGGGAAGAAAAAGGTTTCAAAGGTGGAAGTGGGAGTGTAGCGAAAACCACTCTCCACTTCCCGGAGTTGTGTCCCTTGTGCCCGCGCGCATACCTCATGCTGGTGCGATTGCAACACTCCGAAAGTAATCATCATCGCGGGTGAAAACGAATACAGCATGGTCCGGGAGCACGTCCGATGATAGCCAAACAAAAAGCCGATGCTTCGCCACTCCCGGCGTTGCTATAAAGCGCTTCAATCCACGCGCCGCTTCTCGCAGATCGGGCCTTGGTTCACCGTGCAACCACCATTTCGTTCGATAACCTTCCCGGTTATTTTCGATGCGCTTGGCGTAAACATTTTCCCGGAGATATTCAAACGGCAATTCATAGAGAGCAGCTTCCGTCTCTGGCCTCGTGGCCCCAAAGTCAACGATGAACATGCCGCGTGGTCTGCGCCTGAGGTCCATTGCGTTGACCCACGGCTTCACCACAGCAGAGTTCGAGCGTCCGTTAGGATTTAACCCGATTCTACGGAATCAGGCTGAACCGCCGCTCAACTTTCAACTATGGCTGGGACATCCTCCCGTGCGACCAACGAAACACTACTCCAGCCCCAAGTACTAGGTCATTTTGGTGATCGTTGACGGAGTTTTGGTAAGTGGTCAAATCATAGTCAATCTGGATGATTCGAACCGCAAAGTGAGGACGCACTGGCACATCGATGCCACCCCCCATGCGAGTAACAAAAGCGAAGGTTCCATCACCAGCGCCGGCGATTCCGCCTCCGGCATGCCCTGCGCCCAAAAGCAGTTGGACAAAGGGCTGTGGAGCATGTGGACCCCGCTGCCACGGCTGTGGCACACGATAACGCGCTCCTGCCAGATAGGAAGTCAGAGTCAAAGAGTCGCCGGTGGGGGATACATTGCCAGCGTGCTCACCGCTGATCTCCGCCACCGCAGCCAATCGGGGACGGACATTCCATGAACCGGAAATGCCGCCGCCATTAAGGCCGATGCAACCACAGTCGCCGGGCTGAGCATTGGTCCGCTCCCAGTTGTAGGTCAAGGCGACATCTCCGCTCGTGGTTGAGGCGTTGGGGAAGGATTGCCCCATGGCTGCCGCAGCTGCGCCCAGTAACAAAATAGTAGCCAGTGCAATTGATCGCATTCTTATTTCTCCTCATGCACCCTGTGTCAGTTCGACGGTGCGGAAACAGCAGCTTGCATGTTGATGACGGTTTTCCCGAAGGATTAACCCGAGCGAGGACGTCTGCTCCGCCGGGCTGTTCTGTCCCGCCTCTCCCTTGAACCCCCCGGATGGACTCGGGAGATTCAAGGGGATCCATACGTTCTTCCAATCGAGCCGCGTTAAGGTTCGCTGACGGTGGCGGAGAGACTGGAGATAGTTACCGATTCCATCGCTCCACCTGTGGAGGCGGTAAAGCCGAGGTAGGCGACAGGCGGCAAGGTCACATTGCCGGTGAACAATTCATTTCCATCGATGGTCACCGTCATGATGCCGTTGACGACGGTCACCACATAAGAGTGGGTAGCGTTTGCGAACGTGCTGACGGAGTAGTCCGTACTGCTTTGGGTGTTGAGATTGCCGTTCACGTAAGTCCAGGGATTCTCCCAAAGATTCGTCGCGCCCTGGCCCACAGCCATGTAAGGAACGGTGACAGGGTCGCAGGCGCCGTTGGGGTTACCACTCGTACAGGAATTCTCCAAAGGGCCTCCATCATCATTGCCATTCTGATAAGTGTCGAAGCCCAGCACAAATCCTGGAATTCCCCGAGCGCCCAGTCCTTCCCCCGTTGCACCCATCGAGGAAGTAGTGGCCCCCTGGGATGGATCGGCCAGGATCATGGTAAAGCCGTCGGCGGGAGTTCCGGTCGCCGCAATGGCGACGGTGAAGCTGACCTCGAAGTTGACGGTGGAGATCAACGTGGGCCAATAGACCGCGGCAGCCTCGGTGCCCTGGTCGTTGGTCATCTCGATCGTGCACGCGCTAGTGTTCTGGTAGGGAACATCGCCGCTGGTACGTCCGGCTGAGGCAACGCCGTTTTTGGTTCCGTCCAGCACCCAGCTGGTGCTGCACAGATTGCTGATCGTGCCCAGCGATCCCACGAACAGACCCGCGTTGCTGCTGGTAATGGGATTGGTGCCGCTGATTTGGGTTGTGCCGTCGCTGGTGCTGGTGACGACGACGTAAATGATAGAGTTGGAAGCGCTGGAGGGCACGTTTTCCAGAGTAAGAGAGGAGGTCGTTGCTCCACCCACTGTTGCACCATTGAGGGTGCCGCTCGATACCGCCCCATTCGTCAGTGCGGTCGGAGAAGTGGATCCGGGAGCGATCCAATACCACTGGTACGCCGCAGTACATCCAGTGCATGTGGTTGTGACGCTGAAACTGGCCAGGGATCCGGAAGCCACATAGACAGTCTGCGGCTGCCCCGTAACCTGCAGCAGGATGCCGTTGCCGACCGCCAAAGGCGCCTTTACAGACTGAGCAGAGCCATAGGCGTTTTGAACCATTACATAGTAATTGTCGCCATCGTTGCTCTCTGCCGTTTCTGATGATGGCACGGTGTAGGTGCTGCTGGTTGCGTTGGATATCGCTACCCCGGCGGGGGGGCCATTGGTCGCGATATAGGTTGCCGTCTCGTAGGGCACGCGATACCACTGGTAGGTGAGCGTGCCTGGTCCTGAAGCCGTCACGGAGAAGGTTGCGGTTCCGTCCACGGTGGCCGTCTGGCCGGTGGGTTGGGTGATGATGGTGGGCGGCACTGCAGTATCGGTGTTTGTCACTGTAAGCGTCGCCTTGGTGCTGGTCAGGGTGGTATCGGTGCAGTTCGTATCGGTTACCTTGGCATAGTAGCTGGTTCCGCTGTTGCCGGTGGTCAGCACCCCTGTGGTGTAGGTGCTGGCGGTGGCGCCGCTGATGATGGTGCCGCTGCCGGGCGTACCCGTGTACCACTGGTAGGAGAGTGTGCCGGTGCCACTGGCCGAGACCGAGAAGGTCGCCGTTTGGGTGGCGTAGACACTCACCGACGTGGGATTGCTGGTGATGGTCAGGGTGGTTGGGGTTAGGACGTTGAGCGTCACGGTATTGGAAGTAACCGAACCTGCGAGGTTGGTGACCGTGCAGCTGTAGTTTCCGTCGTTGGAAGTTTGAACGTCGTTGAAGGTAAGAGTGGAACCAGTTCCTACCGTGCTTCCTCCCTCAGACCACAGATAGCTGGTTGCGTAGTTGGCGCCGATGGTGAGAGACGGGCTGTACCCAACGCAAACGTTCTTACTCACTGGCTGGCTGGTGATTACTGGAGCGCTTATCGTCACCGTGGTCGTAACGTAATCTGAGGGATTATCTACGCTGGTGGCCGTGATGGTGTATGTGCCGGCAGTGTCGGGGGATGTCCAAACGCCGCCCGAGGTGATGCTTCCGCCCGAGGCGCTCCAGGTCAGGGTGTTTGTTGGACCGCCGCTAGCGGTGGCGCTAAAGGTTTGTTGTCCAGGAGCCATGGTCTGATTGGCCGGGGTAATGGGTGTGATGCTCACAATGGCCGTCACCGTGAAGCTGGTGGTCGCGGTTGCCGCTGTGTAGTTGCCGTTGGCAACCTGGCTGGCGCCGAGCACTACCGTGCCCACGCCCGTCAGGGTCACCATGTTGCCGGAGATCGTTGCCGGGCCGCTCGTCACCGAGTAGGTCACCGCACCGCTGGATGCATCGCTCGCACTCACCGCGAACGATGAAGCTCCATAAGTCTGCGAAGCAATGGCGGTGAAGACCAGTAACGGTGTTTCCGCCGTAACCGTGAAGCTGGTGCTCGCGGTTGCCGCCGTGTAGTTTCCGTTGGCCACCTGGCTGGCACTGAGCACTACCGTGCCCACGCCGGTCAGGGTGACCATGTTGCCCGAGATCGTTGCCGGGCCGCTCGTCACCGAGTAGGTCACCGCACCGCTCGAAGCGTCCGTTGCACTCACCGCGAACGGTGAAGCTCCATAAGTCTGCGAAGCGATGGCGGTGAAGACCAGTAACGGAGTTTCCGCCGTAACCGTGAAGCTCGTGCTGGCGGTCGCCGCCGTGTAGTTGCCGTTGGCCACCTGGCTGGCGCCAAGCACTACCGTGCCCACGCCCGTCAGGGTCACCATGTTGCCCGAGATCGTCGCCGGACCGCTGGTCACCGAGTACGTCACCGCACCGCTCGATGCATCGCTCGCACTCACCGCGAACGGTGAAGCTCCATAAGTCTGCGAAGCGATGGCGGTGAAGACCAGAGTAGGAGTTTCCGCAGCCACCGTGAAGCTGGTGTTGGCGGTTGCCGCCGTGTAGTTGCCGTTGGCCACCTGGCTGGCACTGAGCACTACCGTGCCCACGCCCGTCAGGGTCACCATGTTGCCCGAGATCGTCGCCGGA
>Ga0187887_10001739_pt1 | contig 18309 bp, 6 predicted proteins | sample June2016WEW_7_10_FD_132977 | JGI IMG/M metagenome (GOLD analysis project Ga0187887, IMG submission 132977) | Peatland microbial communities from SPRUCE experiment site at the Marcell Experimental Forest, Minnesota, USA - June2016WEW_7_10 | ecosystem: Environmental > Terrestrial > Soil > Wetlands...
CTTCGTGTACCGCTGAAACTCCGCCTGCCGAGCCAAGGTCAACTGCTGCATCTGTGATCCCCTTCCAAATACAGCTTCACTCAGAAACCATAAGGATCAAAGAGTTTTTCAGAGGTTCCCTAGTGCTGTGGGAACAGATCGAAATGGCCTCTGGAGAACGGTTACGCGGCTTACTCCGGTTGTTCTCGCCTGTCAGCGAGTTATTTCGACGGAAACTACGGATCGTGGCGGAAGTGCGATCACATTGTCAGCACCCAGCTGACCCAGAAGAGCGAAGCGTTCGGGAGTGTTTGGAAAAGTCGTCCGGTAGACACGCGACTGCCCATGGGCGAATTCCTGCAAATTTAGCTTGACGGTGTTAGATGCCTTAGGTGAAGGGTTGAGGGCTACGACGACCAGCTTGTCGCGGTTGGGGCTCAGATAGGCCGATATCTTGACTTCGTCGTTCGAGCTGTCCACGTCAACACGGCGATAGCCGGCATGAATAAAATATGAAAACTGCTTGAGGGCATAGTATCCGTCGGTATAGCTCCAGCCCCTGGGAGTCTTCCACTTCGATTGGTCAGCCGGGTTTTCGATGTTAATCAGCGTTCCATTTTCGCCCGGCCAGGTAAGCGGCCAATAGAGGTAGAGACTGACATCCTCAGTAACCAGGCTATTATGGATCATTTCCGCAGTAATAAATCCATCCGCTGTGTAGTATTCGGTTTGAAACCGGAGCTGGGCCGAATTCTCATTCTTCATCGCCTGCAAGGCCGGCAGGTAGGAATCCGGCTCAATCTTGTTGCCGCCCGTGTAGAGATGATGGGCAATTGCATAAATATGATTGGGGTTCTGCGCTTTGATGAAGGCTTGGACGGTGCCATAGCCGATGCCGGTGGTCTCCGGTCCCAGCAAATGAGGCGGTGAGGGTATTTTCTGAAAGGCCGCATAAACTGCATCGACAGCTTTGTCATAACCGGCAAAGCTGTCTCCGTTGAACAGAGCTTCCGTTGGGTTGAACCGGCAGCTCTCATAATCCGTCGTCATGTCGGGTTCGTTCTGGATGCTGACATAGATTGGATCGATGCCTATGGCTCGATATGCGAGAACCGCGATTTCCCAATATTGGGCAAAGCCCGCATAGTCGTAGCGGCCATCCTTCCCGATCAGGGTACCGCCATTCTTTTCACTGCCGTTGCTTTTCAGTTTGGCGGGTGGAGACCAGGAACTCATCATAATGGTGATAGGATTGCCGCGCAGGCTGTTGGCGTTCCTAACGATATCGACCGTATCGGGATCGAAGTTGGCGCTGCTCTGATAACGGAAGCTATTCTGCAGACGCAGGAAGTCGATGTTCAGGCCATTTTCCGGTCCAAAGAGGGCATCGTAGATTTCGTGCTTGAACGGATGATGCGCAAGATAGGCCTGAAAGTAGGCCTCGGAGCCTCCGAAACCGGCGATCTCCTGATGCACCTTCGACGTGTTCACGGTCGCGGTAACCACTTTGCGCGCCGTGGCTTGCGGCGCCAGCGTCAACAGGACGAGGGCGCCGGCGAAAGCGACAAGACAAATGCGCCTCGCTACGACTTTCTCTCGCCTGTGCGGTCCACTCCCCCGACTGCGTTTCGGGTTGCGCGAACAGGCTCCCCATGCGGAGAAAATCATGTTCATTGGCTCACTTTCTCAGTCGCGTGTTTTAGAGCAACCGCAAACTTGAATTGGGCAGAGGGAACCGATCTAGCACCAGTTCCGGCGGAATGCAAGACCCGGATTGAACAAGAATGCGGTTTTTCAATTGAGAAACCTGCTCTCAGGTGAATCGATTTATTTTCCATAGTAAATCGATTCTTCGATTCTTGACAACTTCTGTCTGCTAGGAATACAGTGATTTGGATTCAGCGCCAGTCCGTCAGACTGCAGCGTATTCTGAAGCGGACAAGTGTAAGCGTTTTCAGTTTGGACGAGATCGGCCCTCTGGTTGTGGAAAGGCATTCCGTCTCCCTCGCAGAAACTCGATTCCCAGCCGTTTTTTGGCCATTTGACTATCGATGAATGAGCAGTTTGGTCTCAGGCAGATCCTCTCGACTCTGCCCAGTGCTAGTGCGCCTAAGCAGTCAGCGAGAGGCCGGTTACACAGGACAGATTTCCTTGGAGCGAATCGATGTACAGATCCGGTAATGTGAATCGCAGAACATACGGGGGCACGTGTGCCCTTGTGGCTTTGGGCGCAATCGCATCGCTGTTTGCGGGCGCGCCGCTGACGGCTTTGTCGCAGGTTCCCGGCGTGGTCTTCAGCCAAGCCAACGGGATCGGCGGCATCGACGGCTACGGCGGAACCGTCAGCCACATCGCGGCCAACAGCCGCGGCGATGTGCTTATCGGCTCAGTGAATGGTTCCTTGGCCTCGATCGAAGAGTATCCCGCCGGAAGCGCCACCCCGGTGACCCTAGTCTCCCACATGTTCAATAACGGCTATGGGAACGGCAACGTGGGGGTTGCGGTCGACTCGTCCGGCAATGTCTACGCCGCCGATCCGGGCGATGGCTCGATCGTCTTCATTCCCTTTGTCAATGGGACGTATCCCTCCGGCGTGGCCTACACCACACTGTCGAACTGCGGCAACGGGAACTTTCCCTTTGCAACGCAAGGACTGACCACGGCCTGCAAGGGATTTCAATATCTTCCCAGCGCGTTCGGCTATTATCTCCAGTTCATCGACGTGGGTGTAGACGGGAGCGGTAATCTCTATGTGCTCTCGCAATATACGGGCGGTAGCGGCTCAACCTACGCGAACGGTCAGAACATGATCGTCGAGTGGTCTGCCTCGAACGGGAGCTACACGCTTCTGGCCGATAATCTTCCCAATCAGGGTGGCGCAGAGATCGCGGTGGATGCGGCGGGCGATGTCTACTATGTCGACGCGACTTCCCGAAGCACCATCCAATACATGGCCGCGGGCCTTACTTCGGTGACCGCCGGGACTACTACGAACAATTCGCTGCCATCGACCTTCGGCTCCGGCTTCACTCAGCCGACAGGCGTTTCCATCGATGCGGGTGGCAATGTATATGTCACCGACAAGGTCGCGATCAGCGGCAGCAGCAGCAACCGCATCGTCGAGTTCCCCAACATCAACGGGACGGTTAGCGGGACAGACCAATACACCCTGAGCAACGAGTTCAGCACTGGATACTCGAATCTGGGCAACACCAGCAACAACGAGTATGGACCCAGCACGGGCGTGGGTATCGACGGCTACGGCAACGTATATTATGCCGGAGCTTATCCGAACTCACTGAACTCCGCCGCCTTCGGCAGGGTGGCGCTGGGGACGACGGCGACGGGTTCCACATCTGGAGCGCAAACGCTGAATGTTTCGTTCACGGCCGCAGTCACCTTCGGCTCCTTCAGCATCTCCGGTCCATTTTCCGTCTCAGCGACCACATGCACCGCAAGCACTCCTTACGCTCTGAATAGTGTGTGCACGGTGAGTGTGACGTACACGCCCACCGCACCGGGCCCGCAGTCGGGCATACTAACCGCCTATGACAATAGCAATGACGTGTTGGCCACGGCGTATCTTTCCGGCGTGGGACAAGCCTCGGCGCTGGATGTGGACCCTGGAACCGTTGCTGCCATCGGCGCCACCTGGACTTCTCCCAGCGCCATTGCTGTGGACGTGGCGGGAAACACGTACGTTGTGGATTCTGTGACCGGCAAGGTCTACAAGACGGCCGCAGGGGCCACAACTTCGACCGCGGTGGCCAGCGGATTCTCCAGCCCGTCGGCGGTGGCGGTGGATGGCGGGGGAAACCTCTACGTGGGCGACTCGGGTAATGACCGGGTTGTGGAAGTGCCTTATGCCAACGGCGCCTATGGGAATCCGGTTGTGCTCGGAACCGGGCTGAGTGGCGCCTCGGGACTGGCGATCGACGATGTGGGAAACCTATATGTGGCCGACAGCGGGAACGCGCGCGTGCTGTTGCTTTCCAGTTCCGGCAACCGGAAGACCGGGAGCCTGGTAACGAATGTGGGCAGCGGCTTCTCCAAGCCGGTTGCGGTGGCTGTGGATAATGCCGGCCACTTATATATCTCTGATGCGGGGACGAACGATGTGGTGCAGTGGGACCTGACTTCCAGCCAGAAGAGCACGGTACTGAGCGGTCTGAGTGCCGCCGCGGGTGTGGCCGTGGACGCCGGAGGCAGCCTGTATGCGGCCGATAGCGGCGCTGGGACCATCACCAGGGTTCCTAATATTAGCGGGACGCTGGATACCAGCCTGAAGACCACGCTGGCGATCGTCGTGGCCAAGCCGGATGCGATCGCTGTGGATGAGATGGGCAACCTGTATGCAGCGGATTCCGCCGACGCCGCGGTGGCGGAGATGAATCGCACCATGGGCCTGCTGAAATTCGGCAGCCTGAATGTGATGTCCTCCAGCACCACCGTTTCAGCGGAAGTGTCCGACGGCGGCAACTCGGCGCTCGTCTTCAACACGCCCAACTACACCATCACCGGAGCCGGCACCGCCAGCTATGCCATCCAGGGGGCTTCCACATGCGCGAGCGGCGGCACGGTCAACCCCGGCGCCGTCTGCACGGTAGCGGCCATCTTTACTCCTCAGTCCAGCGGAGTAAAGACCGAAACGCTCACCTTCTCAAGCAACGCCGCGAACAACCAAGGAACATTGGAACTGACCGGAAGTGGAGCCGCCCTCACCGTGACCAGCGTAGGTCTTGGCGTGACCTCGCCCACTGGCACTCCCGTCGTTGGGCAGGCCGTAACGGTGACCGCCACAGTGACCCCTGCTTCCGGGCCCACGGGCACTGTCACCTTTTATGTAGATACGGTTGCGCAGACGCCTAGTGTTTCGCTTTCCGGCGGCATGGCAGCGATCACCCTTACCGGCCTGGCAGGCGGCCCGCATACCATCGCCGCCATCTACAGCGGCGACGCGGCCTATGCTAGCTCCAACTCAAGCCTTTCCTTGACTATTGCTACAGCGCCAACGGTTACGTCCAACGTGATGCTCTCCGCCAGCAGTGCATTGGCCGGCACTTCGATCGCCATGAGCGCGACTATCGCTCCTACACCCAGCGGCACTCCCACGGGAACGGTGACATTTTACAACGGAGCCGCGGTCCTGGGGTCTGGACCGGTGACTGCCGCGCAGGTGAATGGCGCGGCCGGAGGCCAGGCTTCCTTTACCACCTCCACGCTGGCGACCGGCAGCTACAACATAACGGCTTCTTACAGCGGCGATTCCAATTTCTCGGCATCTGTATCCGCGGCGCCGGTGGCCATGCAGATTGTGGCGCTGCCGCCAGTGCTGGCCCACGTAGTTTTTAGCCAAGCCAACGGCGTTTCAGGCATCGACAACTATGGCGGTACTGTCAGTCATATCGCCGCCAACAGCCGCGGCGACGTTTTTGTGGGCGTCAATGCGGGCGGAACAGCCATGATTCAGGAGTTTCCCGCGGGGACAACGACCCCAGTGACGCTGGTCTCCGGCATGGGTCAAAACGGCAGCATTGGCGTCACGGTCGACGCCTCCGGCAACGTCTATGCCGCCGATCCCGGTGACGAGAAAATCATCTTCATTCCCTTTGTCAACGGTACGTATCCGTCCGGCGCCACATTCTCCAGCTTGACCTATTGCGGCAGCAGCGGCAACTTCCCGTTTGCTTCACCCACACAAACTTCAGCGTGCACGGGCTTTCAGTATCTGCCCAGCGCATATGGCTACTACCTTCAATTCATCGATGTAGGGTTGGATGGCGCCGGCAACCTCTACACACTCTCGAAATACACAGGCGGAAGCGGCGCTACCTACGCGAACGGACAGAACATGATCCTGGAATGGTCCGCGTCAACCGGCAACAGCACTCTGCTGGCCGACAACCTTCCCAGTCAGGGAGGAGCGGAGATCGCCGTGGATAAGGCGGGCAACGTCTACTACGTCGACACGACTTCCCGAGCTACCATACAGTATCTGGCTGCGGGCAGCAGCTCGGTGACGCCCGGGACCACGACGAACAACACATTGCCGGCCACCCTTGGCTCAGGCTTCACGCAGCCTACGGGCGTTTCCATCGACGCCGGCGGCAACGTCTATGTTACCGACGAGGTACCCATAAGCGGCAGCAGCAGCAATCGCATCGTTCTGATCCCCAACATCGGTGGAATTGTCAGCGCGCCAAACCAATACACGCTGAGCAACCAGTTCAGCACTGGATTCTCCAACATCAATAACACCAGCAACAATGAGTATGGCCCGAGCACCGGTGTGGGTATCGATGGCTACGGCAACACATATTATGCCGGCGCCTATCCCAACTCCTTGAGCTATGCCTTCTTTGGACGGGCTGCTCTTGGGACGACTGCGCTCGGGTCCACCTCCAGTGCCCAGGTTCTGAACGTTTCGTTTACGGCTGCGGTCACCTTCGGTTCGTTCAGTGTTTCAGGACCGTTTGCGCAAACCACCACATGTAACCCGGCGGCATATGCGAAAGATAGTGTATGCACGGTCAGCGTAACCTATACGCCCACCGCGGCCGGCCCGCAATCGGGCACGTTGACCGCCTATGACAACAGCAGCAACGTGCTGGGTGTAACCTATCTCTCTGGCGTGGGCCAGGCGTCTGCGCTCAATGTGGATCCCGGCACGGTTTCGGCCGTTGGTGCCGGATGGACTGCTCCCAGCGCGATCGCCGTCGATGCGGAGGGCAATACTTACGTTGCCGATTCCGTTGCGGGCAAGATCTACAAGACCGCCGCGGGCGGCACAGCCTCGACTGCCGTGGCCAGTGGATTATCGAGTCCCTCGGCGGTGGCCGTCGACGGTGCGGGCAACTTGTATGTCGGCGACTCCGGCAACAAGCAGATTGTCGAAGTGCCTTATGCGAGCAGCGCATACGGGACGCCGATCGTGATCCAAACCGGCCTTAAGGGCGCATCGGGACTGACCATTGACGATGTGGGCGATCTGTATGTCGCCGACAGCGGAAACGCGCGCGTGCTGCTGCTGTCCCACGCAAGCAGCCAGCAGGCGCAGAGTCTCGTCAGTGCGGTTCCCGGCGCATTCACTTCTCCGGTTGCCGTCGCCGTGGATAACTTGGGCAATCTCTATGTCTCCGATGCCGGGACCAATCAGGTGTCGCAGATCGTTCTTTCAACAAGCAAGCAGACCAAGATTCTCAGTCCAACCGCCGCCGCGGGTGTGGCCGTGGACGACGGAGGCAGCCTGTATGCGGCCGATACCGGCAGCGGGACCGTCACCCGGGTCCCAAACGTCGCTGGAGCGCTGAACCCGAGTCTTCAGTCCACGCTGGTAACGGTCGTCGCCAAGCCCAATGCGATCGCTCTCGATGCATCGGGCAATCTGTATGCGGCGGACACCGTGGACGCTGTCGTCGATGAACTGAACCGCACCACGGGCCTGCTCAGTCTGGGTACGGTGAACGTGCTGTCCTCCAGCGCGACGATTTCGGCTCAGGTTTCCGACGGTGGTACCTCGGCGCTTACCTTCAACACACCCTACTTCACGGCGGCGGGGCCAGGTTCGGCTAGCTATGCCGTGCAGAATTCTTCCACCTGCGCGAGCGGCGCCTCGGTCAACCCGGGCGCCACCTGCACGGTCGCGGCCATCTTTACTCCGCAAGCGACCGGACTCCAGACTGAGACTCTCACCTTCGCGAGCAACGCGGCAAACAGCCCCAGCATCCTGGTGCTCAGCGGCAGCGGAGCCGCCCTCACCCCGACCACGCTTGGTCTCGCCGTGACGGCGCCCACAGGGACGCCCGCCTTCGGGCAGTCCGTGACAGTCACCGCGACGGTGAGCCCGGCTTCCGGTCCCACAGGTACTGTCACTTTCTTCGTCGATGGCATCGCGCAGCCTCCCAGCGTTGCGCTCGCCGCCGGCAAGGCATCCGTTACTCTCAACGGCCTCGCCGGAGGCGCGCATACCATTGCAGCGACATACAATGGCAACCCGGCCTATGCAAGCTCCAATTCGAGCCTGCCTCTCAGCATCTCCACGGCGGCCACGGTCACATCGGTTGTGAATCTTTCCGCCGTACCGCCGCTGGGATCGAATCCAACCAGCGCCAATCTCGGCGCCTCAATCACGATGAGCGCGACTGTAACCCCCTCTGTCTCCGGGACTCTCACTGGAACGGTAACCTTCCTGAATGGAGTTACGGTGCTGGAATCTGGCGTCGCTGTCACGCAAACAGCGGGTGGACCCGGTCAGGCTTCGTTTACAACCTCGACTCTGGGGGCGGGAGTTTATAACATCACGGCGTCCTACACCGGCGATTCCGACTACGCCGCCTCGGCATCCGCGACGCCAGCCTCCCTGCAGATCGTAGCTCCGCCGGCCGGCGCAACCACCGCGATCTTCACTAGCGCGGGCTACGTCTCCTCGGTGAACAGTGCGCCGGGGCTTACATCTAAGCCGGATTACCAGGGGTCGGCGGGGCACCTGGCGGCCAATAGCAGGGGCGATGTCTTCTTTGACGACGCGCCATATTCCTTCCCCGACACAGCATTTCTGATCGAGATTCCCGCCGCCGGAGGATCGCAGATCACTCTCCTAACCAACCTGGGCTATGGTGCGAGCGCCGTCTACGCCGATGCGGGAAACAACTTGTGGGCGGCAGATCCAAACAGCAATATCATCTATATCCCTTTTGTAAATGGCGGCTACGCGTCCGGATTGAATGCCAGTTCTCTCAGCGCTTGCACCATGCCGGTCTCCACCAATAATGTACCGTGCAAGTTCTACTGGCAGCTCAACCCGTCTGTCGGCTATTACGTTCAGCCCTCCGACCTTGCCCTCGATGGCAGCGGCAACCTCTACGTTGTCGACAAATACGACGGCGCAACCAGCGGCTCGCACAACCGGATTCTCGAGTTTGCGGCGGCAAGTGGCAATCTGACCATTCTGGTGGACAATTTGCCGTCGTCGGGTGGTGCGCAGCTTGCGGTCGATAGCGCCGGAGATGTCTATTACGCCGATGGCAATGGAGTCTACTATTTTACGGCAGCCAGCATGCCTACAACCACCGGGACCGCCGCGGCATCGAGCGTTGGCACCGGTCTGAGCGATCCCACCGGAGTTGCGCTGGACGCCGGCGGCAACCTGTACATATCCGATACGGGCAATTCGCGCATTCTCGAGATTCCTTATGAGAAGGGGGCGCGCAATACATCGAACCAATACACCCTGATCGACGGAGCGAACATAAGCTCCAGTCATGCGCAGAGCGGCGTGGGCATCGATGGGTACGGCAACATTTACTACGTAGGCAACTTCGGTAACTCGATCAACTACTTGGCCGTTGGCAATCTCTCTCTCGGTTCGGCAACCATTGGCACTGCTACCGGTGCTTCCACGCTTGCCCTCTATTTCATCTCTCCCCAAACCCTCAGCAGCATAGCCCCGGCCGGCGCGCCGGGAACACCTGTTCCTTTCGCGATCGGAACGAATGCATGTACAGGCGGTAAGACCTATGTTGCTGGTGCGTCCTGCACGGTGAGCCTAACCTATACCGCTTCGGCTGCCGGTTTGCAGACCGGCGTTATCCAGGCCTTGGGCCCATCCGGCCTCGTAGCTCAGGCCGAGCTTTCCGGTTCCGGTCAGGCCGCCACCCTCGATGTGGACCCCGGCGCAGTCGCTGCCATAGGATCGGGATGGGTTTCTCCGAGCACGATAGCCGTGGATGCCGGTGGTAACACCTACGTTGCGGACGGAGGCAGCATCTTTAGAACCCCTGCGGGCGCGGGCACGCCGTCCGCCGTTGCGACTGGATTCAGCAGCCCAACCGCGCTGGTTATCGATGGAGCGGGAGACCTCTATGTCGGCGACTCCGGCAGCGGCCGCATTCTGGAACTAACGTATGCAAACAGCTCGTACGGAGCCCCGATCGTCCTTCAGACCGGTCTGAAGGGCGCTTCGGGACTAGCCATCGACGCTCTTGGAAATCTGTATATCGCCGATAGCGGGAACGCGCGAGTGCTGTTGCTTTCACGATCCGGCAATCTGCAGGCGCAGAGCCTGGTCACCACAGTCGGTAGCGGCTTTACAACCCCGGTAGCAGTCGCCGTGGACAACGCACGCAATCTCTACGTCTCCGATGCCGGGACCAATAGTGTGGTGCAGGTCGCCATTCCGACCAGCCAGCAGACCACGATTCTGAGCGGGCTGACGGCAGCCGCGGGTGTAGCTGTGGATGCCGGTGGAAGCCTGTATGCGGCCGACAGCGGAAAAGGGACCATCACCAGGGTTCCAAACATCAATGGTGTGCTGAACAAGAATTTCGAGACGAGCCTTGGAGCTGTGGTTGCAAAGCCGGTTGCCATCGCGCTTGACAATACCGGCAATCTCTATGCGGCGGATAAGGCGGATGCCAAAGTCGCGGAGAGCAATCGCACCGCGGGCCTGCTTAACTTCGGCAAGGCGAATGTTCTGGCATCGAGTACGGCAGTTTCGGCCAATGCGTCGAATGGCGGAACCGCGGCGCTCGCCTTCAACACGCCATACGAAACCGCATCTGGAGTCGGAATGGCCAGCTTCAGTCTGCAAAACTCAACTACCTGTGCGGGCGGCGCCACGCTCAACCCCGGCGCGGCATGCAGTGTGGCAGCCATCTTTACTCCTGCGGCCGCTGGAGTGCAAAGCGAAACCCTGGCGTTCTCCAGCAACGCTATGGATAGTGCTTCACTTACGCTCACTGGCATCGGTACGCAACTGACCACGAGTACTCTTGCTATCGCCGTCACCTCGCCTTCGGGGACGCCGGCTTATGGCCAGCCAGTGACCGTCAACGCCACGCTCACACCGGCAGCCGGAGGCGTCGGCACACCCACCGGCACGGTCACCTTCTATGTCGATGCGGTCCCGCAAACGCCGGTCCCGCTCACAAAGAACGCCGCTTCCATCACCCTCACTGGCCTGACCGGCGGCCCGCATGTGCTCAGCGCAAGTTATAGTGGCGATAATAACTATGCTTCCAGCGCCTCTGCCAATCTGCATATCGCCATCGGCACTTCGGCAACAATCACGTCGGCGGTGAGTATTACCGCTCCTTGGGTCAATCCAACCAGCGCGAATCCTGGCCAATCGGTTACCCTCTCGGCAACCGTCGCGTTGACCGTTGCCGGGACGCCCACGGGTACAGTGACCTTCACAAGTGGCAGCGCCACGTTGGGATCCGCGCAGGTTCTGCCCGCGCAGGTTAATGGTGCGGCGGGAGGCCAAGCCACACTGACAATATCCACCCTGGCTATGGGCAGCTATAACATCGTGGCCACTTATGGCGGCGACCAGAATTCTACCGCTTCAACCTCTCTCTCCGCTGTGCCTCTGCTGATCTCAAACGCGACCATCACCATGGCCGCCAGCTCAACCGACATCACCGGGGGCGGCTCGCCGGTAACACTCGCCTTTGGCCCGGTTGCGGGCTTCGGGCAGAATGCCAGCGAACCCGGCACCGTCAGTCTGGCGTGCAGTGGCCTGCCGGAGTATGCTACTTGCTCCTTCTCGCCGGCCTTCGTCACCTTCCCCACAGGATCGACAACTCCCCAGACCGTCGCGCTCACCGTTGTCGTCAACCAGCCTCCTCCCATCGCGCCATCGGCCGCGGGCTTGGCAGCCATTCCAAACCTCCCCGGACGTCCCGGCCTGCAAGCGCTCATCGGTTTGTGCTTGTTCGTTCCTGGAGTTCTTCTGGGCCTTGCTAGGAAACGTGCCGGGCGCGGCCGCAACTCGGTATGGGGAACGACTCTGGTGCTGCTCCTCATGCTCGGCGCGTGCATCGCTGGAACGAGCGGCTGCGGCTCAACAAGTGGTACAGTGTTCACCACGCCAGCGGGAACATCCAATTTCACAGTTATCGCGACAATCACGCCAAGCACTGCGGCTCCAAACCCGCCGCCCGCTCAAACCCTGCAATTCACGCTGACGGTCAATTGACAGGAAATGCCTCATGGCGGCGATCGTTGCGGCGAGAGCCGCCATAATGAGATTCGGAGAACGAGATGAGAAATCGGAGGACCGACGCGATGGTTTCACAAGCTTTCATCCCGGCTGCATTTGCCAGTAACCGCGCGTCCGCAATTAGGGAGCACAAGGCTATGTCTTTCAGTGGGCTTAAGATGCTGATTCCAGCATTGCTGATCGTTGCGCTCGCCTCCGCGCCAGGCCGCGCTCAAACCATCTCGGCCACTCTTTCGGGCTTTGTTTTGGATCAGACTGGCGCGGTGATACCGGAGGCGAAGGTAACCCTCGTCAATCAAGCCTCGAACGACAAACGCACCACGGTGAGCAATGGTTCCGGCTATTTTACTTTTACCGCCGTTCCGGCCGCCACTTACTCCGTCAAAGTGCAGCGCACCGGGTTCAAGACCTTTGAAGAGAAGGATATCGAACTCCATCCGTCGGATGAGCGCAGCTTGACCAACATCCAGTTGCAGGTCGGCAGCGTCGATTTCTCGGTCACCGTGCATGCCGACGCCAGCTCGATTCCAACCTCCGGAGAGCGTGGCTCGCTGATTAACGCCGAAGACATCAAGCATCTGCCAGTGGAAGGCCGGGACGTCACTGAGCTGATCAAAACCCTGCCTGGCTTTGCCCAGATAGCGCAGGGCACTGGCGCCGATAACCTCGCGCCCGATCCCAGCACGGTGGGCGGCCAAACCGGCAACTACGTCGCCAATGGCACTCCGCCTGAAGGTATCTCCATCGTCAGCGACGGTGTCAACATTACCGATCCAGGCAACGGCGCCAGCTCCGACCAGGTCATCAATATGGACAATGTTCAGGAGGTCCAGGTTCAGACTTCGAACTTCGGCGCTGACAGCGCCAAGGGCCCCATCGTAATCAATGCTGTTGGTAAATCCGGCGGCTCGGAGTATCACGGCGGACTCTATGTCTATGGCCGCACCTATCAGTTGAATACCCAGGATTGGTTTAGCAAGCTCGATCACGATGCCAAGCCGCAGGATCGCTACATCTATCCCGGAGGCAATATCGGCGGCCCGGTTAGGATTCCAGGAACCAATTTCAACCACGCTGGGAAGCTCACCTTCTTTGTCGGAGCGGAAGACTATGTGCAGCGCGATGTATATTCGTACGGCAGCGCTGAGGCCGCCACGATCGATGCCCTTGTTCCCACGGGAAATATGCGCGCAGGCAACTTCAGCGCGACGGAACTTTCCAACTACTTCGGTGTCCCGGACAATAGCACGACATGTAGCTCCACGCCGGGCGCCGTCCTATCGCTCTACATCAATATCTGCAATCCAGCCAGCGGCCAGGCTCCCAATGGCGATCAAATCAATAGCAATCAGATTCCGGCAAAAGATCTCGATCCGGGGGCAGCGGCAATCATGAACAACCTTGTGCCCTTGCCCAACCGCGCGCCTTTTTTCTACAACCCTGGCGGCACCGCCACCGGCACACAGATAAGCCTGTTCAACTACCAGCAGGTTAACCTTCAAAACAATGACTCTTACCAATTTCGCACCCGCGTCGACTACGCGTTCTCCGACAACGCCAAGTTATATGTTGTCTATGATTTCCAGCACAGTAACGGGCGCAATCCGCAGCAAATATTCTACTCTCCTCAGCAGCCGTTTGGAGAAATCGATACGCCGGGCGGAATCCTGAATCAGGACTTCTCCAACACAGCCTCTGCCAACTTTACACGGGTGTTCTCGCAATCCATCACCAACGAGCTCTACGGAGGAGTCAGTCTGAATCTCGGCGGCAATGAAGTGGGCAAGCCGGGAGCAAATCTGAGCAGCACTATCGACTATCCTTATCAGGGAATCTATACCACCGCCTTGCAGCAGTACCCGCAGTTGTACGATTACGGCTTCGATGGTCTTCCCTTAGCCCTCTTCCCCGACTACTCCTCGCCGATCTTCCAGCACAAGTTCGTTCCCAATGGCGGCGATAACCTGACCAAGCTGTATAAGACTCACACCTTCAAAGTCGGTTTCTATATCGAGCGCGCCACCAACAATCAGACGGACCTCAACGTTGCTTCAAACGGCCAGATTCAACAGTATTACCTTGGACCGAACAACGCGCCGGGAAACATCTATGAGCCGAACAACGTTTCCTATCCCTCTCCCGGTAATTACTTGGCCAGTTTTTTCGAAGGGGAGATTCAGCAGTACAACCAATTCAACTTTCAAACCAATAGCGATCTGTACTATTGGACTGTCGACAGCTACGCTACCGACTCCTGGAAGGTCGACAAGAAGTTGAAATTGGATATAGGCTTCCGCCTGGGCCATGTTGGGCCCTGGGAGGATGCACACGGCTTGGGGATGGCGGTATGGAACCCGGCCCTTTACGCACAGCAAGCCTCTGTCTCTATTGTCAATAACGCAGCGGTAGTCGACTCCACTTCCGTCAACCCGGGCTATACCTGGCATGCCCAGAACAAGAGCATCCCTAACTCAGGCGCCGGTTCTACCTTTGCATTTTTCTCGCCGCGCTTTGGCCTGGCCTATGACATGTATGGAGACGGCAAGACCATGTTCCGGGGAGGCATCGGCGCCTATCGCTCGCACGATTCCTGGAACGACGTAAATCAGGAGCAAGCTACTTCCCAGGGGCAGACCTATGCCACGGTTGGCGGTGGCGGGTTGCTGCTCAAGGATGTACACGCGCTGGCAGAGGCGGGATACGCCGGAACCAGCGGCGGCAATTCCACTCAGGCGGGGACCTCCGGGGTGGGCTTTGGACTCAGCGCGGGAGACAAGGAGCAGCCGCTCACCTATACCTACAGCTTCGGACTTTCGCAGCAGTTCAGCCCAAGTACGCAATACGAGATATTCTACCAGGGCAGCCAGAGCAGCCACCTGCTTACCCAGTACGAGCAGGGAGCCTCCGGAGATCTGGAGAACATAAACGCGTTGCCGATTGGAACTCTTTACAAGCCCGATCCCCTGACCGGCGAAGTGAACACTCCTCAGGGCTTCAGCGGCGAAGAGCATGTAAATAACTTCCGCCCCTTCCCATATTATAGCCAGGTGAATGTCGCCCGTCATATCCTCTACTCAAACTACAACGCGTTGCAAGCCTCGTTAAAAAGGACGGAAGGCCACTTTCTCTACTCACTTAATTACACATGGTCTAAGAATCTCGGTGTTCTCGGTTCCTATAGCACGGGGAACGTGATTGACTCCACCAATATTCGCCCGAACTACGGTCCCTTGGCTTATGACAGATCTCAGATCGTTAGTGGAACTTACTCGTATGATGTTGGCAACCGGTTCCATGGCGGAAAGCTCCTTCGCGGCCTGGCGAATTCTTGGAATCTTTCTGGAATCGTGAACCTGCAGAGCGGACCGAATGCACAACGAGTGCTGAACTCCAACCTGGGACTCGGAGGCAACATCAATTTGCCGAATGGAATAGAATACGTGGTCAACAACCTCACATTTCTCGGCACTCCCGATGTTGTTCTGCAGCCAGAGCTTACCTGCGATCCCCGCGTGGGTTTGCAAAAGCATCAGTACATCAATGTTACATGCTTCCGTCTGCCGCAGTTTGGGGTCAACGGTCCGGCCGAATTCCCTTACATCCACACGCCCGGCTTCTTCAATACCGATGCGCGGCTCAGTAAGGATTTAAAGCTTAGTGAGAAACGAAACATGCAATTCCAACTATCTGCCTTCAATGTCATCAATCGCCCGAACTATAGCTTTTCGAGCAAATTCCCCACCGAGCAGACATTGCTGATCAATGGAAACTCCCTTAACTATGGAGGTGAAGCCGGTTGCCAGTCAGGCTCCGCCTCCGAGGGATACTGCTTCCCCTCTCAGTTTGGTAACGGTCAATTCCGGTTTGGCAGGCGCATTTCCGAAATCACGATCAAGTATAATTTTTAGGGCGGAGGATACCTCGCTCCAAAGGAATTGGAAGAATGGCTTTTGTTGCGCAACGCACTCTCTGTCTAAAGGAAATGTTTGCTCTGGCTGCGGCGGCAATCGCTCTCTCCTGGAGCGTGCCAGGTTCGGCGCAGACATCTGTAAGCGTGAAGGTGGACGTCGCCTCACCGATCAATGTGATGACGGTTCAGGCCATCGGCGTTTACACAAATCTGTATGATTCCGGCGTTGCAAAGCCTGTAGTTGCGCAGTATCTCCATGCCGCCGGCATTTACACAATTCGCTATCCTGGAGGATATGGTTCCTACCCCGACCTCTATCACTGGGCTACAAATACAGGCACGCGGTACGAGAACTACAAGCCCGAGAAAGAACATTTCTACGCGGCCGAGAACAACATGGCTCACATGGCGCAATTCCTTGACAAACTGGGAACCGCCGTGGTCACAGTAAACTATGGGTCCAATGTTGCCGGAACCGGAGGAGGTGAACCGGCCGAGGCGGCAGCTTGGGTGGCCTATGCCAACGGAGACCCAAACGATAACAAAGTCATCGGAAAAGATAGTACCGGCCAGGACTGGAAGACTGTCGGCTACTGGGCCAGCCTGCGAAGCCAGGTTCCGCTTCCCAACGACGACGGTTTGAACCAATTGCGTGCGGGTCACCCAAAGCCGCTTGGCATCAAGCTTTGGGAGATTGGCAGTGAGGTCTACAAGAACGGGTACTACTACGGCGATTACTACGGCGATCATCACGACAGTGAAGAAGATCTGCATGCTTCTTATCCCGTTGATGAGAAAGACAACAACAAGCGTAAGAAGAATCCGAACCTATCTCCAGCCTTTTATGGAGCGAGGGTAATAGAGTATTCGAAGGCGATGAAAGCCGTTGATTCGTCAGTATGGATTGGAGCATCGATGGTCTTGGCGCCCTTTGATTATCATTTTGCTCCCGATTGGAACGCTGATGTTCTTAAAACCGCCTGCGCCAATATCGACTTTATCTCGCTGGCATGGAGGCCCGGAGACACTCTTGCGCCGGATTATAAGGTCAGGGACGATGATTCGGTGCTGAGGGCTCCCGAGGAGCAACTGGGTAAAATATTGTCCGAGGTCATCTACAATAACAAGAAGTACTGTCCGGCAGATCATGCCCCGCGTGTCGCCTTTACCCAAATGGCGCCGATTGAATGGGCGAAGGTCGAGCATCCTATCGTGGATTCACTGTTTGCAGCCGACGCCTTCGCCCTTCTGGCTGAGTCTGGAACAATCAACAGCGATTGGATGGACCTGCACGATCCGTCCTTTCTGAACGATAACAATCAGCCGGGACCTGGTTATTACGGCATTCAGATGATGCACGTACTAGCCTTCCGGCCCGGCGACAAGTTTGTGGCGGCATCTTCGAACAATTCAAACCTGGCTGTTCACGCTACTCAACGGACTGATGGCAGCATCGGGATCATGCTCATCAACAAGGACGGCAAGAATGCTGTCGACGTGAAGGTGAGGATTGACGGGGGAAGTTATGCCTCCGCAGGCTGGCGCTTCGACTATGGCCAGGAGGCGCTCAAAGCCGCAGGACCGATAGCAAAGAGCCCAGTGAAGGATCTAGGGGCCACCTTTACAATCACCGTTCCGTCCCTGTCGCTGACAGACATTGTGCTTCCGAAGGCAAGGTGAATCCAGCAAGACATTTCGGCCTTCATCTGTTTGCATAGGAAAGGTCGTTTCTTGCGGTAATCGCGACGGCGGGAATGTTTCGCTCAACGGGTAGGGTCCGTCAACAAAGAGCAGCATGCTGACAAAAAACGAAAATGCGAAAAACTCTGGACACTACCTCGGCAGGTCTTCGTCGTTGGGGTGAGTTAATGGCGGGATGCCGTCACCGTTCGCACCCCGAGCCAATAGCGTCTGCCCACCGAAGGGGATGGACATAGTCATATGACTGGTGATATGACTATATGCGTGGAGGCAATTATGGCTTGGCAGGTCTACGACGCGAAGGCGCGCTTCAGTGAGTTCCTCGATGCGACAATCAAGGATGGACCTCAAATTGTCACCCGGCGCGGCGTGGAAACGGCCGTGCTTGTACCCATCGATGAATGGAAGCGGCTCAAGAAGGAAGCGCGCCCGTCCCTGAAGGATATTCTGCTCGATCCCGGCGGTCCCCGCTTTGAAGACATTGTGCCACCACGCGGGGAATACGAGAGCCGGCCTCCGGTTGAGTTCGAGTAAACCCTATGTACCTGCTCGACACCTATATCGTTTCGGAAACGCGGAAACCGCGTCCGCATCCCCTTGGCGATCACCTAAAAGCGGCCATACGTTATCACTTCAAAACCGGCCATAGAGAAACGGCCTGAGACATTCTGTCCGGCGGGGACAATTAGCCTCTGTTGGCATGGGTAATGTCTTGGAA
>Ga0187887_10001741_pt1 | contig 18306 bp, 20 predicted proteins | sample June2016WEW_7_10_FD_132977 | JGI IMG/M metagenome (GOLD analysis project Ga0187887, IMG submission 132977) | Peatland microbial communities from SPRUCE experiment site at the Marcell Experimental Forest, Minnesota, USA - June2016WEW_7_10 | ecosystem: Environmental > Terrestrial > Soil >...
GCGCGTCACCCAGGCTGGCGCCGTTGCCATCGGGTTCGACGTGATATTCGCCGAGCCCGACCGCATGTCGCCTTCGGTCGCGGAACGCAGCTTCCGCGGCATCGACGCCGATACCCGCGCCAAGCGGCGCGACGTGATTATAGCGATGTTATCCGCCGCCGCGAAGCGTAGCGCAAAGCGGCTGGGCGAGATGCCTCTTATTTTTCGCGAAACGAGCGCATCAGCTGATCGCGCAGCGGCTTGATTAGATAAGACAGCATGGTGCGTTCGCCGGTCTGGATGAAGGCTTCGACCGGCATGCCCGGCGTCAGCTTGACGTCGCCGAGACGCTTGATCTCGTCGGCGCTCATCGCGATGCGGACCAGATAATAGCTTTGCCCGGTGCGCTGGTCGGTGGCGGTGTCCGCGGCGATGCGCACCACCGTGCCGTTGAGTTCGGGCGTCGTGCGCGAGCTGAATGAGGAAAAGCGCAGCACTACGGGTTGATCGAACTGGACCTGATCGATGTCCTTGGGCTCGACCTTGACTTCGACCAGGAGGTTGTCGCTCTCTGGCACGATGAGCATGATCGGATCGCCGGCGGTGACGACGCCGCCCACCGTGTTCGCAGTCGACTGGAACACGATGCCGTCCTGCGGCGCGCGAATATCGGTACGCTTGAGCTGATCCTCGGCGGTCACCTTGCGCTCGACATATTCGCCGATCTTGCTGTCGGTCTCGCGCAGTTCCTTGGCGACGTCGCTGAACAGGTCCTGATCGACCTGGATGATTTGCAATTGGATCTCGGCGATCTTGCCTTTGGCCTCGGCGGCCTGGGCGACGAGCTGGCCATGCTCGCCCTGAAGCTGGGCCTCCTCGCGCTGGAGCGACGTGAGTCGATTGAGCTGGACCAGGTTTTTCTGCCACAGGTCGCGCACGCCGACCAGTTCCTGTTCGACCAGCGCAACCTGCTTGTCCTTGGAATCTTGCTGCGCGGTCATCCCGGTGATCTGCTGCTGCAGCTGCGCGATCCGTTCGTGCAGCTGTTGCTTCTGGCCGAGCCGATCTTGCCGGCGCAGATCGAACAGCCGGCGTTCGCTCGACAGCGCCTCCTTGACCTCAGGCTCGTCGACATGCCCGACAAACTCCTTCGGCACCGGGACGCTATCGAAACCGTCGCGCTCGGCGGCGAGACGCGCATGGCGCGCGTAGAGCTCGGTAAGACCCTTGGTGACGATGGCGAGGTTGGCGTTGGTCACCGTTTCGTCGAGCCTGATCAACATGTCGCCGGCCTTCACATGATCGCCGTCGCGCACAAAGAGCTCGCCGACCACGCCGCCGGTCGGATGCTGTACCTTCTTGACGTTCGAATCGACGACCAGCGAACCTTGGGCAATCAGCGCGCCGGAGATTTCGGCAGTCGAGGCCCAGCCGCCGAGGCCGAAGGCCAACGCAGCAACCAGGATGCTGCCGACCATAATGTGCCGGCGGATCGATTCGCTGGCACTGTGCTGCGGCGCCCCATTGCCAAGATGCCAAGGCATCGCCGTTCTGATCACCTCCGCGGTCCAAAGCAGCGCCGGCTTAGTCGCGCCAGCTATCTTGCCGAGCGGACCGATGGGCTTTTTAATCATCCCGCGCTCCCCTGGTCCGCTACTTTCAGCGCGCGCGGCGCCGCGCTTGGGGCGGCGATCCGGGTCAGGATCTCCTCTTTGGGCCCGAACTGTTGCTGCCGACCCTTGGCCATGATCAGAATATAGTCGACGCCCGCGATCGCGCTCGGTCGATGCGCCACCACCACCGTAATGGCGCCGCGCGCGCGCAGCCCGAGAATAGCGCGAGTCAGTGCTTCATCGCCCTCGGCGTCGAGATTGGAATTGGGTTCGTCGAGCACCACCAGGAACGGATCGCGATAGAGCGCCCGCGCCAGCGCAATGCGCTGGGCTTGGCCGGCGGAGAGCGCGCTGCCTTGTTCGCCGACCGTCGTCTCGTAGCCGTCGGGCAGGTTGATGATGAGATCGTGAACGCCGGCCGCCTGCGCAGCGGCGATCACTGCATCGGGGTCCGGCGGATCCTCGAAGCGAGAAATGTTCTGCGCCACCGTACCGTTGAACAATTCAACGTCCTGCGGCACATAGCCGATATGGCGGCCAAGCGCCTCCGGCGACCACTGATCGAGCGTTGCGCCGTCGAGGCGGACGGTGCCGCGCCCCACCGCCCAAACGCCAACAAGCATGCGCGCCAGCGATGATTTTCCCGACGCGGTCGGGCCAATCACGCCGAGCGCCTTGCCGGCGGCAAGCGTGAAATTGACGTCCTGGCAGACGATTTTCGGCTGGCCGGGTGGCGCGACCGCGGCGTTCTGAACCACCAGCGTATGTGACGGCGGCTTGAGCGGCATCGGTGCGGTTTGCCGCGGCAGATGCCCCAGCAGTTTGGACAGCCGCTGCCAGCTCTGCCGCGCGCCGACAAAACCGCGCCAATTGGCAATCGCGAGATCGACAGGGGCGAGCGCGCGGGCGCCCAAGATAGAACCGGCGATGATAATGCCCGGCGTCGATTGTTGATTGATCACGAGCCAGGCGCCCACCGCCAGGATGGCTGACTGCAACAGCATCCGCAAAACCTTCGATATCGCGCCGAGCCCACCGCCGACATCGCTGGCGCGCCCGCTCGCGGTCACGTAATTGCGGTTGAGCTCGTTCCAGTGTTTGGAAATGCGGCCAACCATCCCCATCGCCGTGATCGCTTCGGCATTGCGCCGGCTGGCTTCCATGAGCGTATTGCGCGCTGCAGCGAATTGCGCGGCGCTGCGGGTCGGGCGGCGCGTCTGTACCTCGGTCACCACGGTGAGGGTGATGAGGATGAGGGCGCCGACAAGAGCAGTGAGCCCGAGCAGGACGTGGAACAAAAAACAGATCGCGAGATAAACCGGCATCCACGGCAGATCGAAAAAGGCAATCGGGCCGCTGCCGGAAAGAAAGCCGCGCACCGAGTCGAGATCGCGGATCGGCTGGGTGCCGTCACCCTTGGCGCCAATCTTGAGCGGCAGGCGGACGATGGCGTCGTAGACCCTCATGCTCATGGCTTCGTCGAGGCTATGACCGATGCGCACCAGGATGCGGCTCCTGATCAGGTCGATAATGCCTTGTGCGGCGTAGAGGCAGGTCACCAGGATCAACAGCGCCACCAGGGTCGGCACGCTCCGGCTCGGCAGCACTCGGTCATAGACTTCCAGCATGAACAGCGCGCCGCTGAGCATCAAAAGATTGCTCATGCCGCTGAACATGGCGATGGCAATGAAAGCCCGCCGACAGGCGCCCAGGGCCGTGGCAAGTTCGGAACTGGCGGCCTGCTGCCGCAGGGGGCCAAGAGGCTGGCTCATGGATCGTGCATACCTCGGTCGCGTTTAACTGGGTCGTGGATTCAACCAAAGCGGGCCGGAAATCGCGCCCGAGCTTGCGAACACTGGCGGCTGTTTTTCAAGCGCCAACCCGATCCCCCGACTGGACGAGGACCACTATACTCTTAGTTACAGACGTATTGGGGCAGGTTCACGACCAGTAGTTACTCTGGCCGGCCGGCCGGCGGAGGCGCTTAGCCAGAGGTCTGACCCGCGACCCGGGTGGCCGCGTGCGGACATCATTCCTATGCGGCAGCCGCAAGACGGCACGGCGTCAACGGCAAAATCGCCGGCCGCACTAACTTGCGGCCGGCGTAGGTTTGTCACGGTGCCTGCTTCGGCAATATGCCCATGCAGCGGTGCGTCGGTACTAAGCCGATGCTTATCAGCAAAGGCCGGCGCCGACCGCCGCTTGGGCAGCTGATTTGCTCGAAAAAGTCAGGAACGGGAATCGAGTGACAGCCCGATGCTGAAGGCCTTCTGGCGCGTCGCGCCTTCGGTTCGCTTCAACTTCTTGGCAATTTGCGACGCCGGAGTCTTCTTGCGCGCCAGTGTCTTCAGGTCACGGACCTCGCCTGAAGTCCAGGCACGCCGCTTCTTTTTCCTCTTCGCCATAATACCTCCCTTTCAAGAAAGGTCGCTTGTATCCCTTACGGGAGTAAATGAAAAGCCATCAGATGAGATTTGGATCACCTTCGGCGTTCGAGCTTAGCAGTCGAGCTTAGCAGTCGAGCTTCGCTGCAGAACCTTAGCAGCGGAGCCGTCGCTGCGGAACCTTGCAGCAGAAACATCCTCGATCGTCAACCGGTGTCTCATAGTCGACCAAGTCGCGGAGAGCAGAAAGTAGAGAAACCCGGACCCGGTCTGCAGTACCATCGCACATACGGCAGGCGAGTTAACAAAAGCTTTTGTTAGATTGCTCTTAGCGCGCTCAAGGGCCGGAGGCAAACCCAACTTGCGCAACCTCCCTGCCGGGAAATCAAGCAGGCGATTGAATCGAGGAATTCGAACGGGCCGCCTTATCAAGCAAGAATGACAGGCAGGGACTGAAACAGACCGACGACATAGCGCAGGCGCCGACAAGGCCGAACAAGCATCGCCACACGCCGTTAAGGAGACCAATCAAGCCGGATGCAAATATTCCGGCGGACCTTTAAGCTCGCCGTCGCGAGAAATTTGAGCCGGCGGGTCGCCCGATGCGCATCGCATTGGTTTCTGCACTGAGCGTTCTGACGCTTGCGGCGGCTGCGCTTGGCAGCCAAGCCCAGACATCGACCGCGTCGTGTCACGGCACGCAACGGCCAAAGCAGGTGGCCGAACTATTGTTTGGCCGCGATGTCGGCAACCGGCTCGGCGTAAGCGATGCCGCCTGGGCCCGCTTTGTCGCGCGCGAAATGACGCCACGCTTCCCCGACGGACTGGTCGTCACGGACGCCGTCGGACAATGGCGCGATCCCGCCTCCGGAACAATCGTGCGCGAACTGGCGAAGCGTGTCGAAATCGTACTGCCGGGCCACGACGATGACGAAGCCCGGATCGACGCCATCGCATCGGCCTACAAACGCGAATTCCGCCAGCACTCGGTCGGCATCATCCTGCGCCCCGGCTGCGTCTCGTTTTAGTCCGATCCACGACTCGGACTGATCGTGACGCGCGGGGCTTGCGGCAGGGGACCGTCCTTCCTAGCTTGTTCATTAGAGCATGGTCCCGAATAGTAGAGACCGGTTTCCAGATAGAACCATGCTCAAACACAGAATCCGGACCCTGATCCGATTCGATCGAATGCGATGAGGGTTCAGGCAATAAGATGTGGATCGCCGCCAATGAACCCGTGCACAGACGAACTTAAACTCGTCGCCCTCGACAAGGACGATATCGAGATCGTATCGGCGCATGTGCAAGACGCCCTGGTCAAGATCGCCGATATTTTCTGGCAGCCGCGCGAACATCGCTTTGTGATGGCGCTCAACCGCTTCGACTGGATGACCGCGGTCGACGCCAAAACCGAGGCGAAGGCGGATTACCGGCGCTGCCGCACGGCGTTACGTTTCGAGCGCGTTACGGCCTGCAAATGCCGCAATCTCGACCAGGGCAAGAAGGATACGCGGCTTAATCTCCTCGCCGTCGAATTCGCTCAAACCGACTCCCCCGCCGGCATCGTAACACTGACCTTCTCTGGCGGCGGCGCCATCCGGCTCGATGTCGAGTGCCTGGAAGCCGAGCTTGCCGACCTCGGCGAGGTTTCCGCCGCGGCTCTTTGCCCGGACCATTTCACTGCCGGCTCGGTAACGGCCTAATTCAGGCCGAACGGGCGCGTTGCGCCGGCGCGGCGAACAGCTTCATCAAGGCAATGATCGTGGCAAGTGTCGCCGCATAAACGACCACCTGCATCGCGGTGGGCTGATCGACATAGCCGATCAGAGTGTGCAGCGCCCGGCCCAAAAAACTCGAATCGCTCAAGATCCAGGACGTGTCCCACATGGTTTCGTCGAGCGCGGTCAGGATATTGGCCTGTTCGAGGAAGGCAATGGCCTGCGCCGCCATGCCGGCGGCAAGTAGCGCGATAAGCGCGCTGGTTACGCTGAAAAGATAGCGCGCCGGAATGGTGATGAGACCGAGATAGGTCATCAGGCAGACCAGCGAGCCGAGAACGAGGCCGACGAAGCCGCCGGCGACCATCGCCCAGCTCGCGCCGCCCTGCGCGGCGGCAACGCCATAGAGAAAGAGCACGACCTCGGAGCCTTCGCGTAGCACCGCGATTGCGACGACAATAGCGAGCGCTAAAAGCGATTTCGATCCGGCCGCCACCGCCTCGCCGGCGGCGCGCAATTCGTCGACCAGTTCGCGGCCGTGCCGCGACATCCACACGTTATGCCAGGTCAGCATCAGCACCGCGAAGCCGAGAATCCCGGCATTGAATATTTCCTGGCCGCTGCCGCCGAACAATTCCGATAATCCGCCGGTGAACAGCGCCACCACGCAGGCACCAAGCACGCCGGCGCCGACGCCGCCCGCGATCCAAAGGCTGCGGCCGGCCACACCCGCGGTCACGGCCATGACGATACCGACGACAAGGCCGGCTTCGAACACCTCGCGGAATACGATCAGCAGAGCGGCTAGCACGGCGACCTCACGACACAGCTCTCACGGTTCGGCCGAAAATTCATGGCACCACCAGAAATCCTTGGGTGTCGCGATGGAAATCGTCATAGAAATTATAGCGACCCGGCTGTTGTGGTCGCACATAAACGACCGCTTCGCTGCCCGCCGGGACAATCTTCTCGAAATGCAAAGCGTCGCTTTCGAATTCGGAGACAATCGAATTAAGGTTCTTGACATGGATGGCGATCGGCTGGCCGGGCGGCGCATGCAGCTCAGCGGGATCGAACAGATGATCCTTGATCGTGATTGACACCGTGATTTTGTCATCGGCATGTGCGCCAACCGCACCGAGGGAAAATATCGCGACGAGCGCAAGCGACTGCGCGAGCCACCGGGCTCTCCGTCCGCGCGCGCGATTCGATGTCACTGCCAAAACACGTTTCCTGTGCCGTGAATTCTTGAGTAAGGAGTTGGGGAACAGTCGACTTTTTGTCAATCAAAAAGCCGAATATTAGAATTGTTATAATATTGGCTGACTGCTACTCAGCGCTCAGGTTAACGTCAAAGTCAGCATTAACGTCGGCAAAAAGTCAGCCGCAAACCAGGCGCAAGCCAGTACGATGCCCATTCGCCTCGACATCCGGTCCCTAGATTTCGCGCAAAAGTTTGGCGCGTTCCTCGACACCAAGCGAGAGGCATCGGCGGACGTCGAAGCCTCAGTCCGCGCCATCGTCGCCGACGTCGCCGCCCGCGGCGATCGCGCGCTCAAGGACTATACGCTCAAGTTCGATAGACTCGACCTCGACGCCGGCGGGTTGAAGGTAACGACAGACGAGATCGGCGCGGCCCGCAAGGCCTGCAGCCGCGACGCGCTCGATGCGCTCGAATTCGCCCGCAGCCGCATCGAGGCTTACCATCGCCGGCAAATCCCGCGGGATGAACGCTTCACCGACGCGCTCGGTGTCGAGCTCGGCTGGCGCTGGACCGCGATTGACGCGGTCGGCCTTTACGTCCCCGGCGGTACCGCCGCCTACCCATCCTCGGTTCTGATGAATGCCGTGCCGGCCAAAGTCGCGGGCGTGCCGCGCATCGCCATGGTGGTACCGGCGCCCGACGGCAAGCTCAACCCGCTGGTGCTCGCGGCGGCCGAACTTGCCGGCATCGACGAGGTTTTTCGCGTCGGCGGCGCGCAGGCGATCGCGGCCTTGGCCTACGGCACGGAGACCATCGCGTCGGTCGCGAAGATCGTCGGGCCCGGCAATGCCTACGTCGCCGCGGCCAAGCGCGTCGTGTTCGGCCGGGTCGGCATCGACATGATCGCAGGGCCGTCGGAGGTGCTGATCATCGCCGACAAGGACGCTAACCCCGATTGGATCGCCGCCGACCTCTTGGCGCAGGCCGAGCACGACGCCGCGGCGCAGGCGATCCTGATCACCGACAGTGAGAGGCTTGCTGACGCCACCGAGCGCGCGATCGAAAGTCAGCTTGTGCGGCTGCCGCGTGAGACAGTGGCCGCTGCGTCCTGGCAGGATTTCGGCGCGGTGATCCTGGTTCGCAATCTCGACGAGGCTCTGCCGCTGACCGACGCCATCGCTCCCGAACATCTTGAAATCGCCTCAGCCGACGCCGAGCGGCTCGCCGGGCGCATCCGCAATGCCGGCGCGATTTTCATCGGCGCACATACCCCGGAAGCGATTGGCGATTACGTCGCCGGTTCCAACCACGTGCTGCCGACGGCGCGGTCGGCGCGCTTTTCGTCGGGTCTCGGCGTACTCGATTTCATGAAGCGCACATCGATCCTCAAATGCGGCCCCGAGCAATTGCGCGCGCTCGGCGGCGCCGCAATCACGCTCGGCACGGCGGAAGGTCTCGATGCCCATGCCCACTCGATCGCGATTCGGCTCAACCGGTGATGCCAAGAAAAAGCCCCCATCAGGACAAGACCGGCCGACTCGCGACGGTCACCCTCGATGAGGCTTCCCTCGGCAGTACCAACGACGACGTCGAGCACGAGCGCAGGGTCGCCATCTACGATCTGCTCGAAGACAATCAGTTCCAGCCGATCGACCACCAGGGCGGACCCTATACGCTGCAACTTGGCATCAGCGGCAACCGACTGGTCTTCGATATCCGGCTGACCGACGGCTCGCCGGTGATGGCCCATATGCTGTCGCTGGCGCCGTTCAGCCGCATCGTCAAAGATTATTTCGTCATCTGCGACAGCTATTATGCGGCGATCCGCACCGCGACGCCGGATCGCATCGAAGCACTCGATATGGGCCGGCGCGCGCTGCACGACGAAGGCTCGCGCCTGGTGATGGAACGCCTCAAGCGCAAGGTCGATGTCGACTTCGATACCGCGCGCCGGCTGTTCACGCTGATCTCGGTCCTGCACTGGAAGGGCTGAGGCGACGATGCCGCCAGCAGCGAAGCGACCTCTGGCGGTGTTGTTCGCCTGCGGGCTGAATTCGGTGCGCTCGCCGATGGCGGCGGGCTTGTTCGCGCAAATATTCGGCCGCGCCATTTATGTCGGTTCAGCCGGTGTGCGCAAAGCCGAGCTCGACCCATTCGCGGTCGCGGTCATGGGTGAGATCGGGCTCGACATTTCGCGGCACAAGCCGGTCACTTTCGAGGAGTTGGACGATTGGGAGGGGCTCAATTTCGACCTCATCATCACGCTTGCGCCGGAAGCCCATCACCGTGCGCTCGAACTGACCCGCGTGAGCGGCATTGATGTCGAGTACTGGCCGACTGCGGACCCGAGCGCGGTCGAAGGCAGCCGCACGCAACGGCTCGACGCCTATCGCGAGGTGCGCGAGCAACTTCTCGCGCACATCCGCCAGCGCTTCCTGACACGAAGCATGGGCAATGAGTGATGTTGATTGGCCGACAGACACCGCGCCCCAAACACAGTTGTGAAGCGGCCCGTCATCCGCTAGGTTCCGCGCAAATTTCGGCCGTGAGGGCGGCCAGACAGCTGCAATTCCGGGACCCGAATGGCGAAGGAAGAACTTCTGGAATTTCCCGGTGTCGTGACGGAACTGCTCCCGAACGCCACTTTCCGCGTTCAGCTCGAGAACGAGCATGAGATTATCGCCCACACGGCGGGACGCATGCGCAAGAACCGCATCCGCGTGCTCGCCGGCGACAAGGTGCTCGTCGAAATGACGCCATACGATTTAACCAAGGGCCGGATTACCTACCGGTTCAAATGATCGGCCGCCCGAAATTGGTGCTCGCTTCCGGCTCACCCCGCCGGCTCTCGCTCGTCAACCAAGTTGGCATCGAGCCGGACGCGCTGCGTCCCACAGATATAGACGAGACGCCGAAGCGGGGCGAACTGCCGCGCGCCTGCGCCACGCGGCTTGCACGGCTCAAAGCGGAAGCCGCGCTGAACATGGTGCGCATCGACGATGAACTGAAAGGCGCCTACATCCTCGCCGCCGACACCGTGGTCGCGGTCGGCCGGCGTATTTTGCCCAAGGCCGAGATGCTCGATGAGGCGGCGCAGTGCTTGCGGCTACTCTCCGGCCGCAATCATCGCGTCCACACCGCAGTGTGCCTGGTGACACCGAAGGAGACGTTCCGGCAGCGCCATGTCGAAACCCGGGTGCGTTTCAAAAGGCTCTCCGACCAGGATATCGAGGCCTATCTCGCGTCAGGCGAATGGCGCGGCAAGGCCGGCGGCTACGCGGCGCAAGGAATCGCCGGAAGTTTTCTGGTGAAAATGGTGGGGTCTTATTCCAGCATCATCGGCTTGCCCCTCTACGAGACCCTGACGCTTCTGGCCGGCGAGGGTTATCCGGTCCATTTCGGCTGGCTCAACACGATCTGACGTCCGGGCAACGCTGGCGCGGTTCGTTAGGCGCCCCATATTGCCAAGAGCATTACAGACATGGCAGTGCCGATGCCCGACGCCACCAACCGCAACCTCTGTCCGATCTGCGGCAAGCCGGCCGAGCAAATGTTCCGGCCGTTCTGTTCAAAGCGCTGCGCCGACGTTGACCTGCACCGCTGGTTCTCGGGCCGCTATGCCATTCCGGTGACGGAAGACGAGGAAGAGGCTGAGCGGCGCAAGGACCTCAACGAGGAGCCGGACTGACTCGTTACGAGGCTGACAGAGGAGCTTCTCGGCCCATTCTGGACAGCACGAAATCGAGCCTCTATAAGACGGCGCTCTCGTAAGGCCCGTTTAGCGGGTCGCTCGTTAGCGAGTGCACCGGGGCCCAGGTAGCTCAGTTGGTAGAGCACTGCACTGAAAATGCAGGTGTCGGTGGTTCAATTCCGCCCCTGGGCACCATCATAAATCTCTGACGCAGTCCGCAGTTGCTCGCTTGGCCAAGCCGGCCCGCACAGCCTCGCGCTAAATCGCCGGCAGCACGCCGCGCGACATGTAGAGAAACAGCGCCGCGCCGAGGAGGCCGATCAGCAGGGCGAGTGCCAGATCGAGCCGCTCGCCGGGGCTTGCCACTGTCGCCTCGGAATCAATGTCCTTCGCAGTTCTAAAAAACCGCGCCCCGGCCAGAACGATCATTGCAACGCCGATCGCAATAAATGCAAGACCCGCCCAGTTGGCGAAGGCCTGACCATGCGGCGTGAGCTGTTGCTGCGCCATTTGGGGGACCGCATATCTGAGAAACAGATCGAACCGTTCGATCAGGAAGCCGAAGGCCATGACTGCGATGGCGGTGCGAACCCAGGCGAGAAAGGTTCGTTCGTTGGCGGCGTGGTCGCTATAACGCTTGATCATTGGACTGCCCCGAAAACATATCGGCCCGACTATAACGCCGCGGCATCGTGCGCGCTTGCCGACTCTGCCACAAACGGGCAGGCTGCTTCTAATGAATCAGCGCTAAAAACCGTGTCGATGGGGAGTGAAAAACATGGCCGATGGTGCAGCCAAACATCCGAGTCGCGGCCGCTGGTACATGCTGCTGCTGATCAGCGTGATGTACCTGATTACCTATCTCGACCGCGTCAACATCTCGACCGCGGCGCCGCTCATCAGCAAGGAATATGGCTTCGACAACATTACGATGGGCTACATCTTTAGCGCCTTTGTGTGGGCCTATGCGATGTTCCAGGTTCCCGGCGGCTGGCTGAGCGACCGGTTCGGCGCTCGTGGCGTGCTGAGCATCGTCGTCGCCTATTGGTCGATCATGACGGCCGCCACCGCAGGCGCGTTTAGCGCCACGTCGTTCATCGCGATCCGATTCCTGTTCGGCGTTGGCGAGGCCGGAGCCTTCCCGGGCGCCACGCGCGCGATGCAGCTTTGGTACCCTCAGAAGGAACGCGGCTTCGTGCAAGGCGTCACCCACAGCGCCAGCCGCGCCGGAGCGGCGATCGCGCCACCGCTGGTGTTGCTGATCATGGTCAATCTCGGCTGGCGCTGGGCGTTTTTCATTTGCGGAGCAATCGGCCTGGTGTGGAGTGTGTGGTGGAGCTTGAGCTACCGCAACCTGCCGGAAGAGCACCGTCTGGTGAATCCGCAGGAGCTGGAAATCATCCGCGGCCGCGATCAGACCGGGGCCATCAAGCCGCCGCCGATGGAAAAGCAGACCCAGGTGCCGTGGAGCACGCTGTTACGGTCGCCCAACATGTGGGCGATCATGCTCGCTTATTTCACTTACGTTTATTGCCTGTGGATTTTCCTAAGCTGGCTGACGAAGTACCTTATCGACGTTCGGCATTTCACCTTGCTCAAAGGCGGCCTGCTTGCCTCGCTGCCGTTGTGGGCTGGCGTCGTTGGCGACACGGCGGGAGGCATCGCGACCGATTGGCTTTTGAAACGAACCGGCAGCGCCAGGATCGGGCGGCGGGCCGTCGCGATCACGGGCCTGCTCGGCTGCGCGGTGTTTATTGTTCCGGCGGCGCTTGCTGAAGACCCCTACACCGCGGTTTTCTGTCTCACCGCCGCGATGTTCTTTTTGGAGTGCACCATCGGCCCGTCCTGGGCGGTGCCGATGGACACCGGCGGCAAATATTCCGGGACGGTATCCGGAATGATGAACATGGCGGGAAATTTCGGCGGCGCGATCTCGCCGATCGTGTTCGGTTATCTGGCCGAGGGCGGCAATTGGGAAGCGCCGTTCATTGTCGCCGCAGGCCTCCTCGTCATCGGCGCCGCGGTGTGGGCGTTCTGGCTCGATCCCGACAAGAACATCCTCACCAGCGGGTTCGCGTCGCACGACCGGGCCGCCGAGGCCGTCCGCTGAGGGTCCGCGATTACCGGCGTCGGCGGGTTAGCCCCGCCGGCGCGCCGGTTCGCTCGCAACCCGCGCGAAGGTCGAGATGATCTTCAATCCGGCTTGGACCGAGCCGCGCAGCGAGCCCGCGACTTTGGAGTGGCCGCCAAGGCGGCGGCGGTAGGCGACCGGCAGTTCGAGGATGCGCAAGCCCGCACGCGCCGCCCGCATCTGCATTTCAAGATTCCAGCCATAGGTCAGCTCGCGCATGCCGAGCATCAATAAGGTGTCGCGGCGAATGGCGCGGAAGGCGCACATGTCGGTGTAGCGCACGCCGTAAAGCACTTTGGTCAGCCACCCGGCGAAGAATCCGGCCGCGATTTGGTGCCAGGCCATGCTGCCAGCTTCGCGTTCGCCACGCGCGCGCGAAGCGATGACGAAATCGCAAGTGCCGGCGCGGATCGGCGCGACCAGGCCAGCGATGGCTGCCGGGTCGTCGGCGCCATCGCCGTCCATGAAGACGATGATTTCGGCGCTGTCGGCCGCTTTCGCACCGGTCAGACAGGCAACGCCGTAGCCGCGGCCGACGCCGATGACCTCGGCCCCGGCGCGGCGCGCGGCATCCGGGGTGCCGTCGCTCGACCCGCCGTCGACCACGATGATCCGGCCGACCACGGTGCCCGGTAATTCGGCGACGACCGCGCCGATCGACTCCACTTCATTGAAGGTCGGAATGACGACGGCCACAGCGCCCGCCGGCGCCGGCATCGCTAAAGACTCCAGCGCAAGCCGCAGCTCGCGCAGGCGTCAGGCGGCCTGTCCGACTTGAGCGCCTTGCGGAAATCGCTGTAGGCCGGCCCGGTCCAGATTTCACGCAAGGTCTGCTGGGTGGCGTCGCCGAGCGTGTAATTCTCGTAGCCGCGCTGCGAAAACGGCGCGATACAGCATGGCAGCGCACGGCCGTTGGCGGTGAAATACATCACCGTCCATGGCCTTCGGCACAACGACCACGGCGAGCCGTTACTTTGGGAGCCCTCGTCCGCCCGCTTGAGACTGATGCCGGGCTCCGAGGCGCCGCCCGAGGCGCTGAAGGTGACGCCGAGCGATACCGCGAGCGCCGCGGCGCGATCGATGTGAATCGCTTCCTCGGCCGACAGCTGCTCGTAGAGCGCCTGATCCGGCCGCGCCAGACCGATGGCGTTGTCCTGGAAGAACACCAGGCGCTGCAGATGCACTTCCCTGACGCCGGTCTCCGCGGCGACACGGACAAAATCCGGCAATTCCTCGATGGTTTCGCGCAAGCCAGTGAGCCATGCCGAGACCCGCGGCTTTAAATGCCCCTCGCGTTCCTGCAGCTCACGAAAGGCGCGCACGTTTTTCAGGATGCGATGGAAATAATTCTTGCCGCGAACGGCGCGATAGGATTCGGCGTTCGCCGCGTCGAACGAGACGCGAAGCTCATCCAGATCCGCACTTATCAAGGCGCGGCCGTTTTTCTCATTGAGCACCGTGCCGTTGGTGTTGAACAGCACATAGGTGCCGCGGTCTTTCAGATAACGCACCATGCGCGGCAAATGTTTGACCAGCATCGGTTCGCCGACGCCGTGCAACACGGCGCGGTGCAGCTGCGGAATCTGGTCGACAATCGAGGTGAACAGCCGCCAGCTCATGTCGGCCGGCGGCTCCAATTCCTCATAGGTGCGCGGACAGGTCGTGCAAAGCAGATTGCAGCGGTTGGTCGTCTCCAGATAAAGGCAGACCGGATCGTGCTCGGGAATGTCGCGGTCCGCCTGCACGCTCTCGAAATAGCGTCTCGGATCGACCGCCGCTTTTGTCGTCGCCCGTTGCGTCACCGTTTCACCCCTTGAATGGCGGATGGCTGCGCGGTTCAGGCGCGCGCTTCGTCAACCTGTGGGCCACTATCGGTGCGGCGATCGAAATCATGGTTGCGCCACAGCCGGTCCATCAATTTCGCCGTCTGCGCGGCGTAATGTGGCGCATGGCCGGCAGGCCGCCGTCCGTCCAGGCGCTCGCCGGAAAGCTCGGCGTTGAGCCGGCGTAGGCCGTCGATATCGTCGACATCGTACCAGACCGGCAGACTATGGACTTCAAGATTGATTTCCCGCGCCCGCTCCAGCGTCTGCGCGGCGACCTGCCCGGTGCTCCAGGCGATGTCCTCAAACATGCGGCGGTGTGCGGTTTTGAGGCCGAGCAGGTAATAGCCGCCGTCGCTCGACGGCCCGAGCACGGCGCGGTCGCCCGGCCGCTCTAAGACCGTCGCGGTCTCGATCAGCAGCGCGGTCGGCAGGGTCGGGCTGTCGGCATTGAGCACGACGGCGGAGGTGTGGCCCCGCGCCAAAAGCTCGCTGATCGTATGATGCAGGCAGGCGCCGAAATTGGGCAACCAGGCGCCGATCAAGCCGATCGCGCCCGGCAGCGTACGGCGGAAGAAGTCCTCCGATCCCGGCGGACCGTGGGCGGCGTAGCCGGCAATGCCGGCGGACGGCGCGGCATAGCGCGCTGCCAGGAGCACATTGTCGGCGACATCCTGAAGAAAGGCGGTGTTCAGTGCCGCCGCCTCGTCGAAGCTTAAAGGCGGCACCAGTCTTGTCTTGGCGCGTCCGGGGGTCGAAGCCTTGGCCATGAAGGCAATGCCGCAACTGCCCGCAACCGAGGCGGTCGCCGCCCCGGAGCCGGCAGTTGAAATCGATTTGTCATTGGAAGATTTTCCGGCGAATCGACCTGTAAGAGTCATGCAATGCCCCCTGATCGATCACGCACCGCGCTATGGTAGAGATGCCAAAATTGCCAGAAATGCGCCAGTCACTTCCGCCTCATTTCGTATAAGTCGCGATACACGGAAAAGTCATTCTCTTCACAAATTCGTGATCGAGGACTTCGCGTCTGCGATATCAGCGCGGCGGATCGGCGAGGGGCTAGTCTGCACGCACAGGCACAGCGGCGAATTCCCGGCAACCGAAGTGCCTTCGATCGCACCAGATCGACGACACCGACTCCGTCGGCACCATCCTCACGATTGCGATCGACAACCCGAATCGCGCGAAGGAGACACGCGTATGCGTCGCGCCCTTCGATCAATAACGCCACGCGACTTTGTGAAGCGGTCCTGCTTGCGCATGAAATAGCGCGCCCGTAGGGTCGTCACGTCCTAAAATCGTGGAAACTCGATGTCGCCAGCGACCGTCGAAGCAAGTGCACTTACGAAGCATCGCCTGCATCCGATTGCGCTTCGCATCATGCATTGGATCAATGCCGTCGCAATTTTCATCATGATCGGCAGCGGCTGGAAGATCTATAACGACGATGCGATCTTCGGTTTTCATTTTCCCGATGCCGTGGTGATCGGCAAATGGGCGCAGTATGGCTTGCAATGGCATTTCTTCGGCATGTGGATTTTCGTGCTCAACGGACTTGCTTATCTCAGCTACGGGATCGCGTCCGGCCGCTTCCGGCAAAAGCTGTTTCCCATTTCGCTCGGCGAAATTCTGGCGACCGTGGGCGACGCGTTGCGCTTGCGGCTGAGCCACGACGATCTGACTCATTACAACGCCGTGCAAAAGCTTCTCTATCTCGGTGTCATGCTGATCGGCGTTCTGATCGTGATTTCCGGGCTGGCGCTGTGGAAGCCGGTACAATTCTCCGGGCTTGCGGACCTGTTCGGCAGTTTCCAGGCTATCCGGCTGGTGCACTTCCTCTGCATGTCGGCGATCGTGGCCTTCATCGTCGTGCACGTGTCGCTCGCGCTTCTGGTGCCGAAAAGTCTTGTCGCCATGGTCACCGGCGGCCCCGCCGTCGATGAGGCCAAGCCGCGCAGCGCCGCCGCGCCGCAAATCGAAGCAACGCCTTGAAACGGTGACCGGGATGCCGATTCGAAGCCGCACGCGATCGATGTTTCGTCCCGCCAAGCCGGTTAACCAAGGCGTACTGACCGAACACCGCGCGCTGGTCGAGACCATCAATCGCCGCAACGTGTTGCGCGGCGCGGTCAGTCTGGGCGCGCTGACCATGTTGACCGGCTGCAATGTCAGCGAAAATGATTCCGTGCAGCAAGCTCTGCGCACGGTGTCGGCCTGGAACGACCGCGTGCAGGAAGCGATTTTCCGGCCACATCATCTGGCGCCGACATTTCGTGCTTCGCAAGTCGCCAAGCCGCCGCGCTTCAACGCCCATTTCTCGATCGACGAGGTCAAGCCCATCGATGGCGCGACCTGGACGTTGGAATTGGCCGGCCGGATCGCCGATAAGCGGCCATGGACTGCGCCGCAGCTCTACCGGCTGCCGGAACAAGAGATCATCATCCGTCATGTCTGCGTCGAAGGCTGGGATTATATTGGACAATGGTCCGGACCCAATTTGCGCGCCTTCCTTGAGCGGGTCGGCGCCGACCTCACCGCAAAATACATCTACTTCATCTGCAATGACGACTTTACCGAAAGCATCGACATGCCGACCGCGCTGCACCCGCAGACGATCCTTGCCACCAAATATGCCGGCGACGCGCTCGCCGACCCGTTCGGCTATCCGTTGCGGCTGCGCACATCGACCAAGCTCGGCTACAAGAATGCAAAATGGATCAAGGCGATCGAGGTCACCAACGATTACCGCGAAACGTTCTGGAGCAAACAAGGCTTTAATTGGTTCGCCGGAATCTAAGGCAACTGCCCGCCGTCCGCGACCCTCACGTAAATCCGCCATTGCCCGTCGCGAAATTCCGCCAGCCGATAATCCGGGCCGGCGGCAAAGGGATCGTGGCCCCAGGCGCCATCCTGCGGCACGATGACAACGACATCGCAGGCAAATTTTTTCGCCATGTCGTCCACATCGGCCGGCGTGCCTTGTCCGGCGAAGACGCGGATGAATTGGGCATTGATCGCCTCGCGGCGCTCACCCGGCAGGTCCGCGAAGGCGAGCGCCAGTTCGCGGCCGGCAAAGCATGAGCTGCGGTCGGCGAGCAGCGCCCAGCTGATGTTCGCCGGCCAGGTCGTCAGGTCTTGCAGATACAGCGGATTATTGGCGACGCGGGCGGTAGGCGCAGCATAACGCCGCACCGCGGCCCACAGCTCCGGGGTCTGCGCGAAAGCGGAAGCATCCGGCGCCGGTGTGCCGGCGATATTCGAGCGGATCAGCGAAACCGTATCCGGCAGGCTGAGGACAAGCCCGCCGAGCGCCGTCGCCACGATCCATCCGCGCCGCGGCGCGCGCATCATCCCCGCTGCCGCGCCCGCGATCAGGATCATGGCGGCGGGCAGCACGGCGCGCAGGCCGAGATCGTTGTTGTCGCCGAGCGTGCCGACCAGAAGCCAGGATATCGCCAGACTCGCGCCGGCGAGCGCGACGAGAACCGCCAAGGCAGTCCTTTCCGGCCCGCTCCTCGTGGCGCGCAGCGCCGCGAGGAGCGCGATCATGCCGGCGACAAAGCAAGCCGGAAACTCGATCGGCAGCAGAATAAGCCAATAGGCCGGCAGATCGAGCAAGCGGCGGAGCGTCACTGGAATCATATCGCCCAAAACTTCGAACGGATGGAACAGAAACGGACTGCCGCCGCCGCGCGCGGCAATCGCCGCCATTTGGTCGCGGATGAAGGGCAGCGCGATCGCAACGGCGAGCACCGCGGCC
>Ga0187887_10001742_pt1 | contig 18298 bp, 13 predicted proteins | sample June2016WEW_7_10_FD_132977 | JGI IMG/M metagenome (GOLD analysis project Ga0187887, IMG submission 132977) | Peatland microbial communities from SPRUCE experiment site at the Marcell Experimental Forest, Minnesota, USA - June2016WEW_7_10 | ecosystem: Environmental > Terrestrial > Soil >...
ACCGGCAAAGAGCGCCGCACTCGAGAATGTCCCCCCATCCGTCAGCAGATAGAGGGCGCGGCCCGGCACAACTTCGAGCCTCTGATCGCCGAGACGTTGAGCGAGCAATCCGAGCACCATGGGACCCGGGACCGTGTAGGCTCGGGCGTTAGCGGCTGGCGCACCGAGTCCAGCGGCTTGAAATGCCGGCGCCACCGCAGACGGGGCGAACATGGGCATTACATGCAGCAATTGCTCCGATACGCGTACCTCCACTGAAAAGCCTCGATCGACCTTCAGCCCCAGCGAGCCCAGGACTGCGAGGGCCACAGACGCATCGCCGCCCGGATTACCGCGCAAGTCGATTACCACCTTTTGAAGGTTGTGCTCCCTCACCTCCCGCATGAACGCGGCGAGCGCGCTGAAAAATTCATCGTTCGGATCGCAGCGATTGAGCCAAAACACACCCATTGAGGCATCGGCAAGGATCTCATATCCCACCCAAGGTCGGCTCGGCGGCTTGCGTTTCGCTGTTTCTAGCCGTTCGTGCGACCGCACTCCCTGCGGTGTCTCGTAGACGACTTCGACTCCGCCGCCACGATCGGCAAGTCGAAAGGCCCGAAGGATATCGGCACGAGGCAACTCGTGCGCAAAGGTGCTGCGCGCCCAATAAAGGTTTTCATGCGGAATCGATTCGGCCGCAAGCCCCTCGAGTTCCTCGAGCGAGCGACCTCCGAAGGACTCTATCCTGGCGCCGGCGGGCAACGCGCCACCCGGAAGTACGAGCAAACCATCGTCTGTCCAATCGAGTGAAATGGGCAAAGCGAGGCACTCGATCTCCGACGCAGGTGAGAGCTCTAGGCGTAGATGACCGTCACGGTCGACCGCGAGCGCAGTGTTGACCTGCCGAGCGAGATCCGCGGATGTGATGCGAGCGCTCAGAGATTTTGCGAGTTGGCCAAGCCGCTCTTCCGCAGGGTCGGCTCCATTGATGGGCGAGCGAACATGGGCATCGCGGACTTGCGCCCGGATGAAGGCGATCGCTTCGCTTGCTTTCCCGGCGGACAGTGCCTTCTGCCCGCAATTTACGACGGGAGAAGCGAGCACGCTTGAACTCGCCAATAACAGCACGGAAACGAATGGGGACCACCTACACCGTTTGCCATTTCGGTTGGATTTCCAAGGCTCTTTCAAGGCAAGTGGTTCTCGCATTACGTCACTCTCGTTAGGGAAACCGTCAAAGTGGAACGACCCTCACGGATGCAGGTCTTTCGTGCCTGTGATATGGTGGTCTAAAATCTGACCATTGGTCAAGATGTGTCGTGAATTAAACTTTTAAACGGGTAGCGATCAATGACAGAGCTTGTTAGGGAAGATCACGGCGCCTTCGCGCTGATACGCTTTGAAGGTACCGAGCAACTCAACGCATTTTCCTCGGACACGTACGTATCCCTTGACCGGGAACTCGACATCTTTGCCCGCGAAGATCGGTGGAAGGCCTTGATAATTACCGGCGCGGGTCGGGCGTTTTGCTCCGGTCAGAATCTCAAAGAGGAGCACGATGCCGGCGCCCTCTCCCGGGGCGCCCTGCGCAGTCGATTGGAGTTGCTGCAGGGACTGACGCGCCGGATGCGAGCGCTGCCCAAGGTGCTCATCGCGGCAATCAACGGGCCCGCGGTCGGTTTTGGAGCGGAATTGACTCTGGCATGCGATGTCCGATTTGCCAGCACCGATGCCTACTTTATGTTTCCGGAGCTCTCGCACGGGCTTTATTTTACCAATGCGACCCTTGAGCTGCTGCCCGCCTTCGCGGGTAGCGCCCAGGCGTTTGATCTTTTACTGAGCGGCCGACGCTGGTCTGCCGCGGAGGCCTTGGCGGCCGGATTCGTAAGTCGGATGTTGCCGAGCGCTGATCTGTTACCGGAGGCGAAGCGGTTCGCGACGCAAGTCGCATCATCCCCCACTGAGGCGATCGCCTCCACTTTGAACTTCATTCGCTCACGGCACAGCGCCTCGGTCGATGCGGCATTGGCGCATGAAGTGGAGACATTACTCACCCTTAGCGCAGCCGCTCCAGCCGCCGTAAACACGTCACAAAGGGCAAAATCATGAAATCTCGAATGCAACAGCCGACCGCTCTCACGGCAACGTTAGCTCTGTGTATCACGTTGTTATCACTGCCCGCCTTTTCCTCTCCGTTGACGGCCGACCAACGCGAACGACTCTCGGCGGTTATTGCCGTCTATCAGGAGCGCGCAGAACCTCCCGCCATCAGTGTCTACGTCGATCAAGGTGGCAAAGAACTCTATCGGGCCGATGTGGGCATGGGCGATGTCGATGATCGGCTCGCTGTAGGCCCCGAATCGATCTATGCGATCGGCTCAATAACCAAATCCTTCACCGCCCATGCGGTGTTGAATCTTATCGGCGCCGGGCGGCTGCGACTCGACGATACGGTCGGAAGTGTATTGACGGACTACCAAGGGCCTGCACGGGAGGTGACCGTACGAGAGCTCCTTGACCATACAAGCGGCATTCCCAACTATGTCAATGAAATCCCGGGGCTGCAGCCACGCCTACGCCGGGGGGAATTACAGCGCCCTGAGATGGTCGCGAGCTTCTCTTCCCTGCCTTTGTCATTCACACCGGGCAGCCGCTGGAGCTATACCAACTCCGGGTACTATCTGCTGGGACTCATCATTGAGCGTGTCAGCGGCAAAAGCTACTACGATTATCTGCGCGATGAGGTGCTGAAGCCGCTCGGAATCACGCAGGTCTGGTCGGGAGACGACCGGGAGATATTGCCGAACCGGGTGCGGGGATATGATATGGGCGCGCACGGTGTCGAACACGCTACCCCTTGGTACTATTTGGTGCCGTATTCAGCCGGGTCGCTCCTGTCGACCGCAGAGGAACTCGCTCACTACCGACGCGCCGTGTTCACCTCACCGGCAATGCCGCCGAGTGTCCGGAAACTCATCACCACCGAAGTACCCCTGTCGAGCGGCGAGCATACGGGATATCTCTTGGGAGCTATGGTGCGCACAGATTTTGCAGGGCTCACTAAATATGCACATTCAGGAGAAATCTGGGGGTTCTCATCCTCCAACGCGTACTACCCGGAGCGCGACACAACCATTGTCGTGCTGACCAATCGAAAGGGCCCGCTGCTGACGCCCGTTTCCCTTGAACGCGAAATCGCCCGCATCGTGCTCGGGCTGCCCGCACCGCCCGTCGCGGCCGGCCCGCTGTCCGCGGGCACCTTGCGCCGCTACAGCGGAGAATATGCCTTAGGTCCCATGCGTATCGGCCCCCCCACCCTGTCCTTCGTCGCGAGTGACGGGCAGCTTTATTTTGGGTTCGGTGCGGTTTCGGATCCGAAGCAGATGCTGGCGCTGCTACCGGCCGGGCGTGACCGGTTCGTGCTCGCAGACGACCCGGAAACGGCGTTCAATTTTAGTGGCATTGACTCGCAGGGACCCGCAAAGCGGGTTGTGATGGACGCTCTCAATGGGAATATCCCGGCGCTACGGACACCTTAATGTTATCGGTCGATCGGGCCGCCACTCATCCCGCGCATCCAGACGAGCGTACCGGTGAAATTTGACGTAGCCATCATCGGCTGCGGCATCGTGGGTGCGGCAGTCGCGGCGGAACTCAGTTCCGATCGCTCCATCGTATTACTCGAAGCCGAAATGCAGCCGGGCTATCACTCGACCGGCCGCTCGGTCGCCATTCTCGATCGAGGCTATGGCAACCCCGTAGTGCAAGCTCTTACGGCAGCCAGCCTCGAGCCCCTACGGCGGCTGCAGTCCGCCTGCGGAAGTGCACCCCTCCTTCTGCCGCGCGGCGTCCTACACGTTGCACGCGAAGATCAACGCGCCGCCTTGGACGGCTTCGGCGAACGCATCAGCACACCCGGTCATCGGGTCGAATACCACGACGGTCACTTTGCCCGCGAAAAAGTGCCTCTGCTGCGTGACGGGTATGTCGTCGGTTGTGCGTTCGAACCGGATGCCCAGGAAATCGATGTCGCGGCGCTTCTCGCCGCTCTACTGCGACAGGCGCGCAGCCGCGGCGCCACGCTGCGCCTGGAAGCGCCAATAGAGTCATTGCGTCACTCGATGGACTGCTGGCAACTGGCAATTCCCGGCGGCCACTTCGAAGCGCGATCGATCATCAATGCTGCAGGGGCTTGGGCCGATGAACTTGCCATCCGCGCCGGTGGCCGCGCTTTGGGGCTCGTCCCCATGCGCCGCACAGTCTGCACGATCCCCACTTCGCAGGTTCCCCTAAGCGCCGAATGGCCCTTCGTGGTCGACATGGATGAGCAATTTTACTTCAAACAGGAAAGTCGTCGTTTACTCCTCTCCCCAGCAGATGAGACACCACTGACTCCGTGTGATGCGTGGCCCGATGATGCCGACGTCGCCCTTGCTGTCGAGAGACTGGAGGCGGCCTGCGACCTCACTGTGACGCGCGTCGGACGTTGTTGGGCAGGCCTACGCTCGTTTTACCCTGACCGAACGCCCGCCATTGGAATTGATCCCGCGCTGCCCGATTTCTGGTGGTGTGCCGGCCTCGGCGGCTACGGAATCCAGGCCTCCTTGGGTGCTGCCGCCTGCTTGGCGGCAATAATGCGCTTGGCGCCGCTCCCGACTGACTTGCAGGTCAACGACACTTGCGCCAGCGATTTCTCGCCGGCGCGGTCAATGGATACGCACAACTGACCAAGGGCCAGTTTTCGAACTGGTGGACAAGTTCTCAAGTTAATGGTCAGATTAGGCGGTAGGCCTCACGTCACCACATCAAAAAAAGGGAAGTCGTATGTGCTCGCTTGCTCGTTCCTGGACGATTCGCTGCCTAGTCGGGGGAGCCGCCGGCGTGGTGTTCGCCGCGCCCGGCCTTGGCCAGATTTTGGATTCGACACGTCTTGAGGAAATCGTCGTCACGGCAACGCGGCGTACCGAGTCATTGCAAAACGTGCCGATTGCTATTACCGCGATTACCGGCGAAGCGCTCGCCGATGCAGGCGTCGCGCGACTCGAGGATCTAGCAACACAGGTTCCGAATACCTTCATTGACACAAGCAGCGGACTGCGTTCTACCGACGTCACGGTCCGCGGCATCTCCTCGAATCCGAATAATCCCGGCGTGGATCCGGCTGTGGGTGTATTCGTCGATGGGGTCTATCAGTCCCGGCCAACGACGCTCAATACCAACCTATATGATCTGGAGCGCATCGAGGTGGTGCGCGGACCCCAGGGAGCTCTTTATGGAAAAAACACCATCGCGGGTGCGATGAATTTCATAACGCGGCTTCCCACCGAGAGCTTCGAGAGCGATATGGATGTGGGCTATGGCAATTATGATGCGATTAACGCGTATGCGAGCGCGAGCGGTGCGCTCGGCAGCCCGACCCTCCTCGGGCGTATCTCCGTCTCATACCAGAAGCGTGATGGCGATATCGACAACCTCACCACCGGCACGAAACTCGATAATGTGAATGAGCAATCCGGTCGGCTGGCACTTTTGTGGAAGGCCGCGGATTCCATCGACGTGATCCTACGCGCCGACAAGAGCCGCGATCGGACGAACGACGGCGCAGCCGAAGTGTTTCTCAATGGGCAGTTTGCGGGCACACCCTTTGCCGGTCCGGACCCTTCGACTCGCAACGTCACGAATAACCAAGATACGATCCAGAATCGCAACATCGACGGCGCGTCAATCGAAGTCGATGCGCGTTTTGCGGCTGGAACTCTGACCTCCCTGACCTCCTACCAGCACTACACCTGGTATAACCTCGAAGATGATGACAGCTCGGTTCTCGACATGTTAAGCACGGGAATCCAGGAGAATCAGACTGAGTGGGCCGAGGATGTGCGCTTCGTCTCCAAGGCTACCGGCTCATTCAATTACCTCGCAGGCGTTTACTTCTCTCACCAGACACTCAGCACCGTATCAACCGCCATAGTAGGGCCAGCACTTGGCATCTATCCGACGGACGTTTTTGGGTACATCAATGCGGATGTGACGACTCAGAGTACCGCGGGTTATGGGCAACTGAGCTATGACTTGACCAGCCGGTGGAATGCGACTTTCAGTGCGCGGTATTCGGATGAGCACAAGGAGGTCTTGCAGAGCCAGATTGGCGACCCCTACCAGGTTTTACTCGCGACGCAGCCGCCGCAGCTCCTCTCCCGAAATGACGATAAGTTCACGCCCGCGGGAAGCATCACGTATAAATTCACCAAGGATGTCAACGGCTATGCCTCGGTGAGCAACGGATTCAAAGCGGGCGGCTTTAACGTGTTTTCGATCTCCCTGACGGACCAAGCCCGCTATGCGCCCGAGACGGTGACCAGCTACGAACTGGGGCTCAAGAGCCTCCTGGCGGATGACCGGATTCGCCTCAATTCAGCGATTTATTATCTAGACTACAAGAATTTGCAGGTCAATCAATTGGTCCTCGTCAACGGGACGCCTCAATTTACGACCTCAAATGCGGCGACCGCAACAAGCAAGGGAGCCGAGATCGAGCTTGGCGCGCGATTGACAGCTGAGTTAGGCCTAAACATGTCGTACGGCTACTGCGATGCCGTGTTCAAGTCCTTTCCGAATGCGACGGCGCAGGGTGCCAATTACTCCGGTTACCAACTCCCGGATGCAGCGAAGAACACGGTGGCGATTGCTCTCGATTACACGCGCCCTGTAAGCGCTTCACTCGAGGTCATGGCGCGGACCGATTTTACCTACCGTAGCGGTGTCTATTTTCAACCCGACAACACTCCGGACTTATATCAGGGCGGCTATGGTGTGGCCGGCGCTCGCCTCGGTGTGGGCGGCCGCGATCATCGATGGGGAGTGACCGCCTGGGTGCGCAATCTAAGCAATCGCACCTACGCGCTATCGCGAACCGACGGACCGATTGTGCCTGGGCAGGTCATCGAGAACCTGGGGCTGCCGCGGATGTACGGCGTCGACTTTCACCTCGCGGTTCGTTGAGGGCTGATGGTCGACTCTTTGCTATGACCGTATCCCCGCGGGCGCCCTCCTCGCCGCGCCTATCGCGCCCGACCCTGTTGGGATTCGGATTCGGTTCGCTTGCCACAGGGATATTCTCGACAACCCCGGGGGTGTTGTTACTCTATTTTCTCACCGACACCCTGGCCGTACACGCGGCCCTCGCGGGTTTGGCTGTATTTTTGCCCAAGGCCTGGGACGTCATCGCAGATCCTCTCATGGGGTACTTCTCCGATCGGACGCGAAGCCGCTTCGGTAGACGCCGTCCTTACTTGCTCATCGGCGCCCTCGCCATGTCGGTCACTTATGTGTTCCTTTTCACCGTGCCGGTATTCGATTCGCCGCTCACGAGTTTCTGGTACGTGATGATCCTGTTCACTTTGAGCGCAACCGCCTATACGGTGTTCGCAATCCCTTATGTTGCCATGCCGGCAGAGATGAGCGAGGACAGTAACGAGCGTGTGAGGATCGTGTCATATCGGATGACCTTTGCAATGGCCGGCGCGATCGTCGGATCTGCCTTTGCTCCCTGGTTGGTGTTTGCATTCGGCGGCGGTCGGCACGGATATGCGTGCATGTCCCTCATCATCGGCGCGGTTTGCGCAGCGGCGATGCTGGCAGCTTTTTTTTCCACCCGCGGGGTTCAATTAGGCGAGAGCCCGTCGGCACCGGGCGGCCTTGTTCAGCAGCTGCTCGACACCCTTCGCAACTCTCATTTCCGTGCGCTTGCCCTGGTCTATTTGGTTCAAATCCTCGGTATCGGCACGCTGGTGGCCGCGGCACCGTATTTCGCGGTCCACGTGCTTGGTGCCGGTGAGGCCCTGGTCGGCGCCATGCTGCTTGTCATGATGGGGACTGCGACGCTGAGTATTCCTCTATGGAACACCCTGGCTGTGCGATGGGGGAAGAAACCCAGCTATTATCTCGCAATTATGTTGCTCGCCTCGTCCATGATCGGTCTTGCGTGGCTGGGACCCGCGACTTCTTATCTAGCCCTTTACGTGCTCCTTGGCACCACGGGTTTGGGTTTTGGCGCCCAGCAGGTGCTGCCTTTCGCGATGCTGACCGACATCATTCATCACGACGTGGCTGGCCGCGAAGGCGTCACCACCGGTTTTTGGGTGGCCAATGAGAAGTTGGGACTTGCGCTTGGACCGCTGGTGGCCGGACTCATATTACAACTCTGTGGCTTCCGGGAGGGACCCTCGAGCACAATCTTGCAGCCAGCAAACGCCATTTTCGGGATTCGCGTTGCCTTCTCGCTCATACCAGCGCTGCTGCTCATGACGAGCGCGCTCTTACTTACCCGCTGTCGCAACCCACAACCCGTGCCGCTCGTGGCCAGGAAGCAGGCTGGAATGTGACGGAGGAGACCGCGACGCCACCACTCCTCGAGCGAATCAGCGACTACCTTACCTGGTACGCGCAGAAGACCCCTCGAGCCGAAGCGCTGGTCCTTGGGACCCAGCGCATAACCTACCAACAGCTCGCATTCGAAGTCGATTCGCTCAGCTGCGCACTGATCGCGGCAGGCGTCCGGAGCGGTGATCGAATCGCAACGCTTGCAACGCCGCATCCGGATTTTTTCATCGTATTGCTCGCCGCCAGCTCGATCGGAGCAATTTGGGTAGGGCTTAACCCCCGCTATAGACTGGAGGAACTCACTTACGTATTGAGCGACAGTCGTCCGACGTTGATATTTACTAGAACACGTATTGGCACCCGGGACTACGACGCGGACATTTCGTCCATTCAGACGGTGCTACCAAACCTGCGATGGATCGTGCTCGGCGGCGATCCCGTATCAGGGGCCTCCGCTTCGCTCGCTGCGTTCGTCGCGGCTCACTCGAATACGAACACAGCCACACTAGTGGCGCGCCGCGAAGGTATCCGCGCCACCGATCCGGCGCTGATCATCTATACCTCCGGCAGCACGGGATATCCCAAAGGCGCCGTCATCGGGCACCATGCGCTCGTCGTGTGCTGCCGCATACAACACCGACATTGGGCAACGCACCCGCTACGTACGCTTAACTTCTTTCCGATCAACCATATCGGCTGCGTCGGCGACATTTCCTGCTTCACCTTGCTTGGCGGCGGGTGCATCGTGTTCCTCGAACAATTTGATCCCGCTGCATGCCTCGCGCTGATTGCCGCGGAACGGATAAGCTTTTGGGGCGGTGTCCCCACGACGTTTCTATTGACCCTGCAAGCGGCTGCCTTTGAGAGCGCGGACCTCTCCACGGTGCAGAGGATCGTCTGGAGCGGCGCGGCGGCATCCGCGGAATTGATCCATGCGCTCGCCGCACTCGGCAAGTGGATCGGTACCTCGTACGGCCTGACCGAGACCGTTGGCTCCGTCACTTTTACAGCACCCGACGCCGCAATCGCCACGCTGATCGAAACCGTTGGGCGCCCCCCACCAGAATATGGGTTGCGGATCGTCGATGAGACGGGTCGACCGGTACAGGGCGGCATGGCTGGCGAAATTCAAGTGCGCGGCGATTGCCAGATGATCGGCTACTGGCAACGGTCGCAAGCCACCGCGGAGGCCTTCGATACTGACGGGTGGCTTAAAACCGGCGATCTCGCGGAGATACGCCCCGATGGGAACGTGGTACTCCTCGGACGCCGCCAGGACGTCTTCAAATCCGGAGGCTACAACGTCTTTCCGCGCGAGATTGAGCAGGTCTTGGAACGTTTTTCTGGCGTACGACTCGCAGCGCTCATCGGGGTTGCCGATCCGCTGTACGGGATGGTGGGACACGCATTCGTAGTCCCGGAGCGCCACGCAACGATCACCATAGAGGACCTTGCGTGCCACTGCCGTCAGCACCTTGCGAATTACAAAGTGCCGAAGGAGTTCACGGTGACCTCGGACTTACCGATGCTCCCCATTGGCAAAATCGACAAGCGCGCGTTGGTCGTACGCTGGAAGGCCTAACGTCGGGTTAATTCGACTCGACCATCGAGGACGGCTGCGAGCATCTGCTGGAGCATCCGTCCGCTGACCACCAAGTCAACCTCATTGGGCGCGACCGAAGCCTGCTCGGTCAATCCATCGACTGCGGCCTGCAACAGGTCAGCTAATGGCTCGACTGGGAATTTAGGTATTTCCTTGCTCTGCTGCGCCTGGCGTAGCAAATCGCAAATGAGATTGCGCATGCCCGCATCGGCCCAGGCCATAAACCGCTGCCGATCGAGCGGTTTGCCGAAGCTGCCGAGAGTATCCAAGTAAACCAGATAGTCCGAAGGGTGCTTTTGCACGAAATCGATGCAGGCAGCCGGCAGCTCGAGCAGTTTCTCGCGCGCTGATCCTTTCGATTCGAGGCGCACACGAACGAATTCGCCGTAGCGGCGCAGCATATGGCGCAGCGCCTCTGCGCCAAGATCGCCCTTACCTTGGAAATGATACGAGATGACACCCTTGCTCACTTCCACTGCAGCTGCAATGTCTGACAAGGAAGTCTCGTTATAGCCGCGCTGTGCGAACAATTGCAGTGCCGCATCGAGAATCTGCCGGCGTCGCGCCTCCTCGATGAATGTACGCTTGTCGACCGCCCCTGCGGCCGCAGGCGTGCGGGCAGGGATCTGTGCTCGCGATACTCGATTTTTTTTGGGTGCCAACGCCACTGCTTATCTTAACCTTCGATCAGCAATTCAGCCACTGGTCAGGTGTTGCTACGGTCGCCAAACCGTCAAGCAGCGTCAACCGCCGAACCACGCTAGGGCGTCGGCTTAGGGGTAGTCCCGGCTCCCCTATTTCTGAAAGGCAGGAAGCGTCCCGCCAGAGCGCCCGTGGGTTCACCCGCATCGAGCGCGGGCACACCGTTGACAAACACGTATCGCATTCCGACTGCATAGGGCGTCGGATTTTCCCAGGCGGAGCGATCTTGGACGGTTTTCGGGTCGAATACGGCGATATCGGCCGCTGCGCCCACCCGCAGCACGCCGCGATCCGACAGCTTAAGGTATGCGGCCGATAGTCCGCTCATTTTGTGAACCGCCTCCTCGAGCGAGAGGACCTGTTGATCTCGCACATAGTAGGCGAGCACGCGCGCAAAGCTGCCTCGGTAGCGCGGATGCCCCTGGCCGCCCGCGAGCCCCCCTTCGCGCCCGTCGCTCGAGATCATCGTCCACGGCGTATGCAAAAATGCCCGTACCTCGTCCTCGCGCATCGATCCTACGGTGAGCTTGATGAAGGCACCCTGCTCGATCAAAAGATCGACAAGTACGTTAAAAGGGGATTGGCCCCGCTCCTTGGCGATATCCACAATCATCCGACCATTGAGCGCTGGGTCGGCACTGCGGGTGATGCGAAATGAGTCATAACCGACCGCCTTGACCCAACTGAATTCACCCTCCGGCGGTTGCTCGGTTAGCGCTTTGACTTCGGTGCGGGTGTCGGTATTTGCCAGTGCCTTGCGCCAGGCTGCTGCAAGGGCAAGCACGGTGTTGGCATAGCTCGCTTCTCCGAGTGCAGGGTCCTCGAGCGCATGCAGATCGCTGGCCATCTCGGATTGCGCCGGCGGGATGAGAATTTCAGCGACCAGCCGGGTGGTCGCGCCATCGTACGGATACGCGTCCGCAGTCACCCGCTCGCCCCGTGCCCGTGCCGCATCAATCATCCGGATCAGGTCCGCGCTTCGGCCTGCGTTATGCAGACCTACCGCCTTGATATGAGCGACATGCGCCTCGATGCCCGCTCGTCGGGCAATGGTCAGGCATTCGGCGACCGAACCAAGCAAGTGAAAGGCCGGATCGCGGTCATGCGAGTCGTAGAGACCACCGTAAGGGGCGGTCTCCTTTGCCAATTCCACCACTTCGTCCGTGGTCGCATACAGGCCCGGCAGATACATAAGGCCGGTGGAAAGACCCAGGGCACCCTCATCCATCGCGGCGCGAACGGCGCCCTTCATCCGTGCCAGTTCAACGCCTGTCGGAGCGCGATTCGCCATGCCGAGTTCCTTCTCGCGCAATCCGTTGTGACCGATATACGCGGCGAAATTGACGCCGACGCCGGACGCCGCTAGCCGCGCTTTTAGAGCCCGAAACATTTCCAAATCGAGGCTGCCATCGACACCAAAAACGGCCGTGGTCACGCCTTGGCGAATCATTCCGGGAGCCGCCCGATACGCGGGGAAAACAACATCCTCGTCCGAGTGGTTGTGGACATCGATGAAGCCGGGGGCAACAACGAGACCCGTCGCCTCGATCCGACGACGGGCTGGGGCCCGAGCCAGGTCGCCAATGGCGACGATTCGCCCTGCCGTGATGGCGAGGTCGGCTTCTTTAGCGGGCTCTCCCGATCCGTCGACGATCATCCCGCCCTGCAGCACGATATCAAATGGTGCGGTCGCCGCCTGGGTCTGGATTGCAAAAACAACCAACAACACCATAGCGCATTGGATTTTCAGCCGCATATTCACCTCCGCCGGGTACGCAGTGTAGACTGTGAAGATTACGTCGGTCAAAATACTATCCGGCGGTCAATTCGGAGGGCAGTTATGGATCGATTGAATCTTTCGAGGGCGCTCGCGCTTTTTCTGTCGCTGGGGTGTATTGCGACCGCCCAAGGAGGGCCGCGGGCCCGGGAAGCTGGCGTCCCCTTCGAAGGAGACGCCGGGCCGCTTGATGCGATTACGGACGTTTCCGGGGTCGAAGTCGGTCAGGCGACTCTCATCAGTGGCGACGGAGCTCTAGTTCTCGGAAAAGGGCCTGTCCGTACCGGTGTTACGGTCATCTTCCCGAAGGGCAAGGCCTACCCCGGATTCGTGTACGGGGGAACATTTGTGGCCAACGGCACGGGGGAGATGACCGGCCGCGCGCTCATTGATGAACTCGGCGAGTTCACGGGCCCGATCGTCTTGACCGGGTCCGGGAGCGTGGGTGTGGCACACGACACCGTGCAAAGCTGGTATGCCCGCCGCACGGGCGGTAATCCGGAAGACACGTTTGCCTATACTTTGCCGGTCGTTGCCGAGACCTTCGATGGTCAGCTAAATGACACGTTCGGTCAGCATGTGAAGCCCGAACACGTCCTTCAGGCGCTCGACAGTGCACGAAGCGGACCTGTCGAGGAGGGCAGCGTCGGCGGCGGCACTGGCATGGTGGCCTTCGGATTCAAGGCGGGCATCGGCACCGCCTCGCGGGTGGTTAGCCTCGTCGGCCAGACTTACACGGTTGGCGTTCTCGTGCAGGCGAATTTTGGCGGTCGAGATCAACTGACGATTGCTGGTGTACCCGTCGGACGCCGACTCGCCGCAAGTCCCGTTGCGGCAGCGCCCAAAAAAGAGGGATCAATCGTCATCGTGGTAGCAACGGACGCACCGCTCCTGCCCAATCAGTTAAGGCGGGTGGCGCTGCGCGCCACGCACGGTATGGCGCGAGTCGGCGGTATGTCCGGCACCACCTCGGGCGATCTTTTCCTCGCTTTCAGCACCGCGGGGCCGGGAAAGGCCGAGGGAGCCGAGCTAAACACTCGCTATATCGACAGTTTGGCGCTCAACCCCATTCTCGCCGCGACCGTGCTCGCCACCGAGGAGGCTATCGTGAACTCGCTATTCGCGGGCCGCACCATGAAAGGCATCAACGGGCACGTCGTCGATGGCCTACCAATCGATCGCGTCCGCTCGATTCTTCGTGAAGCTGCGCGCTTGCGCGAGCCATGAGTCCTGATACCTCCGTTCTGACCGGCCGGCGTACGCTCTACCCGCCTATTGAACCCTATCGAAGCGGGTGGCTACGTGTCTCGGATTTGCATGAAATTTATTACGAAGAAGCCGGACACCCGGACGGCATCCCCGCGGTGTTTGTTCATGGCGGACCGGGGACGGGTGCCGACACGCGCGCGCGACAGTTTTTCGACCCCCAACTCTATCGAATTGTCGTATTCGATCAGCGCGGCGCGGGACGCAGCCGTCCCCATGCGAGCCTCGAGGATAATACGACCTCGGCGCTGATCGCAGATCTGGAAAGGCTACGCCAGCACCTTCAAATTGATCAGTGGCTGCTGTTCGGCGGGTCGTGGGGGAGCCTCCTTGCAATCGCGTACGCGCAGTCGCATCCGCAGCGCGCCCGCGCGATTGTTCTCCGGGGCATATTTCTCGGGCGCGAGCATGAGATTCGGTGGTTTAACCAATGGGGCGCCTCAGAAGTATTTCCAGAGCCGTGGGCCGTGTACCTTAAGGCGATTCCCGAAGCAGAGCGCGACGACCTCGTTGCCGCATATTACCGCCGGCTGACGAGTCCCGATCCCGACGTGGTGAACGCCGTGGCTCGCGCCTGGGCTTACTGGGAAGCCGCCACCAGCTTCCTCGAAATCAACTCCGCACACCTGGCTCGTTGGAGCGAGGATCGCCTGGCTCTTGCGGTTGCGCGCATTGAGTGTCACTACGTTCATCACCGTGCTTTTCTTCGCTGCGATTCCCAGCTCTTGGGCGATATGCCGCGCATTTGCCGCGTCCCCGGAATCATCGTTCATGGCCGCTACGACATGGTCTGTCCGGTGCGATCCGCGCTCGATCTACATACCGCGTGGCCCGGATCGGTGCTGCGCATTGTCCCGGACGCGGGCCATTCGGCTTTCGAGCCAGGCACCGTGCACGAGCTGATCGAGGCCACTGATCGCTACGCTGAATTCAACGCATTCAGTCCACCTCACGTGGCATAAGCATCACCTAGGACATATTGGCTAACCGCGTGATGGGCATCCTGATCACATCCCCGGCGTTTATCGCCTTTTTGTTTGCCAGCTTACTCTTGGCGGCCACGCCTGGTCCGGGCGTGCTCTACATCGTCGCTCGCACACTCAGTCAAGGCCGCAGTTCCGGGCTCGCCTCCGTGGGCGGAATTGCCCTAGGAGGGATCTGTAACGCCGTGGCTGCGTCAGCCGGTCTCGCAGCGTTGCTCGCCGCCTCTGAGAGTGCCTTCACCGTCGTAAAGCTTTGCGGAGCAGCCTATTTTCTATGGTTAGGATTCAAAACCTGGGCCACAAACCCGGCCGCTCCGGTAGCAGCGCGGCTCAGTCCAGCGCCAGGATATGCTTTTCGCGATGGCTTCTTAATTGCATTGCTCAACCCGAAGACAACTCTGTTCTTCGCTGCATTGTTGCCGCAATTCATAAGACCCGGAATTTCCGCGCTTGGCCAAAGTCTATTTTTGAGTTGCACCTTCGTGCTTATTGCTCTGTGCACAGACTCCCTGTACGTCTTCACAGCCGCCGCTCTTTCCCCTGCAATTCTAGAGCGATCTCCCTTGCGGCAATACGGCCGCAATCTCACCGCGATGACCCTCATAGGCCTCGGCATCTACGCCGCCATGGCAACTCCGCATCATGCCAAATAGAAACCGTTGCCCGATATATGCTCGCCACAGGTCATCGCTCTCAAACATCGGCGTTTAATTACCAACCTGAGCGAGATATGATCAACACCGGTGCATTCAAATCCAGTTTTCCGGAAATCCGCGAGTCCATCCAACGACTGTGCGCCCGGTTTCCCGGCTCCTACTGGCAGGCGCTAGATCGCCAGCGGACTTATCCCCAAGAATTCGTAGAAACCTTGACGCGCGCGGGTTTCCTGTCGGTGCTGATTCCCGAGGAGTTTGGTGGATCGGGGTTGGGGCTTGCAGCGGCGGCTGCCATCCTGGAGGAGATTCATCGCTCCGGTTGCAACGGCGGTGCATGCCATGCGCAAATGTACACCATGGGCACCCTGCTGAAGCATGGATCCGCAGCGCAAAAAACCCACTATCTGCCGAAGATCGCCAATGGCGAGCTGCGCTTGCAGGCGTTTGGCGTCACCGAACCGACCAGCGGCACCGATACCACCCGCATCCGCACCTTTGCCCGTCGTGACGGAGACCATTACATCGTCAACGGGCAGAAAATCTGGATCAGCCGCGCCGAGCACTCCGATCTTATGGTGCTGCTGGTGCGCACCACATCCCGCGACGAAGCCGCCAAGCCTTCCGATGGCCTCAGTGTACTGTTGGTGAACCTGCGTGACGCGGTGGGGAATGGACTCACCATCAGACCGCTCCGAACCATGCTTAATCATGCGACGACCGAGTTGTTTTTTGACAATCTGCGTGTCCCTACTGAAAACTTGGTTGGCGCCGAAGGCAATGGATTTAAGTACATCCTTGACGGCATGAATGCCGAACGCATTCTGATTGCGAGCGAATGCATTGGAGATGGGCGCTTTTTTATCGACCGCGCCGTGACTTATGCTAAAGATCGCTCGGTGTTCGACCGGCCCATCGGTCAGAACCAAGGCATCCAGTTTCCGATCGCCCGCGCCTATGTGCAAGTGACCGCGGCGGCCGAGATGGTCGCCAAGGCGGCGGCGATGTTCGAGGCGGGGCTCCGCTGCGGCACTGAGGCGAACATGGCCAAGTTGCTGGCCTCCGAAGCGAGTTGGTTTGCCGCCGACATGTGCGTGCAGACTCATGGTGGTTTCGGCTTCGCGGAAGAATATGACATCGAGCGCAAGTTCCGCGAGACGAGGCTCTATCAAGTCGCGCCGATCAGCACCAATCTGATCCTGAGCCACGTCGCGACGCACAGGCTCGGCTTACCGAAGTCTTTCTGATGCGGGCAGGTAGCAAGGGCGCGCTCGACGGCATTCTCGTGGTATCGCTGGAGCAGGCGGTGGCCGCGCCACTGTGCACGCAGCGGTTGGCTGATGCCGGCGCCCGCGTGATCAAGCTCGAGCGGCCCGAAGGCGATTTTGCTCGCGATTATGATCACGTCGTGCATGGCGAGAGCGCCTATTTCGTCTGGCTCAACCGCGGCAAACAATCGCTGGTGCTGGACATCAAGCAGATGGATGATGCGGCGTTGCTCGAGACGATTCTCAGCATGGCCGACGTTTTTGTTCAGAATCTCGCGCCGGGCGCCGCTGCGCGCGCTGGCTTCGGGTCGGCGGAGCTGCGCTTGCGCCATCCGCGACTGATCACCTGCGACATCTCCGGCTATGGCAACGGGGGTCCATCGCGCGACATGAAGGCCTATGACCTGCTGATCCAGTGCGAGGTTGGCCTCGCGTCCATCACGGGTACGCCCGAGGGACCGGGCCGGGTGGGCGTCTCGGTGGCCGACATCGGGTGCGGGATGAATGCCCATGCCGCGATCCTGCAGGCGTTGTTCGAGCGCGAGCACACCGGCATGGGCCGAGGCGTCGCCGTGTCCTTGTGGGACGGACTCGCCGACTGGATGACCGTGCCTCTCCTGCACCATGACTATGGCGGCAAGGCGCCGGCGCGAGTGGGACTCAAGCATCCGTCGATCGCCCCCTATGGAGCGTTCACTTGCGCAGACGGCCGAGCAGTGGTGATTTCTATTCAGAACGAACGTGAATGGCGCACGCTGTGTGCGGAAGTACTGGGCGCTGCGGAACTGGCCTCCGACGCGCGGTTCTCATCCAACGCCCTGCGCACCGCTAATCGCACGGTGCTGGATACCCAGGTGTCTGAGGTCTTTTCGCGATTGCCCCATGTCCAGGCGGTGGCGAAGCTCGCCGCGGCAAAAATCGCGTTCGCCTCGGTGAACGAGGTTGCGGATCTTTCCACCCATGCGCAGCTGCGGCGGGTCACGACCGATACCCCGAGCGGTCCCGTCTCCTTGCCGGCATCGCCGATTCAATGGGACGGCGGTGAGGCGCCCACCGGAGCCGTGCCGGCGATTGACTCTCATGGCCGGGCGATCCGCGAGGAGTTCTCCCCATCGAGGTGAATTCCTACATTGGCCGTTCGGAGACTCAGCGCGACGTCGCGGATGCACATCGCCTCGCCGGACTTGCGGCGCTGCTGGACCGCGGACCGTCTCCATGGAGGTCAAGGATGTTGCCGCCGCTCGGTCATTGGGTGCATTTTAACCCGCAGGTCCGCCAGTCTTTGATCGGTATTGACGGTCATCCCCGACGCAGCGGTGATGGCCTGTTGCCCGCCGTCGAACTGCCGCGGCGGATGTGGGCGGGCAGCCGCATCCGTTTCCTGCGTGATATCAAGATAGGCTCGCCGATGGTCCGCGAATCGACGGTGACGGCTGCTGAACCGAAGGCGGGCCGCTCCGGGCAACTGTTCTTTGTGACATTGCGACACGAAATAGCTGAGGAGGGCGGCGCTCTTGCCATTATCGAGGAACAAGACATCGTTTACCGCGAGGCCGCCGCGCCCGGGACACCATCAGTACGGGCCGCCCAGAATACCGATACCGCCGGTATGGTGATTCGCAGGTTGGTGCCGGATTCGGTGATGCTGTTTCGTTTCTCCGCACTGATGTTCAATGCGCATC
>Ga0187887_10001743_pt1 | contig 18297 bp, 12 predicted proteins | sample June2016WEW_7_10_FD_132977 | JGI IMG/M metagenome (GOLD analysis project Ga0187887, IMG submission 132977) | Peatland microbial communities from SPRUCE experiment site at the Marcell Experimental Forest, Minnesota, USA - June2016WEW_7_10 | ecosystem: Environmental > Terrestrial > Soil >...
CTGCATCCGTTTGATAACCAGACCCAGGCGTTGCTGGCTGGCGGCATCCGGCAGTAAGTGGCCCGGCAGAGAGTCGAGAAAATCACGATTCGATAGTAGCGCCCCAAACTCGCGGCTCAAGTATTGTCGCAGGTCCGCCGGAGCAACGTGGACCTCCCCGGCAAGTTCAGCGCGACCATCAATCACTGTCACAATATCCTCCAGATCGTGGCTCATGCGGAAATCATTCTTGCCGCGCCCATGGAGCGCTTCCAACTTGGTCGCGAGAAAATAAGCGGCGGTGATGAGCCGAAGCTCAAGGTCGCCGATCCGGATTCGTTGCGCATTTTCGAGGGCGGGAGCATACCAGATATTGCTGAAGCCGAGAATCGACGCGTCGGTTGGCATCAGATCGAGAATCAGATCTCCACTCACCCAGCGGCATATCGGGGCGCCTTCGGCGAGAGAATGCTTAAAGCCCAGATCGTGCATGCGGGTCTCCAGTTCCGTGAATTCGGCATAGGACCCGACGGCAATAATCGCGTCCACATCGAGTGTGGGCCGAACCGGAGCGCGGCGGCATCGGTCAACAACAATCCCGTAACGCAGCCGCCAATGAACGCGATTTGGTCGAGCAGTGGCTTGACCTTAGCCGCTGCCGCAACCAGGTGATCAAGATTCGGATTCCCCGGGCGCGCGTTCACGGGGAGTTAACCTTAACGCTCACATTCACGAGGTCGATTCTCGCGATGAGTTCGCGGATCGCTATCTCACGTTCTCGGGCACGTCCTTCGCGAATGGCATCCACCAAGGCCAGGAGTTCGTAAAGTTTCGGATCACGCGAGGCCGCTACAACGTTCTTGTACAGCGGCGAGAACTCGATCCCTCGGGTTGACCGCTCATCGTCATTGGCAGACGGCCAGACCGGCGGGAGTGAGAAGCTCTCCGGGAAATATTGATTGAGGGGAGGAGCGGCCTCCGCGGTGGGAATCCCGCGGGTGGGCCCGCCGCGCTGAACGGGGAAGGCGTATTTCACTCCGTGAATGAGGAATTCCTTTAAGTTGCTTCGTTGTGGTTCGAACAGGACCCCCCGGCCCTTCGGAGGGGACGACGGCGCCGCAGAGATTCTAAGCAAGTTCGAAGCCTGCGCCCGCATGGCGGATCCGAAGGCGTGGGAGGTGCTCATGAGGAGTCCCTTCCCCAACTTGGCGAAACTCCACGCAGCTGATCCGGCTGCAACCAGCTTTAGAACAAGTACAACGTCCTGAGGCTTAAGGTCTTCCATTCCCTATTCTCGAATAGAGAATAAAACTTATTTGCGGTCTATTACAGCAATATTTAGCAATAATTCTCATTTCGAGAATATGGAATAGGTGCCTACCCCGCCGCAATCATCGGCACCGCCGCCAGCGCGGCCAGCAAACCAACGAACTTCCACAAGCTGAAGTGTTCTTTCAGCACCAGCCGCGCCAGCACGACGGTCACAGCCGGGTAAAGGGAAGTAATCACGACGGCCTGGTCCAGCCGTCCGCGCTGGCTGGCGAAGATGAACAAGGCGCTGGCGGTGATGTCAAAGAATCCGGCCAGCATGCCGAGCACGGCGCGGGGACGGTCAAGCGTGAGCGGGGCGCGCGTCGCCATCACCGCAATGGATGTAGTTGTGAACGAGCCGATGCGGGAGATCGTAGCGATCCAGGCCGGCGACCCGCTCGCCTGATGAACACACAAATAGAAGCCTGCGAATCCAACTCCAGCCAGCGCCGCCATCGCCACGCCCGCCGGTCGACCGGTGGAGTCCGCCCTGTTTGACAGTTCTTTGTCCGAAGGTTCTTTACTCGAAGCTTCTTCCTGGGATGATTCGCCGCGAGCCGGTTCCGGCCGCGTAATCAGCCAGATGGCAAAGATCGCCAGCCCAAAGCCGCCAATGGTCCAGCGACTGGGCGAGCCTTCGAGAGCGATGTCGACCATGGTAGGGATGGCCGCGCCCAGCAAGGCCGCAATCGGCGCCGTCAGGCCCATCTGTCCCGAGGCCAGGGCGCGATAAAAGATGGCCAGCGAAAATCCTCCGATCGCTCCTGCCAGCAGCGCCCACACAATGCTCGCACCCGAAGGAAACTCCCCGTGCTGCGCGAATGCAATGCCAAGCATCAGCGCGAACGCGCAAAGATGCGAAAACGCCGTCAGCACGAACGCGTTGGCGCGGCGCGATCCATATCCTCCCGCAAAGTCAGCCGCGCCCCAAAGAAATACCGCGATCACGCTATAAACAGCAGGCGCGAATTGGGTCAGCGGGGGCACGCCGGACGAGGGTAACACGCTGCGGACCCAGAGGGCCGACGCTTGACGCGGAAAGAAACCATAAACCACGAACTATCACGAGGTTTTATTTCGAAGTGTTTCCTTCATGCACCTTCGTGCCCTTCGTGGTTAAAGCTCTTGGTTTATCCCCCACTCGAACGCAAAGCAGAAATGGATAAAACCCCCTCGATCGGATAAGATTCCCGTTTGCCGACGCCCCGACTCCGGACCATCAACCACTGTTTTCGCGCATGCTTCCGTTGGGTCGCACTGGCTGCGTGCGTGCCCCTGGGCTCATTCCCCATCTCCGCCGCGGCACAGACTCCCGGCCCGCCGAACCAAACCGCAGAGATAAAGGGAACACGAACGTCCTTGCTACACGAACCCCCTCCGTACTGGGCGTACGTCGTCAACCCACCCACCGAAGCCACTGCCGCGCCCTCGAAACCACCCGATACCGCACCGCGGCACGTGCCGGATAGCGACGCGGCCTTCACTTTCTCCCAAACTACGGACATGTTTCACCCGCCGGACTGGCACCCCGCCGACCGTCCGGCCATGCCGGAGATTGTGTCGCGCGGCCGTGCGCCCGACGTTTTCGCCTGTGGCTACTGCCACTTGCCCAACGGCCAGGGCCGACCGGAGAATGCCAGTCTGGCGGGCCTTCCCGTGGCTTACATCGTGCAACAGATGGCCGACTTCAAGAGCGGGCTGCGCAAGAGTTCTGAGCCTAAGCATGGGCCGACCAGCGCCATGATCGCGTACGAAACCAAAGCCACCGAAAAGGAAATTCTGGCCGCCGCCGGGTACTTCTCCGCTCTGAAACCGAGACCGTGGATTCGCGTGGTGGAAACCGACACCGTTCCCAGGACGCACGTCGCCGGTTGGATGCTGGTGGCCAACGATCCGGCCGAAATCACCCCTTCCGCGATTGGCCCCGCCGTCCAGACCGAGCCGATCGGCGAGCGCATCATCGAGACGCCGGAAAATCTGGACCGCACCGAAATGCGCGATGACCATTCCGGTTTCATCGCCTATGTGCCGGTGGGCAGCATCAAGAAAGGCGAGACGCTCACCACCGCCAACCCCAACCGGGCTCTGCGCTGCGCCGCCTGCCACGGCCCCGACCTGAAGGGCCTGGGCAAAGCGCCGGCTCTGGCCGGGCGTTCGCCCAGCTACATTGTGCGGCAGCTTTACGATATTCAAAGCGGCGCGCGCGCGGGCGCGGCCGTTCAGAAGATGAAGCCCGCCATCGCCAAGCTGACCGTCGACGACATGGCAGCGATCGCCGCGTATGCGGCTTCCTTGCGCCCGTGAGTTAGATACAATTCCGGGCCTCTAGCGGGCGAGAGCGCCCGACCTGGGCATTGCCAGGGTTCGAGAAGCGACGCTGACCGCCAGTTCGCCATCCGTGAGGGCAAAGTGGCGCAACGTCCTTCCCCATAACCCCGCCTCACCTGACCACCATTTATGAATTGTTCGCAAGCCGGGGAAACCTGTGTATTCTGGAAATAAGTCGGGCATTCTCTGGTCTACAGGGAAGGGGGGCGAACCGATGACTCCTAACGAACGCGAGCGCATGGCTATCCTTTGCGAACGAATCGCTAAAGAGCAAGACGTTGCCAAATTCAAGCAATTCGTTCGAGAACTCAACGAGTTGCTGGGCGGGAAAGAGCAGCGCCTGAAAAACGAGGACTCAGGAGCGTCCGCCGCGCCCGAGCCGCGTGATAGAATTTCTGCACGTTCCGCGCGCCGCCGTTCTGGGACTTCATGAGAGCTCATCTCATCGAACTGGCATGATCAAATAAGCATGACCGAACTGGCACCGTCGATTCTTTCGGCTGATTTTGCCCGGCTGGGCGAGCAAGTGCGCGCCGCCGAAGAAGGCGGTGGAAGTGTCATTCATGTCGACATCATGGATGGCCACTTCGTCCCGAACCTGACGTTAGGTCCGCCGGTGGTCAAGTCGCTGCGCAAGGCCACGAAGTTGCCGCTCGATTGCCACCTGATGATCGAGAATCCTGACGAATTCATTCCCGCATTCGCCGACGCGGGCGCCGACTGGATTTCCGTGCACCAGGAAGCTTGCCGGCACTTGAACCGCACTCTGCATCTGATCAAGAGTCACAACTGCCTGGCCGGTGTGGTGATTAATCCGGCGACGCCGGTCGAGACGCTCGTTGAGGTGCTCGACATCGTCGACTATGTGCTCGTGATGTCAGTGAATCCGGGCTTTGGAGCACAGAAGTTCATTCCGTCTACGCTGCACAAAATGCGGCGGTTAGCTGAGATTCGCAACCAGCGCGGACTGCTGTACCGCATTGAAGTGGATGGCGGCGTAGCGCTCGAGACTGTCGCCGATGTGGTTCAGGCTGGCGCAGAAATTCTGGTGGCGGGCAACGCCGTGTTCGGAAATGGTGATCCAAGCAAGAATGCGCAGGCGCTGCTGAAGGCCGCGACGGAAGCCGCGCTGCTGAAAGTGTAGGCGTAATGGCTCTAACGCTTTAACTACGAAGGACACGAAGTATCACAAAGGAAATCCGGAGGGACGAATCCCTTCGTGATACGGAGCCTGCCCTGAGCGAAGTCGAAGGGTGCCTTTCGTGGTTGATGGTTTCTCTTTTATATCGAGGTCTTATGTCACGTCGAATTCCGTTGACGATCGTGCTGGGCATGCTGCTGGTGATCACGATTGCCTGCACCAACAAGAAGTCGGTGAACCCGCTGGCCAATGTCGGCTCGAAGCAGCCGGACAAGGTCCTGTTCGACAAGGCCATGGACGCCATGCGGCACAACCGCTTCGACGTGGCCCGACTCACGCTCCAGACCCTGATCAACACCTACCCGGATTCCGAATTCATCGCCCGCGCCAAGCTGTCGGTCGGCGACTCCTGGTACGCCGAAGGCGGCACCGCTGCCCTGGCCCAGGCCGAACAGGAGTACAGCGATTTCGAGATCTTCTTCCCCAACATGCCGGAAGCGGCCGAAGCTCAATTGAAAATCGCCAACATCCATTATCAGCAGATGGAAAAGGCCGACCGCGACTACACCCACGCCAAGCGCGCCGAAGACGAATATCGCAAGATGATTCTCCAGTACCCCGACAGCAAGCTGGTGCCCGAAGCCAAGCTGCGCTTGCTGGAAGTGCAGGAAGTGCTGGGCGAACGCGAGTTTGGGATTGGACGCTTCTACTAACTGCGCCAGTCGTATCCGGCGTCGATCGCGCGCCTGCAATCGCTGGTGGAAAAGTATCCGCTCTATAGCCGCGCCGATGAGGCACTTTATCTGCTAGGTCAGGACTACGAAGGACAGATTGCGCGTCTGCGACTCACCGTCACATGCGACCCCAAGGGCCAGCCGCCACACTGCATGCCCGAGAAAATCAAAGGGGCCTACATGGCAGATCTAACCAAGCATGCCTCGGAGGAATACTCGCGAATCCTGACTCGATATCCGCTGATGGATCGCTCCGATGATGCCAAGGCCCGCCTGACCGCACTGCACCAGCCGGTTCCCCGGCCCACTAAAAGACAAGTCGACGTGAATCGCGCCGAGTTGGCCAGCCGTGGTGAAGCCACCACGGTGCAGCGTGTGATGCAGATCGTGAAGAAAGGGCCGGACGTGGCCAACGCGGCTCGCGTGGGCGAGCCCAGCATGGCCGACCCGGAGCCGGTCGCAGCGACCGGAGTCGTCCAAGGCGAGGCCAGGTCGGCAATGGGGCTGCCCGAGGTGGGAGTAACCATCTTGAATCCCAGCCAGCCCGCCGCGCCCGCACCAACCGCAGATCCGGCTTCAACGGGCGGTTTGCCGTTCGGGCACCTGCCTGCCCCGGCCACTGCGCCCACCGGACCTGATCCCAACGAGCTGAAACCGACTGCTCCCGCCGATTCCAACGAACTGAAACCGGCCGACAGCGCCAGCGATCAGGCGTTGCCCCCACCTCCGCAGGTCAATGAAATCCACCAGGGAGAGGCTCTGTCTGCCTCGTCCTCGTCTTCTGCCACGGCCGCTTCCGACGATTCGGCTCCCGCCAGCGACAAGGATCTCTCCAGCAGCAAGAAGAAAAAGAAGAAGGGGCTGAAGAAGCTGATTCCGTTCTGAAGGCGGACGTCGGACCTCCGACCTCAGACGTTCGCCTAAGCCCCGTATCCTCGTTCGCCGCAATTAAAGAGACTTCCCTTGCTTCGGCCTGAAGTCCGGGTCCGAAGTCCGGGTCCGAAGTCCGGGTCCGAGGTCCGAGGTCCGAAGTCCGAAGCCGAGTCAGTCCGCGCGGTAGGTGTTGGCCACTGGTAACGTGTTACTTCCCTTCGGGATCATTGACTTAGGTTGTGGCTCGGGTTACCTTCGGGCTATCTCCCCTCAGCAGAGGAAACTTTGGCCCGGAAGATACTGCTCGCAGACGACAGCGTTACCGCCCAGAATATGGGACGGAAGATCCTCGCCGATGCGGGATACGAAGTCATCACCGTCAACAACGGTTCCGCGGCGCTGAAGAAGATCGCCGAGCAGAAGCCCGACCTCATCGTGCTCGACGTCTACATGCCCGGCTACAGCGGCCTCGAAGTGTGCCAGCGGCTCAAGGACGCGCAGGAAACATCGCGGGTGCCGGTACTGCTGACCGTGGGCAAACTGGAGCCTTTCAAACCGGAAGAAGCGCGGCGTGCGCGCGCCGATGGCTTCATCGTCAAGCCTTTTGAAGCCAGCGAGTTGCTGAGCGCCCTGAGCAAGCTCGAAGACAAGATCGTGCCTCGCTCCGAATCGAAGCCCGGCCGCTTTGCCCGCGCCAATGCCGCGATGGACGAAGGCCGTTACGACAAGTCCGTCGCGGTGGACGAAGACTCAGGCTGGAAGAACCGGATCGGGTTCCCCAAGAAAAAGGCTGAGCCCGCGCCCGAGGAAGCCGACGATTCCACAATCTACAACGCCATGAACAAGGACTTGCGCACCGTGGTCGAGCGCAAGCCAGCAGAGAAGCCGCGCGAGTTCAGGGCAGAGGAACCTCGGGTCGATCTTGGCGCGCTGGCCCCTGAGGGCTTGCCTAAGGACGTGACGCCCGAAGAGATTGCCGCGCTCGCCGCCGCAGCCGCCCAAGTGAAGGGCAAGATCGCCGAAGCCAACGAGCCTCTGGTCCCAGCCTGGGTGGAACAACCAGCGCCCGCACCTGAACCAGCTCAGGCTGCGCCCGCGCTCCCGCACGAAGTCGCGGAGGCAGCACCGTCAGCGGCGACTTTCGCGGCGCAGAAGCCGGAAGAGACGATCGAAGAGAAAATCGAAGCGAAATTCGAACCGAAATCTGAAGCGAAATCCGAAGCAAAGACCGAAGCAAAGACCGAAGCAAACGCCGACGAGACGCCTGAAAAGCCTGCTGACGCTCTTCCGGAAGCGGCCAGCATCGCCGCTCCCAGCATCCCCGCCCCCAGCCACGCCGATCTGATGTCCGCGATTGCCGCCCTGGAACCGGAGCCAGCCGCCGCGTCGGGTCCAAGTTCGGTTAGACCAAGCTTGGGAAACAGTTCTGCCGGATCGTGGTTGGAGCGTGCAGCCGACCAGGCTGACGAGCCTGTGACCATGGCGGTTGCGGCGGGAATGGCGGAGTCCGTTACGGCAGCATCACGATGGACGGCGGTTGCAACGACCCTCGCCCCGGAAGAAGCCGCGATTTCTCTCGAACACGAAATGCAGAAAGCCTACGCGGCATTTGCCGCCGCTGCGAGCGTTCGCGCGGGAGCAAGCGCGACGATCCCCGAGCCCCAGTCCCAGCACCCGCATAGCGAAACTCCGCAGGCCCAGGCTCCGCAATCCCAGGCTCCGCAATCCCAACCCGCGCCGGCTCCGTCGGCGTCAACAGTTGAAACCTCTTCCTTGGCAGAGGCCGCGCCGCGATCAACCGCGGCGTTGGAACCTGTCGTCGCGGTTCCTGCCACTCTCGTTCAGGAAGTGGAACGGAGTTTTAGCGCGGTGACCAGCGTTGCGACCGATGCCATCAGCGCTGCCGTGCAGGAACTGGAAGCGAAAGCGGCGGCATACGCCGAGCAGATGAAACCCGCTCCACCGCCACTTCAGCCGGCTCCGGTGAAGGATTTCATAATCGCGAGCCCGCATGCTCCGGAAGCTCCTCAGACCGTCGCAGGCAGCGGCGCGACCAGTTTCTCAACCAGCACAGCAGCCAATCCTGAACAGAGTGCAGCGCCAGTGCCGGAGATTCCGCAAGTCGAATCCCCCAGGCCAGAAGCGTCGCAACCTGCGGACGAGGAACCGAACCGACGGAGAGAAGAACTCAGCCAGCAGGAAATAGAAGAACCTGAGATGGCCGAGGCAAAGATCGAACCAAAATTCGAACCGAAGATCGAGGAACCGAAGATCGAATCGAAGGTCGAAGAGCCAAAGATCGAAGAAGCGAAGCTCGAAGAATCTAAGGTCGAAGAATCCAAGATCGAAGAATCTAAGATCGAAGAAGTAAAGATTGACGGACCCAAAATTGAAGCAGTGAAGATTGAAGAAGTGAAGAGCGAGGTCGCGCCACCGGTTCCCGCCGCCGCTGCGGCTGTGACGGAACCAACCTCCACGGGGACCGCGACGGCGCCCGAGAAAGCGCCCACGCCAGCCAACGAAGTTCCGCCGATTTCTTCGGAGATCGAGTCGGGGAAGTTTTCTTCTTCCAGCATTTTTTCTTCAGACATTGTTTCTTCAAACATTGTTTCTTCAAACATGGCAGCGGGGTCGTTTGACGAACCGTCTGCGGGAGGCATAGGAGATATGGCGAAAAAGGAATCCGAAATCGCGGCCAACACGGCGGCCGCCTGGGCCAGCTGGCGGCGTATTCGCGAGACTGATCCCAAGGCGGCGTCACCCTCGGCAGATCCGTCCGGGAAAGAAGATCCGATAGCATCCACTCCTCAGGATGCCGCGGCCATGGCCGTCGCCGCCGGGGCCGAAAAGAGTCCCGAGGAAGCGCGTGCCGCGAATGACTCCGATCCGGATGACATCGCCGGCATCGTCGACAGCGTCCTCGCCGACATGCGTCCTAAGATCGTCGAAGAGATTTCGCGCAAGATGGGCAAGAAGAAATAAGCAGCTTCAGCAGCAGAACATTCTTTAGATTTGCCTTTAGATCTGCATTCAGATTTGCCTTTAGATTTGCATTTAGGTCTGCATTCTTTAGATTTGTCATTCCGAACCGGGCTGAAAGCCCGGTGAGGAACCTGCTTTTCTCCGGCAAATGTCCCAGCAGATTTCCCCCGGCAAATCAGATTCCCTTCCGCTCGCTCAGGGCAGTCTCTCACGCAAAACCGCGCTTCGGATTGCCAGCCTCCAAACGCCCCCATCCTCCAGCACCCGTGCCATTTCTTTCGGGTGAACATTCAGACGGGGAAGATGGACCCGTGGAAAACGTTTGGAGGCGAAGGCGGCGCGGGAGTCACCGAAACGGGCGCGCCACATTTTTCTTCTGACGGCTCCGCCTACGCCTATGTCTACGTCCGGGTGCTTTCGGAGGCGTACGTGGTCACCGGCCTGAAGTAGGAATTTCCCGCCGAGGAGTTATCAGCTGCTTATTGCGCCTCTCCGCTTCACTGAGTACCATTCCAGCTATCGGGGCACCGCCGGAGCTGCGCGCCAATGGACGACCAGTTTGTCTCGCCGAATGTCTCGCCGCCCGACGCGACGAATGACCCGAAGAGTGTCCCGAAGACCGTCGCGCAAGTTATCTCTCACTATCGCATTCACGAGAAGCTTGGTGCGGGTGGCATGGGCGTGGTCTATAAAGCCGAGGACATTCGCCTCGGCCGTCTGGTCGCTCTGAAGTTCCTGCCCGACAGTTCGGTGCGCGATCCGCGCGCTCTCGAACGTTTCAAACGCGAAGCCCGTACCGCTTCCGCGCTCGACCATCCCAACATCTGCACCATCTACGAAATCGACGACGATCAGGGCCGGCCTTTCATCGCCATGCAACTGCTCGAGGGACAAACTCTGCGCGAGCGCATCGGCGAGCACCCGGTTCCGCTGGGCACGCTGCTCGATTGGGCCTTGCAGATCACCGACGCGTTGCAGGCGGCGCATGCCAAAGGCATCATGCATCGCGACATAAAGCCCGCGAATATCTTCATCACCGCCGAGCGCGGGCACGCGAAGATTCTCGACTTCGGCTTGGCCAAGCTGACCGCCGTCGACCTCACCGGCTCGGGCGAGGCGACTCTAACGTCCACCGGCCCGCTCACCCACACCGGCGCGGCTATCGGCACCGTAGCCTACATGTCGCCCGAGCAGGCGCGCGGCGAGCCGCTCGACGCTCGCACCGATTTATTTTCCTTCGGCGTTCTGCTGTACGAAATGGCTACCGGCAGGCAGGCGTTCTCCGGTCCCACCTGGGCGGTAACGGTTTACGCGATCCTCGGCCAGGCTCCCGTGTCGCTGAACGAATCGGTGCCGGGGCTGCCCCAGCGCCTCCAGGAAATCATCGACAAATGCCTGATCAAGAATCGTGACCTGCGCTACCAGAGCGCGGCGGAGATTCACCACGACTTGCTCAAGCTGAAAAAAGACTTCGAATCAGGCAAGAGCCTGAAGTCGGTGCGGGTCGCGACCACATGGTCTCCACAAAGAAAGCTGCGCCTGGCGATGGCCGCGGCAGCGGTGGTCGTTCTCGCGGCGGCGATCATCTGGGGCCCGCGCGCGTTGCGCCGCTGGGCTTTGGCCACTTCCCCCGCGGGGCCCGGGACGCAGCCCGCTGCTGTGGCGCCGGAGCGAAAGAGCATTGCCATACTGCCGTTCGCGGTGGCCGGGGGAGACGCCGCACAAGATCAGAAGCTGACCGCATTCGGCAAAGGTTTGCTCGAAGACGTCGCCGCGAAGCTTTCGCAGTTGAGCGCCAGTCACGATCTCGAGGTCGTCCCGGCGCGCACGCTCGAAGACAAGAAAGTCTCAACCCTGGGCGACGCGCAAAAAGAATTCGGCGTCAACCTCGGCCTGACCGTAACGCTGGAGCAGGCAAACGATCTCTTCCGCGCCTCTTACAGTCTGACCGACGCCATCAGCGGCCGGAATCTGGCCGGAGCGCAAATCACTGCTCCAGTGTCAGACCTGTTCACGATTGAAGATCAAGTCGCGAACGGCGTAGCCTCCGCGCTGCAGATTTCCCTGCGCGGCGAGGAGAAGCAAGCCCTGGGCGCGCACGCTACCACCCAGCCCGAGGCTTACCAGTATTTCGTGCAGGGACGTGGCTACTTGCAGGACTGGGCCAAGCCAGAGAACCTGACCAGCGCGGAAATTGTTTTCAAGCAGGCCCTGAAAATCGACCCGAATTTCGGATCGGCGGAAGCCGGACTGGGCCAGACCTACTGGCGGAAGTATCAAGTCGGCAAGCAGAAACAGTGGATCGCGCCCGCGCAGCAGGCCTGCACCAAGGCGGTGGATCTGGGCAACGCCGGCGCCGAAGGCCACATGTGTCTCGGATTGCTCGAAGACGGCACCGGCCAGTACGAGAAAGCAGCCGAGCAATTCCAGCAGGCCGTGCAACTCGAACCCGCCAACGACCGCGCCTATACCAGCTTGGCGGGTGCCTACCAGCACCTCAATCAGCCGGACAAAGCCGAGGAGACTTACAAGCGAGCCATCGCTGTGCGCCCGCAGTATTGGCGAGTCTATTCGTTTCTGGGAAGCTTTTACATCGCGCAGGCGGAATACGACAAGGCCGCCGCCGAGTTTCAGCGCTCGACCGCGCTCGATCCCGACAGCTATCTCGCTTTCAACAATCTGGGCGCAGCATTTCTCTACGCCGGCAAGGATGCCGAAGCCACGCAGGCATTCGAAAAATCACTTGCCCTGCGTCCCACCCGCGACGCCTACAACAACGTGGCCGTGGCGGAGTTCCATCTGCATCGTTTCAAAGACTCCGTGCAAAACTTCAAAGAGGCCCTGAAACTCGACGACACTGACTATCAGACCTGGGGCAATATGGGCGACGCACAATACTATGGCGGCGACACCGCTTCGGCCATGGAGACCTACCGCAAAGCCGTTGCGCTGGCCGGCCCGCGACTCAAAGTCAACCCCCGCGACGCCGGCGTTCTCGGAGACCTGGCCAGCTATTATTCGATGCTCGGCGACCGCAAGCAGGCCTTGAGCTATCTGGATCGCTCCCTGCAACTCGGACCCGGCGACAAGGACTTGCTCTTGAACGCAGCCGTGGTGTACAACCAGTTGCACGAAACTGGCACGGCGCTGGAGTGGTTGAGTAAAGCCCTGGCGGCCGGCTATTCGCGATCGGTAGTTGCAACTGGCGCCCCGTTCGACAATCTTCACGATAACCCGCAATACCAGGCCCTCATGCAGGCGAAGTAAACGTTACAAAATCAGGAGGAGCATCATGATTCAAGTCAACATTGAAAACGGCCAAATCACCCCCGCCGGCAGCACCCTCAGCGCCAACACTCCGTTCCAGTGGCTCAATAACACGCCGAACGACGTAGAGCTGTCCAACTGCGGGAACTGGGCCAATAAGGACACGTATGACGTACCGGGGAATGGCGGCACAGCGGATGCATCGGTCCTGCCCGTTCCCAATCTCCAGGGTGGCGCCTTCACCGACCCCGCCTGGAACACGCCGGGCATGCCGCACATCGTCGTCACCCCCTGGCCGGTTACAAAGAAGGAAGTAGCCTAAGCCGCTTCGGGCCGCAGCAGGTCATGACACGGATCAATCCGTGGCGCTGAGGGAGTTGTGTCGCCGAACCCGCAAGATAAAGCCCCCCAGATTACGGAGGGTCCAGAAAAATCGCAGGTTCCCCCTATCCGTCCGTCGCGCGCGTCCAGCCTCCCCAGGGCGCAAGCCCCCCGCATTTCCCACTCCCAGCAAGCAGCGGAATGGATGTAGAATGTCAGCTACTTTGGGCCGAAGATGATATTCCCCCGTAAGGTGAAGTCCTTTTATGGACCCGAAAAAGCTGTTTGCGCTGCTCGCCTTCTCGCTCCTTTTCCCGCACGCTTACGCCCAAACCACACCCAGTAGCGCCCCGCCCTCCGCACAAACGAGTGCGAGTCCGACGATTGTTTCCAACGCCGACGAGGTCACTCTCGATCTGGTGGTTCATGACAAGAAGAACAAACCAGTCGTTGATCTCAAGCCGGAAGACATCGCGGTTTCAGACAGCGGCTCCGCCGTAAAAATCACGGCCCTTCGCCTGGTGAACGGTCAGCCGGGCGCCAACCATCGAATCAGTCTGGTTTTTGATCGGCTGGATCCGGCATCGGCCAAGAACGCGCACGAGATCGCCAGCAAAATCCTGAAGATGATTCCGCCGGATCAGTTCTCCTTCTCCGTACTCAGCATTGAGGGCCGTCTCCGCCTGTTTCAGGAATTCACTTCCGACCTCGCCGCCGTAGAAAAAGCGGTCGGCGCGGCTACCGAACGAGTCAATGGGGCGAAGGAGAATGACGCAAAGGAGAATGACGCGAAGGAGAATGGGACGAAACAGGATCTTGCCGCCCAGCCCGAAAAGGACCTTATCTCCGCGGCGCAGACCGGAACCGACTCTTCGGGAAAGCATGTCAACGCGGAGCAGCGCACTGTCGACCGCGTCATGCTGTCTTCGCTCGAAGAATCGCAGAAGATTGTCCAGGACCAGCACTGCCTGCCTTCTCTCGCAGGCTTGCTTGCCCTTTCCCGCACGCAACGTCAGTTTGCCGGGCGAAAAGTCGTGATCTTTTTCGAGCAGGCGCCGTCCCTGGATTCGAACGCCAGAGACATGTTGCTCACAATCGTTGGAGCCGCCAACCGCGCCGGCGTAAGCATTTATACCGTGGACGCCAACCCCTTCAACGAACAAGCCGGTGAAGGACTGATCGCGAGCGCAGCCATCGCCACGGCTGCGCCCACCGTCAATGCGAATGCCAATTCATCTATCCCTTCGGGTGTAAGTGGACAGGCACAGCCCCGACTGCCTGCGGGAATGATCGTGCAGATCGCCGACACCCTGACCCAGCTTCAATTGGGTCCCCTCGCGGGATACCAGAATCCTCTCGCCGAGCTGGCCAAGAACACCGGCGGCGCTTACCTTACAGCCTCCGACCGTCTCAAGAAACCTCTGCAACAGTTGATCGAAGATATGACCACGTATTACGAAGCTTCCTACGTTCCGCCCATCCAGGAATACGACGGAAAGTTTCGGCCAGTCGCGGTGCAGCCCGTGCGCAAGGGTCTCAAAATTCATTCCCGGGCAGGCTATTTCGCTGTGCCTCCCGATGCCGGCTCGGGCATACGGCCGTTCGAAGCTCCTCTGCTGAAGCTTTTGAGCCAATCCCAACTGCCCACGGACCTGACATTCCACTCCGCTGTCTTGCGCCTAGGAGATTTGCCCACAGGCAACGAGAACGCCCTCGTGATCGAGGTTCCGATTGGCGGACTGGAAACCCGCGACGATCCCAACGCCAACCTTTATTCGCTGCATGTATCCATCGTGACCCAAATCAAGAACCAAGCGGGCGAAGTGATCGAGCATTTCAGCGAGGATGTTCCGCGCCACGGATCGCTGGAATCCAAAGAGAGCGCGCAGTCCGAGTGGATCACCATGCAGCGGCATTTCACGGCCGAGCCCGGCAAATACGTCATGGAGACGGCCGTCCTCGACCGTCATAGCGAAAAAGCCGGCGCCCAGCGTCTGGAATTCGAAATCCCCAACGCCGCAACCGGACCATCCCTCGGCGATGTAGCGATGGTCCAGCGTCTGGATCCCATCCCCGCGGAAATGGAATCAGCCGAGCCGATGCAGTACGGAAAAGGCAAGGTCGTTCCCAGCATCTCCGGCCGCGTGCCACATGGCGCGAAACAGATCTCTTTCTTTTTTATGGTTCATCCCGATTCCAGCTCGACCGAGCAACCGACCTTGGAGATGGAAGTCCTGAGAGGTCATGAGGACATCGCACAAGTGCCTCTGCATCTTACGAAATTGAATGGGACAGGCTCCATCCCCTATCTGGCGTCAATCCAGTCAACCTCCCTGCCCAGCGGTGATTACGAGGTCATTGAGAGGCTCACCCAGGGTGGAAAATCGACCGAACGTGGCGTGGAGTTCAGAATCGATGGCCCCGAGTTGGCAGCCGCGACCACACCCGACAGCGCCGCCGGCGCAACCCAGCCGCAAAGTGATGCCAGCGAGTCGGCCACCACTTCCGGCCAACCCCCCGAAACTGACGGACGCAATGGCCGCCATCTGGTCATCACTTCGTTGCCCGCCGGCGCCGTTCCTCCGCCCTCGGCGGACGAGCAGGAAACAATCATTGCCGGCGCTAGAAAGCGCGCCCTGGACTACAGCCAGTCCTTACCCAACTTCATGTGCATCGAGGTCACCAGCCGCTCTGTCGACCAGTCCGGCAACGGCAACTGGAAACACCGCGACTCGATCGCGGAGCTCCTCACCTATCACGACCGGCTGGAGTCGCGCAGCACCCTGGAAGTCAACGGCAAGCGCAGCAGCCTCAAACGGACCGACCTGAACTCCACCTGGCCAATTTCAGTGGGAGAGTTTGGCGCCCTGCTGAACCTGGTCTTCGCGCCGTCTTCGAAAACGGAATTCACCTGGAAGCAAGCCGGTGCTCTGGGCGACGCAGGCGCAACCCTGCAGGTACTGAGCTATCGTGTGGCCAAAGAAAATGCCACACTCAACCTGAGCGAGAGTAACAACAACATCGGAGTCGGCTTTCACGGTCTGGTTTACATCGATGCCGCAACCAGCGGAGTCCGCCGAATCACGGTAGAGGCCGATGGCCTGCCTCGTGAATTCTCCATGCACGCCGCATCCATGACCGTGGATTACGACTATGTCGCCATCGCTGGCCGCGACTACCTTCTGCCCGTAAGTTCCACGGTGAGCCTGCAAAGACATCGCCGGCAGATCGAACTAAACGAAATCGCTTTCCGCAATTACCGGCGTTTCGCCTCCCGCACGAAAATCAAAATGGTCCAGTGATATTTTCACCGGCACAGATCCGGATCGGGTGAGCGACAACCGGCCTTCGTAAGGTTCGAGACCCTTAAGGCTGGAACTGCTTGAGTTGGATCGAGTTCGTCACGCTAATCGTAATTGACTCCTTCGATTTCCATTTGATGTGCACGGTGAAGTCCGCAGGATCAGGTTGCCCCGTGTACTTGTTTTCCCACTGCGCGTATCGCTTCAGCGGGGGATCACCGGAATAGCTCCCGTTTGCATCCATGATGTCGTTCCAGACGAACTCCAGTGCCGAAAACGTGACATTGTATTCACTGAGTTTGTCCTCGGAGCTGGGTGTGATGCGAATAGCTGTGAACTTGCCTTTAATCTGTACGTCCCCGACGGTCCTATTAGAGCCGTGAAGAAGTTCATAGCCAGTGAAATATCCACCGCTAATGGGCGTACCCATTGGGGACCAATTGCCCACTTGGCCGTGAAAGGTAGCTTGATAATCGCCCTGCACCGTGCCAGCGCTGGCATCAACGGCCGCACGGGTGCTGTCGGACCAGGCATAGGCTTCGAGTTGCTTCCGGATCTGCTTGGCGAGATCGGGCTCAGCTCGCATATAGTCACCCCAGGAATCGCTATCCAGGGTAACGTCGCCGGGCGCGGTGCCGCTCATCCACAGATTAAGCAACTCCGTGCCTTGATCATCACCTCGCGCCAACGCCACCATTTTCCGGGCGGCCTTTAGAACCGTCGCGCCAAATGGGGAAATCGCATCGATGTATCGGTCCGGTTGGCCGGTGCCCCGCGGCCGGTGGGCCCGGTGCTGAATGAGCGCGTTGGTGTCCGTGTCGCTCACCGGACTATTCTGGGGTGTTCCCAGCGGCCCCCGTCCGTTTGTACTGATATCGCCGCCCATCACGTGCTCCAGGTGATCGCGGGTGATCGCGGAAAGTAGCGTACATCAGCTTCCGACTTGGAACAACTGCACTTGTGACCTTCAGCAGAAAAGGAAGCACCGTTTCCGTTTGGCGCTTCCTTTTCTCGCGCCTGTTAAGATCACTTGTTAAGATAAAAAGAGCGCTCAACTCTCAACACCCAGCCGCCAGTTCAGAATTTGCCACAACCGTCTTTTTTCAACTGGCTGAGTGCGGAAGGCTGAGTGCTGACTGCATTCTATGCCGCACGAATTGCCTAAATCGTACGAGCCGGGCGCGATTGAAACGCGCTGGGCCGACTACTGGATCAAAGAAAAACTCTTCTCCGTGCCCACGCCGCCGGAGGGTGAGACCCGGCCCGTATTTACGCTGCTGCTGCCGCCGCCCAACGTTACCGGCCGCCTGCACATGGGCCACATGCTCAACCAGACGCAGATGGACATCATCGTGCGCTGGCACCGCATGCGCGGCTTCATCACGCTCTGGCTGCCCGGGACCGATCACGCCGGCATCGCCACCCAAATGATGGTGGAGCGCGATCTCGCCAAAGAAGGCAAGAAGCGCCGCGACCTGGGCCGCGAAAAGTTTATCGAGCGCGTCTGGGAATGGAAAAAACTCTACGGCGGCGCCATCCTCGACCAGATGAAGCGCCTGGGCGCATCCGTCGACTGGGACCGTGAGTACTTCACCATGGACGAAAATCTTTCGCGCGCCGTGCGCGAGGTGTTCGTCCGCCTGTATGAAGAGGGCCTGATCTACCGCGGCAAGTACATCGTGAACTGGTGCCCGCGCTGCGAAACGGCCATCTCCGATCTCGAAGTGAAGCATGAGGACGTAGCCGGAAAACTGTGGGAGATTCGCTACCCCATCGTAGGCACCAACGAGTTCATCACCGTGGCCACTACGCGGCCCGAGACCATGCTCGGCGATACCGCCATCGCGGTCAACGCGAAAGACGAACGCTACACGCATCTTCACGGCAAGCATGCTCTGCTGCCGCTGATGAACCGCGAGATTCCCATCATCACCGACGAACTCGCGCAGCCCGAATTTGGCACGGGCGCGGTGAAAGTAACTCCGGCGCACGATCCCAACGACTTTCAGGCCGGCCTGCGCCACAACCTGCCGCAGATCGACATCATGGACGAGCACGC
>Ga0187887_10001747_pt1 | contig 18284 bp, 14 predicted proteins | sample June2016WEW_7_10_FD_132977 | JGI IMG/M metagenome (GOLD analysis project Ga0187887, IMG submission 132977) | Peatland microbial communities from SPRUCE experiment site at the Marcell Experimental Forest, Minnesota, USA - June2016WEW_7_10 | ecosystem: Environmental > Terrestrial > Soil >...
ATCAAGAGGGCCTCGTAGGCGTACATGCGGCTCCGTCCGCGCGTTCCGTAAAAGCCCCCGCCGCCGGCGGTGAACTCGTTGAACCAGATCGGCGTTTCCAGGTCCCCTTTGGTCATCAGCGCACCCAGCGCGCCGCTCACCGGATCGCCGGGATAGAACCCCTCCGCGCCATAGGACACATAAGACTTGTAGCTGCTGAGATAGTCGAAGCCCCGTCTCCCGGCGGTATCCCACAGATTCGAGATCGATGGGACATCGGGCATATTGCGCCGCCGAATGGCATCCAGTTCCCGGAGCCGGTCGACCGTAACATCGGACCAGTAACGATGGAGGTCCAGGTAGCGTTCGGCCGGTCCGGGCCCATTGGCGAGCGGCAGGTCGACGTCTTCGAAGCTGTTGAGCCGCCGCGACCAGCGTTGTGTGGCCCAGGCTTTATTCAGATTTCCGACCGTTCCGTACTTCGTCTTCAGCCAGGCGATGAAGCGCTGCCGGTCCGGCTCCGAATAGGACATGAACCCGTTTCCGATCTCGTTGTCGTAGCCGATGGCGATGACTGCGGGATGCTGTGCATACCGTTTCGTAATGGCGTCGGCGAGGAGTCCCGCTTCACGGACGTAGTCCGGATCGCTGATGTTGTCCATGTATCGCTCCGCGGGCGGCACACGTGCGCCGTTCTCGTTCACGATGTCCACGCCAGGGTGTGCGCGATGCAGCCAGACCGGGGCAGGGAGGCCCGGGATGTCGACGATGACCCTAATTCCGCTGGCCTGCATCTTGTCCATGATTCTGTCGAACCATTCGAAGCTGAACTTGCCTTGCGAGGGTTCGAACGAATCCCATGACAAGTCTCCCATCCGGACGACATTGAATCCTGCGCCTCTCATGATGGCGATATCGCGATCGATCTGTTCTGCGGAGCGATCCACGGGCTGATAGCACGTGCCTACAAAGAGTTGTCCGGGGCCTGGCCACTTGGAGTAGGCGGGAGCATCCTGGGCGCCGGAATAACGGCTGCAGACCGCCGCCAGGAGCAGGCACAACGCAAGTTGTTTCGGCAAACCACAGCTAAACTCGTGGCGCGCTAATGCGAAACTGTTCCTCATGAAATCTCCCACTCGGCGACATCACCAACCGCGTTGGTGATGTTGCCTTGGCTGGTGACGCCGCCGGCAGTCATGGTTGCGGGCACGGCGAGTTCCTAGCATAGCTTGAGTACACCGTTGTCGGCGGCGCATCGCCTTGTGATTGTGTCCACGGAGAGAACGGTCACGCGCGAATCTGGCGCCGTCCGGCATTCGCGTGGTGCTAGGATGAGACTGCCAAAGAACCGCGGGATGGCGGAACGTTCGAGCCTCCGCAGCGCCATCGGCGAAGACCGAGCAGACGGCAGCATTCGGAAAAAGGAGTAGTCTCCCAATGAATGGTAGAACTGGCGGCTTCGGCCGGAGAAAATTCGTCGCAGGCAGCACCGGTTTGCTGGCAGCCGCCAAGTCCGTGTTATCTCAGCAAGGCCTATACTCGGACGGCGATTTTACCGGCGCCCCGATCTCGGGTCCGTTTCGCCCGAATTGGGAATCGCTCCGAGCCTACCGGTTCCCCGATTGGTTCCGCGATGCGAAGTTCGGCATCTGGGCTCATTGGAGCCCGCAATGTGTTCCCGAGCAGGGCGATTGGTATGCCCGAGGCATGTACATTCAGGGCAGTTCTCAGTACAACTACCACGTCAAAACCTACGGCCACCCTTCGCAATTCGGGTACAAAGATATCTGTCATATCTGGCGGGCGGAGAACTGGAATGGCGAGGAACTGGTTCGACTCTACGCCAAGACCGGCGCCAGGTATTTCGTCGCACTCGCCAATCACCATGGAAACTTCGATTGCTGGGACTCGAAATACCAGCCTTGGAATTGCGTCAATGTCGGACCGGGAAAGGATATCGTCGGCACCTGGGAAAAACTTGCCCGCGCGCAGGGGCTCAGGTTCGGAATCACCGTTCATGGCACACCCGGCAGGGTGTGGAAGCAGTTCATGCCGGTCCGCTATGGCAGCGATGCCACCGGTCCTTTGAAGGGCGTGCCCTACGATGGTGTCTTGACGAAGGCGGACGGCCGAGGCAAGTGGTGGGAGGGAATGGACCCGCAGCAACTCAACGGACGTCCGCACGGCAAAGACGAGCCCTGTCCGGAGTTCGTGGAGAACTTTATGTTCCGAACCCAGGATTTGATCGACAAGTACAACCCGGATCTCTTGTATTTCGACGATAACCTCGATTGGTGGTTTGACGCGGGAGCGCCGGGGGGCAGAGAGCTAAACGTGTGGCTCGGCATGCCGGAGCTTGCACCCCATATCATGGCGTACTACTACAACGCCAACATCCGCCGAAACGCGGGCAAACTGGACGCGGTCTTCAATATCAAAAACGTTCCCCGCGCGGTGCTGAGCACTTTGGTCCGCGATTTCGAAATGAGCCAGGCGGACGAAGTGGAAGCGAATCCATGGCAAACGGACACCTGCATCGGGGGTTGGCATTACAGCCGGTCGATCTACGAAAATCATCGTTATCGCACGGCCCAGGCCATGACTCATCTTCTGGTCGATGTCGTGAGCAAAAACGGTAATCTGCTGCTGAATATACCTCTGCCCGGTCACGGCAGGCCAGACGACGATGAGTTCGCCTTCCTCGACAAATTTGGCGCCTGGATGGCGCTCAACAGCGAGGCGATCTACTTCACCCGGCCCTGGAAAATCCACGGCGAAGGTCCGACGAAGGGCGGCGGTTCGCTGTATGGCGGCCCAGGTCCGCAATTTGTCGCGGGCGATATCCGGTTTACGGCCAAGAGAGACTCGCTCTACGCCATAGCGCTCGCTTGGCCCGAAGATAGAAAACTGGTCATCCGGTCGCTCGCTTCGGATTCCCCGCATTACCGCGGCGCAATCGCCAGAGTCGGGCTGCTGGGCTCGGAATCCAATCTAACGTGGTCGCGCAGCGCCGGGGGAGTCACGGTCAACTTGCCGGAAAAACCGCCGTGCGAGTACGCATATGTATTCAAAATCAACCCTCTGAGAGAATGACGATGCCGCTCCGCAACCGGCGCGGCCGAGCGGCACAGGAGATTGGAACTTGAGACTCCATGTATTCACGATTGCGTTGTTATCGCTGACTGCCATCTCGTCAGCACAACAGCCGGGCGAAGCTCCGTACCTGGATCCAAACTTGCCGCCCGAACGCCGCGCGCGAGATCTCGTCTCTCGCATGACGCTGGAGGAGAAGGTGCTCCAGATGCAAAACAGCGCCCCCGCGATTCCGCGTCTTGGCGTACCTGTCTACAACTGGTGGAACGAGGCGCTGCACGGCGTGGCCCAGGGGCGCGCCACCGTTTTTCCCCAAGCTATCGGGCTTGGCGCCACCTGGGATCCCGGCCTGCTCCATCGCGTGGCGGACGCGATTTCTACGGAGGCGCGGGCCAAATATCACGAAGCCCAGCGCCGGCCCCCTGTGCCCGAAGTCGGGCCCGGAGCCGCTCCCGGCCGCACCGCCGGGTTGACCTACTGGTCGCCGAACATTAACATCTTTCGCGATCCCCGCTGGGGGCGCGGGCAGGAAACGTACGGTGAAGATCCGTACCTCACCAGCCGCATGGGCGTGGCGTTCGTTAAAGGCATGCAGGGCGATGATCCGCATTATTTGAAAGTGGTAGCCACGCCGAAACACTTTGCCGTGCACAGCGGCCCGGAACTGCTGCGGCACACCTTCGACGTCAAGGTGAGCGAGTACGACCTGGTGAACACCTATCTTCCCGCCTTCAAAGCCGCGGTTACGGCAGGTAAAGCGAACTCCGTGATGTGCGTGTATAACTCTGTGGACGGAGTGCCGGGTTGCGCCAGCACGGACCTGCTGCAAAAGCGCCTGCGGGATGACTGGGGCTTCCAAGGCTATGTGGTGAGCGATTGCGGCGCCATCGGCGATATCTTCCGAAGCCACAAATACGTTGCCACTGAGGGCGAAGCCGCGGTATCTGCCGTCAAAGCTGGTACGGATCTGACCTGCGGCGGCGAGTATCGCAGCCTGCTCGACGAAGTCAAGGCCGGCCACATCGCGGAAGCCGAAATCACCCGTTCGGCGGAGCGGCTGTTTGAAGCGCGATTCCAGCTCGGTATGTTCGATCCCCCAGAGCGCGTCCCGTACTCGAAGATCCCGTACTCCGAGAACGACTCCGCCGCGCACCGCCAACTGGCGCGAGAAGCGGAGCGCGAGGCAATCGTCCTGCTGAAGAACGGCGGCGGCTTGCTACCTCTGAAATCCTCGGTGACCAAGATCGCGGTGGTTGGCCCGTCGGCCAACGATCCGATCGGCTTGCTGGGTAATTACAACGGCATCTCCTCGAAGCAGGTGACTCCGCTCGAAGGCATCCGGCAGCAATTCGGCAACTCCAAAGTGCAGTATGCCCTTGGCGCCACCTATACGAGCACCACGCTGGCGCTGGTCGACTCGAACATCCTCGTTACACCGGACGGCCAGGGCGAGGGTTTGCAAGCCGAGTACTTCGACAATCCGGATTTCCAGGGCCAGCCGAAACTGCGCCGCGTGGAGTCGCGCTTGTACTTCGACGCCAACATGGAAGAACCCGCCGTGCTTGCGGCTATCGGTGGGAGCAAGTACTCCATCCGTTGGACGGGCACCCTGATTCCGCCGGTTGCCGGCGATTATGTGATTTCCGCGCGTACCGGCATATGGAATCGCGACGGCAAGATCAAGCTGTTCCTCGACGACAAAGAAGCGAATCCAAGCGGACCCGCCGGCGCTCGCCCGGAGGGGTTGGGACCGGGACAGCGGCAAGGCCCGCGCCGCGCCGGGCTGGCGCCCATGCAACTGGAAGGCGGACGCAAGTACGCCGTGAAAGTGGAATATACGCAGAACGGTCCCGGAGGCGGAGCCCAATTGAACTGGATTCCACCGGCTGCCGTGATGCTGGCTGAAGCCGGGAAGGTGGCGAAAGATTCTGACGTCACGCTGGTCTTCGCCGGCCTGAATGGATCGCAGGAAGGCGAAGGCCATGACCGCAGCGCGATCGACCTGCCGGAGCCGCAGGAAAGCCTGGTGAAAGCCATGATCGCTACCGGCAAGCCCGTGGTGGTGGTTTTAACCAGCGGTAGCGCCGTGGCCATCAACTCCGCCGCGGCCGGAGCGAATGCGGTGCTTTCGGCCTGGTACGGCGGCGAGGAGGCGGGCACGGCCATCGCCGAGACTCTGGCCGGCGTCAATAACCCGGCGGGGCGTCTTCCAGTGACGTTCTACAAGAGCCTTGACCAGGTACCCGCGTTTACCGATTACTCGATGAAAGGCCGCACCTACCGCTACTTCAAAGGCGAACCGCTGTACCCGTTCGGCTTGGGGCTGAGTTATTCGACCTTTGCCTATTCGGGCTTGAGCGCGAAGCGCACCGCGACCGGCGCCGAAATCCACGCAACGGTAAAGAACACATCCTTGCGCGAGGGCGCCGAAGTCGTTCAGCTCTACATCAGTGGTGAGGTGGAAGAGGACGCGCCAATTCGCAGCCTGCGCGGATTCGAGCGGATTCACTTGCGGCCGGGAGAGAGCCGCGAAGTGAGATTCATCCTTACGCCCGAAGACTTGCCAAAAGCCAAGGTGCAGATCAGCGTCGGCGGCGGACAACCCGTCGGCGGCACCGCATGCGTAAAGGGTGTGCTCTAACGATTGCCGGGGCTTACTTGGCGAGCTTTTCCAACGTGACCAGCACGACATCATTGCTGTGCATGGGCACCGAAAACTCAAACGCGCCGTTGGTTCCGACCTGGGTGACACGGTCGGTCTCTGGGATGTCGCGCGTCAGATTCCTCAGTTGGTCGAGTTGCGCAGGGCTCAAGTCCTTGGGAGCGCCCATATCGATGTAGGCCGAATACGCGTCATTGGCGCGATAGCCGGTGCGGTGAACCGTCAGTTTATAGCTGCCGGTCTTCAGATGGCTGACGCTCAACTCCACAGATGGCGCTGGCGCGGCTGGAACAAGCCGGCTATAAAACGGCCGGTTGCTGACTTTCTGCTGGGGTTGCTGGAAGTCCCAGATTACGGCTGAGACGCCGCCGTTCTCTGCCGCGGCAATGACCTGCGCGTCCTGGACCGGAATCTCGTTGCCCGCTAACGCATGAAGATACTTGTACGCAAAGTAGGCCGGTTTGCGGATGCCCTCGCGGTTCAACAGCCCGAACCCGCCGTGAAACGGTGTCGGTGGCGGGCCCGGCTCTTCGAAGAGATCCGAGTAAGTCCAGTAACTCATGCCTTGCAGCAAGCCTTGGCTGGCCTTGAGCTTGCTCAGAATGTACGGTGCGCTGATGTATGAATCATGCACCAGATCGCGCGGGGTGTAGCTCGTGCTCCACTCCGTGAAGTAGAGCGGCAGGTTGGGGAACTTCGATGCCTGGATCTGCTCGCGAACCCTCCGCACGTCGCCGACGATGGCGTCCGGGGATGGAGACAGCTTGGTGTCCTCCTTGCCGTTCTCGTCCAGAAAGCCGCCGTCAACGCCGTAGGTATGGGTGGTGATGAAGTCGACGGGCGCGCCGCTTCGCGCGACATGATCGAGGAACTCCGGCACCCACGCGGCGCCGGCGGTCGAAGGGCCGCCCGTTCGCAAATCAGGATCGATCGCCTTGATGGTGTTCGCCGTCAGATCGTAGAGTTCGAAGTATGCTTTCTGGTCGGCTCCCTCCCAGAAACCGGATAAATTAGGCTCGTTCCACACCTCGAAAAACCAGGTGCGCACTTCGGCCTGCCCATAACGTTTTTCGAGGTGGTGAATGAAGGCATCGACGAGGTCTCTCCACGCCGCCGGTGCGGGATGCGAGGTATTGCCCTGCCAATAAAAGATTTTGTTGTCAGACGTCTTCATGGCGTTGGGCGTGAAGCCCAACTCGACAAATGGCTTGATGCGGCGCGCCAGCAAGTCATCGTAGAGCTGGTCTATTTTGGTCCAGTCGTAGACGTTCTTCCCGTTTTCGACTCGCACCGTGCCCAATACGTCGTGGAAGATCGCATGGAAACGAATGTAGCGGAAGCCGAGTTCGTCGACGGCAGTCCTCAGTTGTGCTTGACTGTCGTCGCGAATGAGTGTGCCCGGATAGTCGGAGCCCACCGACAGATCGAAGAATCGGTCGAGCGGTTTGGCCTCACGTGCTAGGTCGAGGTCAATATGGCGCGATGCCGGGGCCGGATCCGCCGAGGAGATCATCGTGAGAAACATCAGACAGCCGGAGGCGAAGCCTGTCAGACATTTCTTGTGCGAATTCTGCATGTTTGATTTCCTTTGTAAATCCCTATGGTGCCATGCCCTATTGAACTGCGATTGTGACGTTGGCCTGGCTGATGACGCCCCCTACGGTGATGGTCACTGAGACCGAGTTGCCGGGGTTGATCGATTCCGGAACCTGCGCGTTCATCTGCAGGACGCCGGCGGTGAAGTAGGGGGCTTCTCCGCAATAATTCACGTTGGCGGGTTGGCCTCCGATGGTGGCCGAGCACGCGGCCTGCGCCTTGGGAAGCGGTGCGCCGTTGTAAGCCGATAGGCGACCGTCGACGCCGGGTGGCGTGGTAGTTCCCTCGCCGGTGGCATAGATAGAAATCCAATCACCACGGGCGGCCAGGTGGCCGGCTCCGTTGACCGACAGATCCTGATTCAGGATTGCCCCTTGCCCCGTACCGGTTCCGCTGCTGGTGAAAATGCCGGGCCGGGTGGCGGCGATGGGAATGGGGAACGGCGCCGATGGGTTGCCTTGATAGACTACGACCACGTTCGCCGTGCTGGAAGAAGCCACTTCATAGGGCACGACGGCATTGACCTGTCCCGGGCCGGCGTATATCAGCGGTGCGGGATTGCCGTCGATGAAGACTTGCGTGCCGCCGAGCGAGGTTTGCACCAGACCGTTGGAGTCCAGCGTGAGGCCGGCCCCGGCGGAGGGGCCGAGACCGGTCCCCCAGATGGCGACGAGTTCGCCGGGGGAAATGGCTCCCGTGTCGTAGGATGCGCCGCTGGTAACGGCGTTCACGACGGGCTGCGGCACAGCCATCACGCTTTGTGCTTGCGGGATCACTAGCAGGGTGATGGACTGAGCCGGAAATGTCGTGCTCAGGCCGCTGCTGTTCAGGCTAATGTCGGACTGGCGCACAATCGCGCCCAGGTTTGCGCTGCTGTATTGCCAGACTTGGGCGGCGCCGGCGGGCGTGAAGTTGGCGAGCCCGATGGAATCGGTGATAGCGCCGCTGGTCTTATTCAGGACAACAATGGTCAGCACCGAATCGTAGCGCTTGGCGGCGAAGATGGAAAGCTCGTCGGGATTGTCGGAGGTGGCGGAAATGCTGGCACCCCCGAATTGGCCGCCGTTGCCATCGTAGTTCAGATAAGTCTTAAAGGCGAAGGCGGCGGGACTGGTGGGCGAAAGACTGGTCCAAATCGTGCCGTAATCAAGTTGCTCGCGACCAAAGATGCCGAGGATGTCGGCCTGCGAGATGGCGCCGGTAATCGCGTCCGGCGCACCCCAGTTATATTCCGTGATGGCGGTCTTGGTTGCGGGGTAGTTGTCGGCCACCCACTGGCGCATGCGCGGCACCAGCGAGATGGCGACCTCGGCGCCCGTGGCATCTTCGAAGCCGCCACCGGGGGGATGGTAGTTGGGATCCCACTACGCACGCGTCGAGGTCATGCGCAGGGTTTCCATAGCCGCGTCGCCCACGCTACCGCTCAGACCGCCTGGCGCCACATACCCGTGAACGTCCACCACATCGAGCAGGCGATAGCCGCTGTGCTGCTCGAACTGCTTCATCTGCTGCAAGTAATATGGAATCCAATAGACACTGCCGTGCGCCTGGTAATCCAGCGGGTTGTCCCAGTATTGCCAGGGTGACTTACCCCAACCATCGTGCATGTCGAGGCTCGAAAACAACATGCCGCTCCAGCCGCTGGGCACCGGACCGCTGACGAGGGCAGTGGGGTCGGCGGCCTTCACCGCTTGGGCCCACTGCAAATTGCGGGCCATCATATCATCGTAGCTGGCGGGTTGCGGATAGATATCGATGTGAACGCCATCCCACCATTCGGGCTCGTTATCCATCTCCCAGATGCGGACGCCGCCCGCGCTGGCAGGGCCGTACGTGGACAAGATCTGGCTCACCCACTCCTGTGAGAAGGCCGGTGTAACAGGTATGTAGGCGTCATTGGGATCGTTCGCGATCTGCGCGCCATTCACGAGGACGCCATTGCCGCAGTCCGAATTATAGGGATCGGTGGCCTGCTGCGCACCGTACTTCTGCACGCTGAAACTGCACTCGCCGCCGGATTTGGGGGCCCAGTCCATCAGGGAAACTGTTCCCATGCTGACCGTGCCAGCGGCGAGGTTCGCGATATGAAACGCGTCGAAACCAGGGCTTACGGTGTAGTTCTCGAAGTACCAATCGGAGGCGATATTCCTGATGCTGTTCTGCCAGTTGAAACTGGTGGCACTATCGCCGCCCCATCGAAGCAGCGGTACGCGCATCATCTCCAGCAGTCCATTGTCGGACCATTCATTAATCCCATAAATAAAGGGGCTGATAGGGTGAATGTTTGCCGCGGCATCGACGGCCAGCACGGGTGTAGACTGCGCGTCCGCGGCAAGGCCAACCAGCAGACCGAGGCCAAAAACGAGAAGCGGCTTCATATATCCCCCATTTTAATGCGGGGCTTATTGATGCTGATTGCCCGTTGGGCGGTTGCTCCGCTAATTCGCCGGACAATCGGGGAACATGATCTGAGCGGTTTGATATAGATACCGGCGCCAGTTGGCCCACTCGTGGCCGCCGCTGCTGAGCACCCAGAAATTGCGCAACCCGTACTGATCGAACAGCGCGAGATCCTTTTGGCCATTCTTAAGTGCGATGTCGGTTTCGCCAGCGGCCATGTAGAGCGGCACGCGGAACTTGTCATTGGTGGTTGGATCCTTCAGCATCGCTCCGTAATAATCGTCGAACTTCTTCAGCGTGGCCTCGCCGATGTGACCGGAGCTGTAGATATAAAGCTCACTGAACGTATCGAGGTGCTGAAAACCTGTGTGGATCACCACCATGCCGCCCATAGACAGTCCCGCCAACGCCCGATATTCCCGGCTCGCCTTGGTGCGATAGTGGCTGTCAACGTAGGGAATGATGTCCTTCAAGTACTCCTGCGAGCACTTGTCGTCGGTGCCGATGGGCGAAGGATCGAACGTCGCGCAGCCTCGCGTGTTCGGCATGACAATGATCATGGGCTTCGCCTTGCCGGCGGCGATCAGGTTGTCCAGAATGCCGTCCGCGTAACCACCGCTGCGGAGGTCTTCACTGCTCCATTTGGAGTCGTCGTCTCCGCCGCCGTGGTTCAGGTAAAGCACAGGGTATCGGGCGCCGGCATTGCCGACGTAATCCGGCGGCAGATACACATGCATGCGTTTGTCCTCGCCGGCGTAGTTCTTGTAGTTGGCCTGCTCGATCTTCCCGTGCGGGACGTCAGCTTTTGCGAAAAAGGTCTGGTCGGTATAGGCGGGCAACGCGGGAAGGATCGGAAGTGGGCAGACTCCCGCTTTAGGCGACGGCGGCATGGCTCGTCCCCGGGGCGGCGCGCCTGGGCCGGTTTGGCCCGCCGGAGGCTGAGCCGCGAGCAGGCCCGTAAAAATAAGGGCCGCGGCGGGCAGGAGCATCCGACACCGAGACCGAGGTGAGGCGCTTTCATTTGGCCGAACAAAGCCAATAAGTGCTTTATAGTCAATGCCTGCTGGAAAAGCGGAAGTCATATGGCGCCGACGGTGACGGCTTGCGGGAAGCACGTGACCGGACGGGCTGCGGCTCTGGCACTGTGCGAGGCTTTGCATAGAGTATTTGTCTGACGCGAGGATAGCACGCAAGCGCCGTGGATTCAGCCTATCGAATCGCCTTGGGTTATGTGTTTGAAAAGGACGGAGAGGTACCGACCAGTGTTACCGTGGATTCGCTTGGCGACCGTCGGTCGAAACCGGTACGCCATGGGCTTCAACGGACGGGAACTACTTAGCCCAGGCCTCCCCTTCCGGCGTGCGCCGCCATGTGAAATATGCGTCCAAAATCTGGAGCGCTTCGGCGCTGGGAACCGGTCCCGTGTGGGGTGTCTGCGCGAAGTACATCACCACAGGTTTGGCGTCCTTGAAGGCGGGCCACGCGGGAACGCCTTCCCCGTTGGGATCGCCACGCTTGGCGAAGTTCGTCCAGTAGGTAGCCATGGCCTCCGAGATCGCCAAGTCTGACTTGGTTGTCTGCGGATTCGACGTATTGAAATGTTGGAAAACGTAGGCCACCTCCGCGCCGTGCGGCGAGCCGTACCCCGCCCGTGGAGAATCGGCAGGATATTCGGGGTGCTGATCGAAACAATAGTAGAACACCTTGGACTTCCCGGTCTGCGCTTCGAGTCGCGCCCAGATCCAGGTGTGCCAGCCGAAAGCCGCATCGCGGGTGAGGTCGCGCGCGGTCTTCGCAACCGTTCCCGAGCCGGGTGGATAAGCTGCGATCAGCTTGTCCGCGAACGGGCCGTAGCGCCCCTTCACGGCCGCGACATACTCCTCCGGGGTTTTGGGCGGCGAAAAACTCGCGCCCTCATCCGAGTTGTAGCCCAGCAGGATGGGCGTGTCATTGTAGCGCTTGGCTTCGTACAACTTGTACTGATCGTCGGGAATCACCCACCCGTCGATGATTGGCCAAGCCAAGCCCATACCGCGGCCGACCGTTTGAAGCTTGTCGACGGGCAGCTTCCGCAGTTCCGCAATCGATGAGGCCCCCGCGGCTTTGGCGTACGTTTCGCCCGCGCGCTCCGCATCGGGCAGGCGCTTCATGTTCTCTCCCGGAAAGGTCGTAGGCCGCGGCGGTCCGAACGATCCGCCGCTTTGCGAGATGGCGCCTTCAAACGACCCTTTCGCCAACGGCGATGCGCACAGCATGCTCACCGCGATTCCCCCGGCCGATTCACCGAAAATGGTCACGCGGTGGGGATCGCCCCCGACTGCGCCGATATTCTTCCGCACCCATTGGAGCCCCGCGATCATATCCAGCAGACCGTAATTCCCCGAGACATGATTCCGGCTCTCGGCGCTCAGATCCGGATGCGCCAGAAATCCGAGTCGGCCCACGCGGTAGGCGATGCTCACGAGCACGACGCCCTTTTGGGCGAGTTTCTCCCCGCTGTAGTTCGGTTCGGAGGTAGCACCCGCATTGAACCCGCCGCCATAAATCCAAACCAGCACGGGGATGCGGTCGTGCGCCGACTTCGCCGGGGTCCAAACATTCAAATACAGGCAGTCCTCGCTCGTTTCGGGTCCCTGACCCGCTCCGGGAGGTCTCATGCCCTGCACACAAGAGGGCCCGAATTTAACGGCTTGCCGCACTCCCTCCCATGTCGCGGCGGGCGGGAACGCGCCAGCGGAGATCGCCGACGGGCGGTGCCGCGAACGGAATGCCCCGGTAGACCGTCAGGTTGCCTTCGACGACACCTTGCACAAGCCCGCCCTCGACCTTCACCGCCGCCGGCATCTCGGCGGCGCAAAGCGCGGCCGCGATCATTGCGAGCAGTAGAATTCTCTTCATTGCAACCGCCTCCTTATGGCTTCGCCGCGAGTTCGTAAATGCTGATGCTGTAGCGCGGCAGAGTCAGTGTATCGGGAATAGAATCGACCGGCGAACTGGTGACGGCCGGGTTCTGGATGTCGTCGCCGCTGGGGGCCAGCCTCCACAACGCACCCTTGCCCGCGAGCGAAGCGCCCGTGATGCTCAGCTTGAGCGCTTGATCGCCGTCCGTTGGATTTAGCACAGCTACGGTAAGGGTCTGGTGGTCCGCGGTCCAGGCGGCGGCCACGTCCAACGGAAACGTGGCGCTGCCGGCGTTGACAGCGGGTTGTTCGCCGCCCACCGGGTCTGTCACCTTGGGTTGGGGCGAATTGCCCGAGACTTCCACCGGGATCGAACCGAAGTGGTCGCGATAAATCTTGAAGACCTCGCCGTTGGCGTTCAGCTTCACGGGCGCTCCATTGCGGCTGAGCAGCGAGGTAGCGAAAGTGTAGCCCGCCATCTGAAAGATGTCGGAATGGCGGAACATTTCGTGGAAAACCCAGGCGTACGCCGGATATGTCGGATACTTACCGTTACCCGCATAGGCCCATTCGTCCATATTGATGGGCTTGGGATGGGCCACCAGTTCCGGCAGGACCTTTTCGTATTCTTTGTAAGTCTCGTATTTGATGCGCACGTGGTTGGCGGGACGGCGCATCCAATCGGTGATCGGTTCGGTGGGATCGTTCGGCACTTGTTTGCCCTGGGCGAGATCGAAGTGCGTGCCGCCGTAGTTGTAGAAGTGTTCGCTGATCAGGTCGATATTGTCGAAGCAATTCTTGAGCAGATTGCCGGTCCAATCCGCGGGGGACATGATCTTCGGCACCAGATCCGTGCCCAGTTTCAGGGCCTCCTTGGAACCGGTCATGGTGTCCGGCATGGCGCCACTGGCGATCAGCACGATGGCCGGATCCGATTTCCGCATGGCCTTGGCGAACAGGTTGTGCTTGTGTTCGAACTGCTCGAGCGGCATATATCCATACTGATAGCTGCCCCACATTTCATTGCCGATGCCCCAGAATTTCACGCGATAGGGCTCGGGATGGCCGTTGGCGGCGCGCAGTTTGCCCATTGGACTGCTGACGGCGCCATTGACGTATTCGACATATTGCCCCGCCGACCACGCGTCGCCGAAGCCGGCGTCCACGGTGATATAAGCTTCCACGCCGAGGAGCTTGCACATCGTCATGAACTCCCCGGTGCCGACATCATTGGATTGCAGCGTGCGCCAGACCGGGTCCATTTCGGGCGGGCGTTTGTCGGGGTCGCCAATGGCGTGACGCCATTCAAAGGCGGAAACGTAATTGCCGCCGGGCCAGCGATACACGCCGGAGCGAAGACTCTTGAGGGCTGCCATGGCGTCGGGGCGGAAACCGTTGACGTTGTCCGCTGGCATCAGCGAAACCGCGCCGGCGCGGAAGGAACCTGTTCCCGTGCCGCTGATTTCGAATTGCGCCGTGCCGGACTTTTCCGCCTTGAATGAGAAGGTGAACCTCTTGTATGAAGTCCTCAGTGGACCGAGAGACACCATCTGGCGCCCTTCGGGATTGTTAGCGTCCCAGACGATGCCAACCGAAACCTTTGCCGTGGGGTCGCCGGCCAGTTGGATGCGCCCGTTATACGTGGCACCCTCCACGAAGCTGAGACCGGATTGCCGGATGCCCCGATGTTCCGAGGCTTCCAGTTTGATGAGCGGCGAGTGTTCGCCCACGAAGGGATTCTGCGTGTCCATGAGGACGGATTCTGGTGGGCCGATGGGGACCCATCGCCGCGCAGGGCCGCGCCCTCGCCCCGGCCCGCGCCCTGCTCCGCCGGCGTCCGGTAGCGTTGCTGTCGCCGGTACGACCGGATTGTAGAACTTGCGGTCGTCGAGCATCTCGCTCCAGAGCCCTGTGTAGACCAGGCTCCCGGCGTGCTCTACAAACTGGCCATAGAGATAAGGAGAAATGGCGACGCCGGTTTTGGAGGCGTCGACGCTAGCGCTCACGGTCTGCCCGGTCCCCGTCTGGGCCACCGCGGCGAGCGCGAAGAGGAGGAAATAGGAGATTTTCATATTCTTTGGAACATAGGCGAAGTCGTGCAGCATGCCCGGCCCTAGATCGCAGTTCCTGTGCGCACCACTGTCGCGACCGGCATACTAGCGAACAGCCTACCTCAAAGCAAAGACTCTTGCTGAAACGGCAGGGCATGATTCTGAAGGCGATCCGCCTCGGCGCTGGTGTGCGTGCCTGAATACCGGGCGCGTGGCGACGGCTGCGAAACGACTGGGATATCGGCGCCGCGGTGAAACGGCAGATCCGCAAGCTCGAGCCGGATTGGGACAATTTGATGGCCGCCCGAGCTGCGAGAGAGCAAAGTGTCGTGTTTCCGTCGCGTAGCGGGCGCAAGAACGCCCGCGGCATCGGGCTGCGCGAAGCGCGTTATGGCCACCCAACCGGCGCACCAGGAAGTATCGTCCGGCGCGGTCTGCGCCACGGGCGTGCAGCCGGCTCGTCGGCGTCCCGGCGAAGTGGCGCCCTCCGCCCGCCGCGCATCCTCCGCCCGCCGGCGGTCGCGGCGACGGAGCAAGGGCGGCGGGCGCCGGAACCGGCCGCCGGCATCGGGCGACGCGAAGCTCGTTATGGCAACCCGGCAGCAAGCGTTTAATCTGATATACTCCATCGAAAGGTGCCTCCCTTGAATCGAAGAGAATTGCTGAAAAGCGCGACATTGCTTGCGGGTGACGGCGCTGCCGCGTTGCCCATTGCTCTTGCTGACCCTGCTGTTGCCGCGGCCGCTGCGAGTGTGCGGCTGGGAAAGATCGCGCTTGAAGAGCACTTCATGGTGCCGGACTTTATGGAGTATTTCGCGGAGACCTATCCGAATATCAGTCCGGAGATTCGGAAGTTTGGAACGACTGTGCTCGATGACCTGGGAGACAAGCGCATCGCCATCATGGACGAGCACGGCATCGACTTTGTGGTGTTGTCGCTGGCCGGGCCGGGAGTGCAGGTGGAGAAGGACGCTGCGGTTGCGGGGAAAAAGGCGCGGGCGGTGAACGATTTTCTGGCCGCGGCGGTGCAAAAGCGGCCGAGCCGGTATGGGGGCTTTGCCCACCTGGCCATGCAGAATCCGGCTGCGGCGGCCGATGAGCTGGAGCGTTGCATGCGCGACCTTGGGTTTCAGGGGGCAATGATCAATGGCCAGACGAACGGCGAGTATCTCGATCTGGATAAGTACTCGGTGTTCTGGGAGCGGGCCGCTGCGCTGGAAGCTCCGATCTACATTCATCCTGCCAATCCGGTGGATCATCCGGCCATGTACGAGGGGCACTCCGAGCTGTGGGGTCCGGTGTGCAGTTGGGCATTTGAGACGGCTGCGCACGCATTGCGGCTCGTGTTTGGCGGCGTGTTTGAACGCTATCCCAAGGCCAGGGTGGTGCTGGGCACATGGGTGAGACATTGCCGTTCTCCCTGTGGCGGTTCGACAGCCGATGGCTGGTGTGCAACAGGGGCACGCGGACGCTTGCCGAGTCGCCGTCGTTTTATATCAAGCGGAATATCGCGATCACGATGTCAGGAGTATGTTCCGATTTCTCGCTGCGCTGCGCGCTGGAGGCGATGGGAAGCGACAGCGTGATGTTTTCAGTCGATTATCCGTTTGAGAAGACGGAACTGGCGGCGCAGTTTATTGATGGCGCGAAAATTTCCGATACAGACAGGGTGAAGGTGGCAAGCGAAAACGCGAAGCGGATTTTACGGATTGGGCGGCGGGTCGGGCGGCTTGAGAGCGCGCCGGCCACGGAGAAGAAATGAAAAAAGTGGGTTGCCGTATTGATTGTGTTTGGCGCCTGGGCTGCCGAAGCTCAGAATACTGTGCAATACCACAGCTCCACTTCCGCTTGGATCCGCCAAGAAAAACGCGCGCGCATCCCCATCCGCACGCGGGCGGTCGCGGCGACGGATTACGGGCGGCGGACGCCGGGAACGCGCCTGTGGCGTCAGACCGCGCCAGGGGCGCACGGAGATCCCGGCAATCTTCCGATTAACCAAAGATAGCGTGTGTTTCACGAGTTAACTAGCGTTAGTATTCAATTGCTGGCGCGGAGTATTAACCACGCCAACAGTGGAGGTTTTGCATGGACACAACCGCCGAAAACCGTGGAACCGTCCTGATTGTGGACGATGATCCGGCAGTGCTGGTCCTGATTCAGACCATCCTCATGGCTGCGGACTACCGCGTACTGGTCGCCTCAGAGCGCACAGACGCCGTCCGTATGGCTCGGCAGAAACATCTTCACATCGATCTTGTCTTGCTGGATGTGCGCATTCCTGGAGTATCGGGCACTGACCTGGCGGACGAGATTTTGTCCATTCGACCGCATATTCGAGTGCTTTGGATGTCCGGATTTGTCGACGAAGAGTTCATTCGCGTCAAATTGCACGATGAATATGCCGGATTCCTGTCCAAACCATTGCGCCGCGACGGTCTCCTGCTGGCGGTGCAGCAGGCCATTGAGGCGCCCTGCGGCGGGGGAACACTGGGATCTCAGCGAGAAAAGGCGCTAGCTGCGGTCGCCACAGCCTATTCCTAGATACCTGGCGGGAGGATGGCTAACGGCTGGTGGCCAGCAGCGTCAGATCGTCGTATTGGTCGGCCGCGCTGAATCGCAGCACACTGGCCAGGATGGCGGGAACGATTTCCGCAACGGGGCAGCGGCTGTTCTCTCGTAGTTTGCGAGCGCCTCCCGCCCGGCGCCCATCCCCATCCGCCCGCAGCGATCGCGGCGGCGGACCGCGGGTACGCGAAACGCCAAACGTGCTACTGGGCTGCGGGCTACGCCGGTCGACGGCCGCGAGCTCGCGATGGGCGCTTCGTGTGGCGGTTGGCGGGTGGCCCGTCGCGGAAGGGGAACGGCCGCCGGTGCAGGCGTGGTTATCGCGTCTAGCAGAGATGCGCCTCCTTCGGTTGGGGCGCACTTCGCAGCGTGTCGAGACGAGCCTCGATAGCGTGATACGATTGCCTATCATGAACGAGAAGGTGGAAGTCCTGCTGGGCGTCGCGGCACAGTACGTCCTTCACCATCTCCGTTTTGGATGGAAAGTCCCGCGTCCCGAAAAAGGGGATTACGTAGGGGGAAACTGGCATTCGTGGCCGGCAGTCGGGCGCCGACTTATGCTCTCGCTGTTGGTAGTCGCGAGTCTCGTAGCCCTGCCAGTGCCGGCAAACGCGCAATCGCTGCCCGCCACTGGTGCTAGCACAACGCCGGGGCAACCGCCGTACACCCGTCCGACACAGGCAATCAAGCTCCGCAACTATCTCTTCGACGCGTTCGGCCCGTATCCCATCGTAGGCGCAGCGCTCACGGCTGGCATCAGCCAGGCCAGTAATGGAATCCCGGAGTGGAAGCAAGGCGCTGAGGGTTACGGCAAAAGCATCGGGTCCGACTTCGGAATCGCGGCGGTAAGACCACGACCCGTTATGCGCTGTCGGAAGCCTTCAAGCAAGACGCGATGTATTACCGCTGTGAGTGCACAGGCGTGTTTCCCCGGCCGCGACATGCCGTGATTTCGACCTTGACGGCACGCCGCGGAAGCGATGGTCACCGCGTCTTCTCTTTCCCTGCGCTGGTTGCGCCGTATGTGGGCACGATGAC
>Ga0187887_10001751_pt1 | contig 18264 bp, 18 predicted proteins | sample June2016WEW_7_10_FD_132977 | JGI IMG/M metagenome (GOLD analysis project Ga0187887, IMG submission 132977) | Peatland microbial communities from SPRUCE experiment site at the Marcell Experimental Forest, Minnesota, USA - June2016WEW_7_10 | ecosystem: Environmental > Terrestrial > Soil >...
GTGGAATGCTGGCGGTAGCGCTCTTCCATCAGTTTGAAAAAGATGTTCGACTGCTCCGCTTTCAGGTTTAGGTACCCTAGCTCGTCAATCAATAACAAATCCAGGCGGGCCAAGCGCTTGAGCAGTTGGCGCGTGGAACGATCTGCCAGCGAAGCATACATTTCGTCGAACAAGTCTTGCGCGCGGATGAACTGACAGCGATAGCCGTTCTCCAGCGCCTTCAACAGGAGCCCACAGGATAGTCCCGTCTTGCCGACCCCCGTTTTCCCTACCAGCACGATATTCTCCGCCTTGGCGATGAACTCCAGTTCCGCAAAACCACGGATCTGTTTGCGATTCACGCCAGGTTGTCGCGCGAAGGGAAACGTTTCCAGCGTCCAGCGCTCCGGCAGATTGGCGCGCCGGATGCGCCATTCCAGCGCGCCCTCCTGCTTCGCCTGAAACTGCGCGCGCACCAGGCGCGTGACGAAGTCCGAGTAGCTGATGTCGTCTTTGTCGGCGGCGCGCAACTGTTCGTCATAGATCTCCAGGATGCGCCGCAGCTTGAGATTCTTCAGCAGTTGTTCCAGTTCTTCAGTCATCGTCCGGTTCCCCATCCAGCAGAAAGTACTCGCGTGTCACCCGGCGCAGAATCATCCGTTCCAGGCGGTCCAGATCGTAAAGACCATAACGGCCGGCCTCGCGCACGGCCCCCAGCAGCGGTTCCCGTGGATACTCCCGCACCAGGCGCAACAGTTGCCGCAGGGCAAGCGTGACCACCTTGCGGCTCCGTTGTTTCAACCCCGCGACATAGTCGGCCGACTCAGGCGCGGCCGTGACAATGGCCTTCTCTTCGGGATGCGGATCGGGCCGCGCGTCCCTCTGGCCGCGGGGCGGCCGGTGCTCGGCCAGCATCACGCGCTGGTGCTCGGCTTCGGCGATGCGCAGGTGCGTCACTAGGCGGCGCGCATCCAGTTGAATCTCGATCTTGTCCCTGGTCTCGCGCACCTCCACGCGGCGGCCGATCCAGTCCACCGGGACCGAATAGCGGTTGCTGTTCAGCGCCACATACCCTTCGATATCGACCAGCCGCTGCTGCAACCGATAGACCTCCGGGATCCACGCCGGCAGCGGCTTCAGATGCAGCCGCTCGACGGCGAACAACTCACGCGGAACCGCGCGAATATGTTTTTTATAAGTCGAGTTGACCTTATCGCACCACTCCCGCGCCCGCTGATTCAGATCCTCCCAACTGCGGAAGGTGCGCCCGGCCAGAAAGTTATTCTCGATGAAATGGAAGGGCCGCTCGACGCGCGCCGAACGGTTGGCATTCCCAATCGCGTGCGCCACGAACTGAAAGCCGAAACGCTCTGCAAAGGCCGCCATCTCCGGCACTGGAACCATCTCGCGCCCGCTGCCGCGCAGCACCACCACGTGCGTGTTATCGATCATGACGCGGGTCGGGGCACCACCCATGTAACGCAGCGCATCGGTGAGAAACACCTTGCAGTCGAAACGCCGGAAGGTGGGGTAGCACTGGAAAAATAGCATCCGCGAATAGCACAGCACCGCCGAAGCGGTCTGCACCCGGCGTTTCTTACCGCCCAGTTCGAGATCGTGGGGAGACGTGTCATGCTGCATCTCCTGGCCGGGCGCAAAATCATACTGGCCTGCCGGCCTGGGCGGCGTGTAGCCGATTCCGTGCCGCCGGCAGAACGCCGTTAGCGCGGCATACGACAACTCCGCGTCGCTGGAAGCCACCAACTCCTCATGGACTCGCACGAGATTCCCCTTGCACTGGTCGAAAAGCTCCAGGATCTGTTGCCGGTAAGGTTCGGCTTTCTCCGCACGCTGCAACTCCGGCATGGCGGTGGAGTTCGCGCGCAAGACTTTGCGGACAGCCACGCGAGAGATCCCCAGTACCCGCGCTATTTCGCGTTTGCTTACCTGCTGCGTATTCAGTTCCAGAATCGTGGTGCGTTGCGCTTGGCTCAACATGCGGTACTTGCTCCGGTAAGAGTTTTTCGTCGATGCGGCGGAGTTGATTTTGAATGCGAGCGATCTGTTGCCCTGCGGCTTCGCACTGCTGGCGATCCAGTTCCAGCGCCGCCGCGCCGGCCAGCCGCCGCTGCGCGCGGTTCACGATGGCGGCCAGCATCTCCAGATCGCGCAACAGTTCGGCTCCGGCCTCGGCCGGGGCTTTCTCCTGCGCTTGCCGCTGCGTTTTGAAAAACAGCTCCGGCGCATCCAGGATACGTTTGCGAATCGCGGCCGACCCCTGGCGCCAGGCGCCATAGAGTTGGCTGGCTTCCCGCGTATCGCAGCGATGTTTGGCGAAGATCGCCGCCATTCGCTGGCAGTCTTCCAGGTTTTGGCGTGCCACCGGCACCAGAAACCTCAATGCCACTTGCGCCAAGATCTGGCCCTCGCGCACCTGCTGTTGGATGGCTTCCGGCAGGACCTCCACCAGCGCCAGCCGCCGCGACACCCAGCTCACGCTACGATCGAACCGGCGCGCCAACTCGTCGAGGCTATAGCCGAAGCGCTGCTCCAACTCCGCCAGCAGCCAACCCACCTCCAGCGCGGTCTCGTGTTCGCTCAGCCGCAGCGAGCGGTCCAGCAGCACGGCCGCAGCTTCGCTCATCGGCCATACCACCGCTTCCACCGTGTCCCGCCCCAGTTGCTCCAGCGCTGCGATCCGCTTATAGCCGTCGATGACCACGTAACGATCCGCCGGGCCCTCCGCCACTACCACCACGATGGGCGATTGCTGCCCACTCTCGGCCAGCGACGCCAGTAGCCGTCGCTGTCGCGCTGGGTGGCGCACGCGCAGGTGTTCCCATCGCCGGTCGAGTTGGTGAAACTCCAGTTGCATCAGAAAGGCTGAATGTAAGGCCCGTGCCGCCCGCGGATCAATATCTCCGGATTAAGTGCGCGCCTGTTTCCAGCGCCGCTCCCGTTCTACGACGCGCTCCAGCGCGCGCCGGCAGGCGTGGGAGCAGAAGCGTTGTAAGGGACTTCGCCGCGCACGCACGAATCTCTTGTAGCAGCCCGGCCGGTCGCAGCAATGGTCGAAAAAAATGTTCTGTAGTGATTACCCTCGCGGGTTCGCTAACTGCTTCTGGTTCTGGTGGTTTCCGGCTCCGCACCCGCTCTCGGCAATGACGGCTTTGGCCGTTGCGTTTCTGTTTGCCCACCACCGTCGCCCGGTACGCCTGCTGGGCCTTCCAGCGGGACCACTTCCGCGCTGCGCGCCTGCAGCGCTCGCTGCAATAGCGCTGGCGTGCTTGCTGGGGATGAAAGCGTTGCTCGCATCCTTTAAGCAAACAGCGCCGCATGCGCGGCCGACGTGCCAATCGCTTCCGCCGGCCAGCCCCTTGATTTTCGGGATGGACTGTAGGACTCTCGGAAGGGCCCATGGGAGGTGATGACTCCCAGAAGCTCCTGCCCTGGAGGGGACCAATTCCCCTCCGGGGCGCAAACCTCCGGCTCAATTACGAATCAACAAGGTAACTGAACCTGCCGTTGGAATCTCGCTGCCACCAGCATCTCTGGCGATTCGCCTCAGCTACCGCCGGCGTGGGTCATTTTTGGAAAGCACGGGTGGGTCAGTTCTGGCGCGCGCCGAAGTTGGCCGGTGTGCAAGTATTGCTGCGCGCGCGCACTTCGCATTAATATCGTTTTCTATCCCCATTTCGCGTTAGAATGTCGGGGAGCGGAGGTGAGAAAGCAATGTCTGCTCGGATACTGGTGGTGGAAGACGACGCCGGCGAAAGGTCCGACCTCGCGGCGATGGTTGGAGCCTTCGGCTTTGAGGTCGCGACGGCGGCAGACGGCCAGGAGGCTCTTGAAAAGCTGGCCTCCTTTCGGGCAAATGTCATCCTGACGGACTTGGTGATGCCATGCATGAACGGCATCGCGCTCCTGCAGGAGCTTACTGCGCGGGGAGATCGCACCCCTACAATCGTTCTTACGGCATTTGGAGGTATCGATCAGGCGATTTCAGTTGTGCATGGCCTGAAGGCCTTCTGGTTTCTCGAGAAACCCGTGCAGCCCGGAGTCATGCGCGCCCTTTTGGAACGTGCGATCCAGCAAAGCGAGTTGGTCGCGGAAACCGAGCGGCTGAACCGGCAGCTCAGCTATCAGGGTGTCTTAGGCGAGATGGTAGGCAATTCTCCCGCCATGAAGGAGGTATTTTCCTGGATCCGGCAAGTCGCGCCGACCACCGCCTCGGTTCTGATTACCGGCGAGAGCGGCACGGGCAAGGAACTGGTCGCCCGCGCGATTCATCGTTTGAGCCCGCGAAGTGGCGGCCCATTTGTGGCGGTCAATTGCGCCGCCTTGCCGGAGAGCCTGGTGGAGAGCGAGCTATTCGGCCATGAAAAGGGGGCATTCACCGGAGCCGCGGTGCGCAGGGTAGGTTGCTTCGAACAAGCCCAGAACGGGACACTGTTGCTCGATGAGATCGGGGAGATGCCGCTTGCCACGCAAGCCAAGCTGCTGCGCGTGATCGAGGAGTCGAGCGTCCGCCGGTTGGGCGGCGCGAGTGACATCCCGATCTCGGTGCGGGTTCTGGCGGCCACCAACCGCTCGCCCGAGAAGGCGATACAGGATAAACATCTTCGCGAAGATCTGTACTACCGTTTGAACGTGTTCCACATTTCGCTTCCACCGCTCCGCGAACGTAAGGAGGACATTCCATCGATTGCGACGGCTTTAATCGGCGATCTGAACCAAAAGCACGACTGCCGGGTGACCCATCTCAGCCCCGAGGTGCTCGCCCGTCTTAAGGCAGGTTCCTGGCCCGGCAATGTGCGTGAACTGCGAAACGTGATCGAGCGCGCGATCATCGTGGCGGGCCAAGGAGAGATCCTTCTTCGGCACCTTCCCGGCGCTTTTGTGCCGGAGGCGCCGCGGCCTTCCCTGCCGCAGACTCCACAAGTTGACGATGACGAGGTGCTAACGCTCCGTGCCGGCGCGCATATGCGCGAAGTGGAAGAGACCTATATCCGGCTGGTCTTGAGACACACGAACAACAATAAACGCAGGGCGGCGAAGGTTCTGGGCATTTGCCTGCGGACGCTCCATACCAAGCTGCGTTCGTTTGAAGCTGAGAATTCCGGGGCGGCGGCGCCGGCTCGTGAGCAGTCCGCGAGTGGCGGCTAGTCGGCAGGAAGGGTAAATAGAAAGGTGGTTCCGGCGCCAGCCTCCGATTCCGCCCACATGCGGCCCCCATGCCGTTCCACGATTAATCGGCAAATCGACAGCCCCAGACCCGGGCCGGTGCGTGGCGTGCCCTGCAGTCGCACGAACGGTTGGAACAGACTTTCCAGATAGCGTGCTTCCACTCCTGGGCCGTTGTCCCGAACGGCAAACAGCCACTCTTCCGCCCGTTTTTCCGCGGTGATGTGGATAAGGGGAGGGTTTGGGCCGCGGTGGCGAAGAGCGTTATGGAGCAGGTTCTCGAATACTTCCATCAGCCGGTCCGGGTCTCCGGAGACGCGTGGCAGCGTGCCGTAGGTTACCGTCGCTTGATCGGCACGGAGTTCCTTATCCAGTTTTGCTAGAACGGTTCTCAGGATCACATCCATGGGTGTGGCTTGGAACAATTCCTTGGGGATTTGCAAGGCAATTGAATAGCTGGCGATGCCATCGGCCAGCAGATCGATTTTCCGCGCGCCGTCGGCGACCAGGTCAAGGCGCTCCTCAATACCGGGCATTTGCACCGCATGGCTGTCCCGCAAAAGCAGGTCGGTGTGGGTGCGGACAGCGCGCACGGCTGTCCGCATATCGTGGCAGGCACGCAGGAGAAATTCGCTAACCGCAAGCGCGGCACTCGGCGCGACCTTCCCTAGGTCGCCCCCGGCGCCGGATGTCGATGTCTGCGAGGGCATGAGTATTAAGGATAGCATCAGGTCGTGGATAGACGTCCTATTTGATCAAGGCTCTGATACGCCCCTGTTATTCCTCCCGTTTGGCGAAAGTGCCGGGCAGATTGACGCGCGCCGCTCAGCCTATGGTCATCCGTTGCTTTCTTCGTTTGCGGCTACGCCGCTCGTTGAGCCGGCGTTTTCCTTAAATGCCATCTGCTTTAGAGCGGCCTCTTGCATCTGAAAGGCGGCTTGCGGAAGTTGCCTTGCGAGTGCGATCAGTTCCGGGAACTCGGGATCTGGCCCGAGGATGTAAAGGGTCGTCAGCATCATGTGAATAAGCGTTCCGGGAAGTTATGAATACGGATTCCGGGGCGATGTGAATAAGGGATTCCGGCGGGATGTGGAACGCAAATCGCCCACGCCCGGAATAGTTATTCACATCCCCGGAATGATTTTCTCAGGGGGCATTTTCTTTTTGCCGTTCTTGACGTCACTGAGCCGATGCGTGGGTCGCGGCACGCTGCCCCAGGCGGTCCTTGGCCTCAAGGACAACAGCGAGTAGCAGCATGCCAATCGCCAGCGCCGCCATATAAATCAAGAGTTGGTCCAGAGAGCAGAGGATCGCGCAGCCCGCTGCGATTGCTCCGAGCGCAACACATGCTGCAATGCTCCCGGTCGAGAAGACCTGCTTGACTACACGACCTGCTCGGCGCCAGACTACAACTGCGCCTATGACAAGACCGGCCAGAAGAACGCTCTGCCAAAACGTCGTCATGGGAATGTCAAACAAGGCGTGGGCAATCATGGAAGGGATCAGAGACCGAGTCCACGCAAACACGACTCCGAAACCGATCGCGGACAAGAGAAGGCCCACGCTCATGCCAGCGTTATATGGGTCAGGCCTTAGATACTGCGTGTGCGTAAACGTAAAGAGGCAAGCCGCTCCCAAGACCGCCGGTCCGTCTCCCCAATCTTCCGCAAGCCGCCGCTGACAGTATCCACGATAAAAAAGCTCTTCGAAAAAAGAAGCGCCCGCCCAACTGAGGACCCCGGAGAACAGCCAGAATTGCCAGCGCTGCCAGGACATATCCATGAAGGCTTGCCGCCAGGGGGCGGTCGGGCCCGGATGGATCGAATTCGCTAAACTGACGCCCAGAACTGGCCACTCCCAGAAGGCGGCGGCTCCGATTCCGGCCAAGAGCAGCATCACCCAAGTGTGCTCGGCCTTCGTTAGGCCATAGTCCGCAGGCCTTCGCCGTCGATACCACCAATTGAGAGGAGCGGCGAGCACAAAATAACCGGCATTCTGGAAGACGAGCAACACAAGTAGTTGTCGCGATGCGGTGACTAAATCAGCGTTGGACGCATGGACGGTCAAGTTGTTGAGCGGATTCGTGAGCGATAACCCGAGCAGACGCCTGATTTCGAACATCGCGACCGGACCGGCCAGGTAAACTCCCAGCACTTCCAGCAACGCGGCCGCACGCCTGCGAGATTTGGCGTTCATCAGGAGCGAGTATAGCCTGAATCGCAACCCGACGCGCTTGACGAAGGGTTGCCGCGCCCATTAGGGCCCTTCGCATTGGGGCTGCCGGAATCAACGGTTCCTCTTTCACCGGATCCAGTTTCGGCTCACGTTTTCAATTGGGGTGGACGTTTCTTGGATGCAGCACGCCGGAATAGTGATGTAGTAATGCCGCGTATCGAGATCGAAGCTGAAAAACCAGTTCGCCGCCGGATTTTGGCAATACGGAGATGGTTTCGGCGCAGCAAGACCAGACTGGCGAAATTGTGATTTTGGAAGGTGAAGCTGCTTCTATTCTGCGCCGCCCTTGTTGCGGTTTGCACAAGATGATAAATTACTGACCGGGCGTATCGTTGTTACGATTCGTCGGGACTTTTAGCATCACAGTCGCTCAATCACGATGTACACCGAGTATGCGAATGGTTGCGTTGGGACTGAGCCGTATATCGCGGTAGAAAACAGGATCGGTGTATTGGCCTTGGCGCGGATGAAATACGTCGTTCCTGCGCTGGAATTCTCAAGTGTGCTGGAATCGTAAACGCATGGCACTATGCCAACGGGCTGTTGTGTAGCGCCTGAATCGTTGGTATAGGTGACGGTAGCACAGTAATCTGAAGCTCCTTGATTTGCTGGGTTGGTGTTGACCAGTTCGCTATAGATATTCACCCGAAAGGTCCCGTCGCTAGTCGGCGTAGAGCACGGTTTGCGGGATTGTGTCAGTTTGGTTTGGGTAATTGACACTCTTGACAATCACCGGGCTGCTTGCCGTGAAAGGGGACTGCCCATTTTCCTGTGCGTGTGCGCAGACCGCCGCCAGCAAAGTGATGCAGAGCACTGGTGGAATAGTGGCTTTCATTTCCGATCTCCTCGCCCGAGAGCGTAGCACATCTCCGCGCGGTTTATGTTGCGCCTTCGTTGGCAACTGGCTTCTACGAAAATGCATACCTGGGCAGAAACGGCCCGGAGCCACTAAATCGGGGATTCCTGCCTGGTAATGCAGATGAACCCAACGGGCACCATGCAGAATCTGCCGTCCTTGAATTTGACCGTGACTGTGGATGCCGCTCAGCTTCCGCGGTCCGCGAGATGTGCCGAGGAGAAAGCCGGGATCGTGGGAGCCAGCGCACCGGCCACGCTGTTACCAAGCGCCTGCCCGGAAGAGACAAACGCCTTTCCTTCGCCCAGGCCAGTGAGAAGCTGGCGCGCTATGCCGAGGAGCTTCTCCCGATCCATGATGTTTCTCCTACTGTTGCGTGCCTGAGACCGCGATGAAGCCTTCGATCTCACTGGGCAATCGTATCCGTCACACCTGTGCTATTCCGCCATCAACGAACAGTTCGATCCCCGTGATGAAGGAACTGTCGGAGGAGGCCAAAGAGACGACGGCTCTGCCGACCTCTTCCGGCTTTTCCAGCCGTCCCATGGGGACCTGCGCCGCCATGTAGCCGAGCAGTCCTTCCTGTTGCGCCGTGTCCGGCCCGGCGAGAGCGGCAAGACCAGGTGTATGAATCGGACCTGGGCTGACTGCGTTGACGCGAATGCCGCGGTCTTTTAGATCGAGGGTCCAGCAGCGCGCGAAAGAGCGCACCGCTGCTTTCGTGGCGCTGTAGATGCTGAACGCAGGCGTCCCGGAAATGGAGGTCGTCGAGGCATTGAGGATGGTTGGCCTGCCGCAATTCAGCGGTCCGTTCGCGCACCTTGGATTCAAGCTCATCGCGGGCCAGCGTGAGCGACCCTTCGGCGTCTTTGCGTTTCTTCACGAACCAGCAAGTGAGCAGCGCCGGGATAGCGAACTGCAGGAGGTAGGGCAGTTCTCCCGCTTTCGCGGCAAAGCGGTGATTAACGTCGCTCACCGAGTATAAACGGTTCTGGTGGCAGCCGCGCCTCAACTGTTGAAATGGCATTTCAAAAAGCGATGTTTCAAAGGCCAAGGGCGGTCTTGCATGCTGCAAGTCCGCCCCGTTTTAAGTTGGAATAAATAACTACAGGGGATTCGACAGCAGGTTCAGAGTGTTAGTGCCGTCATTTACGAAGTATAGACCGGACGAACTGGCCGCCAAACCGAACAGCGTCCCCGCCCCGGGCGGACTACCGCTTCCGCTGATGAATCCGGCCGACTTCTGCGTTCCGTCCTCGTTGAGACCGATCAGCAAGCCGTTGCCGCCGTTCGCTACCATAAGCTCGGAATGGTTGGGCCGCACCATCACTCCCAGCGGAGTGTTCAGAGTCGGGACCAGCGAAAAGGTCTGTCCGTTATGTGCGTCGGTCGTGCGGTTCACTGCGTCCGCGATGCTGACAATCCGGTTATTCAGAGTGTCTGCCACATATAGCGATCCGCCCGGAGCCAGCGCGACGCCCGTTGGCCCGATCACCAGCGCCGCTGGATCGGTCCTTTCCGCAAAGCCCGAGCCGATGACCAACATATCTGTTATCGATGGCATCGTGGTGTCCGTCTGTGTCGTGCGGATGCGGACCACCGTCCCGCCTTGCACAATCGATCCGTTTCCGGCCACTGTGCCATTGAGAACGTTGGTTACAAACAAAGTCGCGGTCAAATCTCCGTCTAGCGCGGTCATATCCCATGGACCGTTGATCATCACATTCGTGATCGTCTCTGCCACCGTGCCCTCGTTATTCAGTACGAGGAGACAGCCTGCCTGCGCGGTCGCCGCCATTCCGTTCGCGGTCGGCAGACTGCCCACGATCACCCAGCCCGTGCGTAAGACTACCAGCGCCGCCGTCAATCCCACACCGCCAGGGCACTGATCCGGCAACGTAGATGGATCGATCTGGGCAAATACGCTCGTTGATCCGTCCGGCGCGATGTTCATAATCGTCGTGCCGGTCCCTTGTAAGTTGGCGCTATTGTTAAAATTGCTGACCAGAATGTTGCCTGAAACCAGTTTTCCCATGGTGCGCGGCACGATGGCCACGCCGTAAGGATTCAAGTCGCCGTTCGGAGGAACCGTCGACGCAACTTCTACAACTCCATAGTTAGTGCTAGGGGTCACTCCCTGTGAGAACACCATAGCTGGAATGACCGCCAGCGCCGCCCACATAGCAGTCAGTACTCGTTTCGTAACACTTAGCTGCATCATGTAAAGTCTCCTACTCATGATGCTACCTTCACCTCGCAAATGAAACAAGAGCCGTATCGGACACTTCATATAAAACCGTGCGCCCGTCCACCATTCGGTTCGCGAAAAAACACACGGTAATTCGAGAAACTGAGGTGGTTTTGTGGTGTTGATGGTGTCCCTCAGCTCCAGTGTCTCGCCGCGCACGTGCACAGAAATCTTGCCTGATTCGTCGCCCGTAGCCCGCGCCGTCGCGACTTCCGCGATGTTGCGCACCTAACCCGTCAGATTACCTCAGCTCAGTTACAGAGGGCGAGTATTATACTTGTGGGAAGTGTGTTAGGGGTGATAAGGACGGCTATCGACTAATATTAACAAGCAAGTCAAGAGCCATCGCAACAACACGCTGGGGTACGCCTGCCTGTGCCAATCGGAGTGTTCCCGCCAATGCGGAAAATGCCGGAGCGGCATGTAAGAACGACACCGGGCAGAGCAAGGTCTTCAACGTCGCCCGAACAGCAGCCAGATAATAAGGACCAGGACAACGATGCCCGTGATGCTGCCCCCGACCACTGGTCCGCCGTAGTAGAAGCCACCCCCGCCGCCAAGGAGAAGCAGCAAGATAATGATGATCAAAAGTGTGCTCATAATCCCCCTAAGAAGTATTGTACGTCGGGCCCGGCGTTTCAGCCGGCCCTTGCTGGTTCAGAGTCCGGTGTCGTATAGAGACCCCCAAGCTGCCGCGCGGTCCGCGGGGATACTCGTCTTCCGGGAGCCACTGCCATTGGAAGCAGGAAAGCAAAAGGAATGCCATCGTGCTGTTCAGTGCCTTGCGCAGCCTGTCAAAACATGCGATGTCGCGTTTGCGCACACCCCGCGCGGGCAGATCAGTCCGCGACATCATTAACGCCGGAAACTCACTTCGTCTTGATTTGCGCTTCGCTAATCGCCTGGCGCAGGCTGCAAGGTGCACAAATCGGTAACGGCCCCTGGTCTCCATTTACCTCTATGGCAACCGGGCGGCCTCGTCCCCATGAGGAAGCGGTGGCTCGTCCGGCCCGGAAAGCGGATCGGAATAAGCCGTCCGGCGAACACGCGGCATCGGTTTGTCGCTCACGAAATAATCCGCGTTGGACTCAGCCATCGAATCGACACTTTCGGCCCCAGTCTGCCGAAGCAGATCTTTGGCGCGCCTGACCCAGTCGTCGTTGTCGCAGTGTACGGACATTAGAATGCCGCCCTGCTTGATGCGGCCTTCGAAGCGTTTCGCCTCGTATTCGGGCGCGCCCATGCCGATTAGCGCACCGATGAAACCGCCCACCGCTCCCGCCGCGCCCACACCGGCCAGTGCGGCCGCGATCGGGCCCGCCGCAATCAGCGGTCCCAAGCCGGGAATAGCCAGCGCCCCTACGCCGGTTAGCCAGCCCAGCACGCCCCCGGAGATCCCTCCCACGATGCCGCCGGTTGTCGCGCCTTCCGGCGCCTTCGTGTTTTTTTCATGGGCAAAGTCTTTGGTGCCTTGGTTTTCCTGAAACAGTACGGAGATATCTGTACCACGAAAGCCTGCCGCGCGCAGCGCTTCAACAGCTTCTTCGACACTGACGCGGTCGGCATAGATGCCGAATACCGACTTGTTCTTGTTAGCCATCATTCTCTCCTTCATGGCGGAGGGAGCAATGCCTGGACCAATGGAATGCAACGCACGGTCAGGTGGCAGCCGGGCTCGGCAACTCCGATGCGCCCCACCTGCACTTCCAGGTGGACGCCAGTCGTTTGCCCACTCCGGGGGCGACCCTTCTTGACGGGCGGCAGGTCCTTCCAGGGAGCTGCCGTGCGCACTTCCCTCACCACGACCGTTTCGCGGATGGTTTCGCGACTGCGCGTGATGCGGAGGCCGAGCCAGATGCCGAAGGTCGCGAAGAGGGTGGCGACGAGCGCGCTGTAGAGCTCAACGGAGTGCTCGATGATGACGAAGCGGTATTCGGTGTATTGGAGGGTAGCGATGAGGAGGGCGCCGACGAGACCGGGATGAGGACCTGGCGCTTCATGATGGGGTGTGAAGAAGTATACCGGGGTACGGACCAATATACCCCCATTTGCCTTCGCTCACGCCGATCCTGATCGCGGACGCTGGGTTTACCTCACAGTCAAGCCAGCATGCCAAAAGTGCTCGAACGCCTTCTTGATCGCCAGTTGCCTTTCCGGCGGGCAGAGCTTCACGCGCTGCTCACCCTGCCGGTTGGGCGCCTCGGCTACGGGCAGACCATAGATTTCCTTGCAGTGCGCAATCCAGCAGGTCTCCGGCTTGAACCCATAATGCTCCAGCGCCCACTGCTGAATCTCCTGGTCTGTTGCCACCCCACTCAGCCTATGGTCATCCGTTGCGTCGCTTTCTTCGTTTGCGGCTACGCCGCTCGTTGAGCCGGCGTTCTCCTTAAATGCCATCTGCTTTAGAGCGGCCTCTTGCATCTGAAAGGCGGCTTGCTGAAGTTGCCTTGCGAGTGCGATCAGTTCCGGGAACTCGGGATCTGGCCCGAGGATCTGGCGCGCCGCTTCAAGGGCCAAATCGTGTAATTTATCCATGGTGAGCCTTTCCCGAACCATATAGGTGCACCCCGAATACCAGCGGCATGGCGCTGACAATGCGGTTCGATCCAAGGATAGAACGGAATCAAGAACGAGCCGGCCAACCAAGAAATTCTCCAACCTCCTCAAGAAACAGTTCCCATGCCGGTTCATTCGCAAGCACCAGATGGTTACCGCTCGGCAGCGGAACGAACCGGGCCCCAGAAATCGCAGCGGCCATACGCCGTCCGTCTTCAAACGGGACTACGCGGTCGCGTTCGCAATGGAACACGATGGTGGGAACGCGAACCTGCGGCAGGATTTCGCTGATGTCGATCTTGCCCCACTCCTCTTCCAGGCGGGCTGCATTCTCGGGAGAAGTTGAGATCCGCTGCAGCTCGTTAAACCACTCCCACTGTTCGTTCGTGCCCCCGGGGATGAAGCTTGACGTCCAGAGTTGCCGAAACGCCGCGTTTTCCGTGCCCCAGCCCAGCCGCGTTAGCGTGATCATTGCTCGCTGGCTCTCCGCATACGGCGAATTGTTCCGCCTTTGCCATCCGCGCGCGTACGCGCCATAGAGCACGAGGTGGCTTACGCGATCCGGGTGACGGGCCGCATAGGCGGCGGCGACCGCTCCGCCTTGAGAAATTCCAAGCAGCGCGAACCGATCGGCTCCGGCGGCCTCCACTACGCTTTCGAGATCTCCAACCATAGCGTCGAAGGAAAGCTCGTCCACATTCCAATCCGATAAGCCGTTCGCACGTTCGTCATAGCGGATCAGCAGGTGTTGACGGCTCAGCTCCTGAATCCAATGGCACCAGATCGGACTGTTCCATTCGAATTCTAGATGGTTGAGCCAGTTCGCAGCCTTGACTAAGGGGTACCCGCTCCCGACCATGGAATACGCGATCCGCACTCCGTCCGACGCGGTACAAAAACGGATCTGCTGACGCTCCGACTTCTTCGCTGTTCTAGCGGTTCCGCTCACCGGCTCTGATGCCGCGCCGATCTTGGTAACGGGCGCAACAAATCTATACCCGATCCGCGGTACGGTCTCGATGTAGGTTTGCCCGGTGGCCTTTTCGCCTAGCGCTTTCCGCAGAATGGAAATGTTGTGATTGAGGTTGTTCTCCTCCACAGCCGCATCAGGCCACAGCGCCCGAAGCAGGTCCTCCTTCGGCATAAGGCTGGCGGCGTTTTCGACGAGAAGGCGGAGCGTGTCAAACACCTTTCCACGCAAAGGGATCACATTGCCGTCCTGAAGCAGCCTACGTTCGCGGACATTGAGTTCAAACGGACCGAAGCGGAACACTGCCATGGGCATGCCTGATATTTTCAGGAAACTTCCAGGAAAAATCAACTCTTCCCAAAGGACGCTGGGACACGGCGTGTTGTCTACTCGATATCTGGAGGGAGCGATATGGCACAGTGGATACCCGATCGAAGCTTTTATCCGTCGCCTAAGATGGCGATGGAGGCGCCGCCAGAACGAATCGCCTACGTGTCGATGCTGAATTCGCGGGAGAATGGCAGAGACGCGTTGGGCGTGATCGATGTTGATCGCACGTCGAAGGGATACGGCCGGCTGGTGGGCCAGGTGGACATGCCTATAGCCGGCGATGAACTGCACCATTTTGGGTGGAATGCCTGCAGCTCCTGTCTTTGCCCATACTCGCCACACCCGCACATGGAGCGTCGCTATCTGGTGGTGCCGGGTCTTCGGTCGTCGCGTATCCACATTGTCGACACGAAACCAGATCCGCGAAAACCGGCCCTGGTGAAGGTGATCGAGCCGGACACTGTAATGAGCGCGACGGGGTACAGCCGCCCACACACTTCGCATTGCGGTCCCGACGGGATTTACATGAATGCGCTGGGCTCGCCCGGCGGGGACGGTCCCGGCGGCATTTTCATGCTCGATCCCGAAACATTCGAGTTAAAAGGACAGTGGGAAAAAGAACGCGGGCCGCAACACCTGGCGTATGACTTCTGGTGGCATCTCGGACATGACACGATGATCACCAGCGAATGGGGCACGCCGAACATGGTCGAGAACGGAGTAAATCCGGAACTTCTGCTTGCCGGCAAATACGGCCACGCGCTGCACGTTTGGAATTTGCAGAAACGCCGTCATCAACAGGTGCTCGACTTGGGAGCAGACCAGCAGATGGTGCTGGAATTGCGGCCGGCGCACGACCCGAATGAAACATACGGTTTTGTCGGCGTGGTGGTGTCGCTTAAGGACCTCTCCGCCTCGATCTGGCTCTGGTATCGCGATGGAAGCAACGGCAGTAGCGCATGGCAAACACGGAAGGTCATCGAGATTCCGGCCGAACCTGCCGATGCCGAGAAACTGCCTCCTCTACTAAAGGGCTTCGGTGCCGTACCGCCCCTGATCACGGATATCAATCTCTCGCTGGACGACCGTTTCCTGTATGTCTCCTGCTGGGGCACAGGCGAGCTGCGGCAATATGATGTTTCCGACCCGTTCAGTCCTGTTCAGACCGGTTCGGTGAAACTCGGAGGGATCGTGCGTCGGCAGCCGCACACGGCACACCCTACGACACCGCTCAATGGAGGCCCGCAAATGGTCGAGGTGAGTCGCGATGGACGTCGCGTTTACCTCACCAATTCTCTGTACCGGGCGTGGGACGAGCAGTTTTATCCGGATGGTGTTCGTGGCTGGTTGGCGAAGCTGGATGCGGCCACCGGTGGCGGGCTCGAACTGGATTCAAAACTCTTCCTCCAAATGGACGACATGCGGCCGCACCAGGTGCGATTGGAGGGCGGCGATGCCTCCTCCGACTCATATTGCTTTTCGTGAGGTGAACGATGACTGCCCAAATGACGATGTCATTGTCATCCGGAGCCGTGCTGGTTGGCCTCGGAGCCTTTCACGGCATCAATCCCGGCATGGGGTGGCTATTCGCGGTCGCCCTGGGGATGCAGGAGCGCCGCCGTTCGGCTGTTTGGAGGGCATTGCTACCACTTGGGATAGGCCACGCGCTAGCCATCGCCGCCGCTGTAGGCGTAGCGGTGGTGTTTGGCGCGATCATTCCTATGCGCAATCTGCGCTGGCCCGTTGCCGCGTTCCTGGTGGCTCTCGGTCTATCCCGGTTGTTTCGGCACCGGCATCCGCGGTGGGTTGGGATGCGCGTCGGAATCGGCGGACTGACCGTTTGGTCTTTTCTGATGGCATCCGCTCACGGAGCAGGACTGATGGTCGTACCCGTATTTCTTGCGTTGGGAGGTGTGTCCAACCAAGCGCCGTGCCATGCTGTGGCGGCATCCACACCGACGGCGGCGCTACTTGCAACGTTGCTACACGCCGCTGGCTACCTGCTGATCACGGCTGCCGCGGCGCTGATTGTGTTCGAGAAGCTCGGTGTCGGAATATTACGCAAAGCCTGGTTGAACGTGGATCTCGTCTGGGTCGCGACGCTGATCGCCACGGGTCTGATAACGGCTCTGCTGTAGGGGAACTCGGGCCAATCCTCGAGTCCCCCGCTCGGCCGCGGGTCCGGCTCTCCGACCCATCCGGGCGCTTCCCGCGCGAAAACGAGCCGGCCGAGCGCGGCCGCTGGGAAAGTTTACATAGTCCCCGATTATGGGAAGCTGGCAGCGAGCCATTCGCACGCCTGGGCTGGCCGCCCTTCCGCTCAACGTGACAAGAAGGAAAGTTATGCTGCGCTAGCAGTGCCGGACGAGTATGAGAAGAACCACGACAATCACCGCGTTAGCCACCCAGGCGAAAACTGTGTCCAATCCAATAATGGCCGGCTCAATGAAGCGTCTGGTTTTGAGTTAGCAGGCAGGAGCGCAAGGTCCAGCATCAGCGTTAGCACGAAACAGAAGGCAACGAAACCCACATAAGTTTCCGAGATGTACTTGACGAGGCAAGTGTGCGCAGCGGAAAGCTGTCGGGGGCTCCCGCCGGCACAATCCCGGGCATGATGTACCAATGGCGGATCTTGTCGATAACCGGCCAGACGCCGCCGAATGCGAACGCGCCATTGACTTATATGTCTCCGCCATCCATCAACGAGAATGGCGCCGTCGCGTTCATCGGGGATTTTGACGGGGGCGGCGAGGGTGTGGTGGCCGCTATCCCCACCGCCACCAGCCCCACTCTGGCGCAGACTTTGGTGAGTGCCCTGACGGTCGCGGCTCCGCCCCACCTCGTCGGCACTAAAATCATCCGCCCCGCTCCGCCTGTTGTAGCGTGCACTGGAAGTCGATTCTATAAACACTAACCGGACGATGTACTAGCTCGCATTCTCTCCCAGGGCCAGCGCAACACACTCATCGAGTTTCAGTTTGCGTCCCTGTCCATAGGCTCTGGAGAAATCCTCTTCGGAGAGCGCGGTGCGCAGGGCACCCATGTAAGCATCGCGGAAGCGGCGTTCGGCAGGTTCTACATTGTAATTAATCGATTCTCTCAGGTGCTCTGCCCCACCGGCTACTGTAGCCGCCAATTCTGTTTCACCGCGCTGGGCAGCCAGAGCCGCAAGCCCATCGAGTAAGTAAGAAACAGATATCTTGTCGCCTACGATTTCGCCGCTTGATTCCCGAAGCATCGTCAATCCCTCCGTGAAGTGTGCGTGTGCGGCGCTGTAGTTGCCCTCGCCGAACTCAGCCGCCGCTAAATTCGTGAGGATGTTGGCGATAGCATAATTATTATCGAGTTGCCTGCAGATTGCTATGGATTCCTCATAGAGGGGGCGCGCCGCCGCATCCTCGCCCTGCGCTCGAGCCAAATCTCCAATCATATTGAGCGATCGGGCGATGCCATACCGATCGTTCGACTGGCGGGCGACGGACAATGCTTCCTCGGCGAATCCGCGCGCAGTGGAGTAGTCGCCCTGTTCAAACGCTAATCCCCCCAAGCCTCTGCAAGACAATGAGACTTGCCGCAAGTCGTGGACGGAACGCCCATCGGACAGGCCTTCTTCATACAGCCTTCTGGCCGTCCTGTAATCGCCTTGGTACCTCGCCAGGTTGCCCGCCATGGATAACAATTTCCACCGCACGATAGTGGGAGCCCGGTCGCAGAGCATCAATATCTCTTGCGACACCGCAAAGCCCTCAGCCAAATGTCCCTGGAAGACCCAAAAGTATCGAATCGCCGCGCCCAAGCGTGCCGCCATCCCCGCGTCGTAAGCCAACGACCACCGCAGGGCCGCTCGTATGTTGCCGTGTTCCTCCTCCAGGCGTCGCAGCCACTTCGCCGGTTGCGGGCCGTGCA
>Ga0187887_10001752_pt1 | contig 18262 bp, 10 predicted proteins | sample June2016WEW_7_10_FD_132977 | JGI IMG/M metagenome (GOLD analysis project Ga0187887, IMG submission 132977) | Peatland microbial communities from SPRUCE experiment site at the Marcell Experimental Forest, Minnesota, USA - June2016WEW_7_10 | ecosystem: Environmental > Terrestrial > Soil >...
ACGGACAACAACCTGGGCCAGAATATCGCGGTAACCCCGGGTGGCGCCGTATACGTTTCCGGCGCTACGCTTGCAACGAACTTCCCCACATCGCCCGGGGCGATTCAAAAAACCAACGCCGGGATCTCCAATGCGTTCGTTGTCGGGGCTGCCGGTTCGGGCGCGGGCTTTACGGTACCCACCGTGGTTGTGCAAACGCCCGTCGCAGGCACGATTCTGGATGGCTCGGTGACAGTATCCGGTTACGCGCTGGATGCTTTCTCCTCCGGCAGCGCGATCGCCAGCGTGCAGGTTTTTCTGGACGGCAGCCTGGTGACAAACGCCACGTATGGTGCCGCCAATCCGGCTGCGTGCAGCATCTATCCTGGCGCGCCTGGCTGCCCGAACGTCGGTTTCACTTATCAGTTTGCCACCAGTAGTCTCACGGCTGGCTCCCACACGCTCAGTTTCGAGGCGACGGACAGCAGCACTCCTCCGAACATAGCCACAGCAGTCTTAAACATTACGATCAAGAGCGGTCCCGCAATCCCGTACGACTTCAATGGCGGACCGGGTCCGGACGTAATCTGGGAGGATCCGACATCCGGGTTTGCCCAGGTCTGGTACCTCGGAGGTGCGTTAGGAGCCACGGTTACCGGAGCGGCCGACCTCACGCAAACGAATCCATGGCACATTGTGGGAGTTGCCGACTTCGATGGCAATGGCACCCCGGACGTGGTCTGGCAGGATCCGGTGAGCGGCGCGGTTCAAGTGTGGTTCCTCGGCGGCCCCGGAGGCAACGTGCTGATGGGGGCGGCAAATATCGTCAACAAGAACCCATGGAAGGTGGTGTCCATAGCGGATTTCAATCAGGACGGTCATCCGGATCTGCTCTGGGAAGACCCCACATCCGGTTTTTCCCAAGTCTGGTACATGGGTGGCCCCCAAGGGCTTAACATCATGGGAGACGCCAATCTGGATCAGACAAATCCATGGCATATCGTGGGCACCGGCGACTTCAACGGCGACGGCGTTCCCGATGTGCTATGGCAGGATCCGGTTTCCGGCACGGTGCAGATCTGGTATATGGGCGGCACGACAGCCGGTCAACAGGGTACCCAGTTCCAGACCGCGGTAAACCTGACGGCCAATTCGTGGCACGTTGTGGCTATCGCCGACTTTAACCAGGATGGCCACCCGGACGTCGTGTTCGAAGATCCCGCCACTGGCTCCGCCCAGATTTTTTACTACAACGGGGCAGGAGGCACTACGCTGCTCACGACCGCCGTTTTGAGCGGGCCGAATCCTTGGTACATCGCCGGGCCGCACTAATCGGCAGCGGCTTTTACGCGGGCGGGCGCTAATTCGCCCGCTCTCGGGCGGTTAACACCCTAAAGGAGACCACACGACCGTAGCCAACGCGATCAAAACCCGATCCATGGCTACGGGCAGTCGTACGCAGGCGCCGCTGACGGCGTTGTTTTTTGCCGTTTTCTACATGTGTTTTTTCTCCCCGGTGCTGTTCTCCGGAAAGGTCCTGGCGCCGCCCGCCGATGGCGTTCTTTACTACTACCCGCACTACCATGCCCCCGTCCAGTTGTGGGATCCGTTGTTGATGACCGGCTATCCGGCCATGGCCGATCCGCAACTCATGAGTTGGTATCCTCTCGCGCTGCTGTTGCGCTACATCCCCGGGTCGTGGAACGCGTTTGTACTGCTGGCATACTTTCTGGCCAGTTGGTTCATGTACCTGTTCGTTCGCCGGGTGACCGGAAATGACTTGGCCGGGCTGGTAAGCGGGCTGATCCTCGGATTGTGCGGATTTATGAACGCCCACTTAGGGCATGTCACCATGATTCACACGGCGGTGTGGATTCCGGCGGCGCTGTTTTGCCTGGAACGGTTGGCGGATTCGCTGGAGTGGCGTTGGATGGCGCTCGGAGGATTATCCGTCGGCGCATGCGTCTTGGCGGGCCATCCACAGATCGCCCTGTACGGCCTCACGTTGGTCCTGGGCTATGTATTCGTGCGCGGGTTTTTCGCTTCCGCGAAATGGAAATACTACATCGCCGCTGCCATCACCGTCGGCGCCGGTCTCGCCCTCGGCGCGATCCAGGTTTTGCCGGCCGCGGAGACTGCCGGCATAAGCACCCGCGCCCGCTTGAGCTTTGACGATTTCTCTCAGTTTGCGCTGCCGCCATCTCAGCTCGCCATGCTCTTGTTTCCGTCGCTATTCGGCAGCGCGGGCTCCACGGTTCTTTCGGGCATTCCGTATTTTGGTTCGGGGAGCATCACGGAATTGGCGGGATATGCGGGCTTCGCGGGTCTGGTCCTGGCTGCCATCGCGGTGACTTCTTACCGGGAAACCCGCGTCTTCTTCTGGCTGGCGGCCATGCTTGCCTCGCTCGTTGCGGCCATGGGCGCAGCCACTCCCCTGGGACGGGTTCTCTATGCGCTGCCGGCATTCGGACAATTCCGGGCGCAGGCCCGCTTTCTGCTGATCTTCGCAATTGCGGTCGCCGTGCTTGCCGGCTATGGTGTATCGTCCGTCCTGGAACGGAAAAGTCCCGTGCGAAACGCGCTCCTAGCCCTTGGCGCGGGCGTCGCGCTGATTCTGTACACGGTGCGGATTGCCCTGGTCAATGCGGTGCCGCTGCGGAAGGCGGCCATGGCCGCGGGGGCCCGCCACTTCTCCGCGGCGCCCTTCGAGAACCGTTGGATCGGAGTGCCACTCCTCCTCGGATGTGGTATGTGTGTGGTCCTCGCGCTGTTGATCTGGAAGCCGAAGTCATGGATCCTGCGCGCCGCTTTTCTGCTGGTGGCGATCGCCGAGCTTGCGGATTTCTCGTGGTACGCGGAATGGCGCTTCGGATCTCCCCGCCGGGGAGTGTTTCAGGAACCCGAAATCGTGCGCCGGATTGTCCCGGCCGCCCGCCCTTTTGGCGCGCGGTGGGTCCCCGTGCGCGGCGATTTGGGAGCTGCCGCGGAAGCGCCGGGCGATCTGCCGATTCTCTGGAATCTGCCGTCCCTTGGGAAATATGGGCCGCTGCTGCCATCGCGTTACAAAGAGTTGTTGAAAATGGAAGCCAACAGCCGGTTCTCAGGCGAGTGGTGGGAGCCCCAGGATCGCGCGCTGGACGTTGCGGGCGGCCGTTTCATCGCGGTGCCGGAGATTCGGAGCGCCCTTGGCAAGGAGTTCCGTGGGGTCCGCTTTGCTTCCGAAGATCTCACGCTGTCTGTTGGCAACGAATGCGGGGCGGATCAGGCATCGGCGACCATCCCGGTCGGGCAACCGCAAGAGATACGCGGCATCGCGCTGGTCAGCCTGACCGGATGCTCGACCGGGATCGAGCAGGGCACACCCATTGCCGAAGTGCTCCTTCAGATTCCGCAAGGCGCCGCCATCCCTTTGGAAATTCGCGAAGGTGTAGAGACATCCGAATGGGCCGCCGGTTGCGCGGACGTCGCGCCCACGATGCGCCACCGCGCCGCGGATGTATACTCGCGATACAACGTGCCACGCGGCCCAGGCGTGTGCCAGGGCCAAAAATACGAGGCCATTCTGAATCTGCCCAAACCGGTCGCCATCACCGGCATGGAAATCCGATGGCTACAGGGAAGCGTGGGCATCTTGAAAATCGACAAGATCAGCCTGCTTCCCGCGCGCGCCGGATCGTCACTGCCGCTATCCGAGGACGACCTGCGGTTTGGAGATCCCCTGCGTTGGAAACGATTCGATACAGCCGACGGCGTAGAGATCTATGAGAATCTGCGTGCCCGGCCCAGGGCGTGGCTGGTGCCGGAAACCGTGCAGGCGGCGCCCGCGGAAATCGTCCGGGCCATCCAAACTTCGCGGTTGCGGGATGGCAGACCCTATGACCCGGCTGCCGTGGCCCTGGTCGAGGAGCCTCCCGCTTTCCGGGCCCCGGCACCCGATCCGGACGCCGTGGCTTCGTTTGTCGAGAATAAAAATACATCGGTCGAAATCCGGACCGTAAGCAAGCAGCCGGCTTTTCTGGTGCTGGCCGATTTTTATTATCCGGGTTGGCAGGCTGCCGTCAACGGCAAGCCCGCGCACATTTTCCGGACGAACTACATCGCGCGTGGTATTCTTCTCCCTTCAGGAGATAACTCCGTGCGCTTCGAGTTCCACCCGGCCCGATTCTATGCCGGCGCCGCCATCAGTTTGAGTACGCTTACCGTACTGTTGGGCGCTGTATTGCTCGGGCGCCGGCGCGGACATTGGTGAGTGAGACGATCCCTTATAATGGTGAATTCTTTATGGGCCGACGGGCGTTGATCACCGGAATTACCGGGCAAGATGGATCGTATCTCGCGGAGTTCCTGCTGGCGAAAGGTTATGAGGTGCACGGCGCCGTCCGGCGCGTTGCCTTGGAGGACCCCGAGCATCGGCTGGTCCGGTTGAGTGCCGTGCGGGATCGCATCGTGTTGCATGCCGCGTCGCTCGAAAGCTTCGCCAGTGTTTATCAACTGGTAGCCAAAGTAGTGCCGGACGAATGCTATCACCTGGCGGCGCAGAGCTTTGTCAGTTATTCTTTCGACGACGAGTTTTCGACGCTCAATACCAACATTAACGGCACCCACTTCCTCCTTTCCGCCGTCAAGGATCTGGCTCCCAAGTCCCGATTCTATTTCGCCGGTTCGAGCGAGATGTTCGGCAAGGCGGAAGAGCTTCCGCAGACCGAGGGCACGCGCTTCCACCCGCGCTCGAGCTATGGCATCAGCAAGGTTTGCGGTTTCGAGTTGACGCGCAACTATCGCGAGGCCTATGGGTTGCATGCCAGCAACGGCATTTTGTTTAATCACGAGTCGCCGCGCCGCGGCTTCGAATTTGTCACCCGAAAAATTACCGCCGGTGTGGCCCGCATTCTGGCCGGACGCAGCAAGCAGATCCAGTTGGGGAATCTCGAAGCGCGCCGCGATTGGGGACACGCGCGCGAATACGTGGCCGCCATGTGGCTGATGCTGCAGCAGCCCGAACCTGACGACTTTGTGGTGGCGACGGGCGAGAGCCATTCCGTGCGGGAGTTTGTAGAACTGGCATTCTCCCAGGCCGGGCTTGACTACCGCGAATACGTGGCCACCGATCCGACTCTCTTCCGCCCCGCGGAGGTGAACTTATTGCTGGGCGATGCTACGAAAGCGCGTACCAAGCTGGGGTGGGCGCCAAGTATCACTTTCGAGTCTTTGGTCCGTGAAATGGTCGATTCGGATTGCCGCGCGCTTGGAGTCGTGCCCAAGACCTTGCAGCAGGTATAAGTGAACAACGATATCCTGCAACAAATCCGTAGCGAAATCGAGCGGTCCTATAAGCCGCGGGACGGACGGATGGAACCGGCCGGCGCCGGCCAGTTGTCCGAGGTGGCTTCGCCGGGCCTTCGGTCGGCGCTGGCCGCTCTCAATGCCAGTTACGCCCTTGTAGGCCAGACGCCGCCCGAACCGCCCACACTGCGCGGCCGGATCGGCTCGCGCCTGGTCAAACTGGTTCAGCGGCTGCTTTTTTGGTATACGCCGCAGATCGTGCATTTCCAGTATTCCGCCCTGCGGGCAATGGAAGAACTGGCAAACGAGATCCAGCAACAGACCAACGGTCTCCGGCAACTGGAAAAAGGCCTCCAGCAACAGACCAACGGTCTCCGGCAACTGGAAAACGGCTTCCCGCAACTGGAGAAGGGCATTCAGCAACTCGAGCATAACGCGCGCCGCGACCGGCAGGACATGCTGGCCTCGGTAGGCGCGGCGATGTCGCGCACAGAGGTGTTGGAGCGCCGGCTGGAGGCCCTCCGGGTACAGGCATTCGCGCGCATGGAACGCGAGATCGCTCGCCTGGGGGCGCAGCAAACCGTGCAGGAAAACCGCATGGCGTTGCTTATGGAAGCACAGAGCCCATCGCCGGATCCCGCCGCCGCGTTCGGCGACCGGCTGCGCGAGGAGCGTTCGCATCACATAGACTCGCTCTACGCCGCTTTGGAAGATGAGTTCCGCGGCAGCCGCCAGGAAATCAAGGAGCGCTTGAGCGTCTATCTGCCGAAGCTCACCGAAGCCGGTATCGGCGGCCAGTCCATGCCTGTTCTGGATGTAGGGTGTGGCCGGGGGGAATGGCTTGATTTGCTGCGGGAAAACCATCTGCACGCCTCCGGAATCGACTTGAACCGCGTCCTCCTGGCCCTCTGCCAGGAGCGCGGGCTGCCCGTCATGGAAGCGGAAGCGGTCGCCTACCTGCGGAGCCTGCCGGAGGCGTCGTTGGGCGCGGTGACCGTGTTCCATGTCATCGAGCACCTGCCGTTACCTCATCTGCTCGACCTGCTGGACGCGGCACTGCGCGCACTCAAGCCTGGTGGGGTGGCCATATTTGAAACTCCCAACCCGAATAATATGTTCGTGAGCTCCCGGTATTTCTATCTCGATCCGACGCATCGCCACCCCATTCCTCCGTTGCTCGGGAGGTTTCTGGCCGAGGCGCGGGGTTTCGAGCGCGTCGAAATTCTGGAATTGCACCCGTGGCCGGAACAGCATCACGTGGATACGCGTACCGGCGGCGATATGGCTGCCCGTTTCAACGAATGCTTTTACGGGCCGCAGGATTACGCCATTATAGGGTGGAAGGCCTGAACACGGATTGCCGGTGCCTCTGGATGGATCTGAACGAACTCCAAAAGAACTGGCATGAGCTGGGCAAGATAGATCCGCTGTGGGCCATCCTTACCTCCCCGGACCGCAAAGGCGGCAAGTGGGATGTCGAAGAATTCTTTGCCACCGGCAGGGACGAGGTCGCCGCGACGATGCACAGCGCGCAGTCCCTCGGTTTGCCCCACCGCCGCGAAACCGCCTTGGATTTTGGCTGCGGCGTGGGCCGCGTTACGCAGGCCCTCTGCGCGTGGTTCGAACGCTGCTGTGGGGTGGACATCGCGCCGTCCATGATCGAACTGGCGCGCCAGTATAATACGCATGGCGGCAGATGCAGCTACCTCCTGAACGCCTATGACGATCTCCGGGACGTTTCCGGCGATTCGTTCGATTTGGTGTACTCCAACATCGTCCTGCAGCACATGGAGCCGCGGTACAGCACAACTTACATAAGAGAATTCGTACGCGTGATGCGGCCGGGCGGGCTGGTCGTCTTCCAGATCCCCGATCATGCTGTCGAAGCTTCAGAAGATGCGCCAAAGGGCGCGCCCTTATCCGGCGTACAGGGCGCCCATGGACCCATGCCGGACAGTGGCTTTTGCGCGGAACTCAGCGGCTACCCCGAGGCCATCCGCGCCGCCGCCGGCGCGAAGGTCGCTCTGCCGGTAACCGTCCGGAACCTGGGACAGTGTGTGTGGCCCAGCTTGGGAGACAACCAGCGGAACTACATGGTTCAGCTCGGCAACCATTGGTTCACTCCGGAGGGCGAACGGGTTGTTTGGGACGACGGCCGTCAACCCCTCCCCTGCGACGTTCCCCCCGATGCGCAGATCCAAATGGTGGTTGCCGTGACCGCGCCTCAATCGCCTGGCAGGTACATCGTCGAGCTAGATATGGTACAGGAAGGCGTGGTGTGGTTCAAGGACAAATCCTCCCTTCCGGCATTGGTGCAAGTTGAAGTCGAACCGGCGCCGGCGGCCGTCGCGGCAGACCCGCCGCGCATGGAGATGTACGGCGTTCAGAGGAACACAGTAATTGACGTCTTGACCTCCGGGGGAGCGGCAGTGCTGGAGATACGGGACAACGGCTTCGCCGGTCCCACATGGGTCGGTTACCAGTATTTCGCCACAAAGTCCTGATGGCAGAGGCTCGTGCATTGCGAATTCTGATCGCTACGGTTAAAGTTCCATTCGTGAACGGAGGCGCCGAAACCCACGCCGCGGGATTGCGCAATGCGCTAATTGCCGCCGGCCATCGCGCCGAAATCGTGTCCGTGCCATTCAAATGGTACCCGCCACGGCGCATCCTGGACCAGATGCTCGCCTGCCGTCTGCTGGACCTCACCGCCGCCGGGGACGCCCCGGTCGATCGTCTGATTGGGCTCAAGTTCCCCGCCTACCTGATACCCCACCCGAACAAGGTCGTGTGGATACTGCATCAGCACCGTCAGGCGTACGACCTGTGGCAGCATCCTATGGGCGATCTGCATGCACAGCCCCACGGGGCCGAAGTCCGGGATGCCATCCATCGCGCGGACGTGGAACTGTTGCCGCAGGCGCGCCACCTTTTCGCGAACTCCAGGAATGTGGCCGCCCGCCTGAAAACATACTGCGGTATCGAGGCTGCCCCGCTATATCATCCACCGCCGGATGCGCCGCGGTTCCATTCCGCCCAGGCAGAGGATTTTCTATACTTCCCAAGCCGCCTGAATGCGCTCAAGCGGCAGCGCCTGGTGGTGGAAGCGTTGGCGCATACGCGGGCCAAGGTGCGCGTCCGCTTTTCCGGTCCGGACATCGAGGCTGGGTACCATGAGGAGTGCATGGCGGTGGCGCGCAGAAGCAAGGTCCACAGCCGGATCGAGTGGTTGGGCACGGTCTCCGAACAGGCCAAGCGCGATCTCTACGCGCGCTGCCTGGGAGTGCTCTTCCCTTCGTTGGATGAAGATTACGGCTACATCACCCTGGAGGCCATGCTGGCCCACAAGCCTGTGATCGCCTGCGCGGATTCGGGCGGCCCGCTGGAATTTGTCGTGCATCGGGAAACCGGCCTCGTCTGTGAACCGGCGCCTCGGGATCTGGCGGCCGCGATGGATGAATTATGGGAAGATCGCGACCGCGCGCGGCGATGGGGCGAGGCCGGCCGGCAGCGCTACAGCGACCTGCGAATCGACTGGGGCACAGTTCTGGAGCGGCTGCTCCAGTGAAGGTCCTGATTCTGACTTCCGGCGTGCCGTTTATTCGCGGTGGCGCCGAGATTCTCGCCGGCGGCTTGTGCGATGCGGTGTGCGCCGCGGGCCACCAGGCCGAGATCCTGACCCTGCCGTTCCAATCCTGTCCGCCATCCCGCATCCCCGAACAAATGCTGGCCTGCCGGCTGCTTGATGTCACCGAAACCTGCAGCATGCGGATCGACCGCGTAATCGGGCTGAAGTTCCCCGCTTACTTGGTTCCGCATCCGCGCAAAGTGATCTGGCTGCTGCATCAACATCGCACGGCTTACGAGCTCTGGAATCATCCTGCCGCCGGCGACCTGATCCATTATCCGGACGGCCCAGTGGTCAGGGATGCCATTCGCCTGGCGGACCGTACCTTCATCCCGGAAGCCAGTTCCATTTATACGTTATCGCGCAACGTAACAGAACGGTTGCAGCGGTGCTCCGGCATCGCCTCGGAACCACTGTACAATCCTCCGGCGGGCGCTTCGTTGTTCTACAAAAGCACCCCCCAGGATTATTTCTTCTTCCCCAGCCGCATCAATCCCGTGAAACGGCAATGGCTGGTGATCCAGGCATTAGCCCTGTGCCGTGAGCCGGTATGCGTACGCTTCGCGGGGGAAGCCGACAACGAGGCGCAACAAGCCGAATGTGCCAAGGCCGTGCGCGAGCTCCGGCTGAGCGAACGGGTCGAGTGGCTGGGGATGGTCACCGAAGAGCGGAAGCGCGATTGCTATGCCAACAGTTTGGGTGTCGTTTTTCCGCCCGTGGACGAGGATTACGGCTACGTCACCCTTGAGGCGATGTTATCCTCCAAGCCCGTGATCACGTGTGTGGATTCGGGGGGCCCCCTGGAGTTCGTCGTCGATGGTCAGACGGGCCTGGTCGCCGGCGCTACGCCGCAGGCCCTCGCGGAAGCCATGGATGCTCTGTGGGGCGACCGTCGCCGCGCGGCAACCATGGGCGAGACTGGACTGCAGCGCTATCGGGACCTGAAAATCACCTGGGAGAACGTGGTGGAGAAGCTGCTGTGTTAAAAATCAACTGGTTCTCTCCTCTCCCGCCGGCTCACAGCGGAATCGCCTATTACGCGTCCCAGATCCTGCCCGTCCTGGCCGGCCGCCACGAGGTGGTCGCATGGACCGATCAGGACCAGGTTGCGCCGGAGTTCAGCGAGATGGTTACGGTGGCCCGTTATCAGCCGGCCAACCCGCCTTGGCGCGCGCTCAACGATGCGGACGTTTCTATTTATCATCTGGGCAATCACGGCGGCATTCACGGCGGCATCTGGCAAGTCAGCCGCCGGCATCCCGGAATTGTAGTCCTGCACGATCTCTGTCTGCATGACTTTTTTGCCATGGTCTTCCTGCGTACCTTGGAAAGGCCGGATTTGTACCTCGCAACTCTGGAGCGTTGGTATGGTGAGGCGGGCCGGCACGACGGCGAGGCGTTCCGCTCCGGCGGTATCGGTGCTGAAACCATGGCGCAGCGGTTTCCGCTCACGCGCGAGGCTGTCTGGGGCTCTCTCGGGGTGATCACGCATTCGCGAAGCGCTCTCGACGATCTGCGCGAGAAGCCGGCTTCTCCGGTAGCCGCGCTGGACTTTCCGTATACGGCCACCCCGGAAGCGCGCTATCGCGGCTGGCTTGCCGCCCGCGGCGCCGCCTCCGGTCCGCCGTACCGCCTGGTCGTGTTTGGCTACCTGAGCCGGAACCGGCGCTTGGGCGCTCTACTCGAAGCGTTGGCTGGCCTTGGCGAACGGCAGCAATTCCGCCTGGATATCTGCGGCCAGCTTTGGGATGAGAGCCACATCCGCATGGAGATCGACCGTCTGGGATTGAATGCCTTGGTCAATCTGCGCGGCTTCCTCCCGGATGGGCAGGTTGAGCAGGAACTGAGCACCGCGCATCTGGCCGTTAATCTCCGGTACCCTTCCATGGGGGAGGCTTCGCTGAGCCAGATGCAGTTCTGGGACTATGGCTTGCCCACACTGGTCACCCGTACGGGCTGGTACGCATCGCTGCCGGAAGATGCCATCGCATTTGTCCGGCCGGAACATGAGGTCGCGGATATCCAAGCCCATCTGCGCGCCTTTCTTGCGGATCCCGCGGCTTTTCGCGCCATGGGGGAACGCGGCAGGCAAGCGTTGAAAAAACACGACCTGGGCAACTACGTCGATGCCATGGTTCAGTTTGCGTCCTCGGCGGTCGCGCTCTCACCGCGCGTGCCGGTTCTGGAACTTGCCGGGAAAATCGGCCACGATCTCAGGCAATGGCTGCACCCGGCCGCCAGTGACTACCTGTTGGAGCGCGCCAGCCAGGAGCTTTTCACGATGTGCGTTGGGAAGGCCGACGATCGCGATTCGTGAAATCGGGAAATGGAACCTTAATCTCCATGCAAGGAAGCGCCGATGAAGGAGTGTGCGGTTTTTCTTGCCTCTGCTTCCGCTGACGATTGCGGAAGCGGTATTGGCCGCAACGCCGGTTTCTCCACCCGGCACGGCGCGGGACGCTTATTTCGAGCCCAATCGAGGTCAGGCGGATCCATCGGCAGCCTTTGTCGCCAGGGGTCCGGGATACACGGTTCTGCTGGAGCGGACCGGCGGCGCGCTTTATCGGCTTTCGGCTGGCGCGCAGGCGGATGCGGCGACATTTGGAATCGAGCTTGTTAGCCAGCGCGCACCGGCCGCTGTTGAAGGCGAACAGCCGGCATCCGCGGTCACGAACTACTATCGCGGCAGTTTTCCTGGCGGTTGGTTTTCGCGAATTCCCCATTACGGGCGCGTGCGATTCGCCAGCGTCTTTCCGGGGATCGACTTGACCTGGAGTGCCCGGGGAGGGGACCTCGAGTATGAGTTTCTGGCCAGCCCCGGAGCCGATCCCCGCCAAATCCGCGTGCGCTTCACCGGCGCGAGCCGTATTTCCATTGACGCGGATGGAAATCTGGTGCTCCAGACGCAGGCCGGCAGAATCCGTCATCGCCGGCCGGTGGCCTGGCAGGAAGTGGCCGGCCGGCGCCAAAGCGTTCAGATTGCCATGCGCCTCGAAGGAACCACTGCGGGCTTCCGGCTGGGGCAGTACGATCGCCGCCGGCCGCTATGGATCGATCCCGTGTTGTGCTACGCGACCTTTGTAGGAGGTGCGGGCTACGATGCCGGCTATGCCATCGCCGCCGATGGTGTGGGCGGAGTATATATGACGGGCACGACCGCCTCGACCGGCTTTCCCGCACAGGGGTCCGGCGTCAATGGCAACCGCGATGCTTTTGTGATGAAATTCGACGAAAGCGGCGATCTTCTCTACACCACACTTCTCGCCGGCGACGGTGACAGTTCCGGGCAGGCCATAATGGTGGATTCATCCGGTAATGTCTACATTGCAGGCACCACCGAGGCCCCCAATTTTCCCGTAACCGGGCGGGCTTGGCAAACCGTGTTCGGAGGCATCGCGGATGCCTTCGCCGCCAAATTGAATTCCGCGGGGAATCTGGTATACGCCACATACATCGGTGGCACCGGACAGGAAGCCGGAACGGGAATTGCCATCGACGCATCCGGCAACGCGTATGTGAGCGGCTATACCTCGGCGATGTTTCCTACCACGGCCGGCGCGGCCCAGACACTATACGGGGGTGGGTTTGCGGACGCTTTTGTGGTCAAGTTGAACGCGCCGGGCAGCGCGGCCGTGTATTCGACCCTGCTTGGGGGCACGGGCATCGACGAGGCCGAAGCCATCGTTGTGGACAGCTCTGGGCATGCCTGTATTGCCGGGTATACGGATTCACCGAATCTGGCCGTCACCGCCGCGTTGCAGCCGGCTCCCGGTGGCGAAGGCGATGCTTTAGTCGCCTGTCTCAGCGCGGATGGAACCGCGTGGACGATGGTTTCCTACTTTGGCGGTAGTAATTTCGATCAGGCGTACGCGTTAGCCATCGATGCGGCCGGCAGCCTTTATGTGGCCGGCACGACCTTTTCGCAGGATTTCCCCGTGACATCGGGAGCGTTCCAGTCGGCCAGCGCGGGCAGTTATGACGCATTTGTGGCCAAGCTCAGCCCGGGCGGCGCATCGCTGGTCTACGCCACCTACCTCGGCGGAGGTGGTTCCGACGCGGCCACGACGCTGGCGGTGGGTGGCGCGGGTGACGTTTGGGTCGGCGGATACACTACTTCCACGAACTTCCCGTTGTCCGGTGCCTGGCAAACGATACCTGGCGGCAGTTTCGATGGTTTCATCTCCCATCTGAGCGGGAATGCCGAGGTCCTGCTGACTTCCAGCTATCTTGGAGGCTCCGCCGACGATCGGGTTCTTGGGATCGCGTTAGACGTTACAACCGGGCGCGTATTTGCGGACGGCGCCACGCTCTCCACCGACTTCCCCGTCACGCCGGGCGCACTGCAGGGGGCTGCTCCGGCGGGGATGAACGCCTTCTTGGCAAACATCAACCCATCTTCCTACTCTATTTCCGGACAAGTGACCCAGGCGGGGTCGCCCTTGAGCGGAGTCCAGATCGCGCTGGGCGGAGCGGCTTCCGGATCGACTACGACCGATGCCAATGGGAACTTTATCTTCAATAACTTAACGGGTGGCTATTCATACACCGTCGCACCTTCCATGAATGGCTACACTTTCAGTCCGGCCAGTGCCACGTTCAACAACCTCGACGCGAATCAAGCCGCCAACTTCACTGCCGCGACAGCCTATTCCATTTCGGGCAATATCGCCTTAACCGGAGCGGGATCGCTACCGGGAGTCATTCTAATGCTCGGCGGAGCTGTATGCAGTTCAATGGCAAGCGACGCTTCCGGAAATTACTCGTTCAGCGGGCTGGTTCCGGGCACGTATACCGTGACGCCTAGCCTGAAAGGCTACAGTTTCAGCCCGGCCAGCCAGTCATTCAACACCCTGAGTGCCAACCAGACGGCCACTTTTACAGCCGGCGCGGCGGCCTTTCCCGGCACGACGGAAGTGGTCTGGCAGGATCCCGTGTCCGGGTTTAGCCAGACCTGGTTTCTCGGGGGTGCACAGGGCACCAGTATCATAGGAGCGGCTGTCATCACCACCCAGAACATCTGGCGCATCGCGGCCATAGCCGACTTCAATGGGGACGGCTATCCGGATATTGTCTGGCAGGATCCTGTTTCCGGGGCCAGCCAGGTCTGGTTCCTGGGCGGCGCCCAGGGGAACACCTTGCTGCAGGCGGCCGTCTTGAGCGGTCCCAATCCGTGGCTCATCGTCGCCGCCGCCGACTTCAACCAGGACGGTCACCCGGATCTGGTTTGGCAGGATCCAAAATCCGGCTGGGCCCAGATCTGGTACCTCGGCGGACCGCTCGGCATCACAGTGGAAAGCGCGTCCAATCTAACGCTCCGCAACCCTTGGAACATCGTCGGATCGGGCGACTTCAACGGAGATGGCCAGCCCGACTTGCTTTGGCAGGACCCGGTGAGCGGCACGGTACAGATCTGGTACTTGACCGGCGCGCTCGGCAACCAGTTGCTTTCCGCGGTCAACCTCACCGCCAGCACATCGCACGTCGTGGCCGTCGCCGACTTTAACCAGGACGGACACCCTGACGTGGTGTGGCAGGATCCGGTCTCCGGCGCCAGCCAGATAGAGCTTCTGGCAGGTGCGCAAGGGAGCACTCAGCTTGGGACCGTCAGCTTGAGCGGCCCGAACTCCTGGCGGATCGTGGGGCCGCGCTGACCGCCGTTTCCCGGCCGATATCCGCATCCGCATCGCTCTCCACAATCACATAACGCGGCACGCCACGGGTCTGCTCGTAAATCCGGGCTATATATTCGCCCGCAATGCCGAGCGACACCAGTTGTACCGCGCCGATGAAGGTGACCAGTACGATCACCGACGTCCAGCCTTGTACCGTCCGTCCCGCAATCAACGCAACCACGGCGAAAGCTGCGTAAATCCCGCAGAGCGCGGCCGTTAACAGTCCAAAATAAAATGCGAACCGCAGAGGCTTGGAGGAGAGTCCGGTCACCGCCTGGATGGAAAGCCGCAGCATTTTACGAACGGTGTACCCGCTCTTGCCGCTGCGCCGCTCGGGCGCGGCGTATTCGATGCGGACCACCGGAAAGCCCAGCCATGCAACCAACCCCCGCAGGAATGGGTTGCGGTCGCGAAATTGGAGCACTGCTTCGACCGCGGCGCGGTCCAGAAGTTGGTAATCGGCGGCACCGCCCTGCACCGGGGTTTCGCTGAGCAGATTAAGGAAACGATAGAAGAGGCGCGAAGTGAGCCGCTTCGCGAAACCCGCATCGGCGGTGTGCGTGCGCACCATCTGCACTACTTTGGCGCCGCCGCGCCATGCCTCCAGCATACATGGAAGCAACTCCGGGGGATGCTGCAGATCGCAATCGAGCGTGATTACCGCCGCGCCGCGCGCCGCCTCGATGCCGGCCAGCAACGCCGGTTGCTGGCCAAAATTGCGGCCGAAGCGGATGAATCGCACGCCACGGTGTTGCGCATGCAGCGCGCGGAGGCATTCCGCCGTGCCATCGGTAGATCCATCGTCGACGAAGATCACCTCGAGCGCTTGCTGCCCGCCGAGAGCGGATTGGATCGCTGCGTAAATCGGGCCCACGTTTTTTTCCTCGTTATAGGCGGGAACCACGATGCTCACCAGGCTCGCGCCGGCCTCCGCTTGCCAATCCATGGTTTCATTCTATATGCGAACTGCGCGGCGTTCTACAGCACGGCGCGGTGCTGGCGATGAGTTATCATGTCGTGATGGCGCTCTCACTGTCAAAATACATGTCAGTGTTATGCCGCCTTGTGTGGACCTTTGTCCTTGGCGTAGGGATTGCCGGCGCACAAGCGGATTCGAGCTGCCAGATCGATTTTCCGTCATCCCAGCCCGCGGTATCGTATTCGGGTGCGGTGAGCCAACTCAGCTTCCGCGCCGATCAATTGACCTGTGTGCCGAATGCGGAGAGTAAGGTCGATTGGGTGAGCGTTTCCGTCGTTCCACCCGGATCGAATATTCCGCCGGTGCTGCAATATGCGGTGCAACCCAACTTGAGTTTTCATTCGCGCACGACCTCGATATCCGTTGGCGGCCAGGAGATGACGATTTCACAGGAAGCAGGACCCCAGCCGGGCATCGCCGGTCCCAGCAGCTTAGACTGGGTGGTCCAGGAAAAGTCCGCCAAGCCGGAGAAAAAGATCCTGCACGTCGGAAGCGACGATCCCAGTCTGGAAGTCACCGCGGCGCCCAGCGCCGAAACCATACGCTGGCTTTCCGTCCAGCAGGGGGGCGGGGACGGCCGGAGTTTTGAGGTTTCCATCAATGTGCACGATCTGAAAACGGGAACGTATGCCGGCCGGATCGTGGTCCACGCGCCGGGGGCCAGGAACGACCCCCTGTCGATCCCCGTGAATTTGAAGATCCTTCCATAGCGCCAAATGCTTATGACATCCAATCGGATTCGGCGGTTCAGCCACTTAGCTTTTCTGGAGTGTTGTTGCCTGGCGATGTTCACGCTCCAGGCCCAGGTAAACGTCACCACTTACCACAATGACAATGCGCGCGATGGCCAGAACCTGAGTGAATCCTTACTGACCCCCGCCAATGTGAATGCCGGCCAGTTCGGCCGGCTCTTTGTGCAGCCGGTGGACGGATACGTCTACGCGCAGCCTCTCTACGTCTCGAACCTGCAGATTGCGGGCGGCACGCACAACGTCGTTTTTGTCGCCACCGAACACGATGGCGTGTACGCTTTCGATGCGGATAATAATTCCGGGTCCAATGCCGGCCCGCTCTGGTATTTGAGCCTCATCAACCCGGCGGCTGGGATCACGACGGTCAACAGTGAAACGGATTTCAATTGCTCGGATATCTCGCCGGAGGTCGGCATTACGGGCACGCCGGTCATCGATCTAAGCTCGAACACGCTCTACGTGGTGGCCAATACAAAGGAAAACGGAGTCTTCTTCCAGCGGTTGCATGCGCTCGATATCACCAGCGGCGCGGAGAAGTTTGGCGGCCCGATCGCCATCCAGGCGTCTGTACCGGGCACCGGAGCTGGCAATACGGGCGGCCGGCTCGCGTTCGATCCGTTGATGGGAAACCAGCGGCCGGCCCTGCTGCTGCAGAACGGGCTGGTGTACATTTCATGGGCTTCGCACTGCGACATTACCCCGTTTCACGGCTGGGTGATGGCCTATAATGCGCAAACCCTGCAGCAGGTCGCTGTCTGGAACTCCACGGCCAACGGATCGGACGGCGGCGTCTGGCAGAGCGGTTCGGGGCCGGCAGCCGATTCAAGCGGCAATGTATACATGATTACCGGAAATGGGACTTTCGATCTCAATGTGAGCGGGGCGGACGCCGGCGACAGCTTCTTGAAGTTCGGTGCCCCGGCCAACGGGGGCCTTCCAATCCTGGATTATTTCACTCCTTTCAATCAGAGCTACCTGGCCACCACCGACACGGATCTCGGATCGGGAGGCGTGGTCCTGCTCCCCGATCAGCCGGCGGGTTCCCCTTACCAACACCTTTTGGTGGGAGGCGGCAAAGAGGGATCGCTGTATCTGGTGAACCGGGATTCGATGGGCCACTTCAACAGCGGCGGCGATACCCAGATCGTACAGTGGCTGCCTTCGCTTACCGGCGGCCTGTGGGCCACACCCGCGTTCTGGAACAATACCCTTTACCTGGGAGGCACGAACGACGTTCTCGAGGCCTTCTCGTTCAATGCGAATAATAACGGCCTGCTGTCCACGTCGCCAACTTCGTCGTCTTCGGAGACGTACGATTATCCCGGGCCAACACCATCGATCTCCGCCAACGGAAACACCAACGGCATCCTATGGGCACTTCAAAGGGGGCAATCCAACCAATCGATTTTGCACGCCTACGACGCCACCAACCTGGCAAACGAACTGTTTAGCACGGCTAACAACCCGCAGCAGACACCCGGGTTTCCGGTGAAATTTGCCGTGCCCACCATCGCCAACGGCAAAGTCTACGCCGGCACGCAGACACAATTGGCTGTGTACGGCTTGTTTGGACCTCCGCCGGCCGCAGTCGGGTTGGTTTCGCCGTCCAACGGAGCCACGGGAGTCAGCCTGGCCCCGCAACTTACATGGAATGCAGCCAGCGGGGCCACCTCCTACGACGTCTACCTGGGTACTTCCCCGTCGCCCCCGATGGTGGGCAATACCACGGCGACCAGCTACAATCCGCCCGCGCTCCTTGTCAATACCGTCTACTATTGGATGATCGTCGCGCGTAACTTTTCGGAGACCACCCCCTCAGCCACCTGGTCATTTACTACGGTGAGCACGCCGGGTCAGCCCACGTCGCTGGCTCCCACCACGGGAGTGCGGCAACTCGTGGGTATCAATATGCCATTCCCCCTGCCGCTTACGGCGACCGTCACGGATGCCGGTGGAAACCCGCTCGGCG
>Ga0187887_10001761_pt1 | contig 18201 bp, 18 predicted proteins | sample June2016WEW_7_10_FD_132977 | JGI IMG/M metagenome (GOLD analysis project Ga0187887, IMG submission 132977) | Peatland microbial communities from SPRUCE experiment site at the Marcell Experimental Forest, Minnesota, USA - June2016WEW_7_10 | ecosystem: Environmental > Terrestrial > Soil >...
AGCGCCAAAAGGAGAGCAATGCCGTTGTGGCGGTCGGCGAGATCCAGACGATGCGGCTTGCAGTGTATGGTGACGGCGCGGTGATGATCACCACCGAGACCGCGCCCGATAATTCACACCCGCCCTACCGCGCCGCGCGGGTGTGGGTGAAGCGCAATGGTCAATGGCAGATGGCGATCAGCGCGCACACCGAGGTCAAGTAGCGAGCCGAATTCGATCGAGTGTTGCACTACTCCTCCAATCCGGTCGGCACGTTCTTGTTCTCGCTTTCGAGCTTCATGCCGGCGGCGAGCGCCATGGTCTCGGCGAGCGCCGCGAAATCCTTCTGCAGATATTGCTCCGGGTTCCGCTGCAAGGTGGCGGCGCCGAAATGGCTTTGCAGCACCTCCCGCGCGGCCGCCGTCACCGGCAGCGGCACGTCCATCTCGCGGCCGAGATCGAGCCCGAGGTCGAGGTCCTTACGCAACGATTCCGGCGTGAACGTCGTGGTCCAGTCGCAATTGACCAGCGCCGGCGATTTATAGCGGGTGAACATCGAGCCCATCACGCCGTTGTTGAGGAAGGCCAGGAAGGCGTGGCGCGGCACGCCCATCTTGTTGGTCAAGAGCGTCATCTCGATCAGATTTTCGATGACGACGCCGAGCATGACGTTGTGGGCGATCTTGCAGACGCGGGCGAGTTCGCCGTTGCCGACATAGGATACGCCCCGCGGCGCGAATACTTCGATCAGCGGCATCGCCGCCTTGCAGGCCGCCTCGGTACCGGAAACGACGGCGGAGAGTTTGCCGGCTTTGATGACCTTGGCATTGCCGCTGACCGGGGCGGCGACGAACTCGGCGCCGAGCTCTTTGAGCTTGGCGCGGATCCCGGCCGATTCCTCGACCGCGATGGTGGAGCAATCGACCACGATCGGCGGCACCTTGCCGCCCTGGCTGCAGACGCCGTTGTTGCCGTAGAGGACCTCCTGCACGTCCTTGCCGGTGGCGACGATGCAGAACAGCACGTCCACGTTCCGCAGATCGGAGAGACGATCGACGAGCTTGCCGCCGATCTTCGCCAGCGGCTCGGCCTTGGCGCGGGTGCGGTTCCAGATCGCGACATCGTAGCCCGCCTTGATCAGCCGCTCGGCCATGGGCGTCCCCATGCGGCCGGCGCCGATCCAACCGATTTTCTGCCTGTCCGGTGTTGCATTCGTGGCCATGCCAAACTCCCTTTGCCGGAGGCTCTCCTATCACACGACGCGGTACCTTGTCCGCGCGCGGGGCTGCCGCATGGCCGGGCGCCGTGGCGGCTTTGCATTTCTTGACAGCGACTTATGGTGCCGTCATAAGGACCGCGCGCGTTGCCGGGCGGCACGGTTAAGGTCTGTCGGCACGTGCTTCTGCCAGCAGCAGACTCGACTGGAAAATGCCGGTCCGGTTCCGAGCACTAGTGCGGTGGATTTACAGGTTAAATCCAAAATCGCATTAGAATCATAAATTTGTCGGTGGCCTGGGTTCTTGCGCGGAAGCGTGCGGCAAGCGGTTGCGAGCTTTCGGGACTCCTAGGATCGAACACAAGGACACAAGATGTTCGCGGTCTTCAAAACAGGCGGCAAGCAATACCGGGTGGCCGCCGAGGATGTGCTCAAGGTCGACAAGGTCAAGGGCGCGCCCGGTGAGATCGTCGAGTTCGGCGAGGTTTTGCTCGTGGGCGGCGACAGCGTGACGCTTGGCGCTCCGACCGTCGCCGGCGCGACGGTCGCGGCCGAGGTGCTGGATCAGGCGCGCGGTCCCAAGATCATTGCGTTCAAGAAGCGGCGGAGGAAGAATTCCCGCCGCAAGCGCGGTCATCGCCAGGAATTCACGCTGTTGCGCATCACCGAGATCCTCACCGACGGCCAGAAGCCGAGCAAGACGGTGCCGCCGCGGCCGAAACGCGCGCCGGCGCCTGGACCGGCAGCCACGGACGATACCGGGGCGACCGGGTCCGAGACTGCGCCCGCCGCGTCAGCAGGAGCCACGGCGAAAACACGCAAAGCTCCGGCAAAGACGAAGCCAAAATCGAAGCCGCAGGCTAAAAAGCCAGCGGCCAAGGGGAAGCAGCCCGCGGCCAAGGGGAAGCAGCTCGTGGCCAAGGGCAAGAAAAAGAAGTGAACGAAAGCGGTGATGCTTTTGTCATGAATCCGGTATAGGTAGCGGACAAGAAAGGTTCGGAGGCCAGCAATGGCTCACAAGAAAGCAGGCGGGTCCTCGCGCAACGGCCGTGATTCTGGCGGCCAGCGGCTGGGACTGAAGATTTTCGGCGGCGAAGAGGTCGTTGCCGGCAACATCATCGCGCGCCAGCGCGGCACCAAATGGCACCCGGGCCGCAATGTCGGCGTCGGCAGGGACCACACGCTGTTTGCGTTGATCGACGGTCGCGTTGAGTTCCAGGCCAAAACCAAAGGCCGCGTATTCGTATCGGTACGTCCGATGACGGAGGCTGCGGCCCAATAACACGGTGGATCATATGAGGTCCGCCGGCATCCAGTCGAACCGGCGGGCCCCAATGGGCTCCGAAAAGGGGGAGACCGGGATGCCGGCTCCCCCTTTCGGCTTTCTGCAGGAGCCCACAGATGAGCCTGTCGGAAGAAGTGCTGGTGGACGCACGGCGGGAACGCAGGAGTCCCATCCTCGAGACCGAGCGGCTGACGCTGCGCTCGCCGCGTCCCGAGGACATCAAGGCGATTGCGGTCCTTGCCGACGATCGCCGCATCGCCGAGAACACCGCGCGCATCCCGCATCCCTTTGGCGTCGACGACGCCGAACGATTTGTCGCGACCGCCAACAAGCGCGCGGGCGAAGCTTGCTTCGTCATCACGCTCGACGACACGCTGATCGGCGCCTGCGCGGTCGATCCGCGCGAGGACGGTCCGGAGATCGGCTATTGGCTCGGAGCGCCCTATTGGGGACAGGGCTTCGCCACGGAGGCGGTGCGCGCAGTGATCGACCACGCTTTCGGCGATCTGCAGCATGAGGCGTTGCAGGCCGGCGCGCGCGTCAGCAACCCGGCGTCGCGTCGGGTGCTGGAGAAATGCGCCTTCCAATGGACCGGCGTCCGCCTGTCTCGCATCCGCGCCATCAATTCCGCAGCGCCGGTGGACCGCTTCCGGCTCGATCGCAAGCTTTGGGTCTCGCTCAAGCGCTGGGGCCCGGTGCGGCGCGTGGCGTGATGGGCATGGCATTCGCGGCCTTGGGTCCCTACCGGGGGGGTTGTTGACAGTGCCAGGCCGGAGGAGGACGATAATCACGGGTGGCGATCGCTTCTTTCGCGTTTCGCCCCCGCAAATGGACGATGAATGGAGGTGCCATGCCCCCGGGCCAGTCAGGCCGCGTTGACCGCCGCGGCACCGTTCGGGCTGTGGCGTAGCGGCGTTAGCGAACGGCGCGTCGGGAGCGGCCTATCGGGCCGCAGCAGTGAGGCAAGGCCCCACCTGGCCCCTCCCGGCGAAGCTTCCCATTGACGATCGTCCCGATTCATCCGGTTTATTATTGCATCCATGTTGTATTGGGGGCTGCGCTGCGCCGAACAGGCGGGTTCGGCCAGGACATCCCATATAATCTCCGATGAAATTCCTCGACGAGGCCAAGGTCTATATTCGCTCCGGCGACGGCGGTAACGGCTGCGTGTCGTTCCGGCGCGAAAAATTCATCGAGTTCGGCGGCCCGAATGGCGGCGACGGCGGCAAGGGCGGCGACGTGATCGTGGAAGCGGTGGAAGGCCTCAACACGCTCATCGACTATCGCTTTCAGCAGCACTTTTTTGCCAAGAACGGGCGCGCCGGCATGGGCAAGGACCGCCATGGCGCCAACGGCGCCGACGCCGTGCTCAAGGTGCCGGTCGGTACGCAAATCTACGAGGAGGACGGCGAGATCCTCCTCGCCGATCTCACCGAACTCGGCCAGCGCGTCGTGCTGGCGCGCGGCGGCAACGGCGGCTTCGGCAATGCCTATTTCAAGTCCTCGACCAACCGCGCGCCGCGCCGCGCCAATCCGGGCCAGCCCGGCGAAGAGCGCACGATCCGGCTGCGGCTGAAGCTGATCGCCGATGCCGGCATCGTCGGCCTGCCGAATGCCGGGAAATCGACGTTCCTCGCTCGCGTCAGCGCGGCGAAGCCGAAAATCGCCGATTATCCGTTCACCACGCTGCAGCCGCAGCTCGGCGTCGTCGAGATCGACGGCCGCGAATTCGTGCTGGCCGATATTCCCGGCTTGATCGAGGGCGCGCATGAGGGCGTCGGCCTCGGCGACCGCTTCCTCGGCCACGTCGAGCGCTGCCGGGTGCTGCTGCATCTCGTCGACGGAACGGGCGGCGACGCCGGAGCGGCCTACAAGACGGTGCGCGCGGAAATCGCCGCCTATGGCAACGGTCTCGCCGACAAGCCGGAAATCGTCGCGCTGAGCAAGGCCGACGCGCTGAGCGCCGACGACACCAAGCAGCAGCTGGCGCGGCTCAAACGCGCGGCAAAGAAGCAGCCGCTCGCCGTCTCGGCGGTGAGCGGAGACGGCGTCGCCGAAGTTCTGCGTGCGCTTTATCAGGTGATCGAAAAAGCGCGCCCCACCGCGGCCGAGGCAAGCACCACGACCTCCGCTTGGCAGCCGTGATGGGCGTGCCGGCGGCCGGGTAGGTGCGGCTGCTGGAAGCCGCCGGGGGGTTTGTTTGGATTAGGCCCGGCCGATCGCTACATTAGCGTCATGTTCGGCACGCCAAGGACGCATCACCGGCCCCGCAACGTGCGGCTCGAGACGCTGCTGCGGCTGCGTTGGCTCGCTGTGCTCGGCCAGTTCGTGGCCATCCTGGGGGTGCACTTCGGCCTAGAATTCGACGTTCCGATCTGGCCCTGCCTCGCGGTGATCGCGCTCGCGGCGCTCCTCAACGTGGCGCTGGGGGCGGTTTATCGGCAGACGCAGTGGCTCGAGCCCGACCGCGCCGCGTGGCTGCTCGGGTTCGACATCGCCCAGCTCGCGGCGCTCCTCTACCTCACCGGCGGCCTGGAAAATCCGTTTTCCTTCTTGCTGCTCGGGCCGGTGCTGATCTCGGCGACGGCGCTGCCGCCGCGCATGACGTTGTTGATCGGCATCTTCGCCATGGTCTGCGCCACTGTGCTGGTATTCTTTCATTACCAGCTGCCCTGGGACACCGAGGATCAGCTGGAGCTGCCCGAAATCTACACGGTCGGGGTCTGGCTCTCGATCCTGCTGGCGATGGGCTATATCGGGGTCTACACGTGGCAAGTCACCGAGGAGGCGCGCCAGCTCTCGGATGCCCTGGGCGCAACCGAACTCGCTTTGGCGCGCGAGCAGCATCTTTCTCAGCTCGACGGTCTTGCCGCCGCCGCGGCGCATGAGCTCGGCACGCCGCTCTCCACCATCACCGTGGTGGTGCGCGAGATCGAACGCGCGCTACAACCGAACTCGCCCTATGCCGAAGACGTGAAATTGCTGCGCGAACAGGCGCAGCGTTGTCGTGAGATTCTCGCCAAGATCACCGAACTTCCCACCGGCGAACCGTTCGATCGCGTGCCGCTTTCCGCCCTGATCGAGGAAACGGTGGCGCCGTATCGTCATTTTGGCGTCTCGATCGTCGTCACGGTTCCGGCCGACCGCACGGCGGAGCCGCTCGGCGCGCGCAATCCGGCGATCCGCTACGGTCTCGGCAACCTCGTCGAGAACGCGGTCGATTTTGCCAACAAGCAGGTCGACATTCTGGCGCAATGGACCGCCGAAGCGGCGAGCATCACGATCAGCGACGACGGGCCGGGCTTTGCCCCCGAAGTGCTGGACCGCATCGGCGCGCCCTATGTGACCCACCGGCGGCCCGGGCAGCGCGGGCCGAACGATGAGGAGGAGGTGTTCGGGCTTGGCCTTGGTTTCTTCATTGCCAAGACCTTGCTGGAACGCTCCGGCGCCAAGCTCTCGTTGAAGAATCAGGCCTCCCCCCGGCACGGGGCCCTGGTTACCATCACCTGGAGTCGTGCGGATTTCGAGCGGCCGCTGGCGGCGGCCCCTCTTGAGCGGGCGGCGCCGGTTTCTTAAATCAGGCAAGAGCGGGGCGGCGCTGTGGTGGAGTAGATTGCAGGACCAATGTGATGACCAACGCCACGAGCCGTCCATCAACGGCGCCGCTGTCGGGCGAGCGTACCCTCCTCATCGTCGAGGACGATAAATCGTTCCTGCAGCGGCTGGCCCGCGCCATGGAAGGCCGAGGTTTCGTGGTGACCACCGCCGAGTCGGTCGCCGACGGTCTGTTGCAGGTCGAGAAGGCGGCGCCCGCCTTCGCAGTGGTCGATATGCGGCTCGGCGACGGCAACGGTCTCGACGTCATTTCGGCCATGAAGAAGCGCCGGCCGGAAGCGCGCGCCATCATCCTCACCGGCTACGGCAACATCGCCACCGCGGTGAATGCGGTCAAACTCGGCGCCGTCGATTACCTCGCCAAACCGGTCGATGCCGACGACGTCGTTGCCGCCCTGCTCGCGCTCGACAACAAGAAGATCGAGCCGCCGGAGAATCCGATGTCGGCGGACCGCGTGCGCTGGGAACACATCCAGCGCATCTACGAATTGTGCGGGCGCAACGTTTCGGAAACCGCGCGCCGCCTCAGCATGCACCGCCGCACCTTGCAGCGTATCCTCGCCAAGCGCGCGCCCAAATGAGTCACTCTGCGTTACGTCACTTCGATTCCGCTTCGTAGACGCCGTTCCAGTCCGGCGGCGGCGGGTCGGCGCGGTACGCCTCAATGCGCTCGACATACATGTCGTAGAGGCCATCGACGCCGAAGCCGTTGGCGAGCTTGCGGCAGCGATCGATCAGGCTCTTCGCTTCATCCCATTGCTGCTTGCGGTACGTCGCCAGCATCGCCGCGTTCAGATCGCGCAAGTCTTTGCAGCGCGGGTCGTCGTTCACTTCGGCCCGGCCGAGCACGGTGAACACCACTTCGGGCTGCTTTTTGCCTTTCACTTGGATGAGGTCGATCTCCATGGTGGCGAACTCCGTCTTCGCCCCTTCGGCGGTGCGCGAGCCGATCACCATTGAGAGGCGATAATCCTTGGTCCGCGATTCGAGCCGCGAGGCGAGATTGACCGTGTCGCCCAGCACCGAATAGTTGAAGCGGAAATCGGAACCCATATTGCCGACAACGCAGGGACCGCTATTGAGCCCGATACCGATGCGCAGCGGCATATAAACGCTACCATTGGTTTCGGCCTCGCGCTTGAGCTCGACGTTGAGCGCTTCGGCCCGCGCCAGCATTTCCAGCGCTGCGTCGCAGGCATTGGCCTCGTGCTCCTCGTCGTCGACCGGAGCGTTCCAGAACGCCATGATGGCGTCGCCGATGTATTTGTCGATCGTGCCCTTGCGCTCGATGATGGCGTTGGTCAGCGGCGTGAGGAAGCGATTCATCAAGCGGGTCAGGCCCTGCGGATCGTCCTTGTAGTGCTCGGAGATGGTGGTGAAGCCGCGCACGTCGCTGAACAGGATGGTCATGCGGCGTTCCTCGCCGCCGAGCACCAGCTTCTCCGGCGACTTTGCCAGCTGCTCGACGAGCGGCGGCGACAGGTAAAAGCCGAACGCGGAGCGAATCTGCTGGCGTTGCTTCTGCTCGCGGAAATAATTGACGAAGGTGAGCACGAGATAGATCAACCAGAACGACATTAGCGGATAAGTGAAGTCGATGAGCAGGTTGTGCGCGACGAAGAAGTACAGCGACAAGCCGATCAATCCTGCGATCAGCAAAGCGCCGATCGCGATCACGATCGAGGCCGGCAACATCGGTGCGGCGATGATGATGGCAATCCCGAACACGACCGCAGCGACAAGTTCGACCGCGATCGCATAATTGGGGCGTGCCAGCAGCGCCTGGGTCAGTACGCTCTCAAGGATCTGGGCGTGGACCTCGACGCCGGGCATCGCCGGCTCGACCGGCGTGGTCTTGATGTCGAGGAGGCCGGTCGCCGAGGTGCCGATCAGCACGAGTCGGCCGTTAAAACGATCGGCCGGCGAGCGTCCGTGCAGCACATCGGCGGCCGATACATAGCGCGCCGGATCGTGCTTATTGAAATGCACCCAGAATTGGCCGTTGCCGTCGGTGGGCACTTCAAGACCGGGCACCGCCACCGCGCGCACGCCGGCGTCGTCGGTGCGAACGAGGATGGCGCCGGCGCGGGTGACGACGCGCAGCATTTCCAAGGTCAGCGCCGGCACCAAAATATTCTGCGCGTTCATGACCACCGGGACGCGGCGAATGATGCCGTCGCGCTCAGGTTTGATCGAGAACAGCCCGCGCCCGGCGGCCGCCTGCTCGATAGCTGGAACGTTGCGCAGCAATCCGGGAAACGTCACCAGGAACGGCCGTGGATCGGGGCCGAGAACGGCGAAACCGGTTTGCAGCGCCATTTCGGCTTCGCTGCGCGGCGAGGGCGTCGCCGCCCCAGCTTGGCCGACCACGACGCCGCCGGTTTGTTTGATCGCGTCGGCCAAGACCTGGTCGTTGCTCGGCAGCGCCGCGAGCTTGTCGCGGGTCGCCGCATCGAGGCCGCGGAAGCTCGCCGCCGCGACCGCCGGCGACATGCGATCGGGCTCGGCGAAAACGATGTCGAAGCCGATCGCCACGGCGCCAAGCTCGCGCAGACGGGTGACCAGATCGGCCACCACGGTCCGCGGCCAGGGCCATTGCCCGATCTCCTTCAAGCTCGCTTCGTCGATGTCGGCGATGACGACCGGCCGCGCGGTCTGTTGGCGCGGCCGCAGAACCTGAAGGAGGTCGAATGTGCGAAGCCGCACTTCTTCGAGCGGCCGCGGATCGGCGATGCGCAGCGGCACCAGCGCGAACAAAATAAGCGTGCATACCGCTCGCGCCAGACCGAATTGCCGCGCCCAGCGAACGATCAGCTTCATTGGTTGCCGATCCCCTGCGCTCCCCGCGCGAACCGCGCCGCACAATTATAGGCGTTCACTTCTCCCGGAACGAGCGCATCAGCTGATCGTGCAGCGGCTTGACCAGGTACGAGAGCATCGTGCGCTCGCCGGTCTGGATGAAGGCCTCGACCGGCATGCCCGGCGTCAATTTGATGTCGCCGAGGCGGCTGAGCTCGTCGACGGTCATCGCGATGCGGACGAGATAATAACTCTGCCCGGTGCGCTGGTCGGTGCTGGTATCCGCGCCGGTGCGCACGACGGTGCCGTTGAGCTCGGGGGTCGTGCGCATATTGAATGCAGAGAAGCGGAGCACGACCGGCTGACCGAATTGCACCTGATCGATGTCTTTGGGCTCCACCTTGGCCTCGACCAACAGGTTATCCGCCTCGGGCACGATGAGCATGATCGGGTCGCCGGCGGTGACGACGCCGCCGACGGTGTTGGCCGTCGACTGGAACACCACACCGTCCTGCGGCGCGCGGATGTCGGTGCGCTTGAGCTGGTCCTCCGCCGTCACCTTGCGCTCGACGTATTCGCCGATCTTGCTGTCGGTTTCGCGCAGTTCCTTGGCGACGTCGCTGCTCAATTCCTGATCGACCTGGAGAATTTGCAGCTCGGTCTCGACGATCTTGCCCTTGGCCTCGGCGGCGGCGGCAACGAGTTGGCCGCGCTCGCCTTCCAGCCGGGCTTGCTCGCGCTCCAGCGACGTGAGCCGGTTGAGCTGGACCAGGTTTTTCGCCCACAAATCGCGCACGCCGCCGAGTTCCTTCTCGATCAGCGACGTCTCCTTGGTCTTGGCGTCCTGCTGGGCGGCGAGCCCGCTGATCTGCTCGCGCAATTGCTGGATGCGTTGGTGGAGTTGATCCTTCTGGCCGAGCCGCGCCGTGCGCCGAAGATCGAACAGCTTGCGCTCGCTGGCGAGCGCCTCCTCGACGCTGGGGTCGCCGATGGCGTCCGCGAGCTCCCTGGGTACCGCGACCGTATCGGCACCGTCGCGCTCGGCGGCAAGCCGCGCTTTGCGCGCATAGAACCCAGTGAGACCCTTGGTGACGATCGCCAGATTGGCCTGGGTCACGGTTTCATCGAGGCGAATGAGAATATCACCGGCCTTGACCCGGTCGCCGTCGCGCACCCGCACCTCGCCGACGACTCCGCCGCTTGGGTGCTGGACCTTCTTGACGTTGGAATCGACGACCAGCGAGCCTTGGGCGATCAGCGCGCCAGAGATCTCGGCAGTCGAGGCCCAGCCGCCGAGTCCGACGCCGAGGAACGCGACTAGCGCGCAGCCGACGATCACGTGGCGGCGGATCGACGCGCGGGAATTCTGGGGCGCCTTGCTGCTCATCCCTTTCCTCCCTGCTCCGGCACCACTTTCAAAGCTCGCGGCGTGCTCGGCTGGGTCATGCGGTTGAGAATATCGTCTTTCGGCCCGAACTGCTGCTGGCGGCCCTTGGCCATGACCAGAATGTAGTCGACGCCGGCAATGGCACTCGGGCGATGGGCGACCACGATGACGATACCGCCGCGGGCGCGAATGCCGAAAATGGCCCGGGTCAGCGCTTCGTCACCCTCGGCGTCGAGGTTGGAGTTCGGCTCGTCGAGCACGACCAGGAACGGGTCGCGATAAAGCGCCCGCGCCAGCGCGATGCGCTGGGCTTGACCGGCCGACAGCGCGCTGCCCTGATCGCCGACAGTGGTCTCATAGCCGTTCGGCAGGTTGACGATGAGGTCGTGGACGCCCGCAGCCTGCGCCGCGGCGAGGACGGCTTCGGGATCGGGCGGATCCTCGAAGCGCGCGATGTTCTGCGCGACGTTGCCGGGGAACAATTCGACGTCCTGCGGCAGGTAGCCGATGTGCCGGCCGAGCGCCTCCGGCGACCACTGATCGACGCTGGCGCCATCGAGGCGGATGCTTCCCCGCAGCGGCGTCCATACGCCGACCAGCATGCGCGCCAGCGATGATTTGCCGGACGCCGTCGGGCCGATGACGCCGAGCGCCTTGCCGGCAGCCAGCGAGAAGTTCACATCCTGGCACACGGTCTTCTGTTCGCCCGGCGGGTTAACCGCCGCGTTCTGCACGACGAGCGACTTCACCGGCGGCTGCAACGGCATCGGCTCGGTTCGCGGCGGCAGGTAGCTGAGCAACCGCGACAACCGCTGCCAGCCTTGCCGCGCGGCGACGAAGCCGCGCCAGTTGGCGATGGCGAGATCGACCGGCGCCAGCGCGCGGGCGCCGAGGATCGAGCCGGCGATGATGATGCCGGGCGTGGATTGGCCATGGATGACGAGCCAGGCGCCGACTGCCAGAATCGCCGACTGCAGCAACAGCCGCAGCACCTTCGACATGGCGCCGAGTCCGCCGGCGACGTCGCTGGCGCGGCCGCTCGACAGAACGTAACTGCGATTAAGGCCGCCCCAGCGCTGCGCGATGCGGCCGACCATGCCCATGGCCGTGATCGCTTCGGCGTTGCGGCGGCTCGCCTCCATCAGCGCGTTGCGCGCCATGGCAAATTGCGTGGCGCTGCGGGTCGGCCGCCGGGTCAGCACTTCAGTCACGACGGTGAGCGTGACCAGGACGATCGCGCCGGCGAGCGCGGTGAGGCCGATATAGGTATGGAACAGGAAACAAATGGCGAGGTAGATCGGCATCCAGGGCAGATCGAATAGGGCGACCGGCCCGGCACCGGACAGAAACCCGCGCACGGTATCGAGATCGCGGATCGGCTGCGTACCCTCGCTCTTGCCGCCAATCTTGAGCGGCAACCGGACGATGGCGTCGTACACGCGCGAGCTCATCGCTTCGTCGAGGCTATGGCCGACACGGACAAGGATGCGGCTGCGGATCGCGTCGATGACGCCTTGCGCGGCGTACAGGCCGGCCACCAGGATCAGCAGCGCGACGAGCGTCGGCACGCTGCGGCTGGGCAGCACCCGGTCGTAGATTTCCAGCATGAACAGCGCGCCGGTGAGCATCAACAGATTGCTCATGCCGCTGAACAGCGCGATGGCGAGAAACGCCCTCCGGCAGGAGGCGAGCGCAGCAGCGAGTTCGGAACTCGCGAGCGGCTGCCGCAGTGGGCGGGAAAGCGGGCTCATGAGCGCGTGCCTACCACCGTAACAGGCGTAATACCATCATTGAGCCTGCAAATGACCGGCCGTCCAGGGAGATCATCATACCTTGGTTTACGATGGAACGGGGGGCTTTTGGCGCAAAGACGCGGCCGAGCCTGACCAAACGCGGCCAAGCCTTAGCCGAGCCGCGCAAGCAGCCGCACTAAGCCCGCCATCAGGCCGGCCTCTTCGGACATCATTCCTAATCAGATCGACAACCGGCCGGTATTCCGCCTGGCCGGCAGTTCCCGTGCGGCAATCAACAAATGCCCGCACGACATCGTGCCGGCCTGCGCGCACAGGCCGGCGCCGATTCGTACTCAAAAACTGGCTTCTGGTAAATCTCAGGAGCGAGAATCGAGCGAAAGCCCGATGCTGAACGCCTTTTGCCGCGTCGCGCCCTCGGTTCTTTTCAACTTCCTGGCGATTTGCGACGCGGCGGTTTTCTTCTTCGCCATCGTCTTCAGTTCACGAACTTCGGTCGCCGTCCAAGCGCGCCGCTTCTTTGACTTCTTAGCCATAAATCCTCCTTTTAAGAAAGGCCAACTTGTATCCCATAACGGGAGCGGAAGAAAATACAACAGATGGTTTGAGATCCTAAGGATCGCAGCCATTGTCCGAAGATGCGCCCGCAGATACGGTAGGGCAAGTTAAGAAACAGTATTGTTAGATCGTTCTTAGCAATCTATCGGCCCGGAAGCAAACCCAACTTATGGTACCCAGCGCCCGTTGTTGATAGCCGAATAGTTGATTGTTCCTGCCGTGTGCCGCGAGCCGCATGGAATAGCCGCCTCCCTGGGGCTCGGCCAGCGCCAAGTGGGCATGCCGAGCAGATGTCCGCCGACACCAACGCGCCTCCGAGCAAACAGGACCTGCTGCGCCGATGGCGCTTCGCTTCAGGCCTCCGCTGGCAGTTATGAGTGCAAGCTGGACCCCTAATAGATGCCGGCAGGCGCGCGATGAGGGCTTGCGGCCTGTAAGCTCGCTTCCTAGCTTGGGAAAGAGACAAGGATCGCTGGGAACGGGACGCGGCCATGGAAGAACTCAAACTCGTCGCCCTCGACACGGACGACATCGGGATCGTCTCTGCCCACGTGCAGGACGCGCTCGTCAAGGTCGCCGATATCTTCTGGCTGCCGCGCGAGCACCGGTTCGTGATGGCGCTCAAGCGTTTCGACTGGATGAATGCGGTCGATGTCAACGGTACCAGGGGCGTCAATGCGCCGGGTTACCGCCGCTGCCGGACCGCGCTGCGGTTCGAACGCGTTAACGCCTGCAAGTGCCGGAATCTCGACCAGGCCAATAAGAATGCAACACTCAATCTGCTTGCGGTCGAATTTGCCGAGCGCGATTCCCCTTCCGGGATCATCACGCTGACCTTCTCCGGCGGCGGCGCCATTCGTCTGGATGTCGAATGCCTGGAGGCGGAGCTGGTCGACCTCGGCGAGGTTTTTGCGGCCGGGTTGTGCCCGGATCACTTCGCCGCCGATACCACGGCGGCCTGACGCCCGCTAGTCTCAAGCCGCGCGCGGCCGTTGCGCCGGCGACACGGCGAAAAGCTTCATCAGCACGACGATGGCGGCGAGCGTCGCCGCATAGACGATGAGCTGCATGGCGGTCGGCTGATCGACATAGCCGATCAGCGTGTGCAGCGCCCGGCCGAGAAAGCTTTCGTCGCTCAGGATCCAGGAGGTGTCCCATACCGTCTGGTCGAAAGCGGTGAGGATGTTGGCCTGTTCCAGGAAGGCGATCGCCTGCGCCGCCATGCCCGCGGCCAGAAATGAAATCAGGGTACTGGTCACGGCGAAGAGGTAACGCGTCGGAATCGTGATCAGGCCGAGATAGGTCAAGAGACAGACCAGCGAGCCGAGAATGAGCCCGATCACGCCGCCGATCAGCATACCGGCGCTGGCGCCGCCTTCCGCGGCGGCGACCCCATAGAGAAACAGCACGACTTCGGAACCCTCGCGCAGCACCGCGATCGTCACCACGGCGGCGAGCGCGGCCAGTGACTTCGAGCCCTCGACCACCGCCTCGCCGGCGGCACGCATCTCGGCGGCGAGCTCGCGACCATGGCGCGCCATCCACACATTGTGCCAGCCCAGCATCAGCACCGCGAAGCTGAGGATGGCGGCATTGAACAGTTCTTGGCCGTTGCCGCTGAACAGTTGCGACAGTCCTCCGGTGAACAGCGCCACCACGCAGGCGCCAAGCACGCCGGCGGCGACGCCGCCCGCGACCCAACGGCCGCGCCCGGCAACGCCGGACGTCACCGCCATGACGATGCCGATGATCAAGCCGGCCTCGAAGACCTCACGAAAGACGATCAACAGCGAAGGGAGCACGGGCACCTCACGGCACGACGATCATGGTACGACCAAGAAGCCTTGCGTCTGACGGTGGAAGTCGTCGAAGAAATTGTAGCGGCCGGGCGCCAGCGGCCGCACATGCACGACCGCCTGGCCGCCCGCCGGGATCACCTTCTCGAAATGCAGGGCGCTGCTTTCGAATTCGGCGGCGATGGAGCCGAGGTTCTTGACCTCAAACGTAATCGGCTTTCCCGCCGGGGCGTGCAATTCGGCGGGCTCGAACTGATGATCCTTGATCGTCAGCGACAGCAGCACCGCGTCGTCCGCGCGCGCGACCGCCGCGCCGAGAACCAATATCAACGCGGCCAGTACCGGGCTGGACTTGGTGAGCGCGTTTCTTGTCATGACCGGCAAAGCGCCTGTCGCCGCCCTCTTGCTAACTTGGAGCATACGAGGAATTGGGCAAGCGCAGACGTTTTGTCAATCAGAAAGCCGAGATTAGAATTGTTATAATAAAAGAGAACTGATAGGGATTTTTGTTGAATGCGACTTTCTGAATTCGTCATGGCCGGGTTCGTCCCGCCTGCAGGGCCGTAGCGTCGCGCCGCTTGCGCGCAACGGCCCTTCGGCGTGGCGAAGGCCGGCCATCCGCGTCTTTGGTCGTCGCGGTTACCAAGAGGTGGGCGCCATATGACGTTCAGCGCACCAATGCACAAGGCAACATGATGGCCATTCGTCTCGATACGCGCGCCGCCGATTTTGCGCAAAAATTTCGCGCGTTTCTCGACACCAAGCGCGAAGCAGCGGCCGACGTCGATGCGATGGTCCGCGCCATCGTCGCCGACGTTGCCACCCGCGGCGACCGCGCGTTGCGCGACTACACGCAAAAATTCGACGGCTTCGACCTTGCCAGCGTGGGCCCGCGGGTCACGCCGCAGGAGATAGCCACCGCGCTCGACAGCTGCGAGCGCAAGGCGCGCGACGCCATCGAATTCGCCCGCAACCGCATCGAGGTCTTTCACCGCCGGCAGGTGCCGCAGGACGACCGCTTCACCGATGCACTCGGCGTCGAACTCGGCATCCGCTGGACGGCGATCGAGGCGGTGGGGCTCTACGTGCCGGGCGGCACCGCCGCTTATCCGTCTTCCGTGCTGATGAACGCCGTGCCGGCCAAGGTCGCCGGCGTGCCGCGTCTGGTCATGGTGGTGCCGGCGCCCGGCGGCGTGGTGGCGCCGCTGGTGCTGGCGGCGGCGAAACTCGCCGGCGTCGACGAGGTTTATCGGGTCGGCGGCGCGCAAGCGATCGCGGCGCTGGCTTACGGCACCGCGACCATCGCTCCGGTCGCCAAGATCATCGGTCCGGGCAACGCTTATGTCGCAGCCGCCAAGCGCATCGTCTTCGGCAAGGTCGGCATCGACATGATCGCCGGCCCCTCCGAAGTGCTGATCCTTGCCGACCACACCGGCAATGCCGACTGGATCGCCGCCGACTTGCTGGCGCAAGCCGAGCATGACCCGAGCGCGCAAGCCATCCTCATCACCGACGACGAAAAACTTGCCGCTGCGGTCGAGCGCGCGGTCGAGAGCACGCTTGGTCAGCTGTCGCGCAAAGAGGTCGCCGGCGCCTCCTGGCGCGATTTCGGCGCGGTGGTGCTGGTGCGCGATCTCGACGAAGCCGTGCCGCTGATCGACGCCGTCGCCCCCGAGCATCTGGAAATCGCGACGGCCGACGCCGACCGGCTGGCGCGGCGCATCCGCAATGCCGGTGCGATCTTCATCGGCGCGCACACCCCGGAGGCGATCGGCGACTACGTCGCCGGCTCCAACCACGTGCTGCCGACGGCGCGATCGGCGCGGTTCTCGTCCGGGCTGGGCGTCCTCGATTTCATGAAGCGCACCTCGATCCTCAAATGCGGGCCGGAGCAGTTGCGGGCGCTGGCCGACGCCGCCATCACGCTCGGCATGGCGGAGGGGCTCGACGCCCATGCCCGTTCCGTCGCCATTCGGCTCAATCGCTGATGCCGCGCCCCGACCGCGACAAGGGTACCGGCCGCCTGGTGGCGGTGACGATCGATGAATCGTCGATCGGGCGGTCGAACAGCGACGTCGAGCACGAGCGCGCGGTGGCGATCTACGATCTGATCGAGGAGAACGCGTTTCGGCCGCACGGCCATGAAGGCGGACCATACGCGCTCAACCTCGGCATCAGCGGCAACCGCCTGGTTTTCGATATCCGCACCACCGACGGCACGCCGGTGATCGCGCACCTGCTATCGCTGGCGCCATTCCGCCGCATCGTGAAGGATTATTTCACGGTCTGCGACAGTTATTACGCAGCCATCCGCGGCTCGACGCCCGACCGTATCGAGGCGCTCGACATGGCGCGCCGCTCGCTGCACGACGAGGGCTCGCAGATCCTGATGGAGCGCCTCAAGCGCAAGGTCGAGCTCGATTTCGACACGGCGCGGCGGCTGTTCACGCTGGTCACGGTGCTGCACTGGAAGGGGTAGGGGTCGCGAATGGCGGCGTCCGCGACGCGACCGATGGCGCACCCCTTGGCGGTATTGTTTGCCTGCGGGCTCAATTCGGTGCGCTCGCCGATGGCGGCTGCGCTGTTTGCGCAGATATTCGGCCGCGGCATCTATGTTTCTTCCGCCGGCGTGCGCAAAGGCGACCTCGATCCGTTCGCGGTCGCGGTCATGGCGGAGATCGGCCTCGATATCTCGCGGCACAAGCCGGTCACCTTCGAGGAGATCGACGAGTGGGAGGGACTCAATTTCGACCTCATCATCACCTTGGCGCCGGAGGCCCATCACCGGGCGCTGGAACTCACCCGCACCAGCGGCGTCGATGTCGAGTATTGGCCGATGGTTGATCCGAGCGGCGTCGAGGGCAGCCGCGAGCAGCGGCTCGATGCCTACCGCCAGGTGCGCGACCAGCTGCTCGCGCGCATTCGCCAGCGCTTTTCCCGGCCGACTCCGGGCAATGAATGAATCAATTGGACGGCGGCGCGACCAGTTGTGGAACGGCGCATCATCCGCTAGGTTCCGCGCGAATTTTCGCTCGGATTTGGTCCCGGCCGCAGCCTAATGACAACGCTTCCAGGTAGCGAATGGCGAAGGAAGAAGCCTTGGAATTTCCCGGTGTCGTGACGGAGCTGCTCCCGAACGCCACCTTCCGCGTCAAGCTCGAGAACGAGCACGAGATCATCGCTCATACCGCAGGCCGCATGCGCAAGAACCGAATCCGCGTGCTCGCCGGCGACAAGGTGCTGGTGGAGATGACGCCCTACGACCTCACCAAGGGTCGCATCACGTATCGCTTCAAGTGATCGCGAACAGCAAAAATTCCGATTTGCTCCGCTCGGCGCCTGCCGCGGCGACGGCCGCGTCGCCGCGCCAACGAAGAGCCCGGCCGTGATCGGCCGCGCCAAATTCGTGCTCGCCTCCGGCTCGCCGCGCCGGCTGGCGCTGGTCAACCAGGCCGGCATCGAGCCCGACGCGCTGCGCCCGGCCGACATCGACGAGACGCCGAAGCGGGGCGAATTGCCGCGCGCCTGCGCCACCAGGCTGGCGCGCAGCAAGGCCGAGACGGCGCTCGCCATGGTGCGGCTCGACGAAGAGCTCAAGGGCGCCTTCATCCTCGCCGCCGACACCGTGGTCGCCGTCGGCCGCCGCATCCTGCCCAAGGCCGAGCTGCTTGACGACGCGGCGCAGTGCTTAAGGCTTCTGTCCGGCCGCAACCACCGCGTCCACACGTCCGTCTGCCTGGTGACGCCGAAGGAAGCGTTCCGCCAGCGTCACGTGGAGACGCGCGTGCGCTTCAAGCGGCTGTCGAACGAGGACA
>Ga0187887_10001765_pt1 | contig 18162 bp, 19 predicted proteins | sample June2016WEW_7_10_FD_132977 | JGI IMG/M metagenome (GOLD analysis project Ga0187887, IMG submission 132977) | Peatland microbial communities from SPRUCE experiment site at the Marcell Experimental Forest, Minnesota, USA - June2016WEW_7_10 | ecosystem: Environmental > Terrestrial > Soil >...
ACCGCTCCATTATGCCAGGATAAGGCTCAAGCTTACCTATGCGATATCTTTGCATCCACTGCCACTGTTACCAGCCGCCCCGCGAGAATCCCTGGCTGGAGACCATCGAGCAACAGGATTCCGCGTATCCTTACCACGATTGGAACGAGCGCGTCACCGCGGAATGTTACGCCACCAACGCCGTCGCGCGCATTCTGGACGACCAGCAGCGCATCGCGCGAATCGTCAACAACTATCAGAACATCAGCTTCAATTTTGGGCCGACCTTGCTTTCGTGGATGCAGGACAAAACGCCGGACACCTATGAGCTGATTCTGCAGGCGGACCGGTGCAGCGCGGCTCGATTCAGCGGGCATGGCTCAGCCATGGCGCAGTGCTACAACCACATGATCATGCCGCTGGCCAATTCCCGCGACAAGTACACGCAGGTGCGCTGGGGCATTGAGGATTTCAAACACCGTTTCGGCCGCGATCCCGAAGGAATGTGGCTGCCGGAAACCGCCGTGGATCTGGAGACGCTCTCGATTCTCGCGGACTTCGGAATCCGCTTTACCGTGCTCGCGCCCACGCAGGCGCAGGCCGTGCGCGCGATCGGCAACGGGGATTGGGAAGATGTCTCGGGATCGCGCATCGATCCCACGCGCGCGTACCATTGCGAAACGGCGTCCGGGCGGCCGATCGCCATTTTCTTCTACGACGGACCGGTATCGCAGGCAGTCGCCTTCGAGGGCTTGCTCAGCGACGGCGAGAAATTCGCCAATCGTCTGATGAGCGGCTTCTCGGATGACCGCAACTGGCCCCAGTTGATGCATATCGCCACCGACGGCGAGACCTACGGCCATCACCACAGCTTCGGCGAAATGGCGCTGGCGTGGGCGCTGGAGCATGTCGATGCCGACGAATCGGTGAAGCTAACCAACTACGCCGAATACCTGGATCAGAGTCCTCCCGCGCACGAGGCGCGCGTCGTCGAGAACACTGCGTGGAGCTGCGTGCATGGCGTGGGGCGGTGGTCCACCAATTGCGGCTGCAATACCGGTGGTCAGCCTGGCTGGACCCAGGAATGGCGCGCGCCCCTGCGTGCCGCTTTGGACTGGCTGCGCGACAGCATCGGGCCACTTTACGAGCAAAAGGCGGGTGCACTGCTTCGCGATCCGTGGGAAGCCCGCAATGACTATATCAGCGTGATCCTCGACCGCTCCGGAGACTCGCGCGATCGGTTCCTCGATAAGCACGCGTCGCGGCCGCTGAGCGAAAAGGAAACGGTGGAGGTCTGGAAGCTGCTCGAAATTCAACGGCACGCCATGCTCATGTATACGAGCTGCGGCTGGTTCTTTACCGAATTGTCGGGCATCGAAACCGTGCAGGTGATCCAGTACGCCGGGCGCGTGGTGCAACTTGCCGAAGAAGTTTTGGGCGTGAAGCTGGAGGGCCGGTTCCTCGCACAACTCGCGAAGGCCCATAGCAACATCGCCGAGAAGGGCGACGGGAAGGCGATCTACGAAGACGCCGTCCGGCCGGCCATGGTCACCCTCCCTCGCGTGGCCGCTCACTTCGCCATCAGCTCTCTCTTCGACGATTACCCTGAAAGAGCCCGCGTGTACTGCTATTCGGTGGAATCCGAAGACCGGCACAACATGAACGCCGGACGCACGCGCATCGCTGTCGGGAGAGCCCGGCTGTGTTCGGAAATTACGCAAGCCTCCCAAACACTCACCTACAGCGCGTTGCACTTCGGAGATCACAACATCCACGCCGGCGTGCGCGAATTCGGCGGCAAGAAATCGTACGAGCGCGTGACCTCCGAGCTTCTGCACGCTTTCTCGCATGCCGATCTGACCCAGGCGATTCGCATTATGGATTCGGGGTTCGGCAAGAACACCTACTCGCTGAAATCGCTGTTTCGCGACGAACAGCGCCGCATCCTGGGGCTCATTCTCAACTCCACGCTGGAAACCGCCGAATCCGAATACCGCCAGCTCTACGAGAATCACGCTCCGCTGATGCGTTTCCTGACGGACCTGCGCATGCCGCTACCGGAAGCCCTGCGCTCAACGGCGACTTACGCACTGAACAGCAGGCTGCGAAACGCTCTTTCCGCCGAGAATCTGGACCCGGAGGCTATCCAGTCACTCATTCAGGAAGCCCAGGCGCTATCCGTATCGCTGGAAGCTACCACGCTGGAATTCACTTTCAGGAAGCGGCTGGAAAAGCTGGCCACTGAATTTCACGATGACCCGGCGGATCCGGGCAAACTCTCGCGCCTCGCGGGGGGCGTATCGCTCGCGCGAAAACTGCCTTTCGCGGTGCATTTCTGGTCGATCCAGAACTGGTGCTGGCACGCCATGGGCACTACGCTGCCAACTATGCGGAACTCGGCGTCCGGCGACGAGGCTGCGCGCGCCTGGGTGGATCAGTTCGTGAAGCTGTGCGAAGATCTGTCTTTGAGACTGCCTTCGTGATTTGTGCGCCCGCGCTTGTTGCGTGTCTGCTGTGCTCAGCCGCAGCAGCAGACGACGCGATCGACATCGTCCGCAAGTCTGCCCAGCACGATCAGGTGAACTGGCAACGCGCGCACAACTACACCTTCCGTCACCGCGTTGAGGAACTCAAAGGCGACGGCCAGGGTCATTTCTCCGCGAAAGAATCCAGCACCTACGAGACCGTGATCCTGTACGGCGAACCGTTCGACCGGCGCATCGCGAAGAACGACAAGCCGCTCAACGAGGACGGCCAGAAAAAGGAACAGGAACGCTTTGACAAAGAGGTGGACAAGCGCAAGCGCGAGTCGGAAAACGGCCGGTTGCAGGAAGCCGAAGAGAAAGACCGGAAGAAACGCCAGGAGCTGCGCGACGAGATTCTGCGCGCATTTAATTTTCAACTTGCCGGAGAAGAGAAGGTGGATGGTCATGACGCCTGGGTGATCGTTACGGAACCGCGAAGCGACTATCATCCGCATTCCCAGGAGGGCACTTTCCTGCAGGCGATTCGGGGCAAACTGTGGATCGATAAAGTGGACACCGAGTGGGTTCGGATGGAAGCGCAGGTGATTCGTCCGGCCCGATTCGGCCTGTTCATTCTGACGCTGTCGCCGGGCTCCACCATTTACTTCGAGCAGGAACGCCTCAACGAGGAAGTGTGGCTGCCGAAGAAGATTGTGGTGCGCATCGATGCCCGCCTGGTGTTCAGGCACGCAGAAGCGGAAGTGGTGGAAGACTACAGCGATTACCACCGGTTCCAAAGCGACTCGAAGATCACCGGCGTCTCCGAACCTCTGCCATGACTTGTCAACGGCGAGCGGCCTCGGGGCGACTGTTGCTAGACTGAGTTTTTGCTTTTTTCAGGAGGATTCCATAGAGTGCGGTTGACGATCTGCTGTGCCGCCGCGGCGCTGATTCTCACATCGGCCTGTTTGGGTGCCCAAAAGAGAGGGGATGCCGCCAAGGGCAAGGACGTCTTCGAACAATGCGCCCCCTGCCACAACGTGGATAACGACGCCCGCAAGATGGGGCCATCCCTGAAGGGCCTGTTCCGCAGAGCGAAGCTGGAAAACGGCCAGAAGGTGACGGAAGAGACCGTACGCGCGCAGATTGGCACCGGGGGCAAGCAGATGCCTCACTATCAGGACATCCTGACGCCGCAAGAGATGGACGACCTCATCGCCTACCTGAAAACGCTGTAGCCGGCTCGGCTCGGCTTTCCATTTTGAACCTTGGTTCCTCGCATGCAACCTGCAACGGCGAGGAGCGCTTTCTGTCCCATTTCGAAACACCGCCAAGACACCCTCGCAGGCGCGTGCTGCGGTTCGATGTCTGCCTGGTAGCCGGAATCGCGATCGCCGTTGCGGCGGCGCTCGCCGGCGTCCGCTCTACAGGCATTAACCCTTCGTATTTTCTGCAGCCGACGGGGGCGTTCATCGTGCTGGGTGGTTCGTTTGGCGTGATGCTGATCACGACGCCCGGGCGTTCCCTCATCCATTCGTTTCGGCGAATCCTGAAGTTGTTTGCGCCGGCTTCAGGCGGGTCGGAAGCGCTAATCGAGGAAATCATACACTGCGCTCGCGTTTCAAGAAGGGATGGCGCTACCGGTCTGGAAGCCCTCGCGGTGAAAGTGCGCAACCCGGTTTTGCGCGATGCGCTAATGCTGGCCTGCGATGTGAACGATCACGATCAGCTTCAGAGCACGTTCGAAACTGCGCTGCGGCTGCGCGAGCGGCAGGGCGATGCCGACGCTCGGACGTTTGAAGTAGCCGGCGGGTTCGCCCCAACGATCGGCATCATGGGTACGGTGGTCGGCTTGATTGAAGTCATGCGGCAATTCTCCAGCACGACGCTGGTCGGTTACGGGATTGGAACCGCGTTTGTGTCCACCATCTACGGTCTCGCGCTTGCCAATCTCCTGATGTTGCCAATCGCCCACCGCATACGCGCCCGCCTCTCGGAATCGCTCGAAACTCAGGAGCTGATCGTGGAAGGCGTACTATGCGTCGTCGACGGAGTTCATCCTGCGCTGATCCGTGCGCGCCTGCAGTCCTTCCTTCGCACGAATCCGGCAGCGTCACGGACACCAGAATCGAAAGCAAAAGGAGCCACTGCATGAAGAGAAGATCCGGATATCTGGTCGGCGAGACCGGGGGGCGTGATCGATGGATGGTCAGTTATACCGATGTCATGACCATTCTGCTGATCCTCTTCGTGGCTGTGGCTGCGAAGGCGGTTCAGACGCCGCCGAAGCCCGCTGGATCAACCGAAGCTTCAGGAGACGCGCTGCAGAATGCCAAGACTGTTCTCGAATCGCGCGGAATCCGGCCGAGCCTCGAAGCCCGTGGCCTGGTCATCAGCCTTCCGCAGGCCATCCTCTATCCATCCGGGGAAGATCAGGTCAGTCCCGAAGCGCTTCCCCTGATCGGCGAAATTGCGGCCGTCCTCCGGAATCTCCCCAACAAAGTGACGCTGGTGGGACATGCCGATCCGGTCCCCATCCACAACGGCCGATTCAGGAACAATTGGGAACTCTCGGCGGCGCGGAGTCTGCGGCTTCTGGAGTTGCTGACCTCCCGGTACGAGATCGCGGAATCGCGGCTCGCCGTGTCCAGCCTGGGCTCTTACAGCCCGCGGAGTTCGAACAGCACGGCCGAGGGGCGCGCGGAGAATCGCTGCGTGGAGATCGTCATCCTCAATGAGACGCCGGCCAGTTAAGATTCCGGTGCGGCGTTACCCCTTCACCGATGCACCGGGCGGAAGGCTGCGAGCGCCTCGGGGTTTTGCACCGTGGAAGTATCGCCCGGCTCCTCATCCAGATACTGCCGGCGGATCAGACGCCGCACAATCTTGCCGCTCTGCGTTTTCGGCAGCGCGGGGACCGCCAGCACCGCCGACGGTTTGAACACGGGACTGAGCGATTGGCCGACGGTCTGAATGATCTCGCCGGCCAGTGCGGGACTGAATTCGAATCCCTCCTTCAGCACCACGAACGCAACCGGGGACTCGCCTTTGACCTCGTCCGGGATGCCGATCACCGCAGCCTCGCGGACGGCGGGATGGCCCAGCACGGCCTGTTCGATCTCGCCTGGCCCCACCTTACGCCCGGCCACGTTCATGGATTCATCAGCGCGGCCATGCAGGAACCAGCAGCCATCCTCGTCGACGCTGGCAAAGTCCCCGTGCCACCACACGCCTGGAATGCGGGACCAGTAAGCTTCGATATAACGCTCCGAATCGTTCCAAAGGCCGCGCGTCATGCTCGGTGCCGGCTTCGTACAAACCAGACAGCCGTCGCGAATTTCAGCGGCCATCCCCGGCGCGGGTCCGCCGAGCGAACACGGCTTGAGAGGCTGTATCGGCATGGGCTGCAGAAAACAACCAATAACCTCCGTGCCACCGGAGATGTTGATGATGGGACAACGGCGCTTGCCGACGTTCTCGAAGAACCACCGGTATGACGTTTCATCCCACGGTTCGCCGGTAGAGCCGAGCAGCCGCAGGGTGTCCATTGGGAAATCACGGGCCGAATCGTCGCGCATGAGCATGCGGATGGCTGTAGGCGACACACCGAAGGTGGTGATACCGTGGCGCTCGATCATGCGCCAGAGACGGTCGGGCCGTGGATAATCGGGTGCTCCGTCGTAGAGAAAAACTGTCCCGCCAAAGTGATGATTGCCGAGTATCGACCACGGGCCCATCATCCAGCCGATATCGCTCAGCCAGAAGAAGCGGTCTTCGGGTTGGTGATCGAAGGCAAGCCAAATCTCCTTCGCAACCTGAGCGAGCGTGCCCGCGTGCGTGTGCACGGTGCCCTTCGGCTTGCCCGTCGTGCCCGAAGTGTAGAGAAGTAGCGCGGGCGTTTCGGAATCGAGTGATTCGGTAACGAACTCGGGGGACTCGGTGGGGAGGTCGCTCAACAGAATCACCCGAGCGTTCCCTCGCGCTTCCTCCACCTTCGCGCGCAACGGGATCTGCTTGCCGCGACGAGTGAGCGATTCGGCCGTGAACACCACCTTCGCTCCGGAGTCTTCGAGGCGTGTCGCGATCGCCCCCGCGCCGAAGCCCGCAAACACAGGCACGGCAATGGCACCCAGCTTGAAGCACGCGTAGAGTATGGTCACCACCTCCGGCTCCATGGGCATGCACAACGCCACGCGATCGCCCTGTTCGATGCCCATTCGCCGCAGCCCGTTGGCCAGCCGGTTCGCATCGGCCAGCAACTCCGCGAAACTGATTTCGCGCACCGTGCCGTCCTCACGCTCGGCGATGATCGCAGGCCGCGAGACCCACCGATGCCGGTCGAGGCAATTCGCAGCGATGTTCAGCTTGCCGCCGGTGAACCACTGCGCCCATTCCACTCCGCGCGAGACGTCGAGCACCTGCCGATAAGGCTCGTACCAATGGACGCCGACCTCGTCAGCCATACGCGCCCAGAATTCTTCCAGGTGCTCGGTCGAGTAGCGCAGAAACTCGGCCAGCGTGCGCGTGCCCAGGCGATCCATGAAGCGGCGAACATTGGTCGCGGCGGCGAACTCGGGCGATGGCTCCCAAATCCACTTGGAGGAGGCCATTTACGATCGCGGTTCGGCGGCTGGCTCGGGCTTCTTCTCCATCCAGCTCATCCAGTAATCCTTCCACTCCACGGCCTCGCCCGCGGGCAGCACGTGGATGGGATTTAGACCATCCAGCATCACCGCGTATTCATCGGTCTGCGTCCGCTTTTTCTGGTTGGCCAGCGCCTTCGGATGCGGACCATGATGGATGCCACGCGGATGCAGCGTGGCCCAGCCGGGCCTGATGTTGTCTTTGCTGAAGAAATCGCCGTCGTGGTAGAAGATGAACTCGTCATAGTCGGTGTTGCGGTGAAAGAAGGGCACGCGCAGCGCATCCTCGTCCTGTTCGAGCGGCCGCGGCAGAAAGCTGCACACCACCGCGCCGCTGGTCACGAATGTCGTGTGCGCGCTGGGCGGCAGGTGGGCACGATGGCTCATCACCGGCCGGATGTCGCGCATATTGATTTTCCAAACGGTGAGGTCTCCCTTCCAGCCCACCACGTCCAGCGGATTCCACGGGTAGACCACTTTCGAGATCTCGCCGTCGGCGAGGATGCGGACCTCCCACTCCTGGCGGTCGTCAAGGTGCGGCGCGGGCTCAGGCGTCACGATGACAGCGGGGTCGTAGAGCGCGTGCTGGCCCAGCAGGCCCTTCTCCGGCTGCTCGAATTCGCTCTTCGATTGCATCACCAGGAAAAAGTTGTCGCGCGTTTCCGGGACCACGCGATAGGTGACGGCGCGCGGGATGTTGACGTAATCGCCGGGCTCGAACGCGAGCGGCCCGAAATCGGTTTCGATGACGCCGCTCCCGCGGTGGACGAAGTAAAGCTCGTCACCATCGGCATTGCGGAAATAGAACGGCATCGGCTCGCTGCGTCGCGAGACGAACAGGCGAATGTCGTCGTTGCCAAGAAACGCGGCCGGGGTTCCTTCGGCGTCGGCGAGGTCGGTGGGACGCAGCGCGTTCAGGTCGAAACAATGCGGCCGAAGTTTGCCCTCGAAACGAATCCAGCCGGTGGGCGGATGCGCGTGGTACAGGTGCGCGCTCTTGCCGTAGAATCCTTTGCGGCCGTGCTCCTCTTCGAAGGTGCCTTCGGGAAGGGCGACGTGGGCCTGCCTCGCGGTTTTGCCCTTGGTGAGCGGGTAGGACATGGCGGTTCTCCTGTGTTCAGGATAGGACGGTTTGGGGACGGGCACCACCGGATGGTGGGGACATCGCACTATTGAATCGAGTAGGATGTTTCGTCATACTAGGGAGGTGGTACAGAAGATTGCCGTCACCTTGAATCAGAGCACCGTCGCTGATCTCGACCGTTGGGTCCGCGAAGGTAAGTACCCGAATCGAAGCCGGGCGTTGCAATCGGCCGTGGACCTTCTGACCGAGCGTGAGAAGCGGACCCGGTTGGCGCGCGAGTTGACCAAACTCGATCCACAGGAAGAGAAGCAGTTGGCCGAACAAGGTTTGGGAGACCACGCCTGGCCCGAATACTGAGAGGTGAAATCTACTGGGCGGACCTGAACCCGGTTCGCGGCCGTGAACAATCCGGCTTGCGCCCGGTTCTGATCCTCAGCCATGAGCTGTTCAACCGGAAATCTGAAACGGTGATCGCAATGGCCATCACGAGCCAGCCGCAGAAGGCCGGTTTTCCATTGACGCTGGAGCTTCCTTCCGGGATGCTCCCCAAGCCCTCCTGGGTCAAGATCTCGCAAATTCGAACGATCTCTACCGATCGTCTTGGGAAGAAGATCGCGGTACTCGATGCGGAGACGCTCGGCGAGTTGATCGACGGTCTGCTCGAACTGGTCGGGTAGCGCTTTCTGTGGGCCTTCGCCAATCTCGCATCATGTTATGCATTGCATATACAATGAGTGAGGATCCATGTTCGATTGGGATCGGAACAACCTGAGGAAGATCAGGGCACACCGGATCGAAGCGGAGGAAGTCGAGCAAGCGCTTTCCCGAGAGCCGATTCTGATCTACGAGCAAACCGCCGAGGACGAGGCCCGGTACGTGTATTACGGAGAAACGGTGCGTAATCGTCTGTTGGCAGTCGTCCTGACGGAGCGCGATAACAAGATCCGTGTGATTACGGCCTACGATCTGGACGCTGGCCAGAAGCGCGACTACCTGGACCGTCGCACACGAGGAGAGTGATGATGAATAAGACGAAAAAGCAAATGCCGACAGGTTCGAGAGCACCTAAGTTCGTGACTGAGGATGAGGAAGCGAAATGGTGGGCGAGCGCAACGGGGCGCGAGTTTCTCAAGCAGCATTCTGCCGAAGAACCTTCAAAGAAACGGAAGGGTTCGTCTTTGGTGTCCGGTCTGATCCGTGCGAACAGCGTGCAGATCGCGCTGCGGTTGCCCGAACCCGATCTCGCCCAGGCGCGCGAGATCGCGGGCCGCAAAGGGATCGGCTATCAGACCCTCTTAAAGATGCTCGTGCACGAGGGACTGCGGCGGGAGGCTCGACGGCGATAGACCTTCGGGGCCGATGCCGAGGGTTGATTTCGCTACGTCCTAATGCTCCGTTCCCGCCCCCGGCTTGTCCGGTACCACAAACTGCGTTTCACCCGGACGCAGCAGGTGCAGGCGCTTGCGGATCTCCTGCTCCTGGATCTCCGTGCTCTCCTTCAGCTTGCGGTTGCGCTCCTGACGCGCGGCGAGTTCCTGCCTCAAAGTGGCATTCCCTTCTTCCAGCCGCTGGATCTCGTGGTGCTTCTCCATCAGAGCGGGAATTCCCTGGGGGCCGCGGAGCACAACGTAGCCGTATGCGGATGCCAAAACAATAGCGAGCAGAATTGTCACGCGGCGAAATGCAGTCATGAATGAACGTCTGTAGCCTTACAACGTTTATAATCTGTTTGGCCCGAAAGATCCAGAGGTAAATCAGGAAACTCACTGTGACCGACAAAATCGTGGTCCTCAGCACGTGCTCTTCCCGCGAGGAAGCCGACCGAATTGCCTACCAACTGGTGGATCAGCATCTCGCCGCTTGTGTGAGCGTGCTTCCGGGGGTGGAAAGCATCTACCGCTGGCAGGGTGCCGTCGAACGCGCCGAGGAGGTGCTGCTGCTCGTCAAGTCGTCGCGTGCTTTGTTCGGCGCGCTGCGCGCACGCATCGAGCAGTTGAACACGTACTCAACGCCCGAGATCGTCGCGCTGCCCATTGTCGACGGCGCCGAGGGCTATCTCAACTGGATGACGGCCGAACTGGAACCCGCGAGCGCATCGGAATGATACCGGCTAAATCCGAGCGGCCCACCCACGCGCGCCACACGGTGATTGCCTTCGCCGTTACGCTCGCCATTCTCTCTTATGTCAGCCGGGTGTGCATTTCGCAGGCCGCCGCGCAGAAGCCCGGGCCGGGGCGTCCATCCACATTGGTAAGCGATCTCCATCTCTCCACGCAGCAGCTCGGCTGGATCTTCGGAGCGTTCGGCATCTCGTACGCGCTGTTCGAAATCCCCACCGGATGGCTGGGCGACTGGCTGGGGCCACGCCGCGTGCTCATGCGCATCGTGATCTGGTGGTCCGTGTTCACGGCCGCGAGCGGCTGGATGTGGAGCGCGGCTTCGCTGTGGGTGGTGCGCTTCCTGTTTGGAGCGGGCGAGGCCGGCGGTTTTCCTAACCTCACCAAAGTCTTCACCACGTGGCTGCCACGGCGCGAGAGACTTCGTGCGCAGGCCATCATGTGGACAGCCGCGCGATGGGGCGGAGCCTTCACCCCGCCGCTGGTGGTGCTTCTGCTGACGTGGCTCAACTGGCGGTGGGCCTTCGTAGTGTTCGGAGCCATAGGAATTATCTGGGCCGTGCTGTTCTTCTTCTGGTTTCGCGACGACCCTCGACAGCATCCCGGCGTCAATGCGGCCGAAGCGGCCATCATCGGCGATGCTCCCAGGAACGCCACGGGCCACGGCGACGTGCCCTGGGGACGGCTGGTGCGCTCGCGCTCGGTGTGGCTGCTGTGGGGGCAATACTTCTGCCTGACCTACCCGTGGTCGTTCTACATCACGTGGCTTCCGAATTATCTGAAATCCTGGAATCTCACCGATCGCGCGGCTTCATCGCTCGCCGTTCTTCCCCTGCTTTGCGGCGGATTCGGATGCATCTTCTGCGGCATGATGTCACGTTTGCTGGTTCGACGGTTGGGTGGCAATGTGGGCCGCAGCCGGCGAATCTGGGGGGTGACGGGTCAGCTGGCCGCGTGCTTTTTCCTGGCAATCACCATCAATGCGCACACGGCGATCTGGGCCGTTATCGCCCTGGCGCTCGCCAGCTTCTCGAACGATGTGACCATTCCGCCTGCCTGGGCCGCGTGCATGGACATAGGCGGCCGACATGCGGGCACGGTGTCGGGGTCCATGAACATGATGGGGAATCTGGCGGGGTTCGTCGCGCCGGCCATGGGCGGCTGGCTGATTCACGATTTCATGAATCGTGCCGGTTACAATTCGTTCCTCTGGGTAATGGCGGGCGCGTACGTATTGGGCGCGGCCTGTTGGCTTTTCGTCGATCCGGTGACGCCGCTCGACCCCGATGCAACTTCCCACTGAGTTGGCGGAAGCAATCGGCCGCGAGGTGGCTCAACACGATCGCGCCACGCTGGCGAAAGCGGTGGCCTCAATCTCCGATCGCTATCATGCCGAGGGCACACGCGCTACCGGACGGTTGAGCGATGTAGAACGAGCGGCGTATCTTGCCGTGCGCATGCCAGCGATCTACGGCGTTCTTCGAATGGTGTTCGCGGAACTGGAGAAGCGGATTCCCGCCACCATCGAGGGGAGTCTGCTCGATCTCGGCGCCGGCCCGGGTACCGTCGCATGGGCCGCACGCGCGATATGGCCCGATCTCGCAGCGATCGCCTGCATCGAGCGGGATCGCGAATTCATCTCCATGGGGCGCCGCATCGCGCCTATATCTGAAATTCAATGGATCGAAGCGAATCTAAACGACAACGTCGCGTTATCGCCGGCCGACCTGGTTGTTTTGTCCTATACGGCGGGCGAGTTTAACGAATATACTCAGCTTATCGAGCGCGCCTGGAAGGCGGCGCGTTTGGCTCTCGTCGTCGTCGAACCGGGGACACCGCGTGGATTCGAGGTGATCCGCGCAGTTCGAGATCAATTAATCCGGAGTGGTGCGGAAATCGCCGCGCCCTGCCCACACGCTGGCGAGTGTCCCATGAAAAAAACCGACTGGTGCCACTTCGCTGCACGAATCGAACGGACCCGGCTGCACCGGCAGCTTAAAGGTGGAGATCTCGGGCATGAGGACGAGAAGTTCTCGTACGTAATCGCATCGCGTGTCGCTGTGATTCCGGCCGAATCGCGCATCGTCCGCCATCCCCGAATCGAACCGGGCCTAATACGGTTGGAACTCTGTACCCCGGGCGGCGTGCGATCGCAAACCGTGCGAAAACGCGCGGGAGAGGCGTTCCGCCACGCCCGAAAAGCAAATTGGGGCGGAGACTGGAAACTAAGTAACGACATCGACATCAAATCGGATGTATAATCGGTCATGCAAATGCGCTTGGTGCTCCTGTTACTGTTAGTTGCGCCGCTATTTGCCGCTGATCCAGACTATTCCGGGATTTGGAGATTAAATGCGGCGCGTAGCGAACTGCAGAGCATGAATGAACCTGCGGCCGTCACCCTCCGCATCGAGCATCGCGGTGTGAAAATCCATTGCACAGCGCTGCCGTCAGAGGGCACCACGCCAGTCAGTTGGGATTACACGACCGACCAGAAGGAAGCCAGATACAAAATCGGCGACACATCCCGGAACAGCCGCCTGAAATGGGAGGGGGACGCGCTGCTGGTAAATACCCTGGTGAACGCCCGCGACCGCAGCTACACAGTGATGGACCGCTGGAAGATTTCGCGCGACGGGAAAACGCTCACCATACGGCGGCAGGTGGAATCGCTGAGCGGCGAAAGCGAAGCGCTCCTGGTTTACGAGAAACAAGATCGATAACCCCGGAAACACCCCGACGCTTCATCCAGCCGCGTTCCACAAGCTAAAGTAGTTCTGATGGGCACGTTTGGACAAATGATCCCCGAAGCCGAGGTGCGCAAGCTGCGTAAGGCGCCTCGACCGGCCACCGTCGAGACGGAATCGGTTTCCGCGCGGCTGCAGGATGCGCTCGCCCGGTCGAGCCGGCTGTTGCTGACCTTGCAGAAACCGGAAGGCTACTGGTCCGGCGAACTCACCGCGGATTCCACCCTCGAATCGGATTACGTTCTGTTGCAACTCTGGCTGCATCAGCCGGACGGCCAGGGCTGGAATCCGCCAACTCGCGCGCGCATCGATAAAGCCTGCAGCGCCGTTCTCGACCGTCAATTGCCGAACGGAGGCTGGTCGATATACGCCGGAGGGCCTGCTGAAATCAGCGCGTCGGTAAAGGCCTATGCGGCGTTGAAGATCGCCGGCTATGAAGCATCCCACCCGGCCATGATCCGGGCGCGGCACAGCATTCTGAAGCTCGGTGGAATTCAGGCGGCGAACAGCTATACCAAGATCAATCTGAGCCTCTTCGGGCTGTATCCACGCCGCTATGTTCCCAGCGTGCCGCCGGAGATCACGCTGCTGCCGGGCGATGTTCTGTACCAGATGTCGTCCTGGAGCCGGGCTATTCTGGTCCCGCTTTCCATTGTGCAGGCTGCCGGGCATGAACGCTACGCACCCGACGGCGTTGCGTTGGACGAGATCTTCTTGCCCGACGTGAAACTGAAGATGCCCTCGCGCGAGCGGCTCTCCGTGTTCTTCCTCCATCTGGATCGTGTGATTAAATTGTGGGAGAGGCGCGGCTCGAAGGATGTCCGCTCGGCGGCGTTGCGCGAATCCGAGCACTGGGTTATCGATCGCACCCGCTATACCGACGGTCTGGGCGCCATTTATCCCGCCATGATGTACACGATCATGGCGCTCGATTCGCTCGGCTACGCTGACGATCATCCGGACCTCGTGGAGGCCATCGGCCAGTTCGACAATCTGCTCATCGAAACAACCGACCGTTTTCAATTCCAGCCATGCTATTCGCCGGTGTGGGACTCGGCGCTTTCTGTTTATGCGCTGGGCGAAGCCGGGACGCTTTCGCAGACCGAGCTGACGCGCGCGGCCGACTGGTTGCTGACGAAAGAAGTTCGCCGCAAAGGGGACTGGAGCGTGAAGCGCCCGAATCTCGAACCCGGCGGTTGGGCCTTCGAGTTTGCCAACGAGTATTATCCCGATATCGACGACACCGCCCAAGTCTTACTGGCGTTTCTTCACGCCAAGGCATCCGACGCGGAAAAGCAGGCACGCGCCACGCGGCGGGCAATCAACTGGATTATCGGCATGCAGGGCTCCGACGGCGGCTGGGCCGCGTTTGACGTGGACAACAACTGGCAGATCCTGAACAAAATTCCGTTTGCCGATCATAACGCCATGCTCGATCCGAGCTGTCCGGACATCACCGGGCGCGTTCTGGAAGCGCTCGCGCGGCATGGACTCGGCCAGTACGATCCGGCAATTCAGGGCGGCGTGCGCTATTTGCTGGGCTCACAGGAGCAGGACGGAAGCTGGTACGGCCGCTGGGGCGTGAACTATGTCTACGGTACCTTCCTCGCCTTGCGGGGATTGCGCGCCGCTCGAGCCGCCGCCGCGGGGCCGGCCATCCAGCAGGCCGCGCAATGGCTGCGCTCGGTGCAGAACGCCGACGGAGGCTGGGGAGAAAGCTGCGCCAGCTACGAAACCAATCGCTTTGTGGCGGCGCCGAGTACGGCATCGCAAACCGCGTGGGCGTTGCTCGGCTTGCATGCGGCCGGCGATACGAGTTCAAGCGCTGCGCGCCGCAGTCTGGAATGGCTGGTGGAACGGCAGCTACCCAACGGCGACTGGGCCGAAGAGCTGATGACCGGCACCGGTTTCCCGCGCGCGTTCTATCTGCAGTATCATCTCTACCGCCATTATTTCCCGGTGCTCGCGCTGGCGATGTTCGGTGTGGGCAAAACGCCGGTTGAAAATCGGCCCGTGGCTTAGAAGAACTCAGCTTACCGCCGGCTCTTCTATCACGATCTCGCCTTTGTCGGCGTCCATGGTAGCCAGCACTCCCAGCGGAAGCGTGAGCTGATAATCGGTATGGCCGATCAGCAGACCCGTGAACGAGGGCACGTTGAGGCGCCCCACAATCTGATCGAGCACCTCGCCCAGGCTCAGGGTGGAACTGAACTCGGGCATGTAATCGCCAGGCCCGCATGAGGCGCACTCCCCGAACACCATCGCAGCCGCGGCCGCAAGCTTCCCCGCCAACCGCAATTGCGTGAGCATACGATCAACGCGGTAAGGCGGCTCACCGACATCTTCGGTAAAGAGAATCGCTTCGCGCGTGTCAATCTCATACGGAGTGCCCATGAGCGAGCAGATCAGCGTTAGATTGCCGCCGATGAGCCGTCCCTGCGCTGTGCCGCGCTTGATGGCGCGCGTGGGATGAGCATTGGAGAGCGGATTCTCGGGCACAGGATTGTTTAACGGCCCTATGGCGCTCTTATCGAACAGCGCTTTGCGAAACGACCGCAGAGTGAACTCGTTGAAATGAGCCGCGCTGCCGTGAAACAGCACCACGGGACCATGAAACGTCACCAGGTTCGTTTCTTTCCGAATGGCCAAATGCAGCGCGGTGATGTCGCTGAAGCCAACGAAGATCTTCGGGTTCGAACGGATCAGGCCGTAGTCGATGCGGTCGAGCAGTTGTGCGGAGCCGTATCCGCCGCGTATGCAGAAGATCGCGCGAACGTCGGGATCGCGAAAGGCGGCGTGAAGATCGTCCAGCCGCTCGTCGATGGTCCCACCCAGATAGCCGAGCCGCTTGCCCACATTTTGCCCAAGCTTCGGCTTGAGGCCGAGATATTTCAGGGCGGCCGATGCGGCCGCCAGCTCACCGGGGTCGGAAACGTCGGTAGCGGGCGTGATCAGCGCCACGGCATCGCCGTCGCGGAGGGCCGGCGGCTTGATGAGCGAATGGGGCGAGGCCTGCTGCAGCGGGTCCACTGTGCCGGCGGCGAGCGCCACACCGGAGACAAAACCGCGCCTCGTCATCGTGACGACATGATAACAGGCAATGCGCCTGAGCAGCGCAAGGCCTGTGATACCGTGAAGGCAGGCTGCGCCCGTATTCATGAGCACAAATCTGGACACGCTGAAAGATGAGGTGGAGAGGTATCTGGCCGAGCAGGGTTTCAACGTCTTCTTTGGTCACTCCCGGCTGCTCGATTCTCTGCCCATCATCTATTGGGACTGCGAACGTTTCCCCGATTTCCGCAAGTATCTGGGCGTCGCGCGAAGCGCCGAAGCGAAGCTGGTCGTGTTTCATCATCGCGAGTTCACCCGTGACATCGTCGACGATGCGCTCGATCGTCTGGAGGCCGCGGGCATGGCTCAGGACGAGTCACGGCCTTTGGAACGCCGGCTGAAGGAACTGCGCAAGTACGAAGGGTTCACCTGCGCTCTTGAATTATCTTTCGATTATGAGGGGCGCATCTACGTCTTCGATCTGACTACCGACTGGTACGACGAGCTGTCCGACATCCAGGAAGAAATCGACCTGAACAGTATGGACGACGAGGATGACGACGAAGAAGGTCCTCTCAGCGGCTATTTTTCACAAAACTAAATGACGTCCGCGAACGCGACGGCTTTATGCGCGCACTGGATTTTCGCCGAAGCGGCCGAAGCGCCGGTCGCAGAGCTGGCTCGCGCGCTCAACATTCGTCCGCTGACGGCACGCGTTCTGGTAGCCCGCGGATTTGCCGATCCCAGCCAGGCGCGCCGGTTTCTCTCGCCATCGCTCCATCATCTTCACAATCCCCTTTTGCTCGCTGGCATGCATGAAGCTGTGGCGCGGATCCGTCAGGCGATCGAGGGACACGAGAAGATTCTCATCTATGGCGATTACGACGTTGACGGCGTCACTTCAGTAGTCATCCTCAAGAAGGCGCTGGAGATGGCTGGCGGCCAGGCTGATTTTCACGTTCCGCATCGTCTCCGCGATGGTTACGGGATGCGCGCGGAAGCGGTGGAGATGGCGGCGGCGCGCGGAGTATCGCTCATTATCAGCGTGGACACCGGCATTCGCGCAGGCGAAGTGGTGCGGGGCGCGTGCGAACGCGGCATCGACGTCGTCATTACCGATCATCATCTGCCTGAAGCCGCGCTTCCTCCGGCGGTAGCGGTGATCAATCCCAACCGGCCCGATTGCACATACCCCGACAAGAACCTCTGCGGCGCGGGCGTCGCGTTCAAGCTGGTGCAGGCGTTGGTCGCTACACTCGATTGGACGGACGGCAAGAAAACTCGCGTGCTGGAGAGCTTTCTGAAGCTGGTTTCCATCGCTACTGTTGCAGACGTGGTTCCGCTCACCGGCGAGAACCGAATCTTCGTGAAGCACGGTCTGGCGGGCCTTGGCGCGGTGCACAATCACGGCCTGAAAGCGCTGCTGGAGACGGCTGGTTTCCGTGATGGCGCGGTGCCGACGGCGGGTCAGGTGGCGTTTCGAGTGGCCCCTCGCATTAATGCGGCGGGGCGCATGGCGGGCGCTGACGACGTTGTACAGATGTTCCTCACAACCGATCCCGTACGCGCCCGCGCTATCGCCGCGCAACTTCATGTGCTCAACCAGGAACGCCAGCAGACCGAAGCGGACATCGTGCAGGCGATCCTGCAGGAATGCGAACGCGTTCCGGTGACCAGCGAGAACGCGGCGCTGGTGTTTTGCGGACGCGACTGGCATCGCGGGGTAGTGGGCATCGTGGCCAGCCGTCTGGTGGAGCGGTTCTGCCGACCAGCCATCGTGCTCAGCGAAGACGGCGATACGGGAGAAGCGCAAGGTTCGGGGCGCAGCATCCCTGGCTTTCATTTGCTGGAGGCATTGGAATCGATGCCGGAGTTATTCACGCGCTTCGGCGGCCACAAGCAGGCGGCGGGCGTTGGGTTGCCGGCTGAGCGCGTGGATGAGTTCCGCATGCGGCTCAACGCATGGGCCGCAGCGCGTCTTTCACCCGATGATTTCCGTCCACGCATCGAAATCGATGCGTTCGCCGGAGCCGATGAAATTCGTGATGAGGCTGCCGCGGAGTTGCTCTCGCTGGG
>Ga0187887_10001766_pt1 | contig 18141 bp, 21 predicted proteins | sample June2016WEW_7_10_FD_132977 | JGI IMG/M metagenome (GOLD analysis project Ga0187887, IMG submission 132977) | Peatland microbial communities from SPRUCE experiment site at the Marcell Experimental Forest, Minnesota, USA - June2016WEW_7_10 | ecosystem: Environmental > Terrestrial > Soil >...
ATCTACACCCAGGTGGGTCTCGTCACATTGATCGGTCTCATCAGCAAGCACGGCATTCTCATCGTGGAAGTCGCGAACGAGCAGCAGCTCAGCGGCAAATCGAAGCGGGATGCCATCATCGCAGCGGCCGGCGTCCGGCTGCGGCCCATTCTCATGACGACGGCGGCCATGGTGTTGGGCGTCATTCCCCTGGTCTTCGCGCAGGGCGCAGGGGGCGCCTCGCGCTATGCCATCGGCCTGGTGATCTCCACCGGCCTCGGCATCGGTACCCTGTTCACCCTGTTCGTCGTACCCGCTGTGTACGTGATGATCGGCGCGACTCACTCCGAAGGCGCGCTCCAAACCGAGCCCTGATCGTGAACTCGGGATTTGACAGGGGACCGCGGCTGTGGCCGCCGCACTTATCATTCAAATTGTTACAGGTGTTTTACTAAGTCATTTCTAGGAACACGGCCCCCTCAATTTGTCGCGAGCGCCTGCCGACATCAGGGCACGCCTCGCAAACAAGTCGTCAAAACCTTGACAAACTCCGCGTTGCGTTTTGTCGATTGTCTTGTATATTCCAACCGCAGTGTATTGATTTAACAAGATTCCGAGGGCGGGTTGTAACCTCGAAATTACTTTAACTTCTTGAATTTGTGGCGGAGTTTACATGGTCAGTGCGTGGGAAAGCTTGCACTCTGCGACGCTGGAGCTGGTTCGCTCCACCCCGATCAAACAGCGATTGATCGCTGCCTATCGGCGCCATCTGTCCTCGATCCATGAGGAGCAGCTTCCGCCCGACGCGCGCGGCTCATTCGGCCAAGTCATGCGCTGCCTTGCGGGCGTCCCGCCTCTTCGCGGAGAGGATGCCGTGACTGCCTCGGTTCGCAAGATGTCCAATCAAGAAGCCGACGACTGCGCAGCGCTCATTGTCGAGATCTGGGGTATGTTGTCTCGTGCGATGGGCGATGCCGGCACCCAGCGTCAAACGGCTGCCGTGGTGCAGCTGCGAAGCGTCGATTGTGCACCCGCGGATTTCGAGGCGCCGGTCCTGACCGTCGCGAACTGACCACCCTGTCCGGCTGCCTCCTCAATCGAGGCCGACTCGTCAGTCGAGCTTGAATTCGATGCTGTCCCAGCGCGTGGATTCCTGATGACGCGCCTGGCGCTTCAGTGCATCGATCAAGCTGCGCTCGTTCCAACCGCTCACCTCATCCGCCAGCTCCTTGATGGCCTTGGCGAGCGGCTCGGTGGATCCAAAATTCTCCAGTGCCACGATCGGACGGTCCGCCGCCTTCGCAAAATTCATTTGAAATAGCACCAGATCCGGCGCGGCTCGATAGGCGGCCGGCACCACGATGACGACCTCGCAGGGCGCAATCTGGCGGCGCAGCTCCTCCCGCTCGGCTTCCTTGTCGATCGGGCGCTTCCCATGGGCCTGTCCGGTGTTGTGATAGTAAAAAGTACCCGACGCTTCCAGGTATTCGAACACGCGCGCGTAGTCGTCGTTCTCTTCCCAGGAGTGGGTCACGAACAAGCGGATCGGATTCACACGCGTCGACATGGGCCTAGTTTATCGCGACGATGGTCAAGCGCGAAGCTCTAGCCGTCGATAGAATGGGTGATGTGCGTTTGATCATCTATAACATCCGTTACGCCACCGGAACGGGCCCCGCATTCCATCTTCCCCTGCCGGGAGCGGGCTACTTGCGGTCTAGCCGGCACGTTCTGTCGCAAATCACCGACTTCATCAAGGGCCAGGATCCCGACGTGGTGGGGCTGATCGAAGTCGACACGGGGTCGATCCGCACCGGCATGGTGAATCAAGCGGACTTCATCGCCCGCTCGCTGGGCCACTACTCGACTTTCGAGTGCAAATACGGTCAGTTCTCCGTCAACCAGATGGTCCCGATCGTCCGCAAACAGGCGAATGCCTTTCTGGCGGCGCCGCGGGTGCGCGGCGAGCGCTTTCATTATTTCGATACCGGCATCAAGCGCCTGATCATCGAGCTCGAGCTCGATGACATCGCCATCTTTCTGGTGCATCTGTCGCTCAAGTTTCGGCATCGCCAATATCAGCTGCGGTACCTCTACGATCTGGTGCGCAAGACCGCGAAGCCGGTAATCGTTGCGGGCGACTTCAATACCTACTGGGGAGATCACGAGATCTACCTCTTCATGCAGGCTGCCGGGCTCAAGAACGCGAATGCGCGCGGCCTGCCTTCTTACCCGAGTTCGAGCCCGCGCAAAGAGCTGGACTTCATCCTGCATAGCCGCGAGATCGAGGTCGACCGGTTCCAGATTCCGGATATCCAGCTATCGGACCATCTCCCGCTGATCTGTGATTTCACCATCCGCGAATCGAGCCGGGCGGCGGCCTGAGGGCCCATGCAGGGCGGCAGCTGGAAATTCGAGGTCGACGTCGACCGTGTCGCGTGGCTGACTTGCGACACGCCGGGCACCTCCACCAATGTCCTGTCGGCCACCGTGCTCACAGAGCTTGCGGCCGCGCTTTCGGAGATTGCGCAACTCGAGCCCCGCGGCGTGGTGGTGCGCTCGGGAAAGCGCAGCGGCTTCGTCGCGGGAGCGGACATCAAGGAGTTCGTGGAGCTTCGCAGCCCCGAGGACGCCTATGCGCTCATCCGCAGCGGCCAGCAGGTGCTCGATCGGCTCGAGAACCTCGCCTGCCCGAGCGTTGCGGCCATCCACGGTTTCGCGCTCGGCGGCGGCTTGGAGCTTGCGCTCGCCGCGACCTACCGGATCGGCGCCGACGACGCGAGCTTGGCGCTCGGACTGCCTGAGGTCCAGCTCGGTATTCACCCCGGATTCGGAGGCACCGTGCGCAGCGTTCGCCTGATCGGCGTACGGCCGGCGCTCGAGTTGATGCTCAAAGGCAAACCCTTCAAGGGAGCGCGTGCGCTCGAGGTCGGCCTGCTCGATCAATTGGTGCCGCCATCGGAAATCGAGGCGGCGGCGAAGCGGCTGCTGCTCCACCCGCCTGCAAGAAAATCGGCGCCGTTCGTCGAGAAGCTGTTGAACCTCCGCGCGATGCGGCCCTTCATCGCGCGGCAGGCGGCGGCGGGGCTCTCCGCGAAGGTGCCCCGGGAGCACTACCCCGCCCCCTACGCCATCGTCGATCTCTGGCTCAAATACGGCGCAGCCGGCACCGAGAGCTACGAGGCCGAGGCTCGCTCGATCGCCGATCTCATGTGCACGCCCAGCTCCCGAAACCTGGTGCGTGTGTTCCTGCTCCAATCCCGACTGAAGAGCCTGGGCGGAAAACCGAACGCCGAATTCCGGCACCTGCACGTCATCGGCGCCGGCGTGATGGGCGGCGACATCGCGGCCTGGGCTGCGCTGCGCGGCATGACGGTGACGCTGCAGGATCGCAGCGCGGAGCTGATCGCGCCGGCCCTGGCGCGCGCCGGCGCTTTGTTCGAGAAGCGTCTCAAAGACCCCGAATCGGCAGCGGCCGCCGTCGCACGGCTGAGCGCAGATGTGGCCGGAAGCGGTGTGGCCTCGGCCGATGCCGTGATCGAGGCGATCGTCGAGAACGTGGACGCCAAGCGCGCGCTGTTTGCGGAGATCGAGCCCAAGCTCAAGCCGGGGGCGGTGCTGGCCACCAACACGTCCAGCATCGAGATCGAGCTGCTCGCCGAGAAGCTGCGCGATCCCGGGCGGCTGGTCGGAATTCATTTCTTCAACCCGGTCCCACAGATGCAGCTGGTGGAGATCGTCCAAGGCGCCGGCACGAATGCCGAGTGGCTGCAAAAGGCTCTCTGGTTCACCCGCAAGCTCGACAGGCTGCCGTTGCCCTGCAAAAGCGCGCCCGGCTTTGTGGTCAATCGCATTCTGATGCCCTACATCAATGAAGCACTATTCGCGCTGTCGGAGGGCATCCCCGCCGCCGTGATCGACAAGGCCGGTACGCGATTCGGCATGCCGGTCGGCCCCATCGAGCTCGCCGATGTGGTTGGCCTGGACGTTGCCCTGCATGTCGGGGGGGTGCTGGCGGCCGCCTTCGGCAGGCAGGTGCCCGAGATCTTGGTCAAACAAGTGAACGACAAGAAGCTCGGCCGCAAAAGTGGGGAGGGCTTCTACCTTTGGAGGGACGGGAAGGCGGTGCACGCGCCGACCCACCCTGTGACGGTTCCGGCCGATCTGGAGGACCGATTGATCCTGCCCATGCTGAACGAGGCCGTGGCAGCCCTCCGGGAAGGCGTCATCGAGGACGCCGACCTGCTGGATGCCGGCGCGGTGTTCGCGACCGGTTTTGCCCCTTTTCGCGGGGGACCGTTGCAATACGCCAAAGCGAGGGGTATCTCTCAGACCATCCAGCGTTTGAACCAGCTTGCCACGCGGTATGGGGAGCGTTTCCGGCCGGATGCCGGTTGGAGCCTGCTAAGCGACGCAGATCGTGCGTCAATGTGACTCAATTGGACGTATCTTAAGTTACCTGTGATAGCCTTCTCGGGCAAAATCATAGGGTTGCCCGACGGAGCTTAAGAATTTCCCGATGGATGAACGACCGGTCGAACTCTCGATTCTAAAAAACTTCTCGCCCCTCGACGGACTGAAGGCGGAGAATCTGCTTGCGCTCGCGCGCAAAACGCATATTCGCGACTTGGGCGCCGGCCGCGTCCTGTTCAAAGAGGGAGATTCCGACAAGCGCACGTTCTACCTGGTCTCGGGCAGCGTGGAGCTGCGGTCGGATGAGCGGGTGATAGCAACCGTCCGCGCCGGAACCCCGGAGGCCCGTGCGGCGCTCACCCCCGGACTGCCGCGTAAATTCACGGCCCGAGCGGTCACCGATCTGTCCTACATCATGATCGATAGCGACTTGCTGGACGTGCTGCTCACGTGGGATCAGACGGGTCAATACGAGGTAGCCGAGCTGCATGGCGATGGCCTCGACGCGACCGGCGACTGGATGACGACGCTCCTGCAGACCAAAGCATTCCATCGGATCCCGCCCGCCAACATCCAGGCAATCTTCATGCGCATGCAGCGGATCAACTATCGCGAGCGCGATGTGGTGATCAAACAAGGCACCGAGGGCGACTATTTCTACGTGGTCGTGGCCGGCAAGTGCGTGGTCACGCGCGAGACACCGCTCAACAAGGAGGGCATCAAGCTCGCGGAACTAGGCCCGGGAGATAGTTTCGGGGAGGAGGCGCTGATCGCCGAGGCGAAGCGAAATGCCACCGTCACGATGTCGACCGACGGCACGCTGATGAGGCTTGGAAAGAATGATTTCCAGACCCTGCTGAACGAGCCGATGCTGCAATGGGTCTCTCAAGACCGGGCCAAGGAGATCGTCGCGGGCGGAGGCAAGTGGCTCGATGTGCGCCTGCCGAGCGAGTTCCAGAATTTCAAAATCGAAGGCGCGGTCAATATTCCCCTGTATTTCATTCGGCTCAAGATCAATGCGCTCGACAAGAAGACGCCTTACGTCGTTTGCTGCGATACCGGCCGCCGGAGCTCCGCCGCCGCCTATATCCTGAGCGAGCGTGGTTTCGAAGCGTACGTCCTGAAAGGCGGCTTGGCCGGTACCGAAGCCGCGCGCTCGCGCGGCGATTAGGAGCGTATCTGAGCAGTTTGAGTGAGTCGCGGGAAACGCCGTCGCCGAGCGCTTATCGCGAGCAGAACCCCTACAAGCCTCCGCCGCCCGAGTATAGGCCGCCCTCCCTGCTCGCGGAGCACAAGGGCCTGGCGATCCTGTTCACCGCGATCTTGCTCGGGTGCATTGGATATGGGTGGAGAGTGCTGCATGCGCCGCCGCGACGCGCAGCATCGGGGGCCGAAGCCGGCGCGATGTCCGCAGCGTCTACCGTTCGCGCCGCGCCCGAGTCGACGCAGCCGCCCGACCGAGACGCCGCAAGTTCGGCGCAGCCGATCTATATCGAAGCGCTGCCGGAGAAGGATAAGCGCTGACGGCCGGGGTCTCGGCCTAAGGCTACATGGTGTGCGTCGGCTTGTCGCCGCCGAGCGCACCCGCCAAATAATTTTCGATTTTCTTCTGCGTATTGCCGCGATCCTGATCGCTGAACTGCACGCCAATGCCGGCGGTGCGCTTGCCCTGGGCGCCCTTCGGCGTCATCCAGATCACGCGGCCGGCGACGGGAAGCTTCTCCTCCTCGCCCATCAGATTGAGCAGCATGAAGACCTCATCGCCCAGCCGGTAGTTGCTGTTGGTCGGGATGAACAGCCCGCCGTTCTTTACGAACGGCATATAGGCGAGGTACAGCGCACTCTTGTCCTTGATCGTGAGCGTGAGCAGACCGGGTTTGTTACTTGGACTTCGCAATCTTATGTCTTCCGCAATGAGAGTGCCGCCCGGCCGCCAAGCAGCAGAGCTTCCAGCGCCAATTGTTGATTCAACCCGGTCGAGGCGAGGCGCCTCAACTCCCGGGCGGCGTCCAGCAGCTCAAATAAGGCTCTTATCTTGGGCTTAAGTAAAGCGGCAGGCAAGCGGACGGGTTCCGCAGTTTGAAGCGAAACGGCGCCGCCGACATCCGCTTGTATGCGCTGTGTGATCCAGTTCTCAAGCCAAATGAGCCGCAGGCTCATGTTGGACTTCGTCCAGGCCTCCGCGAGCACCGTGACATCGACGCTCCCTCCCTCGAGGCCCTTCAGACCCTCGCGCATATCCGTGTCGAGACGCGCGATATCCGCTGCCGGAAGCTCGAGCGCCATGAGCGGAGCTCCGGCGGCCAGCTTGAGCGCCGCGTCCCAACCGCCCGCACCGGCGTCACGCTCCGCGAGCCATGCAAGCGCCGCGTCGCGCGGCGGCGGGCGCAGCTGAAGCCTGACGCAACGGCTGGCGATGGTCGCCGGCAATCGATGGCTGGGCTTGGCGACGAGGATCAGCAACGTGTCGCCGCTCGGTTCCTCCAAGGTCTTCAAGAAGGCGTTCGCACCGTTGGCATTGAGTGACTCCGCGTTCTCCACCACCGCCGTCTTACGGCCTCCGCGAAAGCTCGACAGCGACAACGACTCGATGAGCTCGCGGATCTGATCGACTTTGATCTGCTGGGCCTCGTCGAGGAGCCGCACGACATGGAAGTCGGGATGATTGTCGGCGCGAAGCAGTACGCACGAGCCGCAGACGCCGCAAGGCGCAGGCGCCGCCGATTCGCATAGCGCCAATGCGCAGATCCACGCAGCGAGCGCTTCGGCGCCGAGACCGGGCTGACTCAGTATCAATAGCGACTGCGGCAAGCGGTTCGCCGCCCTCGCGGCGCGCACGCGCTGCTGCGCGTCGCCCAGCCAAGGCAGGGAATCGACGCTCAGGAAATCCACGTCCGAGCCTCCAGCTCGCCGATGATTTGCGCAGTCACGTCATCCTCGGGCCGGCTCGCGTCGATGACCGCGATGCGCGCGGGCTCCGCCGCGGCCCTCGCGAGGTAACCGGCGCGCACACGCTCGAAGAACTCGATGCGTTCGCGTTCGAATCGATCCACGGCGCCTTGCGTGGCCGAATGACGCGAACGAGCGCGTGCCAGGCCGATACCCACCGGCACATCGAGCAGAAACGTGAGATCGGGGCGGCGTGGGCCCTGCACCAGGCGCTCCAGTTGAGCGATGGCGTCCAGAGCGAGCCCCCGGCCGGCGCCCTGATACGCATAGGTTGCATCCGTGAATCGATCGCAGATCACCCAGCGGTCCGCCGCCAGACTGGGCTCGATCTGGTTTTCCAGATGCACTGATCGAGCCGCGAACATGAGCAGCAGTTCGGCGGCATCCGGCACGCGCTCCGCGCCCGGCGTGAGCACCAGCTCGCGGATCCGCTCGGCCAGCGGCGTGCCGCCGGGCTCGCGTGTCACGACGTGCGCGATGCCGCGATCGGCCATTGCCTGCGCGAGGCGCGCCACCTGGGTGGTCTTGCCGACACCCTCGATCCCCTCGAAAGTCAGAAAGCGGCCTCGCCCGCTCATTTGGACACCTCCGACGCCTTCTCACGCAGATGCGCCACGTAGCGCGCGACCGCCGCGTTTTGCTGCTCCAGCGTCACCGAAAATACATGGCTCCCGTCATTCTTCGGGGATGCGACGAAATACAGTGCGTCGGTCGACTCCGGGTGCGCCGCCGCATCGATGGCCGGCGCCCCCGCGAGGGCGATCGGCGTCGGCGGTAGGCCGGCGCGCGTATAGGTATTGTACGGACCGTCGGCATGGAGATCGACGGTGTGCAACTCGCCGTCGTAACGGTCGCCGAGCCCGTAGATCACGGTCGGATCGGCCTGCAAACGCATACCGATGCGCAGCCGATTCAGATAGAGACCGGCGATTTTCGGCAGCTCCTGGGGCACGCCGCTCTCCTTCTGAACGATGGAAGCCACGATCAACAATTCTTCCGCGTTTCGCAGCGGCACCGAGGGATCTCGGCCCCTCCAGGCGGCATCCAGCTCGCGCGCCAGCGCCGCATGCGCCTGCTTGAGAACATCCACGTCCGTCGTGCCGCTCGGAAAACGGTACGTTTCGGGCAAGAATTGCCCCTCGGAGTCGGTGCCGGGAGCACCAAGCTTGTCCATCAAGCCTTGCGGCGAATCGGGCAACGTCGCCGTGATATCGGGATTCTTTTTGATCGCCGCCAGCATGTCTTGAACGCGCCAGCCATCGACGATGGTAAATGAGTGCAGCAACACCTGGCCGATGACCATCTTGTGCAGCAGCGAGCGGGGCGTCGCTCCGGGCTCGATCTCGTACTCCCCGGCCTTGATGCCGGACGCGAGGCCTTTCAATCGAGCGTATAGCAACCAAACCCTCGGCTGTGAAATCACACCCCGCTCCGCCAGCTCGGCGGCAACGCGCGCGAACCGGCTGCCGGGCAAGACCTTGAATCGAACCGGAGTCGAGACGTTCAAAGGCTGATCCAGACTTCTCAGACCCGCCATCACGAGCATCGCGACGATCGCCAATCCCCCGAGGAGCAACGCCGCCGCGGCGAATATGCGCCGCGCCCTCATTCGAGCTCCAAGCGCGCCCGCAATCCATCCGCGGCGCTCGACGAGCCGATGCGGATACGTCGCCTGCCATGTTCGATGACTTTCACCGACACGACGCCGGCGACCGCGTTCGTCATGAAGACTTCTGCTGCAAGATCGAGCTGCTCGAGACCGACTGTCCCCTGCCGGGGACGCAAACGCAGCCTTTCCGCCTGCTCGAGCACCCAGCGCCGCATCACTCCGGCGATGCCGCAGCGATCGAGCGCGGGAGTCGTCAGCGTGGAGCCGCGCCGTACGAAAAGATTGGACATCGTGCCGCATACCAGGTTGCCGTCGATATCCCGCATCAGTCCCTCCCAAACACGCTCGTCGCTCCATTCGGAGCGCGCCAGCACCGAGTCCAGCCGGTTCAGCGTTTTGAGGCCGGCCAACGCCGGATTCGATCCGACCGTCGTCGCACAAATCCGCACGCGTTGCAAAGACTGCGCCGCGGCAAAGGGTGGAACGGCGGACAGCGACAGTATTCGAGTACAGCGTTCCCGGCCGCTCGGTCGATATCCCCGCGCCCCGGAACCACGCGTCAGAATGAGTTTGAGGACGGCATCGGCTTGCGGCCGCGCCCGCAGCACGAGCTCGCGTCGTAGCGCCGAGGCACGCGGCGCATCGATGGACATCCTGCGACAGCCGTCGAACAGGCGGTCCAGATGATACTCGAGCAGCCTGATCCGCCCGTCTCGCACCCGCATGGTCTCGAACAGTCCGTCGCCGTACTGCAATCCACGGTCGCGGCAGTCGATACGGTGGCCCGCGGCGCCATTGATCCACGTTCCCTGAAAACCAAGTGCCGCCGGGGTACCCTGTCGGGCCGGCCTCATCGGGTCGCCCTCACGGCGCGCAGCAGGCCTTCGGCCTTCGCGCGAGTCTCCGCGAGCTCTTGCTCCGGAATCGAATCGGCGACGATACCGGCTCCGGCTCGAAAGCCGAGCGCATCGCCGTGCGCCGTGATGGTGCGAATCAAGATGTTGAAATCACAGCTCCCGTCCCGGTTGATGTAGCCGATGGCGCCCGTGTAGGCGCCGCGTCCCATCCCTTCGAGCTCGGCGATGATCTCCATGCATCGAACCTTGGGACAACCGGTGATGGTGCCGCCGGGGAACATGGCTCGGACGATCTGCACCGGCGAAACCGCGTCGAGCTTGAGACCGCTGACATTGGAGACGATATGGTGGACGTGGGCGTAGCTCTCGACCGTCATGTATTCGTCGACCCTGACCGAGCCGCCCACGCACACCCGCCCGAGATCGTTGCGCTCGAGATCGATGAGCATGACGTGCTCCGCCCGCTCCTTTTCGTTATTGAGCAGCGACTCGATCAACGCCGCGTCGCGCTCGGGCGATGCGCCGCGGGGCCGCGTGCCGGCGATGGGTCGCGTCGAGACGATACCGCCGTGGACCGAGACCAGACGCTCCGGCGAGGAACTGATCACCGCGAAGTCACCGTCCCGAAGGAGCGCGGCGAACGGGCTGGGATTTGCCGCGCGCAGCGCACGGTAGAGCGCGGCCGGATCCACCGCCGCGGCCGACCGCCCGCGCCAGCCTCGCGACAGATTCGCCTGGTACACGTCGCCCGCCGCAATGTAGTCGAGCGCGCGCTGCACGGACGCGATGAACCGGGCCGGATCTTCCTCCTCGACATCGAAATCAGTCATGCGCGTGCTGGGCAGTTCCCCGCAGCGCCTCACATCCTCGGCAAAGCGCTCGAGCAGCCCCTCGAACCCCGGCTCGGCGATCACCCACGACCTGCCGCTCTGGCGGTCGCGGATCCATGCGGCGGGCGTACGAATCGCGAGAGCCGACAACGGATCCGCGCTCGGCGGAAGCGTCAACGACGGCTCGATCTCGCGGGCGATTTCATAGGAGAGGTACACCAGCCAGCCGCCGGTGAACGGTACTGCGGCGGCCTCTGCCGGGATGCGCAAGGCCTGCCACCAGCGCTCTAGGGCTGCGAGGAAGCCGCCGGTGTTCTGTATGAACGGCCCGGACATCCGGCCGCCGCCGCTCTGGCGCAGCACCTCGCCGCTCGAGATCGGGAGGACATCGAAGCGGCCGCCGACCGTCGCGGGGCCGATGGGTGCGCTGCTCTCGAGCAATCCCGGGTAGCGCTCGGGATGCCTCGAGATCAGGCCCAGGGGCTCAAATTCGGCGGAAAATGAGCGAACCGTTGGTGCCACCGAAGCCAAACGAATTGGACAAGACGGTGTCGAGCTTCATTTGCCGCGCCTCTTTGGGCACGTAGTCGAGGTCGCACCCTTCTCCGGGCTGGTCCAAGTTGATGGTCGGGGGGGCGATCTGGTCGCGCAGCGCGAGCACGGAGAATATGGCCTCCACCGCTCCCGCGGCCCCGAGTAGATGCCCGGTCATGGATTTCGTCGAACTCACGGCGAGCCGCTTCGCGGCGGCGCCGAAGGCTCGATGGATCGCCGTGGTTTCCGCCCGATCGCCGAGTTCGGTGGAAGTGGCATGGGCGTTGATGTACTGAACCTGATCGGGGGTGATTTTCGCATCGTTGAGCGCATTGGCCATGGCTTTGCGCGCGCCCTCCCCGTCCTCGGGCGGCGCGGTGACGTGAAACGCATCGCCGCTCATCCCGAAGCCGATGATCTCCGCATACATCTTGGCGCCGCGCGCCTTCGCGTGCTCGTACTCCTCGAGCATCATGGCGCCGGCGCCGTCGCCCATCACGAAGCCGTCCCGATCCTTGTCCCAAGGACGGCTCGCCGCTTGTGGGTTGTCATTGCGCAGTGACAACGCCTTGGCCTGTGCGAAGCCGCTCATGCCGGTCGGGCACGTCGCCATCTCGGACCCGCCGGCCAGCATGGCGTCCGCGTCGCCGAATTGAATCAGCCTGAGCGCCATGCCGATGGCGTGCGTCGACGTGGTACATGCCGTCGCGATGGCCAGGTTTGGCCCGGTCAAATTGAAGGCGATCGACAAGTGGCCGCTCACCAGATTGATGATGCTGGCGGGGATGAAGAACGGCGAGACCTTCTTCGGCGAATGAGTCTCGAGATACTTGTCGTAGGTGATCTCGATGGACTCCAGACCGCCCATCCCGGACCCCATCAGCACGCCGATGCGGTCCGAATTGGTCTCGTTGACCGCCAACCCGGAGTCGCGCATCGCCTGCATGCCGGCCACCACGCCGTACTGCATGAAGGCGTCCATGCGGCGCGCGTCCTTGGCGCTCATGAACGGCTCGAGATCCAGATTGCGGATCTCCCCGCCGAAGTGCGTAGGGAAATTAACGGCCTCGAACCGCGTCACCGGTCCGATGCCGCTGCGGCCCCCGACGATCGCATCCCAGGCAGCGGCGATTTCGTTGCCGACCGGAGAAACGATCCCTAGCCCTGTAACCACGACCCGTCGTTTGCTCAACGGCAACTCCTCAAAAGCATGCTTGAACGGCGGACAAGCGATGCACCCTGCTCGATGACCGGCCGTCCAACCGGCATGCTACCCGACCCGCCCGAGGCGCTGGCGCCGACCAGCGTCAGGCCTTGCCCTTGTGCGAATTGATGTAATCGATGGCCTGCTGAACCGTGGTGATCTTCTCCGCATCCTCATCGGGAATCTCGGTCTCGAATTCCTCTTCGAGCGCCATCACCAGCTCAACCGTATCCAGCGAGTCCGCGCCGAGATCATCGACGAACGAGGCATCATTGGTAACTTCTTCTTCTTTCACGCCCAACTGTTCGGCCACGATCTTCTTAACCTGCTGCTCAACAGTACTCATCGTTATGGTGTCCTTTCGGGAAAGCCCGTTCGGGAAAACCCCTTTTCGGGAAAAATATTAAACACATGCCGCCTTTCTTAGGGCCCGCGGCCAGCCTTTTGTCGGCAGGGCGCGTATTTTATGTGAACGCGACGGAGACGGCTACCATGGCCCCTCAATTGCCCGGCCCATGACTCAACTCGCCTTGACAAACGCCGGCAGTTGGTATGACCGGCACCGACCCAAGACGATGCCGGCCTTTAGGCCATGTACATCCCACCGTTCACGTGCAGCGTCTCCCCGGTGATATATCCGGCCTCGGCGGACGCCAGGAATGCGGCGGCCGCCGCGATGTCGGCCGGCAGACCCAGGCGGCCCAGCGGTATCTGGGAACTGAGGCTCGCGCGCTGCGTTTCGTTCAGCGCGCGCGTCATGTCGGTGTCGATGAAGCCGGGCGCGATGACGTTCGCGGTGATATTGCGCGATCCGACCTCGCGGGCCAGCGACTTGGTGAACGCGATCATGCCCGCCTTGGCGGCCGCATAATTGGCCTGGCCCGGGTTGCCGGTGAGACCCACGATTGAGGCGATGCTGATGATGCGCCCCTTCCGGGCCTTCATCATGCCGCGCAGTACCGCCTTGGACAGCCGAAACACCGAGGCGAGGTTGGTCTGCATGACCGCGTCCCAATCCTCCTGCTTCATGCGCACGAGCAGCATGTCGCGCGTAATCCCCGCATTGTTGCAAAGAATCGAGATCGCACCCTCCTTGGATTCGATGTCCGCGATCAGCGCATCGATCGATGCCTGGCTGGTAACCTCGAGCACCGCCCCGCGGCCTCCGTGGGCTTGCAACGCCTCGCCGATCCGCGCCGCACCGTCGGGCGTGGTCGCGGTACCGATGACGCGGGCGCCGTCGGCGCTCAGGCGCGCGGCGATGGCCGCTCCAATTCCCCTCGATGCGCCCGTGACCAGCGCGATTTCTCCCGTCAGCATGTGGCTCCTTTCTGCATTTGGCCCCGTTCCACTATCAGGCGTTGAGTTGCGCGAGCGCATCGCCGAGCGATTGGCGATCTTCGAGCGCCAGCATCTTGATGTCGCGGTTCTTGTCGACTCGCCGATTCAACGAGGTCAGCACCTTGCCCGGGCCGCATTCGATCAATTGGGTCGCACCGGCGGAAATCATGGTTCGCACGGTGGCGGCCCAATAAACCGGAGTATGCAGCTGTTTGACCACGGCGGCGCGAATGTCGGCGGGTGTCTTATGCGTCTTCACATCCACGCCGTAAACCGCGATGCCCGCCGGCGGCGTCACGGCGATTCCCTCGATGCGCTCGCGCAGGCGCTCCGCCGCAGGCCCCATCAAAGAGCTGTGCGCCGGCACGCTGATGGGCAGCGCCACGGCGCGCCGTGCGCCCCGGGCGCTGGCCGCCTCGATGGCGCGCGCGACTGCCGAGGCCGTTCCGGCAATCACCACTTGGCCCGGTGCGTTGAAATTTACCGCTTCCACCACCTCGCCCTGGGCGGCCTCGGCGCATGCGGCTTCGACATCGGTGTCCTCCAGCCCAAGGATGGCAGCCATGGCTCCCTGCCCGGACGGCACCGCTGCCTGCATCGCTTCGGCTCGAAACTTCACCAGATCGACCGCGGTCTTGAAGTCGAGGCAGCCTGCCGCCGTGAGCGCGCTGAACTCCCCCAGACTATGGCCTGCCATGAGCTTCGGCACCGGCCCCCCGCGCTCGAGCCACAGCCGGTAGGTCGCGACCCCGGCGGTCAGCATCAGCGGTTGGGTGCATTCGGTCGCGTTCAAGGCCTCGGCCGGGCCTTGCTGGGCGCGTATCCACAGATCGTACCCGAGCACTTCGGAGGCTTCCGCGAAGGTCGCTTCGACGACCGGCGAGATCTGCGCCAAGGAGGCCATCATGCCGACGGACTGAGAGCCCTGGCCCGGGAATACGAACGCTAACGACATGCTCAATGGATCCTTTCGGCGCGAGAGTGGAGGCGGATTATAGCCAGCCGCCACGAGAGTGCAGCTCCGATCACGAATCCGCACGCGGCGCCGTACAGATGCGCATCCACCACCACCAGCGGCGGCTCGTGACCGCCGAGTTGTTCGAAAGTCAGTTTGCCTACGATGCACACAAGCAGGAGCCAGCGGTCCCACTCCCCGGCGAGCAGATGCCTCGCGACGCCGGCGGCCATGATCGTATGCAAGACGCCGGAGGCGCCCACGTACCAGGTCACCCGCGGGCTCAGCCACCACAGCCCGCAGCTGATCGCGAGCGCTCCCGTACAGACGATCACGCACCATTCCACCGGGTCGTAATCCTGCGCGAACAGCGCCCACATCAGCACCAGGCCCAGCTCGTTCAGCAGCAGATGATGCAGATCCAAATGCACGATGTGGGCCGTAAGCAACCGCCACCACCCGCCGGCCGCTATGCCCCCGCGGTCGTAGCGCAACAACGCGTTGGCACTGTCGCCAAGACCCAACACAAGATGGAGCAACAGCACGATGGCGAGCAACCAAATCCACCGTCCGCGGTCCCACTGCAACGCCCTTGCAACATGTGCGAACCAATCCGCAATCTGTCCGCGCCGATTCGCACCTTCACCGGACATCGCTGTCTCCTATTTTGGTATGATTCGGGGAATGTCCGAGGTCACTATGCATATTCGCCAACGCGGTTTCACTCTCATCGAGATCATGGTCGTGGTCGTCATTCTCGCAGTGCTGGGCGCGCTCGTGGTGCCAAAGATTCTGGAGAACGTCGATAAGGCCCGCGTCACCCGAGCCGCGAGCGACATCCGCGCGATCCAGACCGCCCTCGATCTGTACCGGCTGGATAATTTCAAATACCCGACCACCGAACAAGGCCTGCAAGCCCTGGTCACTCAGCCCTCGGACCCTACCATCACCAATTACCGCTCGGGCGGCTATCTGCCGTCGCTCCCCAAGGATCCGTGGAACAATCCCTACCAATACGTGAGTCCCGGAGCCGGCGGTCGTGACTACGACATCATCAGCTATGGTCGCGACGGCAAGCCGGGCGGCGAAGGCTACGACGCCGATATCAGCACCACGACACTCGAGCAGCGGTAGCGAGCCCATCGCGGTGCCGGGCGCTTTGCGCAACCGGGGATTCACGCTCGTCGAGATTCTGGTGGTGGTCGTGATCATGGCCATCGTGGTCTCGCTCGCCGTTCTTTCCATCGGCGTGACCGGACGCGACTCCCAGCTGGACGATGAAACCAGGCGCATCGAGGGTTTGATCGACATCCTGCACGAACGAGCAGTGCTGGAAGGCCGTGATTTCGGGGTGCGCATCGAACCCACCGCGTACGAGTTTGCGGTATACGACCCGGACCGCGACCGCTGGCTCAACATGAACGACGAAAGCGAGTTCCGGCGTCGCATCCTGCCCAAAGGAGTCACCTTTCAATTGGAGCTCGACTCGGTCGCCGTCGTTTTGAAGGCGCCCGATACCAATCTGAGCGATGGACCGGCCCCTCCCCCTCAGCTCGCGATCGCGGCGAGCGGAGAAGGGACCCCGTTCCGCCTCACCCTGCTTCGGGATGCGACGCAGGCGCACGCGTCGGTCGACGGCGATTCCTTCGGCAAGACCAGCCACGAGAGTTCCGATCATGCGTCGGGAAAGCGCTCGTGAGACATCGGCCGGACGGCGGATTCACGCTGGTCGAGGTGCTGGTGGCTCTGGTGGTCGTGGCGATCGGGCTGGCGGCGCTCATGGTCGCGGTGTCCGGGACGGCGCGCACCAGCGGCTATTTGCGGGATAAGACGCTCGCCCAATGGATCGCGCTCAATCGCCTCGCCGAAGTCAGGCTGACCGTCAACAAGATGGCTCAAGGCAGCATTCAGACCATCGGCATGCAATCTCAATCCAGCGGCATTCAATCCAGCGGCAGCCAATCCACCGGCAGCCAATCCACCGGCGGTCAATCCAGCAGCAGCCAATCCAGCGGCATTCAATCCAGCAGCCCCCTCAGCAGCGGCACTCAGAACAACGATACCGGCCAGCTGCAGTTTGCGGGCCGCACCTGGCACTACGACACGAGGTATTTCGACACGACGTTCCAGAGCACGAAGCGAATCGTCGTCCGCGTGTGGGCGGGCGATGCCAACACCAAGGGCAATCCGCTGGCGGAGGCGACGGGCTTTTTCGGCATCGGATTGAGTGTGCCCGGCAACTCGAACGCCATCGACTGGACTCAAGGCAACACGGCCGCATCGGCGAACTGCCCGCCGCCCGGCTCAACACCCACGAACGGCGGCATGACCCCACCCACGAGCGGCATGGCGAACTGCACCCCGAACAACGGGACTCTTCAAGCCCCCGTCCCTCAAGTCGCGGCCCCGCCGACCTCGCTCGGCGGAACGGACCTGGAATGAGACCCCCCCGGCAGCGGCGCTCCAGGCTCGGCGCACCCAGGCTCGGCGCACCCAGGCTCGGCGCACCCAGGCTCGGCGGCTTCACGCTCATCGAGATCATGGTCGCGCTCCTGATCCTCGGCATCATGACCGCGCTCGGGTATGAAACGTATCGGGCGGCGCGCATTTCCGCCGAGCGCACCGAGGAGTCCCTGAAGCGCTCGCGCGAGATCGAATTCGGCATGCGTGTGCTCGTCATGGATTTCGCGCAGATCGCGCCGCGGCCGGTGCGCGACCCGCTCGGCCAGACGCGCATCCCGGCGCTGCACGGCTTTTCCGGCAACGGCACGAGCGCGAACGGCTCGCTATCCGGCAGTACGGCGGCCCCGCTCGGCGCCGGCAGCACCATGCATTTCAACTCGGACCCGGGCTTTCAATCGAGCTTCTCCAATTCGAGCTCCAGCACCCTCGCGCTCGTGGACCTCACGCGCACCGGATGGTCGAATACGGCGGGGCAGCAGCGCGGCACGCTGCAGCGGGTGTCCTATGCCTTGGTCAACGGCGTGTTGAAGCGCAGCTACACCACCTCGCTCGACATCATGCAGGGCACCCAGCCGCAGGTGCAGGACCTGCTCACCGGCATAAAGACGGTGCAGCTTCGATACCTCGACGGCAATCAAGCCTGGCAGAACCAGTGGCCGCCGCTCTCGTCGTCATTTTCTACCGATAGTTTGTGGACCCGGCCGGTGGCGGTGGAAATCACCATCGAGTTCAAGGACTGGGGAACGGTGCGCCGCCTGATCGAGGTGGCGGGATGAGGCGCCGTTCGATGCGGCGCGCGGGACCCATTCGGCAGCGCGGCGTGGCGCTCATCATCGCGCTCATTCTGGTGGCGCTCGCCACCATTCTCGCGACCAAATTGAGCTTCGATGGCTGGCTCGAGCGGCGGCGCACCATCGGCGTCATCGCGGCCGAGCAGGCCTATCAGTTCGGCACCGGCGCGGAGGCCCTGGCGGCGGATGCCCTCAATCAGATCGGGCAAAACACGC
>Ga0187887_10001767_pt1 | contig 18135 bp, 11 predicted proteins | sample June2016WEW_7_10_FD_132977 | JGI IMG/M metagenome (GOLD analysis project Ga0187887, IMG submission 132977) | Peatland microbial communities from SPRUCE experiment site at the Marcell Experimental Forest, Minnesota, USA - June2016WEW_7_10 | ecosystem: Environmental > Terrestrial > Soil >...
GGCGTGCGCAGCGGCGGATAGAAGCGAAAGAAGCACAGCACCGGAAAACTTGATTGTGCGAGAGGTCATCGATTTGGAGTCCTTTCGAAAGGAGCCTGACTGAACTACTGGCCCGCAGCGCCGCCGGCAGCGGCCTTCACAGGCGCGGCAGGCATCCTGAACTCCGCATCCGGAAATGCGACATTGGCTTCAAGGCTGGTTATGGTGATCTTCGCCGATACCGGGTTGCGCGGAGCGCCGGTCTCAATTGAGAACGGAAAGTAGACGCCGTTCACCTTCTTGTACGACCCCAGGTTGTTGTAACTCTCATGCACGCTGCCGCGCACGAACATCTGCTTCTCAGTGCGGATTTCGAGATAAGTGTCGGGATCAAGAAAGTAGTTGATGAGATCACCATTCTTCAATGTCACCTTCAATAGAAGAGCGTCATCGCCGTCGACGGTCTGGTGGCCGAGGTACTCCACCTTGCTGCCCTTCTGCTTGTAGTCGATCAGGGGGCCATAGAAATCGTTGTTCTCAGCCATGTCGCGGGTGTCGTTTTCGCCCATCCTCTCCGGGTCGCGGCGACCGGAGAAAGGATTGATCTGCCATCCTTCCGAACCGTCATAGGCCTGCACCTGCGTCATTCCCTGAATCGTCGAGGTCTGCCGCACAAGGGAGTCTGGCTTCCGGTCGGCACCGATAAGGATGACGATTCCCTGCGTTTCCACCTTGCCCTTCATGCGCAGGCTGGTAATTGCCTTAATGGCGGCCAGACCGCCCTTCGCCTCGATATTCTTTGCGATCAGCTCGTCTGCGGTCGGAGCAACGCTTTGCGCCGTCGCCTGAAAGCCTGCTGTTCCAATGCAGCAAAAGAATGCGCTGAAGATCAGGATGCGATTCATCGTCTCACTCCAATCAATATTCGGTTTCGATTGTGCCCACAGCTTACTCGACCGAGCGCTCACCTATGGTTTATTTTTTTCGAAAGGCCCTGCTCGGGTTGATGACGAACCGGTTCACCCAGCTCTGGCTCTTGCCGCAACCTTAAGGCAAACCCGGCAAGTGGCAGTCCCGGGAATAAATTCGCCGGGTGCTCCATTCGCCTTTGGCGGTTAGCTTTGCGCCACGGCAAAGAGAACATTTCCTTTGTACGAGCATCATCACAAGCGTCCATTGCAGATTCTGAAAAGATCGGCGAGGCATCTCCAATCTCCTAGCCGACTACGACCAAGCTCACTGAAAGTCGCATTTTCTGCAAGTTCACTGGTCAGCCAGCCCGGTGCATTGAACTTGGCGGAAACACCGTTTCTCGGGAACGTCGCGCCAGCAATGCCCGCAATGGCTGCGGCTGAAGGCAGGAGTTAGAATCTTGCCATGATCCTGAGATGGGTTGCGGTGGCACTTTTGGCTACGGGGAGCAATAAGTAGTAAATAAGTGTGGATTCTGGCAAGGCGCTGCTACCTACGTATTGTTTTGACGTGAAAGTACTTTGGCCAGGTGCCCGATCATACATCGCCGCGGTCTGCGGCCTCAAAGGATTTGTTTGGGAACCCCAAAGTGATCAGCTCAAAGAGATCATTAGCCATTCGCGGCAGGTCGCGGTTGCTTACAAAGAATGTCGACGCGTCGCGACTAGTTTGCCCAAGCCAAACCGTCCACTCCAGCGCCAGCATCAATCGCTTGGCGCACCTTCCACCGATTTAGATCGATGACTACTACCTAGTGGGTTCTTCCACACGATGCAAAGGCCACTTTTCCGTCCGGACTCATCAGAATCTCCGTTGCAGACCCCTGAATGTCGATCGTCTGAGCTACCTTCATCGTCCTCAAATCTACGACCGCTATCTGTTTGGCTCGGGGGACTGCTCAACGGAGAGGTTTTTGATCCCGACGACGAAGCCGATACCAACCTCCCAGGTCTGTAGCGGAGGTTGATATCGGCTCGGGGTGATGGGCACCGCGGCGGAGGGCCGCGGTGCCGGTCCGGTTAGAACTCCAGTCGGAGAGAGAACTGGCCGACGCGAATGTCGCCGACTTGTCCCGACGGGCTGATGGTTGAGGTGATCTGGCCAAAGGGTGACGCGTTGTTGACGATGTCTGGCACGCTGGCCCCAGGATTGGCGAAGTTCGGGTGGTTGAAGAGATTGAAGGCATCCGCGCGGAAGGTCAGGTTGATCTGCCTCGACGGAACGATGGGAAAGATCTTGGCAAGACCCATATCGAGATTGGCAGCGCCTGGTCCTTTGAGCAGGTTGCGCGAGCCATACTCCAGGCCCAGCGGACCGCGGAAGTAGCTGTACGCTGTCGCCGCACCCGTGGCACCACCGGCAAAGTTGTAGACGGTTCCCTGAACATTATTGACGTGGGACTTCAGAGAATTCAGTTGACTCTTGGTGCCGGTGAAGATGGCTGGATCTTCCGCCGCGTACGACGAGATGAAGGCGTCAGAGAGCACGTTGATGGGGAGGCCTGTGCGGTAAGACACGATACCCGACACGCTCCATCCGCCGATCAGCTCGTTGGTCAGCGTCCCACTGTTGGCGAAGAACCTCTGATTGTGACCGAAGGGAAGTTCGTACTGGAAATCCGCCGTGATGATCTGGCGTACGTCGAAGTCCGAATTTCCGCGGCAGGCACGAGGCTGAGTCGCATCGCAGATGATACCCGTTGAGTTGAAGTAGGCGTTGTTATTTGCAGCCTGCGAGTTGTTATCGATCGAATGAGAGTAGGTGTAGTTGAAGTCATACCGCAGACCATTCGTCACGTTCTTGCTGAGCGAGAGGAGAAGGGCATGGTAGTTGGAGCTGCCTTTGTTGGTGAGGAAGCCATTCGCAGCGAACTGGGAGGGCATGGCGACATTGGTGGGCAGCAAGCCATAGTTGGCCATGCCGAAGGGGATTGCGTCGCCGATATCGCCGCGGACGCCGTACTGACCTGTGGTGTAGGCCACCAGCGAAGTGCAGTTGGCAAAACCATCTGCGATACATGCGCCCGCTCCTCCGAGAGCGCTGCCAACGATGTTCTCAAACCACGGCTCGGGAGTGAGGTTGGTCGCACCTGCGCGTACCTGACTGGTCAGGCCCGCAAACGCCTGCGAAAGGGTCTGTCCAGAGGCGTTATCCGGGAAGTTTAGAATCTGCGAAGCGTCCGCGTCGGCAAGCAACCGGCGACCCAGGCGACCCGCGTAGTTCACGTGGAGAATCATGTGGAACGGAAGTTCCTGCTGGATGCCCGCATTCAGGGAGATCGAGTAGGGGTCCCTCAGTCCGGGATCGATGTCAAAGCCTTCTTGACCCTGCGCCAGACCATACGGCCCATAAACTGGGTCCACATACGGAATGTACCCCGACGCGATTGCCGACGGTGTGGGGGCAAGGGTCGGATCGTAGGAGAGGTTGGCGCCAAGACGCTGGTCCGGGTTGCTCAGATTGCCGAGCTGATTGGTAGCGGAGTTCTCGAACAGGAACGACAACTGGCTCTGCAGGTTGTTGATGGCGTTGATGACGGTGCGGTCATAGACAATGGCTGCGCTGCCGTTGAACACGGTCTTCGGTGCAAACGACGGATTGTAGGAGAAGGCGAAGCGGGGCGCGAAGTCCTTATACGACTGCGCGTAGGAACTGGGCGCGTTGTTCGCCTTGCCACCGAGGACGGCCTGGAAGTATGGCAGCACCTGGTTGACACTGCCGGTCGCATTCATTTGCAAACGATCATTGAAATACGCGTCGAAGGTCGACTGGGGCTGCGTGAGACCCTGTAACTGATAGTTGGATTGTTTCCCGTGAACTTCATAGGGAACAGAGTCGGTCTGCCAACGCAGGCCATAGCTGAGGGTGAGCTCTTTGTTGACTTTCCATGTGTCGCCGAAATAAAGCTCGGTCTGGAAGTAACGATACGCGTAAGGATTGCCGGCACCGGCAGACTGGACCTGGCCTGCCTTGTTGTAATCGAAGTTGGTGGAGATATCGCCGATCACGCCGAGCGTGGTGGCGTAGAGCTGATCATAGTCGTTCAAGGCCACCTGGGAACCGGTGTTGATGCCGCCGGGACGAGCGGTGGGGGGAAGGCCTCCGCCCAGCGTCGCGCCCGTCGCTCCCACTCCGACGAAGTTGAAGTTGGTGATGTTGTTGCTGTTGGTCTTGATGAACTTGAACAGGCCGCCCATGGTGAGGCTGTGATTCTTGATCTGCCAGTTGAAATCATCGCGCACCACCGGAATCGGGATGCGGCGTGACTGCGTGTTGTAGGTTCCGTATGGGTTCGAAAGACCGGTGAAGCTATACACATTCGGCGAGGTTGTGAAATCTCCTGCCGGGAAGCTCACCTTGGAGATGTTGTCGCCATAGTAGAACTGGTTGACTTTGTTGTTGCCGATGGTCCAGATGTCGCTGACCACATAGCCATAGCTGCGGTCGACTTCCGACATGCTGGCTGGATCGCCAGGGAACTGGGGGGCTCCGACGCTTGTGGGGTAGACCTCATTGGTGCGATTGATGGTGAAGCGGCCGTAGATCTTGTTCTTCTGGGTCAGGTTGTAATCAATGCGACCGACGTAGGTGGTCTCGAAGTCTGGTTCCGGGTAGGTGAAGCGCAGGCCTTCGGTATTGACGCCATCGCCCTGCGTCGGATCATTCGGGGCGGGATAGCGCTTGGCAAGGAATGCCAGGACGCCCGGGTTGAAACCGATGCCGGCGGGGTCGAGCGCAGCAGCCTGTGCAGCATTGATGCTGCTGATGCAAGCCGCTTGGGTGTTGAGACGGCTGGTGTCGCCGCAGCCCGGTCCATTGTTGATGTAGTTCAACGTCGGATTGGAGCCGTACAGCGCCGGGATGGGCACGATCGGTTCGGCGGCATTGGATTGAATGATGCGCGAATCGGCGAAGTCGAAGAAGAAGAACAGTTTGTCTCTGAGGATTGGGCCGCCGACGTTGCCGCCGAACTGGTTCCGGATCAGGGGAGTACGCGCGAGGCCAACATTATTGTTGAAGTAGGTATTGGATGCGGTCGACGTGTCGCGATGATATTCGTTGATGTTGCCATGGAACTGATCCGTGCCGTGCTTAGTGACCAGTTGAAACTGACCGCCGCTGCCGGTCCCGAGGCCTGCCGTGAGGCCTCCGACGGTGCCGGTAAACTGTTCGACCGAATCGACAGGAGCCGAACCAACGACCCCAAAGGTGCCGCCGGTCGCGATATCGTTCACGTCGAGGCCGTCTAGTGTAACGCTGGACTGATCGGTGCGGGCTCCTGTTACCGAACCAGATTGCGTCGAATTAACGCTGTCCAGCTGGGTGTCCACCACGCCTGCCTGGAGGTTGAAGAGCGTGGTGATACCGCTGGTCCGATCCTGGACTGGCAGTTGGTTGAGAGACGCTACGTCAACGTTCGAGCCAATGGTCGCATCCGTCGTATTGAGTGTCACCTCGGAGGTTGAGGTGACATTGACCACCGTGTTTGCGCCAGCCGCAAGCTTCGCGTTCTGAGTACGGGTGTCACCAACCGCCAGGTAGATATCGTTAATCTGCGCCACGGAGAAGCCTTGGCGGGTAATCGTCTCCTGATATCCGGCCCCGGGAGGCACGTTCAAAAAGTGGTACGCGCCGGACGCGTTCGTGGTCGCGGTAAATTTGAGGCCAGTGGTCTTGTTGGTGAGGGTGACCGTTGCTCCCGAGATCACAGCATCGGTGGCGTCAGTGACCACGCCGGTCATAGACGACGAATCCTGGGCCTTGATGGCCGAGGGGGCCATGAACATTCCTGCTACGAGGGCGAAGACGATAACTGCGTACAGCCTTGCAAAATGGAAACAACGCATCAAAAACTTTCTCCAATTTATACATGTGAGGCGATTGCGCGAAGTTGAGGGAGCCAACCTTTTTTCGAAGGATTTCTCTTCACAGTTGGCAGTGTTGTGGGGGAACCCCGAACGAGCTTAATGCAAATGGTGTGCCAAACGGGGACAGTCGCCATCCGATTGATTTGCCTCGGTGTACGAGAGTTTTTGTCCAGGTTGTGTATGACGGGGCGAATCTATCTATGATTAATAGGAGATGATCACCTGGGATTAGTTAGGAACAGATGGTGGGCTGCCTGAGGGACAGATTTCCAAGGGGCGACGAACGGGTCGCGGGACTATGTGCACGAGAAACCGGCAGCGGAGTAGAAATCTTTGAATTCTGAAGATTGCAGGAACAGGTCCAGTCGTACATCGCTCGACCAACTGATGGGTGTCAGGAGTCAAGTGCCCGGTCGCCGTCACCAGTTGACACTGCCACGCACGGAGAGTTTCCTACACGGGTGCGATCACCAGTGCCGGCGCAAGCAGTGAAGTCGACGATTTCTTCCCGACCGCAAGTCGGGTCAGAGTCAAAACTGTGATGTCATCGTCCTGCCCAAAGGCCACAGCGATCTCTGTCGCCTCCCTTGCATCCGGCATGGTGGCTATCAACGCCTGCAATCGCTGAAAGCCGAACAGCTCCCCTGAGGCGTTGCGCGCTTCTAATAGACCATCGGTATAAAACGTAAGCCGATCATCTACAGAGAGATGAAATTCGGTGTTCTCATAAATCGCGTCGGGATCAAGACCAAGCGGAATCGCGCCAGGCGTACTCAACTCCTCCCGGTTCAAGAAGGGCGCAAGGTGACCCGCATTTGCCAACTCGCAACTGCCCTCCCCATCAAATTTCAACACCAGACAAGTTGCAAATCCATTCGTGAGCCGGCCATGCAGTCGCCGGTTCAACCCAGCCAGTATCCTTGCCGGATCGTCGGTCGACTCGACGAGCGTCCGTACCGCCCCCACAATCAAGGAGACCGCCATTGCGGCCTTCAGACCCTTGCCACTGACGTCGCCGACAATTAATACTGCCGAGCTCCCCTCTAGCTCGATCAGTTGGAAGAAGTCGCCACCGACCTGTTGCGCGGGCTGATACGCGCTGGTGACGGCGTAGCCCTCAAGCGAAGGCAACGATTGCGGAATCAGCACTCGTTGCAGCTCCTGGGCGCTCTTAAACTCCTGCTGGATTGCAATCTGACGTCCGCGCTGCTCGAGATACACCGCATAGGCGATCGCAATCACAAGGATCGTAGACAGAATCGCCTGCGGCGAAAACGGCACGCCCGCTATGGTGAACAGAGCGTTGTCCATCGTGGAACTCAGTGTCCACTGCGTGAACCGACGGCCTTCTAGCGCCGTGTGCTGCACCACGTCATACATCTCCACAACGAAGGCAGTGGCGGCGACGCACCATCGCGAAGAATCTAGCTTGCGATGCCTTAAGGCATCACCAATGATCACAAACGGGAACAACTCAACTACCGAGAAGCCCGCGGTAAACATCGCATCGAGCACCTGGAACGCCGCTACGTGGGTATTACTCCACATAAGCGTGAACAACAAGTTGTCCAAAGTCGCAGAGACCAGCGAAACCACGGCGAGAATCCTCGCCCACCGCCATAGTGCTGATGTCGATTCAGCTTCCAGAAGGTAGAGCAACAAGTACCACAGCGAGATGTCCTCCATGCAATGGACCGGCCACAGAAGCAACGTTTGGATTCTGTAGAGCCAAGGGACATCCAGCGGGGTGGTAAGCAACGTGAGTATCGAAGCACTAAGAAACAGAACCATCCAGAAAAGCAGCTTCTGATCTCGATTGCGCACCCATGCGACAAAGCCAATCAGCACGACTTCCACCAAAATCAGCATCTGAACAAGTCCAAAGAGGCTCCGTTTCTCCTGGGTTTGCTTGTGCGCCTGATCAACTTCCATTACCGCTTCTGGGGTTCCCACTAGCGGTGTAGCGGTCATCCCTCGATCGTCTCCGGAAGAGGCTGAATCCAAGGGTGCCGTCCAGGCTCGTATAGCAAGCACGCCCTGCCCCGGGTGGCCTAGTCCGAATCGCTGCGGCAGCGCAAATCGAAAAAGAGGTCTCGCCGGCTCACTGCCGAAGTGACCAATCAACCGGCCATTCCAATACACCTCATACGCACACCGAAGGTGGGGCATGTAAAGCACGACTTCGGCAGTCGATCCACCGCTCTCCACAAAATCGAGATGCCGCCGATACCATGCGAAGCCCGCATAGCCGTAGTGTCCCTGGTCGCCCCATGGCCGGTCGACTAGAAGATGTTCCCAGCCTGTATCGTTCAAACTCGGCGAGGACCACGCCGCGTCGTCGCCTGGGCGAAACTGCCATTGTCCATCAAGCGCGACAATTCCCCTGCCCAATCCTTCAACCACCAAAGGGGGCCCGGCGAGCGGCGTCGCCGCATGCAGGCCGCTGACGGTAAGGGCAAAAAACAGGAGAAAGATCGATAATCTATCGTACAAAATACGCCAGAACATCGTTGTCACATCATAGGCACTGTTGAGCAGCCGACATCGATAAAAGGAGGCTTTCGCTTACCTGTCCCGTACCCGTCCGACAAAAAGTCGAAACGATGCGCTCATAACGGTTGCCAAAGGACCCCTGTATCGACGGACTCGAGTGAGGTGAAACACTATTTCACTGCGAAAGCGCTGCAAGATGGAATGGAAAGTTGTGCTCTTCTACTCGCCTTTACGGAATCATGCCGCATTGGATCAGTTTATCGACGACCGGATCGGCGACAATCGACACAAACTCATGACGCATGGCTGGGTCGGTGCGCAGCATCTCCATCGCTTTTTGTTCAGTCGGCGTTGGTGGCTGCTTCTGGGCCTGCGACTGCATTAACTGCTGGCAGGTGGATGTCTGATACTTTTGCACTACTTTGTTGGCGACGGAGTCCAGGACGGGGTGTTGCGCGAGGGCAACACAAAATAGTATGGGCACAAGGGCGAACAGATAAGGACGTCTTCTCATGAGGGTCTCCTCCTCGGTTTTTTGAGAGGCACAAAAGGCCTACTCAAGGGTTAGGGTGAACGGCTGTCGGTGTTGAGTCTGAAGAAAAAGTCCAAGAATTGCGGAAGTTGGGGAGCCAAGAGATCTCATGTCACGTTGAGTTCATCTTCGGGGCGCGCCATCTGCGTCCTGATTGCACTTCAATTGCTGGTGGCGGAGTCCATGTGCCATCCAGAGCCGCCGGCAAAGGCCAGTACATACGCTTCAGCGGAGTTATCATTGGATCTTTCCGGTGAGCGGTAGCCAATTGATTTCCTTATCCGCACCCGGACTCGCCGGCTGCAGGTAGATCGTTACGGACCCACCTGAGGGTGTTGTGTGCCGCGTGAACGTCGACGTCCTTACCCGGTCGGGGTCAGACTGTGACGGAATCTAGTCCCTGGATATTTCAGTGACAACTGTCAAAAATGACAGATGGTGCATCGCCCCGTGACTAATCCCTCTTTCCCGAATGGAGCTTGCAAGAGGAACGGCTATTGGGTGAGTGCGATCCGGTCAGGGCTCATCTGAGAAGGCAAATGTTTGTCGAAGCGTTTGTATTTGTTCCGGCGGATGTCCAGGCCCACGATTAGCTTTTAGATCGTCGCCGTTGAAGCTCCGCGCATCCATCATCGTTTTAATGCAGGCTCAGTGAGAACCCCGTAGAGAATTGCAACGAGTTCCTGTTGTAGCCGACCTGCGGATCATTCAGAAAGTTGTCAATGACCGAAACAGAGAATCCGAGCTTTTTATAAACCGGCAGTTTCAACGAGCTGGTGCCTACCGCAGAAAAGGCGCTCTCATCATTCCATGCGAGAGAAGCCGAGAGTTTTTCATCGAAGCGAATCTTACCCCACTTTCTTGAGTAGGTTTCAGTCAACGAAGAACCTACCAGATGACGATTTAGTTCTGGGACAGCCGCCGTTGCGTTAAATTGTTGTCCTTCGTAGTGCAGATCAGCGGTGACATCAAACTCTCGCTTTTCCGTCTTGACCAAAGTCGCGCCGATGCCGCCGCCGTACACCTGTTGAAGGACCAGCCCCTGAGAGTAATCGTGATCGAAGGACGTTACCTGCAGATAGTAGCCCCGGCGGCTGAAATATTCGTCGCGCTCCACGCCAACGTGATAGATATTCGTATACGCATCGGGTTCGCCTGGTTGCGTTGTTTTTCCCGTGCTGAGATTGAAGTCGAGCAGTGTGCGAAGCTTTGGATCCAGCCAACTCACCGTTGGAACAGAACGCTTCAGCGCAGCCGCTACGGTGACCGTCAAGCTGTTTTGCGTCGAAAGAATCGCAGTAGAACCTGTAGTGATGTTGCCGTCCCAGCCTGAGGTCCAATCGATCTTCCTGTGGATCTCCTTCTGATAGGAGGCGTCGTCCACAACAAATCCGATCTTGGACGTCGGAATATCGTTTGTGAGGCCTACTTTGCTAGTCCGCTCCTCTTGTCCGGGTTGCGTTGCCGGTAGCTCATCTGGGGTTGGTTTGGTGGTGACATTGGGAGTCACCGCTATGCTCTTCTCACCGATTTTGATCATCCCCTGAGGCACTTCCGCACTGTTTCTTGAATCCTGAATGTCTTTCGGGATTACTGCGAAGTCGCGGTTGGACTTCAGCTCCTTGACGTTCTCCCATTTGACAGTAACCTCGCCCGCCAAGTCGCTCTTAAACTTGATCGCGTCTCCTGTGGAGTTTAGTAACAGCCCAGTAAGTCGGTCACCGTTCTTGAATATCAGTTCCTCTTTGATCTCCGCCGTTCCGCCCTTTGATTTAGGAGGTTGTTTGACCGCACTCTGCGCCGATGCCGCAAATCCAGAGAAAAGGACGAGAGCAACCGCCGCAGTGCATACTTGCATCTTGCGCGCTACGGGATGAAATCGATTGGTTTGAAGCCTGTCGAGTATGAGCATGAGGGTTTCCTTGCACACCTGGTGGGGTGACGGTCGCGGGTTTTTCGAATTTGCCGTCGGCATTTACCTGAACTGTATATCGCAGCAGCGAAACTCCTGCGCGAAGCCCTTTGAGTTCGCGCCTCAGGAATCTCCGTTCACCGTAAGCATCTAGCGCTGGTCCTGGCAGAGGGTCTGTCACTTTTACCAGTACCGGCGCTGTCGAGCGAGGCGTAGTCTCAGTTCCGAAACATCCTTCGGGAACACCACCATACGTCCGGCATCGCCGCCCAACCTTGCAAAGAGCTTGTTTATAACGGGGAAAAATAATGAAGGTTCATCTGAGATCTATGGTTTCGGCAGTCGTCCTCTCAACCATCGCCTGCGGTCTTGTACTTGTTCTCCCCGAAGGCAACGCACAAAATCCTCAATTAGTGCAGAAAGTGGAGGAAGTGAAGCAAGCTGCTGCGGCCAACAAACGGGCTCTTGCTGGCTACACGTGGCAGGAACAACAGGTGATCAGCCTGAAGGGTGAAGTTAAGAAGACGGTGAGCTATCAGGTCAGCGTTGGACCGGATGGACAGCAGCAGAAGATTGAATTAGGGTCAACCTCCGCGCCGCCTCCCTCGGGTGGGAGATTGAAGCAGAGGATTGTCGCAAAGAAGACCAATGAGTTTCAGCAGTACGGCCAGGACGTTGCCGGGCTCGTAAAGCAATATGCACCGCCCGACCCGCAGCTATTGCAGCGGGCTTACGCGCTGGGCAATATCTCTATTCAATTGGGCGGGGCTCCCGGCACAGTCACTCTGGTGATCAAGAATTACATCAAGCCGGGCGACTCAATGACTTTGGTTTTCAATGAAGCGTCGAAGTTGATTCAATCGCTCCAGATAGCCACCTATTTGACCGATCCAAAGGACGCCGTCACCGCCGCAGCGCAATTCTCCAGACTTCCGGCTGGAGTCAATTATGTATCGAACGTCCTGGTCAACGGTGTCAGCAAACAAATGACAGTGGCGCTTAAGAACTTCAACTATCAACCATCGCAGATGTGAGCTTGTACAAGACGACAAGTCAGGGAAGAAGTCTCATAAAGGTCTTCAGCAGGCTGACAAGGGATGACCTTATCTGGCTGGCAATTTTGCCAGTTTACAACACTGTCTGAGTGGCGCGAATATGAGGTCTCCATTACTGATGGCAGTCCGGATCAACGACGCAGTTAGCAAGAGCAGCCGCTTTGAATCTTGCAATACGTTCTTCAATCCTGTGGGAAGAGTAAACAGATCTTTCAGTCAGACCAACTTTGGGAGCAAGCTATGAACCCTTCAAAGACCAATGGCGAACCCGGGTCGCCAGGCGCCACCACTACGTTATCCGGGATCCAACTCCCTGCGCCGAATCCTGAGTTTGGCGGAACGATCGCGCAAAAGGCCTCGGAGTCGACGGCGTGGTGGCCACCGCGCGTGGTACCGCCAGAGGGCGCACCCAACGTGGTGCTGATCCTGTTGGATGATTGTGGCTTCGGCGCGCCAGGTACTTTCGGTGGCGTGATCCCAACCCCCGCGCTGGATCGCATTGCCGAGAGTGGGTTGCGTTATACGAATTTCCATTCCACCGCGCTCTGCTCACCCACGCGGGCGGCGTTGATCACTGGACGCAACCACCACGTGGCTGGATTCGGGGTCATCGGCGAAATCTCCACTGGATTCCCTGGCTACGACTCGATCATCCGTAAGGAAAATGGCACAGTCGGCGCGATATTGAAGGAAAACGGATACGCGACGTCCTGGTTCGGCAAGAATCACAACACGCCTTTCTACCAGGCGACGCAGGCGGGTCCTTTCGACCAGTGGCCGACCGGGATGGGGTTCGATCGTTTCTATGGATTCATGGGCGGCGACACCAGCCAGTGGCAGCCAAATCTGTTCAGTGGCACGACACCGATCTATCCCTTTGAGGGCAACCCTGGCTACAACTTGATCACAGCGATGGCGGACGAAGCCATCCAGTACATCACCGAGATCAAGGAGATTGCTCCGGAGAAACCGTTCTTCGTCTACTACTGCCCTGGCGGTACGCATGCGCCGCATCATCCCACGCCGGAGTGGATCGAGAAGATCAGCAGCATGCATCTCTTCGACGAGGGCTGGAACAAGCTGCGCGAGACCATCTTCGCCAACCAGAAGCGTCTAGGCATCATGCCTCCGGATGCGCAGTTGACGGAGTGGCCGAAATCCCTGCCGGAGTGGGACACGCTGGACTGGGAGGAGAAGAAGCTGTTCGTCAAGCAGGCGGACGTCTACGGGGCGTACCTCGCCTACACTGACCACGAAGTTGGCCGTGTGATCCAGGCAGTCGAGGACCTGGGTCAACTGGACAACACGCTGATCATCTACATCAGCGGCGATAACGGGGCGAGCGCGGAAGGGATGCTTAACGGAACTCCGAACGAAGGGACTTCCCTGAATGGGGTTTCCGTGCCGGTAAAGGCTCAGTTCCTCTGGTATCCGTTCTGGGGATCAGACAAGACGTTTCCGCACTATGCGGCCGGCTGGTCGTGGGCTATGGACACGCCGTTCCAGTGGACGAAGCAGGTTGCGTCGCACTATGGAGGCACGTCGCAGGGCATGGCAATCTCGTGGCCCTGGCACATTGATGATGTGGGAGGCGTGCGCGACCAGTTTCATCACATGATCGACATCGTGCCAACCATCCTCGAGGCAGCGGGTTTGAAAATGCCGGATACGCTGTATGGCATCCAGCAACGCCCGATGGACGGCATTAGCCTGGCCTACACCTGGGACAAAGCCAACGCCAGCGCGCCGTCCCAACGAGCGACGCAGTACTTCGAGATGTTGGGCAACCGCGCCATCTATCACGAGGGATGGGTTGCCGCAACGACACCAGCGACGATCCCCTGGATACTGAGTTCAGCCCCGGCTCCCGACGTAATTACTGGGTACAGCTGGGAGCTTTATCACGTGGCGGAAGACCCAACCCAGTCGAAGGATCTGGCTGCTGCAATGCCGGAAAAGCTGAAGGAACTGCAGGACATCTTTTACGCCGAAGCGGCGAAGTATGACGTATTGCCTTTGGACAACACGACATTGCCTCGATTCAATTCGCCGAAGCCAAATCTCACCACGGGCCGCTCGGTCTTCACCTATTCGGGAACCCCGATCTCTATGCCCGGAAGTGGTGCTCCACATCTCCTCAATAAGTCGTACACCATAACGGCCGAAGTCGTAATCCCCGAAGGGGGTGCGGAAGGCATGATCGTCACCGAGGGAGGGAGATTCGGCGGCTACGGTCTGTTCCTAAGCAAGGGCGTGGCAGGGATCCGTCGCGGCAAACCAGTGTTTATCTATAATCTACTGGACCTGAAGCGCACCGTGTGGGCGGGACCTGAGTTGAAGCCGGGCGCTCACACGATCGTGTTTGACTTCACCTCCGATGGGCCGGGGCTAGGCAAGGGAGGGACGGGGGTCCTTTCCGTCGACGGCAAGGAAGTGGCTCGGGAATCGATGGAACACAGCATTCCAATTTCATTACCGGAGGACGAATCCTTCGACATCGGTCACGATACGCGCACCGGTGTGGCGATGTTGGAATACCGTTACGACGTTCCGTTCAAATTCACTGGCAAGATCAATAAGGTCACCTTCACTGTCGGGCCAGAACAGTTGACGGACGAAGATAAGGCCCAGCTTCCCGCGATTGCTCACGCGGCGGCGCTTGTGAAGGATTAGCAGTAAATCCCGATCGAGCGAAACAGCACGAACACTCTCACGGCATAATTGCAGCCTTAGAAATGGAGACTGAATCATGAGCCAGAATCACTTCACCCTCAGCTTCCCATTGAGAAGCCCCGCGGACGCGACGGCGCTTGCAACAGAGCTTCCACCGTTGATGCCCGCGCTCTTTCAAGCGCAGGATTCGATTGGGACGATCCACTACTCGCGCTTCACGATTCTGAGCGAAAAGACGTTGTTGTTCCTCGGTGAGTTCGATGGCGAACTTGGACCGCTCATGTCCGCCTACGCCCAGCAGGCCGGACCCGTCTTCGATGCCATCTTCCAGCACGTGGTCGATCCTCCTCCCGCTCCGGTTGCAGCGAATGCAGATGCCTTCGTCGAGTGGGCGGTTGAGCATCTGCTGAAACCGATTAATATTTACACCGCTTACCCAGAGGTCACCGCGAAGGAGATCAAAGCGCTGGCGGCTGCTGCGGACGTCGATGGCACCAAAAATGAATTGAACCTTTTTCTGGTGATTCTGCCGATGAAGTCGAAACTCGCGTTCTACGAGGTGGAATTAATCTTGCGAGCGCGCGGACACGGAACAACGTCAGACCTGGATAAGGTCGGAACTCCCCACTTCGCACAGTTCGTACCGCTTGAGGGTAACCAGGTTGGTTTCTTCACTGTCTACGACGGGGGCTTCGACAAGTACATTGAAGACTTCACGAAGAACATTGGACAGGTCTTCGATCTGTTGTTCAAGTTCACCAAAGGCGCGCCCCCCTCACCGTGTAGGAAATACACCCAAGAGTTCATCGATTTCGCCGCGGGGGCGAATCGTCCTCCTATTGGTTTCTACCAAGCATACCCAGGGCTGAGCGTGCAGGACATTCATGCTCTTATCGCCGACAGCAAGCCGCAACCGGTTTGAACCTCGCTCGCAACGTCACGACCAATCAGCACCAGGAGATCAGCGTGGGCAAAGACAGCAAAGTTGACGCGCCGCAAGCGAAAGAGGGGGAGGGGTTCCTTCGGCGTTTGTTCGGTGGAATTGGGCATAACACGTCTGAATCCGACACCAAGCAACAGCCGCCGCCGGCAGGATCTGCACTCAATTTGAATGACATTCAGGGGTTCATCCTTCGGGGATACCGGATGCCGATGGTTAGGCACTTCTTGCTATCGGTCGGCGTCGCCGCCGAAGCGCGCAAGTTGCTCGGACGACTTGTCAACGGAGACGAATCCGACGCGCCGCAGATCACCACCGCCGAGGATTGGCATGTCGGGTTCACTCCAGGACCTGGGGATTGTCTCGGCGATGCGCCACGCTGCAAGCCCGACTACTGCCTGAATGTGGGGATTACCTGGCCGGGGCTTGTCGCTCTGGAAGTGAAGGATCGCGTCCCGAATATCTCATTCAAATCATTTGGAGCGTTCCTTGCCGGCGCCGCAGCACGAGCTGATCTTGTAGGTGATGCCGGACCAAGCGCGCCAGAGAATTGGCTTGGTGGTTTTGGAAAGGGAAGCGATCACGTTATGGTTACGCTGCACGCTATGAGTCCGGAAGCAATGGCAACCTATAGCGAAAAGCTATCGGCATTGTTTGCAGAAGGCAACGCCTTTACGGAGATATGGCGCACCGACGGCATGGCCCTGATGGACATGGTGGACGGCAAGTGCGTTCCCACCTTTCGCGTTCACTTTGGCTACACCGACGGGATCAGCATGACAACCATCCGCGGCGGCCCGGAACGCTATCCGGCAGATCATCAGCAACCGTGTGAACCGTGGCTGTTCGTCTTGCAGGATGAGGCTGAGAACTACTTTGTGCCGGAGCCTCGTGAACTTGGTCTCAACGGCAGCTTTGCAGTGTTCAAGATGATCGAGACAGATGTTGTAGGATTCGAAAACTTCTTGCAGTCACAGAAGGAAATAATCGATCCAGAATTGCTTGCCGCCAAGATATGCGGACGCTGGCGAAACGGCGTCCCTCTTGCGCTGTCGCCAGATACTGACGGCCCACCGGGCGGGATTTCCCCTGAGCAGATGAACAACTTCGAATACGTGAATGCCGACGGGACAGGCGATCCGAGGGGACTCCGCTGCCCGGTGGGTGCACACACTCGCCGCATCAATCCACGAGGCCAGCCGGTCCAGGGGCAGGGGCAACCTGGCGGCAGCAACAACACACACCGGCTGATTCGCCGCGGCATGCCGTACGGGCCCACCTATGATCCGACGAAACCCTATGACGGAATCGAACGGGGACTCCTCGGCTACTTCATTAATTCAAGCATCGAGAATCAATATGAATTCGTGTTGGGACACTGGGTCAATGACAGCGAATTCGCTGGAGCTGTGCGCCTGCCTCCGAAAGCGAAGGATCCCATGATTGGCACCCAGGATCCAGCGGAAAGCATCTTTGTCATTCCGCAGCCGAATGGCGCGCCTCCGACAAAGATCACCGGATTCTCGAGCTTCATAAAAACTAAGGCCGCCGCGTACTGTTTCCTGCCCAGCATCACAGCAATCAAATTTATTTCCGGACTTGAGGGATAACAAGATGCTGTTCGTGACCAGATGGTTCGGAGTAACCGCCACTGACGCTGACCGAGATCCCGCACGTGAACACGCGGACATCGAGGCCATCAAAGAGAAAAGCCTGCTCATGCAGGCTAATGCTGCTGCCCAACAGCATCGGACGCTCGCTCGCGGGACGCATGCAAAGGGTGTCTGTGCACGGGCGGAGTTCGAGGTCTTCGACGTTGCACAAGGCCGTGATCCCGTTCTTGCGTCGCGACTTGCGCAAGGAATGTTCGCCAAGCCCGGCGTCTATCCCGCGGTCGTTCGCTTTGGAAACGCCGACTCTAAGAAAAACTCTGACTTCAAGGCGGACGTACGATCCATCTCGTTTTCTGTCGACCTCACGCGAGCGGGCGCGGTCGTTCCCGAGCCGGGGTATGAGCGGCAGGACTTTTCCATGCAGAACACAACGACGTTACCCATCAATGACTCGCCAGCCTTCCTGGCAATCGTGAAGGTGCTGACAGCCCGCAACCCCGCCGCGGGCTTGTGGTCGCTGTCGCTCAAAGATAACTTGAGAGTGATAAGAACCCTCGCTTTGGTGCAGGTCCAGTCACATCAGGCAATCAAGCCGTATCAACACTTACATTATGGGAGCAATGTGCCCTTTCGCCACGGGCCGACGGAAGTCGTGAAGTTTACGGCCATCCCCTCTGCGGAAAACCCAGCGAGAGACCTCCAGAAAGAGAACCCCAACGGCCTCCAGGACGAGCTGGCCCGCCATGTGCAGGAAGATGGCAGAATGAGCACATTCGATTTCGGAGTTCAATTCCTCGACAGTGACAGGATGACCTACTGGGGCAAGCGTCATGATGCCAAGTTCTGGATCGAAAACGCCAGTGTCGAATGGAAAGAGTCCGAGGCCCCTTTTCATAAGGTGGCTCGCCTTACGCTGGTAAAGGGTTCGCATCTGGGAGTGGAAGAAGCGAAAGCCGTCTACTTTGATGTCACGGGACATTCATCCACGAATAGCACTCCCGTTGGCAGTATCAATCGGGCTCGCGCTCTTTCGGAAGCAGCCAGTCGAGCGGCCCGTCTCTCGGCGGCTCAACATGAGTGATAAGGGTTGCTCTTGAC
>Ga0187887_10001769_pt1 | contig 18127 bp, 18 predicted proteins | sample June2016WEW_7_10_FD_132977 | JGI IMG/M metagenome (GOLD analysis project Ga0187887, IMG submission 132977) | Peatland microbial communities from SPRUCE experiment site at the Marcell Experimental Forest, Minnesota, USA - June2016WEW_7_10 | ecosystem: Environmental > Terrestrial > Soil >...
CGCTTTCGTCCGGTCTTGATGACCGCGCTGGCGATGATCATCGGCATGGTGCCGATGGCCCTCGCCTTGGGCGAGGGCGGCGAACAGAACGCCCCCTTGGGCCGCGCCGTAATCGGCGGTCTCGCCGTTGCCACACTCGCCACTTTGTTCTTCGTACCCGTTGTGTTCAGCGTGCTGCACCGAAAGACGAGCGCACCGGCCGAACCCCAGCCCAACACCGCACCGGCCGCCCCGGCCGGGTAATTTGGAGACACGTCCTTGAGCGAAAACCATCATGACAACATGCAGGGGCACCTTCCACACTCGGCCCCTCCCGAGGTGCCGCCGCCGTCGCCCCAGCGATTGCGCCGCGCAGGCATCATCGTCGGGATCGTGGCGGCCTTGGTCGCGATCGCCGGCATCGGCATGCGCTGGATGCACGAGCGCGACGTGCGCCAGTGGACGACCACGGGAGCGACGCCCGTCGTGAGCGTGATGACGCCCGGACAAGGGGTGTCCGGCCTTCAAACGACCCTGCCCGGCAATATACAGGCCTGGTACGAAGCACCGCTGTACGCGCGGGTCAGCGGCTATCTGAAAAAGTGGTACCAGGACTACGGCGCGCATGTAAAAAAAGGTCAGCTGCTGGCAGAGATCGATGCGCCGGATCTGGACGCGGAGCTGGACGCGGCCCGAGCCAACTTGAGGGCCGCCGATGCCCAGGTGAAAGTCCGCGAGGCCGAGATGGATTTCGCGCGCACCACCTATGAGCGCTGGCGGGATTCGCCGAAGGGCGTCGTATCCGACCAGGAGCGCGAATCCAAGAAGGCGGATTTCGCCACCGCCTTGGCGCGCCACAACTCGGCGATCGCCGACGTAAGGTCCGACCAGGGCGTCGTCGACCGTTTGAGCGCGCTCGAGCAGTTCAAGCGCATCGTCGCACCTTTCGACGGCGTGGTGACCGCGCGAACCACCGACGTCGGCAATCTCATCAACGCGGGCGTCGGCAGCGCTCCGCAGCTCTTCCGCGTTGCGGACGTGCACGAAATGCGCGTGTTCGTCCAGGTGCCTCAGGAGCTGTCCGCCGAGATCCACAACGGGCTCACGGCGGATCTCGACTTGCCGCAGTACCCGAACCGAACCTTCAAGGCAACGGTTGCGACCACCTCCGAAGCGATCAACGAGGCCGCGCGCACCTTGCTCGTCGAACTGCACGCCGACAATACGGACAATCTGCTGCAGCCCGGCACCTATGCGGAAGTGCATTTCGATCTCGCCTCGAACCCCGACATAGTGCGGATACCGACGAGCGCGCTGGTATTTCGCGAGCAAGGCATGCAGGTGGCGATCCTCGGCAAGGACAACCGCGTGGAGCTGCGTCCGGTGAAACTGGGCCGCAATCTCGGTACCGATATCGAGGTGCTGTCGGGACTGACGCCGCAGGACCGGGTGATCGAGAGTCCGCCTGATTCTCTGAGCACGGGGGATCTGGTCCGCGTCGTCGACAACGCTCCGGCGGGCGAGGATGGCCGGCTGGCCGCGAAGGGAGCGCCCCCGGGAGCGCCCAAGGTCACGCCATGATGCGCCGTCTTGCCCCTGTGCGCACGGGCGTCGCGGCCGCGGCGTTGGCTCTGGCGAGTTGCTCCGTCGGCCCCTCCTACCGCACGCCCAAGCCCGACGTGCCGGATCGGTTCGCGGCATTGCCGCAGGCGACCGCGGGAACCTCGAGCGCCGCCGCCGTATCGCCCGCGGTGGTGGATCTTGCCACCTGGTGGAAGTCGCTGAATGATCCCGAGCTCGATTCGCTGGTCGATCGTGCGGTGAAGAACAATCTCGACATCGAGGTCGCGCTGGTGCGCCTGCAGCAGGCACGCACCTACGAGGCCGAGGTGGTCGGGCACGCGCTGCCCGAGGTGGATGCCACGGCGGCCGAGGGTCGCGGCACCGGATCGGATCTGGATCGCGGACGTGCGACGCAGCCGTTGGTATCGGCCGCCAATACCACCGGCGTCCAGCAAATCAACACGCTGGCGGGTTTCGATGCGGTGTGGGAGCTCGATATCTTCGGTGGCTACCGGCGCGCATTCCAGGCCGCGCGCTTCAGCGCGCAAGCCGCGGCGCAGGCGCGCTATGGGGTGATCACGGCGGTGATCGCCGATGTGGTGCGCGGTTACATCGATTTGCGCGGGACACAGCTGCAGCTCGGCATCCTTCATCAGGCGAGCGACGTGATGCGCAAGTCCTTGGACATCGTCAGCCAGCGTTACCAGCGCGGCATCACCAACGAGCTCGACGTCGAGTTGGCGACCCGCGAGCTTGACACCATCAACGCCGAGATCGCGCCCGCCGAGGCCGAGGTGAAAGCGGCACAATATACGCTCGCCGTGCTGATCGGCGTGTATCCCGAGAGTATCGTCGATGAGCTCACGGCGCCCGGGATGATTCCGTCCATGCCGGGCTCGGTCGCGGCCGGCGCACCGCTCGATCTGTTGAAGCGCCGCCCCGACATCCAGCAGGCCGAGCGCGAGCTTGCCGCCAATACGGCGCGCATCGGCGTCGCGACCGCGCAGCTGTTCCCCCAGGTCGCCCTGGTGGGCTCGCTCGGCGCGCAGCAGGGACAAAATCCGGGCTCGAGCCAGCAGATCGGCAAGCACATATGGTCGTTCGGTCCCGGAGCCATCTGGCCGGTGCTCGACTTCGGCGCGATCGATGCCGAGGTCGATATCGCGGACCTGGAGGCGCGTGCGAGCCTTGCGAACTACCGCGAAACCATCTTGTCGGCCGTGCGCGAAGTCGATGGTGCAATCGACTCCTTTTCCGCACAGCAATCCCGGGTGCAGGACCTCAATGAGGCGATGGCCGCCGCCCAGCGGGCTCTTGATCTTGCCACCGCGCGCTATAACCGCGGCCTCACCGACTATTTGAACGTCGTGGATGCGGAACGCCAGTTCTATGAGATCGAGCAGCAGGACGTGTCGGCGCAAACCGCCACGGGTGAGCAATTCGTGCTGCTTTATCGTGCCCTGGGGGGAGGTTGGCAGAACTATCAAGCGGTGCCCCACATCCGCCAGCCGCAGCCTGCGGTCATTGCGGCATTTCGCCGCTTGGTGACGAGCGACCGCGCATCGCCCACATCTTCTTCGGTGCCTGGCGCCGGTTCAGCATCCGAGCCGCCTTCGCCCTAGGGGCCTCCACCGCATCCGGTAGTTTCTAATGTTCTGCTCAACGGATTTTAATTCGTCCAGCGTAGCATTCGCCGCCTTGTCTTGATCACCAAGGTACCCGAGTGCGACAACCACGATTCATCGAAGCGGGCGCTCGGAATAGATTTAGATTTGCAGCGGCGATTTGCTTCTGCATCGGATTGCTAACGCTCACCCGCGCGAGGCTGGTGCAGAGCGTGCCTCGGACTTCACACTCATCGACCTGCCCAGGAGCCTCGCTTCCCCAAGAGCGCCGTTGTCCAACAGACATCCACGCCGCTCGCGGAGGCCGATAAAGAAAGCAGGACCGGCCCTCTTGTGAGGCCCTGATCCGGCAAACGCATCATGCTTTTCGGTACGGATAAACGACCCGAACGGCCAGCGCAGACCCGGCCATCGGGCTACGTACAACCCCTTAGCGAATACTTCATTTCATTATTGTGCAATCAAGCAATCGATTCTATGGTTGCGGCCCCTTGAGAAACATCTCGGCATCGCCGGCGTCATCGGCTCGATGGGAGTCAGCCTGTTCCCCTTCCTGCTCCCCTCCTCCTCGCATCCGCAGAGCAGCCTCACGGTGTGGGATGCCTCGAGCAGCCACCGCACACTCGGCATCATGTTGGTCGCCGTGATCATTTTTCTGCCGATCATCCTCGCCTATACGAGCTGGGTGTATCACGTCATGCGGGGACCCGTGACGAACGCCTACATCGAAGCCAATCGTGAGACCAGTTACTGAGGAGCAATTATGTGGTATTTCAGCTGGATATTGGGTGTTGGCCTGGCCTGCGCGTTCGCGATCCTGAACGCCATGTGGTTTGAACTGGATGCCGATCGGCACGCCGCCGACCGGCCGGCCGACACCGCCAATCTGCCGTGACCGAGGTAGACCCGCCTCAGCAAGGAGTTCCCCATGACGAAACCTACAGCGCCGATCGAGACCTTGGAGCCGGCCGAGGTGGCGCGCCTTTTACGCGCGCGCAAGATTCTTCTGATCGATGTCCGCGAGCCTTCCGAATACGCCTCCGAACGCATCGCGGGCGCCCTGCTCTATCCGCTGTCGACCTTCGATGCGGCCATGCTGCCCGACGATGGAGCGCGGCGCGTGGTGTTTCACTGCGGCAGCGGGAAGCGCTCGCTCACCGCGGCGGAGCGGCGTCTGGGCGCAGGCCAACCGCATGCCGCGCACATGGGCGGCGGCATCGCCGCGTGGAAGGCGGCCGATCTGCCCGTGATCACTTAACGCCGGCGGCCCGTCGCTCGGGAGCGGCCGAGCTCGATGGGCGTGTAAGGCTAAGCCGGCTATGAAGTATGCTACGGCATCGACACCCGGAGATTACTCGATGCGACCGTTGACCATCGCCGCCGCCTCGCTGATGCTCGCAGCGCCGCTCGCTGCGCACGCGCAGCAGAATTCCGTGGCCGCCGATCCTTGCGCGCGATACCAATGGGACGTGGCGCCCGAACGGGCCCTATTCGCCGCGGCGGCTTCCCCCATCACGGCAGCGAAGAATGGCGGGGCGCCACCGCGCATCGCGACGAATCGCGCCTATCGAGTGCAGCTCGCACCGGCGGGACAGGTCGAGTTTCCGGCCGCGCCGGGCCAAGCCTCGCCGGCGGAAGGAAACTACTCCGGAATTCTGGCACTCACCGTGCCGGCTTCCGGCAGCTATCGGGTGGCCGTCGATCAAGCGATGTGGATCGACGTGGTGGCGGACATGCGCCTCGTTCCCCCGACAGACTACGAGGCGGAGCACGGCTGCGAGGCGCCGCGAAAGATCGTGCAGTTTTCCCTCGAGGCCAGGAAGCCGCTGATTCTGCAGCTGAGCGGCACCGGCCAACCCGCGATAACGATCACCATCGTGCGCGCCTCCGGAGACTAGCGATGACGGACGCGCTCAGAGTTCGCTTTCGCATCGACTTCGGCGCCCAGTGCTCCGTCGGGATCGGGAAAATCGAACTGCTCGAGGCCATCGATCGCACCGGCTCGCTGTCGCAAGCGGCGCGCGCCATCGGGATGAGCTACCGCCGCGCGTGGCTGCTCATGGCTGATCTCAATTCGAGCTTCGATGCACCCGTGGTCGACACCGCCACGGGAGGCGCCCACGGCGGCGGCGCCGTCCTCACCCCCTTCGGCGCCCGGCTCGTGCAAAGGTATCGGCAGCTCGAGTCCAGCCTGCAACCGCTCGCCAACCGGTGCTTGAGCGATGTGCGCAAGCGGACCGTGACCGCCGGCGCCGAGCGCCGTATCCGGGTGCGGCCGAGCAAACGCCGCGCCGTCAAGCGCGCTCCCGGTGGTTGAACTGTTGCCCCGCCACACAGTCAATAAAGACGGGGTGAGGAGCGGCGATGATTGTCCGTTCGGTTCGGTCAACCCCATGATAGGTTGTACGTTGTTATAGTTTTTCTAGCGATCTGGTGACGTTATGGAAAGTCCTAGTCTGATTCGAAAACTGTCTGTCGCTCTCGGCACCTTTGCCATGGCGGCGGTCATGTCGACCAGTGCGTTCGCGCAACATGGCGGCGGCGGCGGTCACGCAGGAGGCTTCGGCGGCGGCGCGCACTTTGCCGGCGGCGGCGGGCACGCTTACGGCGGCTATCGGGGTGGTGCCTACGGCTATCGGGGCGGTGCCTATGGCTATCGGGGCGGCTATGGCTGGCGCGGGGGCTACGGCTGGCGCGGCGGCTGGGGCGGCTGGGGCTGGGGCTGGGGCGGCTTGGGTCTAGGACTCTACTTCGCCACCCTGCCGCTGTATTACCAGACCTATTGGTGGAACGGAGTGCCTTACTACTACGCCGATAACACCTACTACCTCTATGATCCGAACGCGAAGCAGTACGAGACCGTCGCCCCGCCGGATGGATTGCAGGCGCAGGCTGGTGCGGCGGGTGCCGGGCCGGCAACCGGAACGGAGTTGATCGCGTATCCGAAGAACGGCCAAACCGCCGATCAGCAGGCAAAGGACAAGTTCGAGTGCCACAAGTGGGCGGCGGGTCAGACCGGTTACGACCCGACCACCGGCGCCGCAGCACCGGCGGCCAAGCGGCCCGACTATATGCGCGCGCAAGCGGCCTGCTTGGAAGGTCGGGGATATAGCGTGGAGTGAAGGCGCGCCGGTAGTCGCCGGCAAGTCGAGTGATCGGTGACTGCGCGGCCCTCGAGGCCGCGCAGTCGTTTAGGCGGCCGGCAGAAGCTAATCCGCCAGCAAAAGCTCCAGCGTCCTGCGATACGCCCGATGCAGCCGCTCGATATCCTCGACCTTCACGCTTTCGTTCGCTTTATGGATGGTGGCATTGACCACGCCAAGTTCGATCACTTGGGTGCCCATGGGGGCGATGAATCTGCCGTCCGACGTCCCGCCGCCCGTCGAGAGCTTGGGAGTCACACCGAGTTCCTCGAGGACCGCGCGGCTCACCGCCTCGGACAGGGTTCCCGGCACCGTGAAAAATGGAAATCCGGAGATGAACCAGTCGAGCGAATGCTTGACGCCGTGTTCGCGCAAGATGCGCTCCACGGTCGCCTGCAGCGTGTCGACGGTTTGCTCGGTCGAGAATCGCAAGTTGAATCGCGCCTTGAGCTCGCCCGGAATGACATTCGGCGCCCCGGTGCCCGCGGCAATGTTCGACATCTGAAAGCTGGTTGGCTGGAAATGCCGATTGCCGGAATCCCAGGTGCGCGATGCCAGCTCGGCAAGGGCGGGAGCCAGCGCATGGATGGGATTATCGGCCAACTGCGGATACGCGATGTGTCCCTGCACTCCGTGAACGGTGAGCCGGCCGCTCAGGCTGCCGCGGCGCCCGATCTTCAGGGTATCGCCGAGCACATCCTCGCTCGACGGCTCGCCGATCAGACACCACTCGATGGTCTCGCCGCGGCTCTCGAGCACCTCGACCACCCGGCGCGTGCCATCCACCGAGGGCCCCTCTTCGTCGCTCGTGATCAGGAACGCGATGCTGCCTCGGTGGCGTGGGTGCCGCGCGATGAATTCCTCGCAGGCCGTCACCATGGCGGCGAGACCGCTCTTCATGTCGGCGGCTCCCCGCCCGTACAGCATCCCATCGCGAATCGATGGCTCGAAGGGATCGCTCTTCCAGTCCTCGAGCGGCCCCGGCGGCACCACGTCGGTATGGCCGGCGAAGCACAATACGGGACCCTCGGAGCCGCGCCGCGCCCAGAAATTGTCTACATTACCGAAACGTAATTTCTCGATGATGAAGCCGAGCGCGCTCAGGCGCTCGCACATGAGCGCCTGGCACCCGCCGTCGGTGGGACTGACGGACGCTCGCGAGATCAAGTCGCGGGTGAGATCGAGAGTTTTCGTCATCAGAACCTGAGCACCGGCGGCCGGTGGCGAAGATTCGCCCACAGGCCCCACGCGCCGAGAGCGAGCGCGGCGATCAGCACCCATCCGGGCATGGAGAGACCGAGGAAGCGCCAGGTGACCCTCGCGCACTCGCCCGACCCGGTGAGCACTTTGACCAGTACATCGGTGAGCGGAAACACCTTCAGCATGAAGTCGAGCGATGCGCCGCAAGCCGGCACGCTCCCGGCCGGCAGGCTCTGAATGTACAGATGGCGCACCGCCACCCCGACGGTGATCAGGGCGGCAAGCCCGATCAGCGCGGCATACGCTCTTCGTCCCCAGCCGGTGGGGTCCTGCAGCGCAGCGAGCGCGAACACGACGCCGACGGCGAATATCCCCAGACGCTGAAAAATGCAGAGCGGGCAGGGCTCCAGATGCATGACGAACTGGGCGTAATACGCGTAGCCCAAGAGCGCCGCGCAGGCCAGGAACCCCAATGCATTCGCCTTACGTGCGGTCATCAGCGGCGCGAGACGGACTGCGCGGCGTCGATCTGCCTGGCGACATCCTCGAGCGATGTGTGGCGAACATCCTTGCCGTGAACCATGTAGATCACGTACTCACAGATGTTCTTGGCGTGGTCGCCGATCCGCTCCAGGGCGCGCACGATCCACATGATTTCGAGCGCGCGGCGGATGGTCCGAGGATCTTCCATCATGAACGTGATGCATTGGCGCTGGATGGACTCGTACTCATCGTCGACGATTTTATCCTCTTGGGCGGTTCGAAGCGCCGCCGCGGAGTCCATGCGCGCAAAGGCGTCCAGGGCGTCGTGCACCATCTGCGCGACTTGCCGGCCGAGATGCTTGACTTCCCGATACTTGTCGGCGGGCCGCTCCATGGTCGCGAGACGCGAGGCGATGTAGCCGATTTTCTCGCCCTCATCGCCGATGCGCTCGAGATCGGTGCTCGTCTTGATGATGGCGACGATGACCCGCAGATCACCGGCCGCCGGAGCGCGCAGCGCCAGGATTCGGCTGCATTCCTCGTCGATCGACAGCTCCATGACATTGACCTTGTAGTCGTCCGTCGCCACCGACTCCCCTAGGCGGCTGTCGCCCTCCACCAGCGCGAGAATGGCCTTGTGCAGCTGCTGCTCCACGAAGCCGCCCATCTGCAACACCTGGGTGCGCACCTTCTCGAGGTCTTCGTTGAAGCGGCGGGAAATGTGGTGAGAAAGATCGGCGGTTTCCATGTCGTCTACCTTGAGGCCAAGCGCGGGTATCGGTGTCCGCGCATACTGCGTTTACATCCGATTATCCCACGCGTCAACAGGTCGCAGGACAATTGTGACCTCAAATTGTGACGTCATCTACCCGCGCAGGCGGCGCTACGCGCTCGCCGCGGTGCGTACGCCCAATCGGCAAATTCTCTGCGCGGGGAAATGGCAGGTGAAGGCGCTGCCCTTGCCCTCGGTGCTGCGTACATCGAGCCAGCCGCCGTGGCGCTGCAAGGCGTGCTTGACGATGGCGAGGCCCAGCCCCGAGCCGCCCTCGCCTCGGGACCTGCCCGCGTCGACCCGGTAGAAGCGCTCGGTGAGCCGCGGAATGTGCTCTGCGGAGATGCCGATGCCGGTGTCGCTGACCTCGAAATAGGCGCCATCCTCATCGCTCCACCATCGCATGCGCACGGTTCCTTCGGCCGGCGTGTACTTGATGCCGTTCACCAGCAGATTGGTGAAGGCGGATTCGATTTCATGGGGCGCGCCGAACAAGCCGTCGGCGCAGTCGAGTTCCAGGAGCACGTGACGAGGCCGCGCGCCCATCGCCAAGGCATCGCGGTGCAGCCGCTCGAGCATCCGCGGCACATCGATCGATTCGCGCGGCGCCTCTCCGTCGGTGGACTCCAGCCGCGACAGCTCCAACAGATCGGTGATGATGGCGTTCATGCGCTGCGCCTGGGCCCGCATGTCCCGAATCGGGCCGGCCCAGGCCTGATCGATGCCGGGGTCGTCGGCCATGGTATCGAGATACCCTGAAATGACGGTCAGGGGAGTGCGCAGCTCGTGCGAGGCATTCGCCACGAAGTCCTTGCGCATCGCCTCGAGCCGCATCTGCCGCGTGACATCCCGCGCGAGCAGCAGCGATTGGCCGGCGCCGTACGGCACCACCTGCAATGCCAGGTACAGCTCCGTCTGCACCGGGGGCCGGATGATCAACGGCAGCGCAAAATCGTCCCCGTGCAAATAATGGACGAACTCGGGCGAACGGATCAGATTGTCGACCCGCAGTCCGATGTCGACCGGACGCCGCAGTCCCAGCAATCGCGCGGCTTGCCGATTGAACCAGACGATCTCGTGCTGCGTGCTCAAGATGATCACGCCGTCGGGAAGCGCGGCAGTCGAGCGGCGCAGCTCGCGAAACAGCTGCACCAAGCGCTGCTTGTGGAACTGTTTGCGCCGGTGCAGGCGCACCACTTGGCCGATGATGTCGCCCCAGATCCCGCCGATGTGGGGGGGATCGAGCTGCGAGCGCAGCCTCAACCAGCGGTCCAGCCGGTAGAGATTAAGGAGTTGCCACGCCAGATAGAGACAGGCAGCCGCGAGCAGCCAGAGCCAGATCGGTCCGATCAGCAGGCCGAGGCACAGTCCTGCGAGCAATATGCTCGCCAACCGTGCGAGCGCAAAAGTCCACATCGCCGCCATGATGGGAGCCCGTTAGCCCTTGGTGGCGCGGCCCAGCGGCCGCGGTTTAGCTGTCGCGCGTCGAAAACCGATAGCCGGCGCCCCGTACAGTTTGCACCAAACCCTCCAGCGTAAACGGTTCGAGCGCCTTGCGAAGACGCCGGATGTGCACATCCACGGTGCGCTCTTCGACGTAAGTATTGCCGCCCCAGACCCGATCGAGCAACTGGCCGCGGCTGAATACCCGCTCCGGATGGCTCATGAAGAAATGCAATAGCCGGTACTCGGTCGGCCCCAAAGCAATCTCGCGGTCGCCGGCGCTCACCCGGTGGCTGGAGTCGTCGAGCTTCAAGCCCTGCGCTTCCATGATGTCCCCGGCGCCGACGGGAGTCGCACGGCGCAGCACGGCTTGGATTCGCGCCAGCAGCTCCCGCGGCGAGAACGGCTTGATGATGTAATCGTCGGCGCCGCCTTCCAGGCCGCTCACCTTATCCTGCTCCTCGGCCCGCGCGGTGAGCATGATGACGGGGATCTCCTCGGTGTCCTTGGCGCGTTTCAGCGAGCGCGTCAGTTCCAGCCCGCTCATATCGGGCAACATCCAATCGATCAGCATGAGATCGGGACGAACGTCGACGATTCGCGCGCGCGCCTCGCGGCAATCCTCGGCCTCCCGGACCTCGTATCCTGCGCGCCGCAAGCCGAAGGCAATCAGGTCGCGAATGGGCTTTTCGTCTTCAACGACGAGGATGCGTTTGGCCGTCATCGCTAGTGTTTCGATCCCTTGTGTCTTAGTAGCGCGGTATTACAGCCTCCCATTGTGACAGTTCCGTGACTGGTGCTATTTACCAACAGGCCGATCGGCGCCGCGAGGTGGGCCGACGCCGCGTTCCGCCTCCGTCCTGGCGACCTTGTCGCGCACGTACAAAGGCTCCAGAAACTGGGGGTCTATCCCGCCGCCCGCCGCGAGGCGCGCGGCGCCGAGGCGAGCCATCTCTCCTGCCTGAGGCAGCGCTCGAGCGTCGCCGGGATCGACGCTCAGTCCGGGAATATCCGCAAGCTCCGGATAGACCGCAAAACCGCGGCCGATGCCGACGAACGGCCCGGATCCCAAGCGTGGGTCGGCTTCGGGCAGCCGCACGCCGGCAGGCGGTCCGACGGCCGGCGCTCCCGCAGCGCTCAGCAATCCTGCCGGCTGCGCCACATAGCAGCCCCAGTAGACTTCGCCCATCCGCGCATCGAGGCACGCCAGCGCCCGCGCCGCGCCACGGCCGATCGCCGCCAGCGCCAGCGCCTCGAGGCTGGTGACCGGCACCACGGGAAGCCCGGCGCCGAATGCCAGCCCTTGCGCAACGGCAACGCTGACCCGCACCCCGGTGAAGGAGCCGGGACCGATACCCGCGGCGATGCCGGAGAGGCTCGCGAGCGTCACCCCGCCCTGCGCGAGGATCCGATCCACCATGCCCAAGATCTCCTGCGCATGGCCGCGGCCGATCTCCACCGACTCGCAAATCAGTCCGTGTTCGGTGAGCAGCGCCACCGTGCAGGCCTCGGTCGCGGTATCCAGCGCCAGCAGCCGCATCAGGCCCCCGGTCCGAAGGTGGGCATCGGCCGCTTGGCGCGGTCCGCGGCGCGCAGAAGCTCCAAGCGCTCGGCGAGAAAGCCCGCACCCACCGCGCCGTCGTTGATCCTCGGACTCGGCGGCAAGGAATCGAGAAAGACCGCGCCGTAGGGCTTGGTGACGACGCGGGGGTCGCCGATCACGATGACGCCGAAATCGTCCACATCGCGGATCAAACGCCCGACGCCTTGTTTCAGCGCGAGCACGGCCTGCGGCAACTGATGCTCGAGAAAGGGATTGCCGCCGCGCCTGCGGATGCCCTCCAGACGCGCCTTGAGCAGAGGGTCGTCGGGCGAGGCGAAGGGCAGCTTGTCGATGGCGACGATGGAGAGTGCGTCGCCTTTCACGTCGACGCCCTCCCAGAAGCTGCCGGTGGCGAGCAGCACCGCATTGCCAAGTTCGCGGAATCGGTGCAGCAGAGCTTCGCGCGGCGCCTGTCCCTGAACGAGGATCGGGAAATTGGGTTCCGGGAAACGCGCCGCGAGCGCGGCCACCCCCTCGGCCAAGGCGCGGTAGCTGGTGTACAGCAAGAACGCGCGCCCGCCGCTCGCCTCGATCAACGGCGCGCAGGCGTCGATGAATTTCTTCGCATAGGAGGGATGCTGCGGCTCCGGCATGCCTCTCGGCAGATAGATGCGTGCCTGGCGGCGGTAGTCGAAGGGACTGTCGATCTTGAGCGTCCTCGCCTCGGGGAGTCCGATGCGGGTGGCGAAATGCGCGAAGTCCTCACCGATGGCGAGCGTCGCGGAGGTGAATACCCACGAACAGGGCCGAGCATAGACATACCCGCGCAGCCGTTCGGCGACCTCGAAGGGCGTGAACTGCAGCGACATGCCGTTCGGGTTGGCATCGACCCAGCGGATGCCCGCCTCTTCCGGCATCTCGGCCAAGGATTCGAGCGCGCTCGCGAGCTGCGCCGCGCGCCGGCCGCAGTTGGCAGTGCCGGCTCCGGCACCCAGTCCCTCGAGTTCCGAGGCGACCGCGCCGAGCGCCGCCCGCAGCGCGGGCAACGCATCGAAGAAAGCATCGGTGAGACTCGCCCACTCGTAGCGCCCGGCGCCGCCGTGAAGCGCGGCGCGCAGCTCCTCGAGCAGCGACTCTACCGCGCCCAAGGCCGAGACTGCGGCCGGAGCCCGCACGCCGGCGCCGTTCATCTCGGCCGCGGCATCACGCAGCAGCAACTGCACCTGCCGCACCGACCAAGTCTGGCCGAAAAACTGAGCGGCGATCTCCGGCACCTGATGCGCCTCGTCCAGGATGACCGCCTGCGCTCCGGGCAACAAATCACCGAACCCCTCGTCCTTGAGCGCGAGATCCGCCAACAGCAGATGATGGTTGACCACCACGACCTGGGCCGCTTGCGCCGCGCGGCGAGCCTCCATCACATGGCAGCGCGAGAATTGCGGGCACTCCTGGCCGAGGCAGTTTTCGCGGGTCGAGGTCATCATCGGCCAGACGGGCGATTGCTCGGGCAAGTCGGTAAGCTCCGAAAGATCGCCGGACTTCGTGACCGCGGCCCATCTCGACACCCGCGCGAGCAGCCGGGCGGAGCCCCGCTCGCCGGGAAACAGCGAGCGCTGCTGCGTGGCGAGCTCCAGCCGATGACGGCAGAGGTAATTGGCGCGCCCTTTGAGGAGCGCCATCTTGACCGGCATGCCGAGGACGCGTGCGAGCTGCGGGACGTCGCGATGAAACAGCTGATCCTGAAGCGTTCGCGTTCCGGTGGAGATGATGACGCTCAGCCCCGACAGCAAGGCGGGCACGAGATACGCGAAGGTCTTGCCCGTACCGGTACCGGCCTCGACGATCAGCGGCTCGCCGCGCGTCAAGGCGCGGCCCACGGCGGCGGCCATGGCCGCCTGCTCCGATCGATAGGCGTAACCCGGGATGGCGCGCGCCAGCGGACCCTCGGCGCCGAACACCTCTTGATAATTCATGCGGCGACTATTTCACGACCGCGCGAAAGTGCGCGAATGCAACCGAGTTGCCTTTCAGGATGTGCTTGAGCTGCCAGCGAATATGGGTGTAGTCGGCGCCGGCGGCGGCGCGCTTCTGTCCGTCCGGGCCCGTAATCTTGAGATTCTCGGGCCGATCGAAGGTGTGCCCGCCGTCCACCGAGTAAGTGATTTCGGCACCGGGACCGGCGGCGGTATCGTCGAGGTAGCGCATGTGCTCGGGAATCGGGTAGTCGACCCTGGGTGGCGGCAAGGACATCGCGCCCTTGTTGCGGATCTCCAGCGTGTAGATCACTTGGTCACCCGGTACGACCCGGTCCGCCGGAGCGAGTTTGACGGTCTCACGCTCGCCATTCAAGGCGGTGACTTCGACTTCGGCGATCGCCCTCACCGAGAAGCGTGCCGTGCCGCCCCCGGCATCGCTCTGCGCGCCGGCGGTACTCGTAGCCGCCAACAGATATATTGCCAGGGCAACGCGCCCCGGGGTGACTCGTCTTGCCATCGGTTGAGTGTACCATTAATACGTATAATCAATAAGTTGCATCTGATTTCTAAAAGCCTCATAGAAAGCCGGCTGGGCGCCCGCACGCGATGCGCCGAGGGGTTGGCGCACGCCGAACCATCTGTCATCCTGGCAAGTCTAAACAGCGATCCCGAGGGTTTCGCATGGCCACCGCTGCCCAGCATGTGACGTCTCTAGCTTCCTTGGATCACGACGTGTCTGCCTGGGTGGATAAGGTCGCCCGGCTGACCCAACCCGACCGCATCCATTGGTGCGACGGCAGCGACGCGGAGCGCCGAAGCATCGAGCGCGAGCTGGTCGCGACCCAGGGTCTTCTGCCCCTCAATCAGTCCAGCTTTCCGGGGTGCTATCTGCACCGCTCCGACCCTGCCGATGTCGCGCGCGTCGAGCACCTGACCTTCGTGTGCTCGGCGAACCGCGAGGATGCCGGCCCGAACAATCATTGGATGCCGCCGCAAGAGGCGCACGCCAAGATGGACGCGCTGTTCGCGGGCTGCATGAAGGGACGTACGCTGTATGTCGTGCCTTATTGCATGGGCCCGATCGACTCGCCCTTGTCCCGTTGCGGCGTCGAGATCACCGACAGTGCCTATGTGGTGCTCAACATGCGCCTCATGACCCGAATGGGACGTGCGGCACTCGAGCGCATCGCGCGCGACGGCACGTTCGTGAAGGGGCTTCATTCGACCGGCGAGCTCGACCCCGATCGGCGCTTCATCATGCACTTCCCGGAGGAGCTGTCGATCAAGAGCTTCGGCTCGGGCTACGGCGGCAATGCGCTGCTCGGCAAGAAATGCCACGCGCTGCGGATCGCGAGCTGGCAGGCCCGTACCGAGGGCTGGTTGGCCGAGCACATGCTCATCGTCGGAATCGAAAACCCGCAGGGCGAGACCCATTATCTCGCCTGCGCCTTCCCCTCGGCGTGCGGCAAAACCAATCTCGCCATGCTGATACCGCCGACGAGCTACAAGGGCTGGAAAGTGTGGACGGTCGGCGAGGACATCGCCTGGCTTCACCCGGGCAAGGACGGGAAGCTGTACGCGATCAACCCCGAGTCGGGCTATTTCGGCGTCGTCCCCGGCACCAATGCCAAAACCAACCGCAACGCCTATGACACCATTCGGCACGACACGATTTTCACCAACGTGGCGGTGACCGAAGACAACCAGCCCTGGTGGGAAGGACTGCCCGAGGGCAAGCCGGCCTTCGATTGGCAAGGCCGTCCCTACGATCCCGCCAACGGTCCGGCGGCGCATCCGAATTCCCGCTTCACGGTCGATGCGCGGCAAAACCCGGCGTATTCGAAGCTCGCGGACGCCCCGAGCGGCGTACCGATTTCCGCCATCGTGTTCGGCGGTCGCCGCCGCTCGCTCACGCCGCTCGTCTATCAGGCTCGGAGCTGGCCGCACGGCGTGCTGGTGGGTGCCGCCCTGTCGTCGGAAACTACGGCCGCCGCCACCGGGGCCGTCGGCGTGGTACGCCGCGATCCCATGGCGATGAAGCCTTTCGCCGGCTACAACTTCGGCGACTACTGGGCGCATTGGCTCGATATCGGCGTCAAGCTCAAATCGCCTCCGGCGATTTTTCACGTCAACTGGTTCCGTCAGGACGAGAGCGGCAGGTACCTCTGGCCGGGCTTCGGCGAGAATCTGCGAGTGCTGCGCTGGATCATCGATCGCTGCAAGGGTTCGGCGGATGCGCACGAAACGGTCATCGGACATCTGCCCCGCCCCTCGCAGCTCGATACCGCCGGGCTGGATATCTCCGCCGCCGCGCTCGAGGATCTGCTCACGGTATCACCGTCCGCCTGGATGACGGAGCTCGAGGCCGTGGGCGCTTACCTGGCGGAGTTCGCGGATCGCGTACCGGCCGCTCTTCATGCGGAGCTCAAGGAGTCGATGGCGCGGGTGCGCGGCAGCGAGTAATCGCTCCGCCGCGCCGGCCGTCACTCCTCGCAAATGTAACGGATGACTTGCGAGGAGTTGCTGTCGGGGGCTTTGCCGAGGCCGATCAAGCCTTCGCCGCGAATCTGCATGGAATCGCGGCGTACGAAGGCCTCCTCGCCGTCTTTGCCGAGCACGAAGGTTCCGTTCGTGCTTTGATCGATCAACATGAATTTATTGCGATTGAACTCCACCCGGGCGTGCAATCGCGAGATGAGATTGCCCTTCACGACGAGATCGTTCTCCTCGGCGCGTCCCATGGTGATGTTCGCGCGGCCGTCCTGCACCAGGACCTCCTGACCCTGATACCGAAGGCGCAGGCGTTGAGTCTTGTTGGCGCGTTCGCGCGAGGTGATGGCGATGGCCGGCACCATGCTGGTGATGTCGTCGGTCTGCCACAACACCTCATAAAGCACGACTTCGCTGCTCCGCCCTTTGAGCGTGGCGATGTCGATCTGCCTCACCGAGGCGCGCCAGTCGCTCGACAGCTGATCGACCATGGTGGCGGTGGTGATGATCTGGCCGGCCTTCGCCTGGCTGGTCATTCGATTCGCGGTATGCACGGCCGAGCCGAAAATGTCGCGGTTCTCGAGGACCACCGGTCCGAAGTTGCAGCCGATCCGGATGGCGACCGTCTGCTCCTCCACCTTGAGAGAGGGGTGGAGCACGATCTGCTTCTGCATCTGGGCGGCAGCGTTCAGGGCGTCATCCGCGGTCGGGAAGGTCGCCATGACCTCATCGCCCATGGTCTTGATGACCGTGCCGTGGTTCTGCTCGGTGGCGGCCCGCATCACCTCGATACAGATCCCCACCATTTCGCGAGCACGCAAATCTCCAAGCAATTCATAGAGCTTGGTGCTGCCGACCACGTCGGCGAATACGATGGCAAGTTCGATTTCCTTTCCCATTACGCCTGCAAATTATACTTAACCTGCACTTCCGCGTTCCGGCAGTTTTTACGCGGCCAGTCCCTGATCGAGCAAGCATAGCGCGGAAAGCAGGGCTTCCGGCGCTGTTCCGGGTCGCGAGCCGATATCCGACAGGAACCGGCGCCAGGCCCGGGCCCCCTCGCGGCCGGCCATGAGCCCATGTAGGTGACGGGTGATCGAGTGCAGCCGCGCCCCCGCCTCGATCTGCGCCCGCGCATAAGGCACGATCCGCTCGATGATCTGCTGCGGCTGCGGCACGGTCCACGCGGAATCGCTCAGGGCGCGCTCGACCTCGGCCAGCAAGGCAGGCCGGTGATACGCGGCGCGGCCCAGCATCACGCCATCGAGGCCGGCGGCCACATGATCCACGATCGAGGCTGGGTCGCCGAGGCCTCCGTTGAGCACGATGGGCAACGCCGGGTAGTCGCGCTTCAGCCGGTGGACGTGTCCGTACTTGAGCGGCGGAATCTCACGGTTCTCCTTCGGGCTCAGGCCGCCGAGCACCGCGACCCGCGCATGGACGATGAGCGCGTCGACCCCCGCGCGCACCACCGCGTCCGCGAAGCCGGCCAGGAATTCGTAGTCGTCGCGCTCATCGATGCCGATCCGGCACTTCACGGTGACCGGCACGCCGGACGGCACGGCACCGCGCATGCGCCGAACGCACTCGGCGACCAGCTCCGGCCGCAGCATGAGGCAGGCGCCGAACGCTCCGCTCTTCACCCGATCGCTCGGGCAACCGACGTTGAGGTTGATCTCCGCATAGCCCGCCTCGGCCCCGAGGCGGGCGGCGGCGGCCAGCTCGGCGGGGTCGCAGCCACCCAGCTGCAGCGCGACCGGATGCTCGGCCGGATCGTGCGCGAGCAGCCGCTGCGCATTACCGCGGACGATGGCCGGAGCGACGATCATCTCCGTGTAGAGCAGCGCATGCGGCGCGTACAGCCGGTGCAGGAACCGGCAGTGACGGTCGGTCCAATCCATCATCGGCGC